>Ga0164243_10014067_pt1 | contig 11170 bp, 10 predicted proteins | sample OricompcompostOP_FD_108781 | JGI IMG/M metagenome (GOLD analysis project Ga0164243, IMG submission 108781) | Organic Plus compost microbial communities from Emeryville, California, USA - Original compost - Organic plus compost (OP) | ecosystem: Engineered > Solid waste > Mixed feedstock >... | reverse complement strand
CGGCCCCATCCAGGCCCAGCGTTTCAACTTGCCCAGGACGCAGATTCTGCAGCACCACGTCCGCGCGTTCGGTGATCAGACGCTTGAGCGCGCCAGTTTGCTCCGCGTCGCGCAAGTCGCACACGACGGATTGTTTGTTGCGGTTGAGCGCCTGGAACATGGTGGAGGCACCGTCTTGAAAGGGTGGGCCCCATGACCGGGCGGCATCGCCGTCGTGTTTTTCCACCTTGATGACTGTCGCGCCCAATTCGCCGAAAATCTGCCCGGCAAACGGAGCGGCCACGCTATGGCCCAGTTCAACCACGACCAATCCCTTGAAGGGAGACGTGGCTGGCACACTATGGGTGGCAGCACTCGTTTGTTGCATGGATGAGGTCTCCGTCCTATCCCCTCATATGAGGGTTAAGCGTTTTATTTAATGTACGTACATTGAATACTTTACATCTAATTTGAATGTACGTACATTAACTTCATAAATTTTCCGAAAGGGAATTGCATGCCATCGAAGAACAACAATCCTCCGGCCAAGCCGACACGCGCTACGCCACGCAGCAAGACACAGCCGCGATACGCGTGGCTGCATCAGAGCCTGCTCAATGACATCGTGGCGGGGAAATATCCTGTGGGATCGCTCCTGCCCACCGAGGCTCAACTGAGCGCCACGTTCGGCGTGAGCCGGCACACGGTGCGTGAGGCGACGCGCCGGCTCGTCGATACGGGAATGATCGTGCGGTACCCGAGCATCGGCACGGTAGTGACCTCGGCCCAGCCCGGGGCGGCGCAGCCGAGCTATATCGCCGGCCTGGGCACGATGAAAGACCTGCTGGCCTATACCGACCAGACCCGCCTGGAAGTCTTTGGCGAAACATTGGCCGTGGCTGATGACGCCATGGCGGAGTCACTGCGTTGCGAGCCAGGCTCGAAATGGCTGGTGTTCCACACCAACCGCTGCCTGGTCGATAGCGGCCGTGTGATCTCGTACACGCGCGTGTTCATCCGCCCGGAGTTCGAGGGGATTAAGCAAAAACTGCATGGCAATCATCCCAGCATCTACAAGATGCTGCAGGACGATTATGGTCAGGAGATCCACCGGATCCGCCAGCAGATCGAGGCCACGCTGATGCCTGAGAACGCATTGTTCCAGCTCGGCTTGGAAAGCGGCAGCCCTGCCTTGCGCATGCTGCGCGCGTATTTTGACCCGCAAGACCGTCTGCTGACGGTATCTGAAAACTTCTACATTGCCGATCGCTTCAAGCTGCAGACCGACTGGGAACGTGGAGACGAACCATGAGTTGATTCTCTTTCGGCGGGCTTGCCGCGTGCTCGGAAAAAAACGGACGGAGGAGACCTTCCATGAAACGAGTACTCGCAGCACTGTTATGCCTAGGCGCTTTGCTCCATGCTCCCGCACAAGCGGATTATCCGGATCGAGGCGTAAAAATCATCGTGCCGTTCCCGGCCGGTCAGACGACAGATGTGCTGGCTCGGGCGATCGGCCAACAGTTGACTGACGCGCTGGGACAGGCGTTCTTTGTTGATAATCGAGGAGGGGCGGGCGGCATCATCGGGATGGAGGGGGCCAAACGCTCGGAGGCCGATGGCTACACGCTCGTGATGGCTTCTAGTGGTCCGCTGGCGATCAATCCGGGGCTATACACCACGCTGCCGTATGACACGTTGAAAGACTTCACGCCTGTGTCGATGGTGGTGGTTGTGCCGCAGTTCTTGGTCACGCGCGCGGATTTTCCGGCGAATAATCTCAAAGAGCTGATCGATTATGTGAAAAAGCATCCGGGGCAATTGAATTACGGTTCGGGCGGTACGGGGTTGACGAATCATCTGACGATGGAGATGTTCAAGCATCAAGCGGACCTGAACATCATGCACGTGCCGTATCGCGGCGCATCGGCTGCGCTGACGGGTCTGATGGCGGGGGATGTGGCGATGATGTTCGAGTCGGGGCCGGCCATCATGCCTCATGTGCAGAAAGGCACGCTCAAGGTGTTTGCCGTGGGCAGTCGAAACGGCTCCAAGGCTTTGCCCGATATCCCGACGATGGATCGTGCCGGCGTACCAGGATTTGACGCGCAGACGTGGGCCGCATTGCTGGTGCCCAAAGGCACACCGGCGCCTATCGTCGAGAAGCTCAACACGACTATGCAGCAGGCGTTAAAGAATAAAGCGCTGCAGGCACAGTTTGCGGCACTAGGGGCCGAAGTGATGCTGAGTTCTCCGGATCAGACCGGGATATATATTCAGGATGAGATCGTTCGTTGGGGCGATACGATAAAGACCGCCAACGTGAAGTTGGAGTAACAGCGTTTCTGCCTCTGCCCGCGATAGGCGCGCACAACCCAGGCATGCGCGATCAAGGACGCCCAGGCAAACTTGATTACTGCGTCAGAGTAGAAATAAACGCCACCGTACGAGGATCTTTCGGCCGGGTAAACAACTCGGCCGATGCTCCCGATTCGACCACGCGGCCATCCTGTAAAAACACCGCCTCACGTGAGATCGCTGCGGCCAAGCGCAGATCATGCGTGGCCATCAGCATCGTCATGCCCTCGCTGGCGAGTTGCTTGAGCACGTCGACGACTTCGGCGGCCAGGCCTGGGTCCAGCGCTGATGTTGGCTCGTCGCATAACAGCACGCGAGGCGAGGGCGCCAATGCCCGGGCAATGGCAACGCGTTGTTGTTGTCCGCCCGATAGATTCAGTGGCCAGGCGTTGGCTTTGTCTTGCATGCCGACTTTCGTCAGCAGCGCCTCGGCCCGCTCGCGGGCCCGTGCCTTCGGCCATTTCTGTACGGTGATCAATCCTTCCATCACATTATCGATGACGGTCTGGTGCGGGAATAACTGAAAATTCTGGAACACCATGCCTGTTTGCAGGCGGATGCGTTGTACGGCTTCGCGAGAGGGTCTGTGCCCTGGTTCGAATTGCAGGACCTCGTCGCCTACGCGCAGCGTGCCGCTGTCCGGTATTTCCAGCAGGTTCACACAACGCAGCAACGTGCTTTTGCCGCTGCCCGACGGGCCGATCAGCGCGGTGACGCTGCCTTCGGCGAGCGCGACATCGACCCGGTGCAGGACCTGGTTATCACCAAAGTGCTTGTCGATCTGCGTGAGCGAGATCATCGTTTGCCCTCGCTAAAAACGGCATGCTGGCCGAAACGGCGTTCGAGGCGTGTCTGCGCGGCGGACAATACCGAGCTGAATATCAGGTAGATCAGGGCTGCCTCTGTGTAGAGAATCAGCGGTTCATAAGTGACAGCCGCAATGCGTTGGGCGGCCTGGAAAATTTCGGGCACCGTGAGTACGGCTGCCAGCGAGGTGTCTTTGACCAGCGAGATGAATGAGTTGGCCAATGGTGGTACTGCGACACGCGCGGCTTGCGGCAAGACCGTGCGGCGCATGGCTTGGCCGCGGGTCATGCTGAGGGAATAGGCTGCCTCCCACTGGCCTTTGGGGATGGATTCGATGGCGCCGCGGATGACTTCGGAGTTATACGCGCCGACGTTCAGGATAAAGCCGATCAGCGCGGCTGGCATCGGATCGAGCACGATACCCGCGTTGGGCAGGCCATAGAAAATAATGAATAGCTGCACCAGCAGCGGCGTGCCGCGGATCAGCCAGACATAAAAACGTACGATCGCTACCAGCGGCGCCGGTCCGAACAGCCGGATGAGCGCCACGATGAATGCCAGGACCAATCCGCCTGCGAACGACAGCAGGGTCAGCGGCACTGTAAACACCAGCCCCGCATGCAGCAGGGGCCAGAATGAATCGATCATCAACTGCAACCAGGCAGGCACGATAGATGGGTCCGTGTGAATGAGATCGGGGTGCGTCGTTGAGGGCAGAGGAAGACAGCATCATGCATGTGCTGTCTTCCGTCATAGTGGATTTACTTCGCGGACAGATCCGTGCCGAAGTATTTTTCCGAGATGGTTTTATACGTGCCGTCGGCCTTGATGTCTGTCAATGCCTTGTTGATGGCGGCGCGCAACTCGGGGTTGTCTTTGCGGATCAGCACGCCGGATTCGCTGAATTCGGCGGTTTTATCGCTGGCGACAATTTTGGCTTTGGCGTTCGGTTTTTGCTTTTTGAAGTCCAGGAACGACAGGTTGTCGTTGATGGTGGCATCGACACGGCCGGAAAGCAGCAGGTCGATGGCCTCGTTAAAACCCTGCACGGCGATGACCTGGGCGCCATATTTCTGCGCCAGTTTGCCAAAGTTGCTGGTCAGGGTGTTGGCCGAGCGTTTACCTTTGATGTCGTCAAAGCTCTTGATCTCGGTGTTGTCGTCGCGCACGATCAGCACCGCCTCGGAGGCGATGTAAGGATCGGAGAAGTCGTATTTGGCCTTGCGGGCGTCAGTGATGCCGACCTGGTTGATGACGGCATCGTAGCGTTTGACGTCCAGGCCGGCGATCAGGCCGTCCCACTTGCCTTCGACAAATTCGGCTTTGACACCCAGGCGCTCTGCAATGGCGCGGCCGATGTCTACGTCAAAACCGGTGAGCTTGCCCGATGCATCGTGATAGCTGAATGGGGCGTACGTGCCTTCGGTGCCGATCTTGATCACGCCAGCGGACTTGATGCTGGCCAGATCATCCTGGGCGTGAGCAGAGACGGCGAGAGTCAGGGGTAGCAGGCCGGCCAACAGAATCGAACGCAGGAGTTTCATAGGGTCACGCTCCGAGTGATGTTGTTATGGGCGCAGAGGTGGCCTTGTGAGCCACTCACTGAGCATAAACGACGACTCTAACAAGCTGCCTATTCTTCCACAACACATAAAAAATGTTGAAAATATTTCTTATGGTTATAAAAGTCTGTGTGCTGGCGCCATCTCCTGGAGCTTGAACGGTTATCTGCTTGAGCTGGTGTGCAGCAGCCTCAATCCATTGGCGACTACCAAGAGACTGGCGCCCACGTCGGCGAATACGGCCATCCAGAGCGTGGCGTGACCGGTGGCGGCCAGCACCAGGAAGACGGCCTTGATGCCCAGGGCCAAGATGATGTTCTGCATCAGAATGCGGTGCGTGGCGCGCGATAGACGTACGAATTGCGAGATTTTGCGCAGATCGTCATCCATCAGGGCCACGTCGGCCGTCTCGATGGCTGTGCCGGTACCCGCCGCGCCCATGGCGAAACCGATGTTGGCGCGGGCGAGTGCGGGGGCATCGTTGATGCCGTCACCGACCATGCCGACCTGGCCGCTGTCGCTCAGCTTGGCCTCGATCGCACGCTGTTTGTCTTCGGGCAGGAGATCGCCGTGGGCCTCGTCGATGCCGGCCTGTTCGGCGATGGCGTGCGCGGTGAGGCTGTTGTCGCCCGTCAGCATCAGGGTACGCACGCCGAGTTCATGCAGACTCGCAATGGCGGCGCGGCTGGTGGGCTTCAGGGTGTCGGCAACGGCGGCCAGGGCCAGTATCCGGGTGCCGTCGGTCAGGGCGATGGCGGTTTTGCCTTGGGCTTCGTAGGTTTCGATTTGTGCCTGGATGTCTTGCGTTGCGACGTTCAGTTCGCGCATCAAGCGCAGGTTGCCCAGGTGCAGGGTCTGATCGCCAATACGGCCACGCACGCCACGTCCCAGCAGAGCGCCAAAATCTTGTACCTCGGGCAACGTGGCATCCGGGTAGGCCGCGGTGTAGGCCTGGGCGATAGCGCGCGAGACAGGGTGATCGGAACGTGCAGCCAAACTGGCCGCCAGGCGAGCCGCGGGCGATTCGAGCGCAGCGGCGAGTCCGGCATCGGCCAACGGGGCAGACCGGAAGGCCGCGTCGGTTGGGACCACAAAGTCTGTGCGAACCGGCTTGCCATGTGTCAGCGTGCCGGTCTTGTCCAGCGCCAGCCAGGTCAGTTTGCGGCCTTGTTCGAGGTAAACGCCGCCCTTGATCAGGATGCCGCGTCGTGCGGCGGCAGTCAGGCCGCTGACGACGCTGACGGGAGTGGAAATCACCAGGGCGCAGGGGCAGGCGATGATCAGCAAGGCGAGCGCGCGATAGATCGCGTCCATCCACGGTTGATTCATGAATAGGGGCGGGACTACGGCAATCAGGATCGCGAGCACGACCACGATCGGCGTGTAGACGCGAGAGAACCGGTCGATGAAGCGCTGGGTGGGGGCGCGCGCGCCTTGGGCTTGCTCGACGGCATGAATGATGCGTGCCAATGTCGTGTTGCCTGCGGCGGCGGTGACCCGATAGTCGAAGGCACCCGTGGTGTTGACTGTGCCGGCGAACACGGTATCGCCGACGGTTTTGTCGACTGGCAGGCTTTCGCCGGTGATCGCGGATTGGTCAATGGCGGAGGCGCCTTCGGCGATGATGCCGTCGGCGGCGATACGCTCGCCAGGACGCACGCGCACCCAATCCTCTAAACGGAGTTCCGCGACGGGGACTTCTTTCCAAGATCCATCGGGCTGGCGTGCAGTGGCCACCTGCGGGGTGAGCGCCAACAGGTCTCGCACGGCGTTGCGCGCCCGGTCGAGCGCGCGGGCCTCGATGAGCTCGGCGATGTTGAACAGCACCATCACCATGGCGGCTTCGGGCCATTGGCCGATGAGGACGGCGCCGGTGACGGCGATACTCATCAAGGCATTGATGTTGAGGTTGCCATTGCGCAGTGCGATCCAGCCTTTGCGATAGGTGCCCAGGCCGCAGGTCAGAATGGCGGCTACCGCCAGGACGGCGCTGATTGCCGTGGGCAGGGAGGCGAAATGGGCGGCCTCGGACAGGAGGGCCAGTACGCCGCCCGCGGCCAGCATATAGCCGGTGCGCGAGGAGGGCTTTTCCGGTGGAGCGGAGCCGCCTGCATCGTCCTGGGCGAGCACCTCGGGCGTCATGTCCAGCGATTTGATAGCACTCACGATGGAGTCGAGCAATCCTTCGGCGTGAACAACAGTCAAGATGCGCTGCATCAGATTGAAGTGAACGTCGTGCACGCCTGACAGCCTGTCCAGCTTTTTGCGGATCAGCGTTTCTTCGGTCGGGCAGTCCATCTGACCGATGCGCAGGCGCGTCAGTTGCTGACCGGGACCGGCCGTCAGGGTCGATACGCTCGGGGCCGGCGCGTCGGCGGCACAGCAGCTGAGCTCGCTGCTCTCATGGGCGTGCCCGGCATGGGGAGGTGCCTTGTCACTGCCGTGGCTGGGTGCATGATCATGGCTGCCGCAAGAGGCGTGCTCGTGGGCGGTTGTGGAATCGTGCTCGTGAGCCGTCGCGGCATTGTGTTCGTGGCTGTCGCCGCAGCAACTGCGGTGAGAGGCGGACGAATTAGGCATAGGTCAAATTCCGTCTATGTCAGGAGAGTAGAGCCTATTTCACACCCTGGAGTTACTATAGGGTCAAGCGTTTGAATTGGTATTCGCTCTCATGCGGTGCGCAGGTTGCGCGGCAGGGGAGCCTGAAGGAGGTCCAGATGAAAATCGGTGAACTCGCGAAAGCCGCCGGCACGACGGTCGAAACCGTGCGCTATTACGAGAAAGAGGGCCTGTTGCCCGAGCCGGAGCGCGGTATGAATAATTACCGCAGCTATGGCGCGCCGCACCTGGAGAGGCTGCTGTTGATCCGCAATTGCCGGGCGTTGGATATGACGCAGGAGGAAATTCGGACGATTTTGCAGTTGGCGGACAACCACCAGGCGGGCTGCGGCCCGATCAATGAGCTGTTTGACGCCCACATTGCCCACGTCGATGCCCGGATTACCGAGTTGATGCAGCTCAAGACGCAATTGACCGAGATACGGCAGCGCTGTCTGTCGGCTCACCCGGATGCAGAGGACTGCGGGATTTTGCATGGTTTGTCGGAGATGCAGGTGGAAGAGCGGCCTGCGCGGCATACCCACTTGGGGTGAGGGGATTTATTCAGATCCAGCGGACGCGGGGCGCGAGGGGAGCTGGGTGTGCGCAGCTTGCCAGCAATGCTGACCCGGGAATTCAGGGGGCGGCGCCTACCTGAGGGTATGATGAGAATGTTTCTCGACTGAGTTTTTTGCCCCTGGGCAGCCCGTGGGCAAAAACGCGCCTTGGGCGGCAGCAAGCCGAACGCTCAGGATGGCTTTTTTAATTTGATGGGTTGGACCATGACTGTTGTTTCTCCTTTGCACGCGTTGGCTTCGCGCCGTTCGATGAAGTTTCTGCGTGCGCCTGCGCCCAAGCAGGAAGAACTGGATCAGATCCTGCAGGCGGCGATGAGTGCGCCTGACCATGGCAAGCTGCGTCCCTGGCGTTTCGTGCTGATCCGCGGCGAGGCGATAGGCCGGCTGGCCGATTTGGCGCTGGATGCGGTCAAGCGCAGCGGCGATCCCCGTATGACGCCCGAGAAAGAAAAATCCGTGCGGCAATGGATGAGCGAAGTGCCGTTGTTCATCGGCCTGGCGCACAAAATCGATCATGACAATCCCAAGGTGCCCGAGCAGGAACAACTGCTGGCCACGGGGGCGGCAGTGATGAATATCCTGAACGGTGTCCATGCGCTGGGCTACGGCGCGTTCTGGAGTACCGGGATGGGGACCTATCTCGAGGAGGTCCAGAACGCCCTGGGCTTGGATGCGTTGGATTACCGTTTCCTGGGGTTCCTGGCGATCGGGACGCCGGGCTGCGCAGTGCCGACCGTGGAGCGGCCGGATTTCCGGGAATTCGTGACCGAGTGGACTGGTCCGGTCTGATTATCATCGAGTAGTGGGGCCAAGGCGAACCGTTGGGATCGCGTTGGCCATACCTCGCCAAAACCCTCAAAGCGAGGCCGGCCACAGTCCTTCGTGGCAGACCCCGGGGGGCGCTAGCGGCGGCCGTCGATATACGGCCGGGCCTGCAGGATCAGGATCTTGTCGCCTTGTACGGCCCATTCGATATCCTGGTCCACGTTCCCCAGCCGTTGCTTGATCTGTTTGCCCACGGCTGCCAATCGCACGATCAAGGCGTCGTTCAGGACCTGGCGTTCGCCCTGAATGGGGACCTCGCGTACACCACCTGAAGCGTTCGCGACGAGCTGCGTATCCTCTGCGGAACGGCTCAACACCTGCACGGCTTTGGACCAGCTCGAATACATGACTTGTTCGGCCTGCCGCTTGCCCTCGACGACTTTAATGCCCAATCCGCGTTTGGCCGAGAGGTAAGTGATGTGCCGTCGCGAGGCATCAAAGGGATCGCGCGTGATCATGACGCCCGAGCTGTCCGAAGCGGCGGCCAGTTGTACCAGAACGCCCATTACGACGCTGTCGTGCGGCATGCCGGCAGCACGCCGCGCCTCGTAGGCCTCGAAGTTGTACACCGAGGCCCACACCGTCAGCACGGCCTGCGTGAACGCGTCGGTTTGGGTGACGTTGGGAACGGTGGTGTACAGCCCTGCGCCGCTGAAACCAGGCAGATCCTCGGAGTTCGATGAGCTGCGCACGAAGACGCCGCGCCCTTGTAATTGGCTTTGCCAGCGTTGCTGCCACGTGGCGATGAGGGCCGGGTCAGGACGGGCCTGAACGATGTCTTGTCGCAGGGATGCCAATTCGGCGCGGCGTACGGTGGCGTCGTTGATAAAGTCGGGGCGTTGTTCCAGCGCTGCTACGCGTTCGGGAATACGCAGCTGATGCATGAATGCCGCATATTGGGCGAATGGGATGCAGAAGCCATCGGGCACGCTGGCAGCAGGGGCCAATGCCGACGAGAGCGCGCCCAGATTGGCGGCTTTCACACCACAAAAGCGGCTGTCCCGTGCTTTCAGCCCGGCCAGAGGTTTGATCGTTGTGACGGTGAGGTCGGGTTTGGGCAACGTTGCCTTGATGGGCTTGGACGCCGGGGCCTGAGGTTGAGCGATACGTTGCAGGTCATAGCCGTTATGCGTGACGCTGAGCTCCACCCATTGGCCGTCATAGTCGCGCAATGTGCTTACGGCATCACGGACATAGGCGTTCGGGATGCGCCACCCCTTGGCCAGCAGATTGACGTGCGACAACACGGTGGATGGACGCTGAGTGATCAGGCCGGCAACGGGTGAGAGCGCGATGGGGACTTCGTCCAAGACGACAATATCGGTGGGGGCGATGTCGGGCGTGTTTTCTACTGACCGGATGATGCGTAGCTTGCCTTGTGCGCGCCCTTCGTTCAGCGGCAGAAAAGATTGCTCGCGAATCAGTGCTTCTTGGGTCACGTAGGGCAGGCCGGCCAATTGCGCCGCGTGCTCGTGCTCTGTCGAATTTGTCTTGAAACGGATAGGCGCGTAAAAGGCCGTACGCAAGGTGGTGTCGGCCAACCGCAGGAGGTCCAGCGTGAGGCGATCACCTTCCCAGAATTCGTACGTATAGCCCGGCAGGTCGCGTTGCCAACTGATGGTGCCGAACAGGAACCGGCGCTTAGGGGAGCGGTATTGGGCGTTCAGCGTGGCCTTGTCCAAATTGCGCTGCAGGCCCTGTTGGCGCACGAAGTTTTCATGCAAGTCGAATCGTGGGGTATTGATGTAGTAAAGCCGATTGTTCCGCTTGCGGTCGATGACGAAGATCACATGAGGGATTTCCAATGGCGTGCCGGCGTTGTAGACGCGGGCGAGCTGTTGGAAATCGGCCTGGGCACGGATCTGGTTTAGAAACGCCGGGGCGCGATCAAGCGGTGTTGCCGTGGTTCCGCCGTTACTTGGCGCGGTTGACGCTGCACCTGACTCGGGCTGCACGAACTGTCGCTTGCTTTCTTCATATGAAGAGGGTTTGCGTGCGGTCTGCGCGAGGGTAACGGGGCTGGCGATCACCGCCAATAGAGCCAGGCCCGCCGCGGCGGCGTGAACGTAGCGAATCATGGTCGTGGTGCGAATTGGCGGGAATAGGGCAAGGCCCCTGAATACCGCTTGGTAAAGAGCGATATTCAGGGGCCTGGAAAGCAAGCAGGCAGCGTGCCGGAAATCAGCCTTGCTGTGCCGTTTCAGCCAGGACGCGCTGGGCTTCTTCGGCGACGCGCTCGGGGGCGGTGCCACCGACGTGTTTGCGTGCGGCAACCGAGCCTTCCAGGGTCAGCACCTGGTGAACGTCCTCGTCGATGCTGGCGTGGTAGGCCTTCAGGTCGGAAGTGGACAGGTCTGCCAGGTCGCAGCCGCGTTGTTCGCAGTCGCGCACCGCATGGGCTACGACTTCGTGTGCATCGCGGAAAGGCACGCCGCGTTTGACCAGGTAGTCGGCCAGATCGGT
>Ga0164243_10014066_pt1 | contig 11170 bp, 9 predicted proteins | sample OricompcompostOP_FD_108781 | JGI IMG/M metagenome (GOLD analysis project Ga0164243, IMG submission 108781) | Organic Plus compost microbial communities from Emeryville, California, USA - Original compost - Organic plus compost (OP) | ecosystem: Engineered > Solid waste > Mixed feedstock >... | reverse complement strand
TACCGCAACGTCCGCACCCGGCCGTACCGGGCCCGGGTCCTGAACGCCAGCGACCTGTTCCTGGCGACGACCGAGCGGGCGCGCCAGGCGCTGGTGCTGGAGGGCGCGCGTCCGGAGCGGATCCGGGTGGCGCCTCCCGGGATCGACGTCGAGCGCTTCGCGGCCGCCAGGACGGCGCGCCCGCGCGAGGACGGGCGGCACCTGCTGCTGTCGATCGGCCGGCTGGTGTGGGAGAAGGGCCACCAGGACCTGCTGCGCGCGATCGCGCTGCTGCGATCGCGCGGTCGCGACGACGTGCGGGCACTGATCGTCGGCGTCGGTCCGGAGGAGCGACGGCTGCGCGGCGTGATCGACGACCTCGGGCTCGCCGACGTCGTCGAGCTGCGCGGCTGGATCCCGAACCAGGAGCTGCCGGAGATCTACGCGCGGGCGTCGGCGCTCGTGCTCGGCTCGCTGCCGGTCCCGTACTGGGAGGAGCAGTTCGGGATGGTGCTCGTCGAGGCGATGGCGGGCCACGTGCCGGTCGTCGCGGCCGGCAGCGGGGCGATCCCGGAGGTCGTCGGCGGGTCCGGGACGCTGTTCACGCCCGGTGACTGGGTCGGACTGGCCGACGTGCTCGCCGACGGACCGCTGGCACAGCCGCCGGGCGCGCGCCGACCGCCCGAGCCGGAGCGGCTGCGGAGGTTCTCCAGCGACGCGGCGGCCGAGCGGCTGCGCGACGCCTACCGCGAGCTGCTCCGGTGAGCATCGACGTCGTCGTCGTCACCTGGCGCGGACGCGAGGTGCTGCGCTCCTGCCTGGAGCACTTGCGGCGGTCGACCGTGGCCCACCGGGTGATCGTCGTCGACAACGCCTCCGGCGACGGCACGCTGGAGATGCTCGCCACCGACTTCCCCGAGGCCGACGTCGTCGCGTTGGGCGAGAACGTCGGCTTCGGCCGCGGGGTCAACGCCGGCGTCCGCCACGGCGACGGCGACGCGATCGTCCTGGTCAACAACGACGTCGACGTCGAGCCGTCGTTCGTGGAGCGGATCGTCGCGCCGCTCGCCGACCCGGCGGTCGGGATGGTCGCCGGCCTGACCACGATCCCGGGGTCCGATCTCGTCGACCAGTTCGGGATCCAGCTCGACCGCGGGCTCTGCACCTACAACCGGCTGCGCCACCACCCGGTCGGCGACGACCCGGGGCTGCTGGCGATCCCGTGCGGTGGCGCCGCCGCGTACCGGCGCATCGCGTTCGAGCAGGCCGGGGGGTTCGACGAGCGGCTGTTCGCGTACGGCGAGGACGTCGACCTGGGTCTGCGGATCCGCCTGCGCGGGTGGGCGGTCGCCGCGGCGCCCGACGCGCGCGGCGTCCACCTCGGCGGTGCGAGTGCCGGTGTCGACAGTCCCTTCCAGCGCCGTCTGGCCGGCGTCGCCCGCGGGTTCCTGCTGCGTCGCTACGGGATGCTGCGCCGCGCCGGCTGGTGGCGGGCGCTCGCGGTCGACCTGCTCGTCGTCGGGTGGGGCCTCGCACGGCACCGGACGCTCGTGCCGCTGCGCTCCCGCGTGGAGGGCTGGCGGATCGCGGGGCGGGGGTCGCTCCCCCTGCCGGCGGGGGTCGTCGACGACCGGGTCGGCGTGGTCGAGTCGCTTCGGCGGCTCGTCTCGGCTCGCTGACGGCGCCCGGCCGTCGGTAGCCTCGCTCGCCGTGCACGCGCCGGCCGAGCCTCCCGCTCCCGACTCGGCCGACGTCCTCGACGCGGCCGACGCCGGCGACCGCGCGATCGCCGGCAGCGCCTGGCGCATCGCGTCCTACGTGGCCGGGTCCGCCCTGGCGATCGGCTCCACGGCGGTCGTCTCGCGACATCTCGGCTCCTCCGAGTTCGGCGGCTACGCGACGGTCCTCTCGTTGAGCGCCGTGGCGCTGCTGGTGACCGACTTCGGGCTCGCTGCCCTGGGCGTGCGCGAGTACGTGACGCGCCGCGGTGCGGAGCGCGACCACGCGATGCGGGTCCTGATCGGGTTGCGGATGAGCCTGATGTGCCTCGGCACCCTCGGGATGCTGGTCTTCGCGACCGTCGCGGGCTTCTCGCGCGAGCTGTGGCTCGGGACGCTGCTGGCGGGGATCGGCCTGATCACCCAGGCCATCCCGGCCACCTACGCGGTGCCGTTGCACGCGACGCTCCGGCTCGGCTGGGTCGGTGGCCTCGATCTCGTCCGCCAGGCCACCCAGGCCGTGGCGCTCGTCGTCCTGAGCGCGGTCGGGGCGGGCGCGGCGTTGCTCCTCGGCGCGGCGATCCCGGCAGGCCTCGCGGCGCTCGTGGTCGGCGCCTGGGTGGCGCGCGGCCTGGCCCCGCTGCTGCCGTCGCTCGACTGGACGGAGATGCGGCGACTCGCGCGGCTGGCGGTCAGCTACGCGGTGGCGACGAGCATCGGTGCGATCTACGCGTATGCCGGGCAGGTCGTGGTCGACCAGGTCGTGTCGAAGGACGAGAGCGGGCAGTTCGCGCTGTCGTTCCGGGTGTTCTCCGTGGTGATCGCGGTGGCGATCATCGCGGTCGGCAGCGCCTACCCGATCCTCGCGCGCGCGGCCGGCAGCGATCAGACGCGGTTCGCGTACGTCGGCTCGCGGCTCTACGAGGCGTTGCTGCTGCTGGGGGTCGCGGTCGGCCTGTCGCTGGGGCTGGCGGCGCCGGCGGTGGTGGAGGTCCTCGGCGGCGGGCAGTACGCCGACGCGGTCGACGTCCTGCGCCTGCACGCCGTCGCGGTCGTCGGCTCGTTCACCGTGGCGGTCGGCTCGTTCCTGCTCCTGTCGCAGCAGTGGTTCCGCCGCCTCCTGGTCGTCAACGTCGGTGCGTTGACCGCCAGCCTGGTGCTGACCGGCGTCCTCGCTGCCGAGTGGGGCGGCGAGGGCGGGGCGCTGGCGATGGCGATCGTCGAGCTGGGCCTCGCGACGACGTTCCTGGTCGTCCTGCGGCGGGGCGGTCAGCCGGTCGGCGTCCGCTGGCGGCGGGCCGCCGGCATCGCGGCCGCAGCGGTGCTCGTGCTGATCCCGGCCGTGGCGATCGAGCGCATGGCGGACGGCGCGGTCGTCGCGGCGTTGCTGGGGATCCTCGGACCGGTGGGCTTCCTGGCGCTCGCGACGGCGTTCCGTGCGGTGCCGGACGAGGTCGTGCAGCTCGTCCGGGCACGGATCGCGGCGCGGGGGTGAGGCCGCGCCTTACTCGCGCGACACTGGGCGCCGCGCGAGGATCCAGACGTTCCGGCGCACGAACCGGGCGCGCGCGGCGAGCCGCAGCGGCGCCGGGCGACGCTTCGACGGCAGCCAGCCGCTGATGATCGACGTGCCGGGCATCACCGACTCGTAGCCGCTCTCGACGATCTCCAGCCCCTGGTCGACGAACAGGCGGCGGAAGCCCTTGAGGGTGAACGGCCGTCGGTGCGTGTAGTCGTCCCAGACCCAGCGCTGGGCGTCCGGCGAGCTGGCGAAGACGAGCCCGCCTGGGACGAGGATCCGGCGCGCCTCGCGGACGAGCGCGACGGGATCGGCGACGTGCTCGAGCAGGTCCTTCATGACCGCGCCCTCGAAGGCCGCGTCGTCGAACGGCAGCGGCTCGTCGACGTCGGCCAGCCGGACGTTCCTGCCCAGCTCCCGGGCCGTGCGAACGGCATCCGGAGAGCCGTCGAGGCCGGTGTAGTCGGCGAAGTGCTTGGCGAGCCACCCGGTGCCGCAGCCGATGTCCAGCAGTCGCGTCCCGGGCGCGAAGCGGTCGACGACGTCGCGGAAGTAGCCCGGCTCCTCGTGCCAGTCGAAGTAGCCCATGCGCCCGGGCACGCTACTGGGCGAGGTCGGACCGGCGGCTCACCGGTGGTGGGTCGGCCGTACGATCCCCCGAGTGCCGCTCCCTCGCTCGGTGATGCTGAACGCGTTGTTTCTCGACCCGCGCGCGTCCGGCGGCGTCGACACCTATCTGCGTGGGTTGGCGCCGGCGCTCCACCGGATGCGACCGGAGATGCGGATCGAGATCGCGACGACGCGCCGCGGCGCCCGCGCGCTGGAGGACGCTGGCTGGGCCGAGTGGGCGACGATCCTCGTGTTCCGCTGCGACGAGGGCCAGCGACTGCAGCGCCAATGGGCGGAGCAGGTCGCGCTGCCGGTGACGGCACGGCGTCGCGGCGTCGACTTGGTCCACAGCCTGGCGTCGGTCGGCCCGGTGTGGACGCCACGCCTGCGTCACGTGGTGACGCTGCACGACGTGACGTTCTTCCGCGAGCAGACGTTCGGCCGAGTCACGACGGCGGGATTCAAGGCCGTCATGCGCGCGGCCGCACGGGACGCCGACGCAGGTCTGGTGGTGACGGGCGTGGCCCGCGACGACATCGCGGACGTCCTCGGCCTGCGCCGTGAGGCGCTGACCGTCGTTCACCACGGCCGCACGCCGGTCGGCCCGCGGGCCGCGGTGGCCGACGGGTCGTCGTCGCGGGCACGGCTCGGCGTGGGGCCGGGACGGTTGGTCGTCTGTGTGGGGGCCAAGCGGCCGCACAAGAACCAGGAGCTGCTACTTGACGCACTGCCGTTCCTGGCGCCGGACGTAGAGGTCGTCTTGGTGGGCCATCCCGAACTCTACGAGACTCAGCTACGCGCGCAGGCGGATCGAGCCGGCGTCGCGGACCGCGTTCGGTTCCTCGATTACGTGCCCGACGAGGATCTGGACGCGCTCTGGGCTATCGCCGCCTGCGCTGCCTTCCCGACCCGCGCCGAGGGCTTCGGCCTACCGATCCTCGAAGCGATGGAGCGCGGCGTGCCGATCGCTTGCTCCGACCTCCCGGTCCTTCGCGAGGTCGCCGGCGAGATCCCCCACTACTTCTCCCCCACCGACCCCCGCGCCTGCGCGACCGCGATCACCGCCGCTCTCGACGACCACGGCCGCCTCGACGCCGGCCGCCGCCGCGCCGCCTCGTTCACCTGGGCCTCGGCTGCCGCCGCGACCCTCGCCACCTACGAGCAGGCGATGGGCACCGCCGCGCGGCTCGGGTGGGGAAGCGGTCTAGTCTCATGAGTGCGGCTGGCCTCGAGCCGCGTGAGATTTGATGTAGTCGCGTCTATGACAAGCCGAGTTCTCGAACAGCGACTCACGGCCGCCCGAGGCATCGCACGAGACTTGGTGGAGATTCCGCGGGCCGTCTTGCGAGAGCACCGTAAGCACCGCCCGCACCCCCCGGCGGTTGGCCAGGGTCTCGTTATCGATATCGGTGCCCGACAAGCTCCCAATTCGCGCGCAGACGTTGTCGTGGACAAGTACATCGCGGACGACTTCGAGCGTTCCGGCAACAGCTCGCTCAGCATCAGCAAGCCGCTTGTGATCGGAGACGCGGAGGCGTTGCCGTTCGCGACAGGGACCTTCGCGTACGCGATTGCGTCTCACGTGCTTGAGCACGCCACCGATCCAGTGCTCTTCGCAAACGAGCTCAGTCGTATCGCGCAAGCTGGGTACGTCCAGGTGCCGAGCCGTGAAGCAGAGCTCACTTTTGGATGGCCCTTTCATCCATGGCTGATCGACTTGGTGGACGACACTCTCGTGTTTTGTGGCCGAGGGTCCGCGGCTGCGCCTGTTGGACATGTCTTCCACGAAGCAGCCACTCGTTCAAAGCTGTTCGCTCTATGGTTCGCGCAGCACCGGAGCACCTTTCACCACTCGGTCGAGTGGAAGGGCGAACTGAAGGTTCGCAGAGTCGGCGGTACGCCGTCCGCGACAACCGCCCAGTTCGACGTGGAAGAGACCAAGGCGCGTCTTGCAGAACTGGCGGGGTTCGGTCTTCGTGGTCCGTGTGGCGAGGTGGCGCGCAGCATGAGATGCCCTGTTGACGGCGGTTACCTTGAGCCCTCTCGTCGACAGGGGGACGAAGTGCTGGAGTGCGCTGAGTGCGAGCGGGCCTACCCAGTGGTCGGAGGCGTTCCGCTCCTCCTCCAGGATGCGGCGGTCTAGCACTCCCACGGTCGCCGAGAAGCCGGCAAGGTCGGGGGGAGAGCGGCAGCTCAGAGCAGGGTCAGGACCAGTATGAAGACCGTTTTTCTCATGGCCCCCAGAGCCGCGCGCTTGTCACTCGGCATGGCTTGCGCCGTCGCGCTCGTTAGCGTCGGCGTGCCCCCGGCACATGCGGCTAGCTACGACGCTTGGACCTGCCGAGCTCCCGATGGGACCTCGCTCGGCAGCCCGTCTGGAGCTGGCTGGGCTGCCGAGGTCTATATGACGGCTCGGGGCGGCAATCTCTTGGCCGATAGCTGCTCGTCCGGTGGGGCAATGACGGCTGGTCTGGCTGCCTTCAGCCCTCAGCCGGCTCCTTCCTGGATCGGTTGGCGGTTTACTGCACCGGCGAATACGTCCGTGGTGCGCTACACGCTGGAAATGGATGGACGCGCGCGCCCCCCTGCGGCCGGCAGGCCGTCCGGAGAAGTCGCGGTATTCACCTCGCGACAGAGGGACCCCGAGTACGACTTTCGCGCGTACGGAACTGGTGCGATCCGGCGCCAAGCGCTTTCGAGGGATGGGCGACGTGCCGCGTGGGTTCATGTCCACACGTCGTGCGTGCCAGCGCTGGACGCTTCCACGCGGTGTGAAGTTGACGATGAGGGCTCGCCGGCCGCATTTCGTATCTATAGAGGAACGTTCACGCTTGAGGATGCGGACGCTCCAGTTGTGACGTCGGTGTCGGGGGATGCGGTCACCGACAGTCTGTGGGCGGGATCGGCCGGGATCTCGGTCAACGCCGGCGATCAGGGCGGCGGGGTCTATCGGCTCGGGGTCGAGGTCGACGGGGCGGTCAAGAGCTGGGTGAACCTGGCCGGCGCTCCGTGCAGGTCGTGGCCGGGGACGGAGCGGGTGTTCCTCGCGCCGAAGCCGTGTCCGTCGGCGGTCGGTGGATTGCAGACGATCTCGACCGCCGGGCTGCCGGAGGGGGCGCACACCGTGCGGGTGTTCGTCGAGGACGCCGCCGGCAACCAGAGCACCGCGTACGGCCCGGCGACGAAGCGGATCCGGCACGTCGACGCCGGTCCGAACAACGGGACGCCGGCCGTCGACAACGCCCTCATCCGCGCGGCGTGGGAGGGGCGAGACTCCGACCTGCGGAGCATCCGCTTCGGGCAGCAGCCCGTGCTGCGCGGGCAGCTCACCACCCCCTCCGGGCAGCCGATCAAGGACGCGGCCATCCGGGTCACCATCACCCGCGACGCCCGCAACTCGCCCCCGTTCGAGCGGGAGTCGCTCACCACCAACTCGGAGGGGCGCTTCCGCTGGAAGATGCCGAAGGGCAGCAGCTCGCGGTCGATCCGGCTCGCGTACCACCAGCGGGTGCGGGACGACCAGCCGGTCGCGACGGCGACGCTCAAGCTGCGCGTCGCCGCGGGCGTCTCGCTGAAGCTCAGCCGCAAGACCGCACGCCGCGGGCAGTCCGTCCGGTTGACCGGTGCCCTGCGCGGCCGGCCGTTCCCGTCCGGCGGCAAGGTCGTCGAGCTGCAGGCCCGCGATCCCGGCAAGCGCTGGATCACCTTCCGCACCGTGCGGACGACCAAGAAGGGGCGCTTCTCGAGCCGTTACCGGTTCCGCAACGCCGGGCCGGCCCGGTTCCAGATGCGTGCGCGGGTCCGCCGCGCCAGCGACTACCCCTACGCGACCGGCTCCTCGCCGATCCGCAACATCCGGGTTCGCTGATCCGCGGGGCGCTCGCGCGATCCGTCGCCTCTCCGGCGGCGGGTCGCGCCGACCGCACCCGACCGGCGCGCTGTCCCGGCCGACCGGGGGCCGTCGTCCCCGGGCCGGAGCGCCGCCGGCGCCGGCGATCCGCCATCCTTCGCGGCGATGGCGACGACCAGTTCGCGACCCGCCTCGGACGCCGCGCGCGCGACCGGCGACGGGCCATCGCGCCTGCAGGGCCTGCGACGCCGCGTCCGCACGAGCCCCGAGCGGATGCTGCTCGCCGCCCGGCTGGCCCTCGCCGCGAACGTCGGGATCATGCTCACCGGGGCGCTCGTTCGCGTCACCGGGTCGGGCCTCGGCTGCTCCAACTGGCCGAAATGCGACACGCGCGTCATCCCGACCGAGGCGCACTCGCACACCTTCATCGAGTTCGGCAACCGGATGCTGACGATCGGCGTCACGATCACGGCGCTGTTCGCGATCTTCTGCGCGCTCACCCGCGTGCCGTGGCGCAAGGACCTCCTCGTCCTCTCGACCTGGCTGCTCGGCGGGGTCTTCGCGCAGGCCGTGCTCGGCGGCCTCAGCGTGCTCTACGACCTCGACTGGGTCTGGATCAGCGCCCACTACCTCGTCTCGATCGTCCTGCTGCTCGTGCCCGCCTCGCTCCTCGTCTGGCGGGCCGGCCACGACACCGCCGTCCCGCGCCAGCACCAGGCGGCGGACCGCCTGACCGCCCGATCCGTGCTCGCGCTGCTGCCGCTCGGCGTGCTCGCGCTCGCCGCCGGCACCCTCTCGACCGCCGCCGGGCCCAACAGCGGCGGCGAGGGCACCGGCGACGTCGTCAAGCGCTTCGACGTCCACGGCACCGCGACGCTCGAGTGGATCGTCCAGCGGCACGGCGCGCTGGCGGCGATCTTCGGGGCGGCGATCGTCGCCGTCTGGGCGCTGGCGCAGGCGCGCGGCGCCGGCCGGCGCCTCGTCCTCACCCTGACGCTCGCGGCGATGCTCGTCGCCCTGCAGGGCGCCCTGGGCCTGATCCAGTACGGCCTGGAGCTGCCCGGCGGCCTCGTCTGGGTCCACGTCGCCCTCGCGACCCTGACCTGGGTCACCGTCGTCTGGGCGTGGCAGGTCGCCGGCCCCGGACGGCCGGCGACCTCCTCGGGCTGAGCCGCTACTCGACGGTGACGCTCTTGGCGAGGTTGCGCGGCTTGTCGATGTCGCGCCCGAGCGCCCGCGCGGCGTGGTAGGCCAGCAGCTGGAGCGGGATGTTCAGCAGGATCGGGTCGAGCTCCGTCTCGGTCCGCGGGACGACGATCGTGCGCTCGGCCAGCTCCGTCGGCAGGGTCTCGTGCGCGATCGCGAGGATCGGACCGCGGCGCGCCTTGATCTCGTGCAGCGTCGAGCGCTGCTTGTCGGCCAGCTCGTCGTCGGCGACGACCGCGACCACCGGCATCTCGGGACAGATCAGCGCCAACGGCCCGTGCTTCAGCTCGGCCGCCTGGTACGCCTCGGCGTGGAGGTAGGCGACCTCCTTGATCTTCTGGGCGCCCTCGCGCGCGATCGGGTAGCCCCGGACCCGCCCGATGAACATCGCGTTCTCGAACTGGGCCAGCCAGCGGGCCGCCTCCTCGATCTTCTCCTCCTGCTCGAGGATCGCCGCGATCTTCGCCGGCAGCTCGCGGAGGGCCGTGATCATCCGATCGCCGTCGGCGGGCGAGAGGTCGCGGATCCGGCCCAGATGGACGGCCAGCATCGCGAACGCGACGCAGGTCGACGTGAACGACTTCGACGAGGCGACCGACACCTCGGGGCCGGCGTGGATGTAGATGCCGCCGTTGTCGGCGCGGGCGATCGCCGAGCCGACCTGGTTGATGACGCCGAGCACGCGGGCGCCCTTGCGGGTCAGCTCCTCGACGGCGGCGAGCGTGTCGGCGGTCTCGCCCGACTGGCTGACGGCGATGTACAGCCCGTTCGGGTCGATGACCGGGTTGCGGTAGCGGAACTCGGAGGCCGCCTCCGCGGTCGCCGGGATCCGCGCCAGCCCCTCGATCAGGTGGGCGCCGACCTCGCCGGAGTAGTACGCCGAGCCGCAGCCCAGGACGTGCACGCGCTTGATCGCCCGCAGCTCGTGGGGCTCCATGTTCAGGCCGCCGAGCTTGACGGTCGAGAACCGCTCGTCGATCCGGCCGCTGATGCAGCGCTCGACCGCCTCCGGCTGCTCGCCGATCTCCTTGCGGAGGAAGTGGTCGTAGCCGCCGAGGTCGTAGTCGTCGGCATCCAGGTCGACCCGCTCGGAGACCTTCTGGACCGGTCGGGCGTCGAGCGTCTGGGTGGTGAAGCCGTCGGGCTCCAGCTGGGCGATCTCGCCGTCCTCCAGGTGCACGACCTGCTTGGTGTGGCGGACGATCGCGCCGACGTCGGAGGCGACGTACATCTCGCGGTCGCCGAGTCCGAGCACGATCGGGCTGCCGAGACGGGCGACCAGCACCCGGTCGGGATGCTCGGCGTCCACGACCGCCAGGCCGTAGGCGCCCTCGACGTGACGCAGCGCGGCGCGGACGGCGGCGATCGGATCCTCGTGCTCGCGGGCCGCCTGGCCGATCAGGTGGGCGACCAGCTCGGTGTCGGTCTCGGAGCTCGTCTCGATCCCGTCGGCGGCGAGGCGCTCCTTGAGCTGCGGGGCGTTCTCGATGATCCCGTTGTGGACGATGGCGAAGCGGCCGCTGAAGTCGACGTGCGGGTGGGCGTTGACGTCGTTCGGGGCACCGTGCGTCGCCCAGCGCGTGTGGCCGATCGCGGGGCCGCCCCGCAGCCGCTTGGGCAGGGAGGACTGCAGGTCCCGGATCCGGCCCCTGGCCTTGTGGACCTTCAGGCCGCTCTTGCCCGCGACCGCGATCCCGGCCGAGTCGTAGCCGCGGTACTCGAGCCGCTGGAGGCCCTCGAGGACGATGGGGACGCCGTCGCGAGAGCCGACGTAACCGACGATGCCGCACATGACCGGGGTGTTCCTCCTACGTGTAGACGATCCTGCGCAGCTGCCGCAGCGAGAGCGCGGGCGGGACGAACCGGCGGTGCGGAAGCTCCTGCGCGATCCGCTCGAAGGCCTGCTCGTTGCGCAGGCCGCGGGCCTGGAGCTCGCGGTGCCGGCGCCGCACGAACCCGGGGACGTCCTCGTCGAAGTAGCGCAGCACCTCGGCGATGACGCGGTCCGCCTCGCTCGGCGTCAGCGAGGTGGTGCGCGACAGGTGCGCGCGCAGCTCGCCGAACGTCGGAGACGGCCCCGTGGTGGCGGTCACGGCGCAAGATGGTGCCCGAACCGGGTGCCGTCCGCAAGTCTTCTGCCCGATTTCGGGCAGATTGGCGGCGAACTGTGCCGTCCGTGCGGCGAACGTGTGTCGATTTGGTGTCCACCCCCACGGGCCGCGCGCGGCCTGCAACGGTCGGCGGCATGGCATCGAGCACATGCGAATCGCATGCGACCATCGGGGCATG
>Ga0164243_10014065_pt1 | contig 11171 bp, 10 predicted proteins | sample OricompcompostOP_FD_108781 | JGI IMG/M metagenome (GOLD analysis project Ga0164243, IMG submission 108781) | Organic Plus compost microbial communities from Emeryville, California, USA - Original compost - Organic plus compost (OP) | ecosystem: Engineered > Solid waste > Mixed feedstock >... | reverse complement strand
GGCGTGGACGATCCACACCTGCGCCGCGACCGCTACGACCGGATCTCCGGCCGCGCCGACCGCGCCGCCACCCTCCGCCTCGGCCTCACCCACTCACCCGAACCACGCGTACTCGACCCCTTCGCGGCGGACGGTTACGACCTTGTCATGGCCGGCCACACCCACGGCGGGCAACTGCGCATCCCCGGTATCGGCGCACTGGTCACCAACTGTGATCTCGATCGCTCCCGAGCCCGTGGCGCGTCGAGGTGGGGAGCCGACATGTGGCTGCACGTGTCCGCCGGCCTGGGCACCAGCCCCTTCGCCCCGGCACGCTTCGCCTGCCCACCCGAGGCGAGCCTGCTGACCCTGGTCCCGAGGGGCACGAGCAGCAAGCAGCCCGTAAAGGAAACCCCCCGACAAGCCCCCAGCGACATCCGCTAGACTTCTCCCCGGCCCGTTAAGCAGTACATCGGGGTGTGGCGCAGCTTGGTAGCGTGCCTCGTTCGGGTCGAGGAGGTCGTGGGTTCAAATCCCGCCACCCCGACGGAAGATCTGGGAGATCCCTGTCTGCGGAAAGCGCAGACAGGGATCTCCCGTTGTGTCTTCTGGGGGTCGAACCCCCAGACCCCCGCCGGGGGCAAGCCCCCTGGACCCCCTCGCGTAGGCGCTGGCGCGCCTCGCGATCGCGGCGGTCACGCCGCAAGCGAGATCGATTGCGCTGTTGTTTTTCGCTGTTGTCTTGGTGAGGCGGGTGCTCAGTCTTGGGTGGGGGCCAGACCACCGTAAGACAATTGGGCAAGAAGGGGACCCCCACCACCCCCATGCGGCGTGAGTCGCTTACTTTCGGGCCACCAGTTCAACCCAGCACTGGGCGAAATCGCCGTCGCCGCCATGCGACCAGGCCCAGGCGGACCGCGCCGCCGAGGCCAACTGGTCGTCCGGGGTGGTTTGCAGGGCCATGTCCAGGCGGGTTTCCACGTAGCGGGCCAGGTCGCGGTACGACATGTCCGGGCGGTACCGGGCGTGCGTGGTGATCTCGCGGAAGCCCGCGGCCGAGACGTGGTCCGCGATGTGCTTTCCGGCGAACGGGTCGCCGCCGGCGCGGCGGCGCAAGAGATAGTGGCCGCGCAGGGCAGCGGTGACATTCGCCGTCTTGGGGCGCAGCCGCGCCCGGCTCCAGTCCGAAGTGGACAGAGCGAGCGCGCCGCCCGGTCTCAGTACCCGGTGCAGCTCACGTAGAGCGTCCGCGGGGCGTGCGAGGTGTTCGAACAAGGCGTGCGCGAAGACCACGTCCACGCTTTCCTCGGCGACCGGCAGCGCGTACACCGATCCGCCGATCATGTCCACAATGGACTCGGCTGGAAACTGCCCCGGCTCCGCATCCACACCCAGCACCCGGCCATCTCCCACGTAGGGGACGAAGCCGCGGGTGATCGAGCCGGGACCGCACCCGACGTCGAGGACGTGGTGCCCCGGACGGAGTAACCGGACCACGAACTGAGCCCGTTCGCTCGCCGTGCGCGCAGACATCATCGACAGTGCGTCATCAGAGAACCCGGGCGCGTATCCCTCCAGCACCCACACACCGTACGGGCCTGGCAGGATCTCAGGGGTGACTACCCAGTACCCGCCCGCTGTGATTCCCGACCGCCTCTTCGACGACGCCGAAGCCGAGGCCCGCTGGCGCGCCCGCTTCCACGCCCCGCGCATGTCGACGCCGGGCTGGGCGCTCGACGCACCGGACGCGAACATCTACGTGTCCAACGCCAGCGGCGTCTGGGAGGTCTACGCCTGGGACCGGTCCACCGGCGAGCACCGCCGCGTCACCGACCGCCCCAACGGCACCCTGCACGCCACCACCTCGCCCGACGGCGCCTGGATCTGGTGGTTCAACGACACCGACGGTGACGAGTTCGGCTCGTGGGTCCGCGAGCCGTTCGCGCCCGGCGCGATCGAGACCGCGATCCCCGGCGTGCACGACGGGTACCCGGCCGGGCTGGAGATCGGGCACCGCGTCGTCGCGGTCGGCGTCTCCACCGACGAGGGCAGCGAACTGTTCGCGCACATCGACGGCGAGACCAAACGCTTCTACGCCAGCAAGGACGACGCCAGCGTCGCGTCCCTCTCGCGCGACGAGCGGCTGCTGGCGATCTCGCACTCCGAGCACGGCGACTCCCGGCACCCGGCCGTGCGTGTGCTCTCGACCAGCGGTTTCGAGGCCGTCGCCGACAAGTGGGACGGCGAAGGCAAGGGCCTCACGCCGCTCGAGTTCTCGCCCGTCGCCGGCGATCCGCGGCTGCTGATGCTGCACGAGCGCCGCGGCCGCGAGGAGCTGCTGATCTGGGACGTCGAGGCCGACACCGAGACCGAACTGTCCCTCGACCTGCCCGGCGAGGTCGTCGCGGACTGGTACCCGAAGGCCGACGCGCTGCTGGTCGTGCATTTCCACGAGGGCCGCAGTTCCCTGTACCGGTACGACCTCGCCACCGGAAAGCTGTCCTCTTTGGATACTCCGAAGGGCCGGATCGGTGGTGCGGCGGTACGTCCGGACGGCACCGTCGAGTACTCGTGGTCGAGCGCGGCCGAGCCCACCGTGATCCGCGCCCGCGCCGCCGACGGCACCGACAGCGTGCTGCTCAACCCGCCCGGCCAGCCCGCACCGCATTCGCAGCCGGTGGTGGACGCGTTCGTCGAGGGCCCCGGCGGCCGCGTGCACGCGCTGGTCGCACGACCCGCGAACGCGCCGCACGGCCCGGTGCCCACGGTGTTCACGCTGCACGGCGGTCCGCACGCGGCGGACGAGGACCGGTTCTCGGCCTACCGCGCGGTGTGGCTGGACGCCGGATTCGCCGTGGTGGAAGTGAACTACCGCGGGTCGACCGGCTACGGCTCGGCGTGGCGCGACGCGATCGAGGGCCGCCCCGGCCTCACCGAACTGGAGGACGTCGCCGCGGTGCACGACTGGGCTGTCCAGAGTGGACTGGCCGATCCGGCGAAATGCGTGGTGTCCGGTGCTTCCTGGGGCGGCTACCTGACGCTGCTGGCGATCGGCACGCAACCGGACCGCTGGGCTGCGGCCGTGTCGAGCGTGCCGGTGGCGGACTACGTGGCCGCGTACGAGGACGAGATGGAGCAGCTGCGGGCATTCGACCGGGCGCTGTTCGGCGGTTCGCCGGAGACCGCGCCCGCGGTGTACACGCAGTGCTCGCCGATCACCTACGTCGAGGCGGTCAAGGCCCCGGTGCTGGTGCTGGCCGGCGACAACGACCCGCGCTGCCCGATCCGGCAGATCGAGAACTACCTCGACCGGCTCGCCGCGCGGAACGTCCCGTACGAGTTCTACCGCTACGACGCCGGCCACGGTTCACTGGTGATCGCCGAGACGATCAAGCAGACCTCGGCCGAGGTCTACTTCGCGTTGCGGGCGCTGGGACTGCGGTAGCCATGGACCTGTGCCTGGAGACGTTCGGCGCCCGTTCCGATCCGGCGCTGCTGCTGATCGGCGGCGCGGCGGCGTCGATGGACTGGTGGGAAACGGAGTTCTGCGAACGCCTCGCCGCTGCCGGCCGGTTCGTGATCAGGTACGACCATCGCGACACCGGGCAGTCCCCGTCCTCACCGCCGGGCGAGCCGGACTACACGTCCCAGGACCTGGCCACCGATCCGCTGCGGATCCTGGATGAGCTCGGCATCGCGCGGGCGCATCTGGCCGGCTTGTCGATGGGCGGTGGCATCGCCCAGTTCCTCGCGGCGCTGCACCCTGACCGGGTGCGCACGCTGACCCTCATCGCGACCGGACCCGGCGGCGAGCGGGCGAGCGACGAGCCGCTTCCCCCGTTGAACCCGCCGGCCACCCAGCCGGCACCCGACTGGGGTGACCGGGCCGCGGTGATCGACTACGTGGTCGAGGATCAGCGTGCCTACGGCGGCGTCCCGTTCGACGAGGAGCGGATCCGGCGCCTCGCCGAGCGGGTCGTGGACCGCACTCGCGACATGGCCGCGAGCGCGGCCAACCACATGCTGGCGCCGGGCCAGAGCCCCTCGTTCCGGCTCGCCGACATCACGGCGCCGACGCTGGTGCTGCACGGCACCGCCGACCCGTTGTTCCCGCCGGCCTACGGCGAGGCGCTCGCGGCCGAGATCCCGCACGCGCGGCTCGTGCCGCTGGTGGACATGGGCCACGAGTACCCGCCGCCCCGCCTGTGGGACACCGTGCTCGCGGAGATCACGCGGCACACTAGTGGTGAAACGCCGTGCTAGTGGCCGGGTCTTGGCGTGGCGCCGGCTGAGCCTGCAGTTCCGGCAGCGCCCGCTCCAGGTCCTCGATCAGCAGGTCCGCCAGATCGTGCGTGAAACCGTTGCGGCACACCACGCGCAGCACCGCCAGGTCCGCACGGTTCGCCGGGAACGTGTACGCCGGCACGAGCCAGCCGCGTTCCCGGAGCCGTCGCGACACGTCGAAAACGTCGAAGGCCGTCACCTCCGGCTTCGTCGTGAAGGCGAACACGGGCAGCTGGTCGCCACGGGTGAGCAGGCGGAACGGGCCCAGCGCGCCGATCCGCTCGGCCAGTGAGGTCGCGACATCGCGCGAAGCCTGTTGTACCGCACGGAATCCGTCGCGGCCCAGCCGGACGAACGTGTAGTACTGCGCGGCCACCTCGGCGCCCGGCCGCGAGAAGTTCAGCGCGAACGTCGGCATGTCGCCGCCCAGGTAGTTCACGTTGAACACCAGCTCCGACGGCAACGCGGCCTTGTCCCGCCAGACCACCCAGCCGACGCCGGGATAGACCAGGCCGTACTTGTGGCCCGACGTGTTGATCGAAGCGACGCGCGGCAGCCGGAAGTCCCACTCCAGGTCCGGATCGAGGAACGGGGCGATCATCGCGCCGGAGGCACCGTCCACGTGCACCGGGATGTCGAGGCCGGTGCGCGCGGCCAGTTCGTCGAGCGCGGCGGCGATCTCGGCGACCGGCTCGTAGCTGCCGTCGAAAGTGGACCCGAGGATCGCGACCACGCCGATGGTGTTCTCGTCGCACCGCTTGACGGCTTCGTCCGCAGAGAGGTGGAACCGGTCGCCGTCCATCGGCACCAGCCGCGGCTCGACCTCCCAGTACTCGCAGAACTTCTCCCAGCACACCTGGACGTTCACGCCCATCACGAGATTCGGCTTACCCGGCCGGCCGAGCTTCGACCAGCGACGCTTGAGCGCCATCCCGGCGAGCATGCAGGCCTCGGACGAGCCCGTGGTCGAGCAGCCGATGATCGCCTCCGGATCCGGCGCGTGCCACAGGTCGGCGAGAATGTTCACGCAGCGCCGCTCAAGTTCGGCGGTCTGCGGGTACTCGTCCTTGTCGATCATGTTCTTGTCGGCGCATTCGGCCATCAGCTCACGCGCCTGCGGCTCCATCCACGTGGTCACGAACGTGGCGAGGTTGAGCCGTGCGTTGCCGTCGAGCATGAGCTCGTCGCGCACGAGTTGCAGCGCCGTGTCGGCGGGCACGGGTTCGTCGGCGAGCCGGTGGTGCGGCGGTGTCAGAGTCGCCGCGAATGCCGGATTCGTACCGCCTGTCAACGGATTGCTGCCTCCACGGCGATCCGGCCGCCGCGCCTTTCCCGATTGCAGGACCATGCCTGCGAACCTACGCGAAGAACCCCCTCGCGGGCGGTCTCGCCACGAGGGGGTCCGTCGGCACGAACGGGTCAGGCCTGCTGGGCCTGCCACATCCAGTGCGCCTTCTCCAGCGCCTGGGCGATCTCGATCAGCAGGTCCTGGGTGACCAGGTCGCTCTTGTCGGTCTCGTCGATGCGCTTGCGCAGCCGCTGGATCAGCTCGTCGAGAATGTCCACGATCGCGGCGATCGTGGCCTCGACGCTCTGCCAGTTGTCCGGGTACTCGGGCAGCCCCGAGCTCTCCACGACGGTCTTGGCCTTGCCGTTGGGCGATACGCCGATCGCGTTGGCGCGCTCGGCGACCTCGTCCACGTAGGTACGGGCCGTCGTCACCAGCTCGTCCAGCTGCAGGTGCACGCTGCGGAAGTTCGCACCGACCACGTTCCAGTGCGCCTGCTTCGCGATCAGGGACAGGTCCACAAGGTCGACGAGCGTCGACTGCAGGACGTTTCCGGTGATCTCCTTGTCGCTCGCGGTCAGCGGGCTGGAGATCGGAGAGTTGGCCATTGGATTTCCTCTCTTCCCTCGAACCTCAGTCGGTGGTCGCGGTGACCTCGACCTCGATGTTTCCTCGTGTCGCACGGGAGTACGGGCAGATCTGGTGCGCCGCCGCGGCGATTTCGCTCGCCTTCCCCTGTTCCAGCCCGGGCAGGTGCGCGACCAGCTTGACGGTCAGCACGAAGCCCTCCCCGTCCTTGCCGATGCCCACCTCGGCGGTGACCGTCGACTCGGCCAGCTCGACCTTCGCCTGGCGCGCGGCCACCTGGAGCGCGCCGTGGAAGCAGGCCGAGTAGCCCGCGGCGAACAGCTGCTCCGGGTTGGTGAACTCACCGCCCGGACCGCCCATCTCCTTCGGGATGCTCAGCCGCTCGTCGATCACCCCGTCGGACGAGGTGACCTCACCGTTGCGGCCGTCACCACGGGCGGTGGCGATCGCCGTGTACAACGCGTCGACCATGCTCGTTCGCACCTCCTGTTCCGGGAAGTCTCACGCTTCCACAAGGCACAACGCCTCGCATCTCGCGAAACTGCCCGGGCATACCCCTTGTCACGATGGGGAATACCCAGAGTGCGGTGCGGGCAACCCTCACCGCCGGGAGAGTGCGAACTCCGTCACTTGCCGGCCGATCAGCCGCAGGTTGCCGGCGGTCTTCTCGTCGGAGGCGCCGCCGGCCTCGTCGAACTTGACCTCCGCGGTGTTGACCGCGCCACCCAGCGGGGTGGGCCAGCCGCGCAGGGCGTGCGTGATCGTGCGCAGTTGGTCGAGCGTGGTGACCGCGGCCTGCCAGCCGTACGCGGCCGCGACCAGGCCGACACCCCGGCCGTCGAGGTAGGGGCGCTCGTCGTGGCGGAGGTCCTCGATGTAGTCCAGCGCGTTCTTGACCAGCCCGGACAGCGCGCCGTGGTAGCCGGGCGAGACGATGATCAGCCCGTCGGCGCGGCGGATGGTCTCCACCAGGTGCTCGGCCTCGGGCGTGCGGTCGGGGATGCCCTGGTCGTAGAACGGCAGGACCAGGCTGCTTCCGGTGATCGCCCGGGTCGTCGCGCCGGCTTCTTCCGCGCCGCGCAGTGCGATGGCCAGCGCCCGTTCCGACTGCGACCCGGCACGCAGCGAGCCACCGATACCGACCACGTTGATCACCGAAGAGGTAGTCACACGATCGAGGCTAGACCCTCCACTTAAGTAGAGGGCCACCCGCGAGACCGAGGCGCGGATCACACTCTGGTTTTCCTCCCTACCGATGAGTAACGTCGCCGGTATGGCAAACCCACTACGGTCCCGCGCCGAGGCGGTCGCGGCCCAGCTGGTGTTCGGCCTGCCCAAGGCGGTGCGCAGGGGTATCGCGGGCAGGCCGGTCCGGATCGACGGCCAGCAGCTCGCCCTCGACGCGCAGTTGCTGCTGCGGCTGCAGCAGATCGTCGGCTTCTCGATGTCGAAAACCACCCCTGAGCTGGCACGCCAGGTACTCGCCCAGTCCCAGCACGCGGTGAGCGGACGACCGATCGAGCCGGTCGCCACGCGTGAGGTGATCATCCCCGACGGCAACGGCGACATCCCGGCCACGCTGTACAGCCCGGCGAGCGCGGATTCACTGTCCGGTCTGCTGGTGTTCTTCCACGGCGGGGGCTGGGTGGTCGGCACACGGGCGAGCCACGACAACACGGCCCGGTTCCTCGCGCATCACGCCGGGGTGCGGGTGCTGTCCGTGGAGTACCGGCTGGCCCCCGAGCACCCGTTCCCGGCAGCCGCCGAGGACGCGGTGGCGGCCTTCCTGTACGCGCACGCGAAGGCGGCCGATCTTGGCGTCGATCCCGACCGGATCGCGGTGGGCGGCGACAGCGCGGGCGGCAACCTGGCCGCGGTGGTCACGCACGTGGCGAAAGAGCGCGGCGGCCCCGCGCCCGCGTTCCAGCTGCTGCTCTATCCCGGCGTCGACGGTTCCACTCGGCGCCGCTCGCGCGAGCTGTTCGGTAACGGCTTCTTCCTCACCGACGCCGATATGACGTGGTTCCTCGACCACTACGCACCGGCCGGCGTCGACCGCACCGATCCGCGGCTTTCCCCGTTGCTGAACAAGGATTTCTCGGGTCTGCCACCCGCCTACATCGCGACCGCCGGGTTCGACCCGCTGCGCGACGAGGGCGAGGCGTACGCGGCGAAACTGCGGGACGCCGACGTGCCGGTCGCGGTGAGCAGGCAATCCGACCTCATTCACGGCTACATGAACTTCCTCGGCGTGGGCACCCGGTTCCGCGAGGCGGCCGCGGAGGCCGCGGGCGCGCTCCGGCTCGGCCTGTCCGGACTCAGGGGCGCATAACAAAAGCCGGAGCCCGGCGTGGATGCGCACGCCGGGCCCCGGTCCCCCTCTTGTTTCCGCGGTGCTTACGCCGCGGGCAGGCTTGGCAAGCCCGGCACCGGCAGCGAGGGCACCCCGCCGCCGAGCAGCGACGAGAGCAGGCTCGTCACCAGTGTGAGCAGGTTCTTCAGCAGGTTGCTCACGATGTTGAGCGGCGGCGGCAGGTCAGGCAGGCTCGGCACCTCCGGCAGCTGCTTCGCCGTCGCGGCCTGCGATGGGTCCGCGAGAATGCGGCTGGCCTCGGTGGACTGTCCTTGCGCGGTGCCAGCCATCTGCTGCGCGTCGGACTGGATGGAGTACTTCTGCCCGGCGGCGAGGTCGCCGAGCAACGGGTTGAAGCCGCCCAGCGCGCGCTGGGTGCCCTGCACGTCACCGGCGTAGGCGACCCGCGCCAGGTCGTCGCGCATCTGCAGCAGTTGCTGTCCGGCGGCCTGCGTGCTGGACGTGCCCTTGCCACCCGCGCTGGCGACGCCGCCCCCGACCAACGCAAGCACGCTGCTGGCCACCACTACCGCGATGACTCGGGCGATCTTGCCTTTCATTCCTTACCTCCTGGCCTCTGGGACCTAACAGGACTCATGCGTACCAACCGTGTTAGGCGCTCACCAGCCGACCACCCGGTAGGGCGGTTTCTCACCCTTACGTGCCGGATTCGAATAGCGGGAAATGACCCGCAAATGATGAACGCTTTGGGTTTGCGCTCGCCCGGTTGATCAAGATGCCCGAGAGCCGAAAACGCGGAGAGTGTTCAGTTCACCCCACAGTCCATTGTGGTCACCCACATTGTTGGTTTCCGTGATCTCTCCCCTTCATCACTCCGTTGTGAATGCCATTCGGCTACGCCGTTAGAGAAAAGGTCACTCACGTTTGTCGCAACAACCGCCTAGCGGGTCACAGCGGTAACCCGGCTTCGAGCTGGGCGCGACCGCGATCGATCTCGGTCATCCGGTCGCGTTCATCGAGATCCGAGGCACCAGGGAAAACAAGTTGCACGGTCGTGCCACTATCGGGGCGTGTTGTCGTATCGCCGTGTCCTGGGCATCCCCGGCGTTCCGACGACGTTGGCGCTGATGTTCTTCGCGCGGCTGCCGTACACGGCCACCGGCCTGACGCTCACGCTGCACGTGGTCTCCGCACTCGGGCGCGGCTACAGCGCGGCCGGGCTGATCGGCACGGCGACGATGGTGGGCAGCGCCCTCAGTTCGCCGCTGATCGGGCGGATGATCGACCGGTTCGGCCTGCGGCCGGTCGTCGCGATGTGCGGTACCGCGGCGACGGCGTACTGGGTGAGCGCGCCACATCTGCCGTTCCCGGTGCTGGTGGTGATCGCGCTGCCCGCGGGCGGGCTCGCGATCCCGGTCAGCTCGATCGCGCGGCAGGTGCTGACCGCGCTCGTCCCGGTGGAGCAGCGGCGGGCGGCCTACTCACTCGACTCGATCCTGCTCGAAACCGCGTTCATGATCGGCCCGGCGGCCGGGATCGCGGTGGCGACGCAGGTGTCCTCGACGGTCGCGCTCACCGGCATCGGGCTGTGTTTCGGCGTGCTGACGGTGGCGCTGTGCTGGTTCAACCCGCCGATCCGGCACGAGGACGAGGACCTCGGCGGACGGCGGCCGCCGGTGCGGGAGTGGCTGACGTTCCGGATCTCGTCGACGCTGCTGATCGCGACTGGAGCGTTGTTCTGCCTGGCAGGTCTGGAACTGGCGACCCTCGCGGCGTTGCGGGCCACGGGTCAGGTGGAGCTGACCGGCGTACTGATGATCGTGATGTGCGTGGCGTCGGCGTTCGGCGGACTCGTGCACGGTGCGGTGCGGCGGTCGTTGCCGCAGGCCACGCTGATGGTGCTGCTCGTGGTGCTGACGATTCCGATCGGCCTGTTCACCGAGCCGTGGTGGCTGCTCGCGATCGCGCTCGTCCCCGCCAACCTGGCCTGCGCGCCCACGCTGACGGCCACGGCGGAGGAGGTCACCGCCGCCGTGCCCGCGCGGGTGCGCGGCGAGGCGATGGGCCTGCTCGATTCGGCGACGCGGCTCGGTATCGGGCTGGGCAGTCCGGTCGTGGGTTTTGTGATGGATCACTCGTCGGCCGGCTGGGGTTTCGCCGCGGCCGGGGCAGGTGGGCTGGTCATCGCCGCGGCCGGGTTGCTGCGGCGGCTGAGAGTTCGCCGCGCGAACACTGTGAACGCCTGATTTGGCCGGTATGCGTGGAACGCGACGGGCGTGGTCGTCCGTTGAACGAGAATGCTGCGCATGACGATCGAGCCGAGGGCGTTGGTGGTCATCGCGGGGCTGCCCGGCTCGGGCAAGAGCACGTTGCTGCGATGCACCGAGTCCGACGTGCCCTTCGCGGTGCTCGACTCGGACCACATGCGGGACCGGTTGCGTGAGCTGGTCCCGCCGGGCACGCCGTACTCCAGATACCGGCCGCTGGTGCACATCCTGCACCGCCTGCGCGTGACGGCCCGCGTGCTGCGGGAGCCGGGCCCCGTGGTGGTGCACGACCCCGCCACGGGTACCGCGACGCGTACCTGGCTGGTGCTGATTGGTGCGGCCGGTGGGAGATCGCGGCATTTCGTGTGGGTGGACTGCGCCCCGGAGGAGGCCGCGGCGGGGCAGCGAAAGCGGGGACGGGTGCTGCGCAAGGGCTCGTTCGCCAGGCACG
>Ga0164243_10014064_pt1 | contig 11171 bp, 12 predicted proteins | sample OricompcompostOP_FD_108781 | JGI IMG/M metagenome (GOLD analysis project Ga0164243, IMG submission 108781) | Organic Plus compost microbial communities from Emeryville, California, USA - Original compost - Organic plus compost (OP) | ecosystem: Engineered > Solid waste > Mixed feedstock >... | reverse complement strand
CCACTCACGACATGTAGAAGGCGCGCATCATGTTTTCGACGGAGATGCGATCCTTGCCAGCCCTGCTTGCCTCGTTGCGGATCATCTTCAGCTCGGCGCTTCGCTGCTCGATGATTTCGGCGAAGCGACGGATGAGGTCCGGCTTTGCCGCTACCAGCGAGCGCAGCGCGTCCTTTGGAATCTCCAGCGCGGTCAGTGCCTTTGTGACGCTCACCGTCGCCGTTCGATAGCAACCGGTCATCAGCGACATCTCACCGACAATCTCGCCTGGCCCGAGAACCGCGACGTTCTTCGGGCCGCCCGGCGCGTGGATAACGACCTCCACAGCGCCCCGGAGCAGAATGAACATCGTCGCGCCTTCCTCACCCTGACGCATCAGGACGGCACCGCGCGGGAAGTCGGCAAGCTTCAATCCGCTTGCAAGCGTCTCGATCTCGGCGGGATCGAGCACCTTCGCAAAAAGCGATGTCGAGTTCAGGACTTCGGCCGGGCTCATTGACGGTCCCCTCAGCTGCCCGGTCCAAGTGTCTGTCGTCAGAGCCGGAGCGTCAAGCGCTCCGGCGGTCAGGCCCTGAGCGTGCCGCCCGTCGCCTTGCCGACCTCGGCGACGACCTTCTGCGCCACCGCGTCGATCTCCTCGTCGGTGAGGGTGCGGTCGCTCGGCTGGAGCGTCACCTCGATCGCCAGCGATTTCTTGCCGGACCCGATCGCATCGCTCTCGAAGAGATCGAAAACCGAGACGCCGGAAATCAGCTTGCGATCGGCGGATTCTGCGGCGCGAACCACCTTCGCCGCCTCGACCGAGCGATCGAGCAGGAAGGCGAAATCGCGGCGTACCGGTTGGAGGTCGGAAAGGACGAGCGGCGGCTTCGCCTTGGTCGGCCGCTGCTTCGGCGCCGGGATCGCCTCGAGGATGATCTCGAAGCCGGCCAGCGGGCCGGACAGGTCGAGCGCCTCAAGCACCTCCGGATGGAACTCGCCGAAGGTACCGATGACCGTCTTCGGCCCCTGACGGATCGTGCCGGAGCGGCCGGGGTGGTACCAAGCCGGCGCATCGGCGGTGACCTGCACCTTGTCGGCGGAGATGCCGAGCACGTCGAGAAGCGCAAGCGCATCCGCCTTCACGTCGAAGGCCGAGACGGGCGTGGCGCGTGAGGCCCAGTGCCGCCCGCTGCCGGCGACGGCAGCGGTTCCGCGCCGGATACCGGCGGCGGCGGTGAACTGGTCTTCCGGCTTCTCGCCGCGATAGATCTGGCCGACCTCGAAAAGAGCGAGATCGGGGAAGCCGCGATCGGCATTCCGCTGCGCCGCCGCGGCAAGACCGGCGAGAAGGCTCGGCCGCATGTCGGACATGTCCGCGGCAATCGGATTGGCGAGCGCCAGAATCGGGTCCCCACCACCGAAAAGCTCGGCGGCCTGCTTCGGGATGAAGGACCAGGTCACGGCCTCGACAAGGCCGCGCGCGGCAAGCCCCCGCTTGGCCCGGCGCGTGCGGGTCTGGATCAGCGTCAGCACCGGCTTCGACACGGATGGCGAGCGCGGCAGCGGCGTCGAGGGCACCTTGTCGAGCCCGTTGATGCGCACGACCTCCTCGACGAGATCGGCCTTGATGCCGACATCCGGCCGCCAAGACGGGACGGTCACGGACAGCACGCCCTCGGACTTCGGCGCAAGCGCGAAGCCGAGCGCGCGCAGGATGCGCTCGATCTCGGAAGGAGCCGGCTCGATACCGGCGAGCCGTTTCACTTCGGAGAGCGGGAAATCGATCACCGTCTTCGGATCGGGAACCGCGCCGGCGACCACGACTTCGCTCGCCTCGCCGCCGCAAAGGTCGAGCACCATGCGAGTTGCGAGATCAAGGCCGGGCAGCATGAATTGCGGATCGACGCCGCGCTCGAAGCGATAGCGCGCATCGGAGACGATGCCGAGGCGGCGGCCGCTCTGGGCGATGTTGAGCGGTTCCCACAAGGCCGATTCGATCAGCACGTCGGTCGTCGCTTCCGTGCAGCCGCTCGCCTCGCCGCCCATGATGCCGGCGATCGATTCGACGCCGTTTCCGTCGGCGATGACGCAGATCTCCGGATCGAGCCGGTAGGTCTTGCCGTCGAGGGCGAGAACCTCCTCGCCATCCTTCGCGCGGCGCACGACGAGATCGCCGGCGACCTTGGCCGCATCGAAGACATGAAGCGGACGGCCGCGATCGTAGGAAAGATAATTAGTGATATCGACCAGCGTGTTGATGGGACGGAGTCCCACCGCGCGAAGCCGCTTCTGCAGCCAGTCGGGCGAAGGCCCGTTCTTCACGCCGCGAACAAGGCGAAGGCCGAAGGCCGGGCAGAGCGAGGCCGTATCGCCGAAGTCGAGCTTCACCCCCACCGGAGAGGGATAGTTCCCCGCAACGGGCTCGGACTTCTTCTCGATCAGCGTGCCGAGGCCGGCGGCGGCGAGGTCGCGGGCAATGCCGGCGACGCCCAGCGCGTCGGGCCGGTTCGGCGTGATGGCGAGGTCGAGCACGGCGTCGTTGAGGCCGGCATAATCAGCATAGGCCATGCCGACCGGCGCATCCGCCGGCAGATCGACAATGCCGTCATGATCGTCGGAAAGGCCGAGCTCGCGCTCCGACAGCAGCATGCCGTTCGATTCGACGCCGCGGATCACGCCCTTCTGGAGATCGACGCCGGTGCCGGGAATATGGGTTCCGGCGGGCGCGAAGACGCCGGTCATGCCGGCGCGCGCATTGGGCGCGCCGCAGACCACCTGCACCTTCGTGCCGTCGCCGGGATCGACCACGCAGACGCGCAGCCGATCGGCATTGGGATGCTTCTCCGCCGAAAGGACCCTCGCGATGCGGAACGGCGCAAAGGCCTTCGCCCGGTCCTCCACCTCCTCGACCTCGAGGCCGATGCGGGTGAGGCCGGCGACGATGTCGTCCAGCGACGCCGTCGTATCGAGATGGTCTTTCAGCCAGGAAAGCGTGAGTTTCATTGCGCCAGTTCTTCACCCGTATAGCGCTTCACGTCCCGGACGACGCGCAGCTTGCCGATATCCTCGCGGAACTTGAGGAGATGCGGCGTCTGGAAATGCTCCTCCAGCGCGGCCTTGTCCTTCCAGACCTCGAAGAGATGATAGCGGTTCGGGTCCTCGAGGCTGGCGCTGAACCAGTAGCGAAGGCACCCGGCCTCGGCGCGCGAAGGGCCGGTCACCGCGTCGACGACCTTCAGGAAGGCCTCCTTGTCGGCCGGATCGACATCGAAAATTCCCCCGATGATGATGTGCATCACTTCCTCCGTTGGTGTGGTTATACGTTCAGCTTACGAGGTCAGCCCGCCGAGCAGCGTCGGCATGTCGAGCGGGCGGAAGCCGTAATGGGAGAGCCAGCGTATGTCGGCATCGAAGAAGGCGCGAAGGTCCGGCATGCCGTATTTGAGCATGGCGATGCGGTCGATCCCCATGCCCCAGGCAAAGCCCTGATACTTCTCCGGATCGAGCCCGCCATAGCGGATGACATTCGGATGGACCATGCCGCAGCCGAGAATCTCCAGCCATGAATCGCCTTCGCCGAGACGGATCTCGTTGCCGACCCGCTTGCAGCGAATGTCGACCTCCATCGACGGCTCGGTGAAGGGGAAGAAGCTCGGACGCTGGCGCATCTCGACCTTGTCGACCTCGAAGAAGGCCTTGCAGAACTCCTCCAGCACCCATTTCAGATGGCCGATATGGCTCGACTCGTCGATGACGAGCCCCTCGACCTGATGGAACATCGGCGTGTGGGTCTGGTCGGAATCCATCCGGTAGGTGCGGCCGGGAATGACGACGCGGATCGGCGGCTTCTGCGTCTCCATGGTGCGGATCTGCACCGGCGAGGTGTGGGTGCGCAGGAGCTTCCGCTCCCCGTCCGGGCCCGGATTGAAGAAGAAGGTGTCGTGCATCTCCCGCGCCGGATGGCCGACCGGGAAATTCAGCGCGGTGAAATTGTAGTAATCGGTCTCGACATCCGGCCCCTCGGCGATGGCGAAACCGAGATCGGCGAAGATCGCCGTGATCTCGTCGATGACCTGGGAGACCGGATGGATGCGGCCGGTCTCGAGCGGCGAAGGACGGAGCGGCAGGGTGACGTCCACCCGCTCGGATTCGAGGCGGCGGGCGAGCTCCTCGCGCTTCAGCACGGAGCGGCGGGCAAGGATCGCCTCGCCAACGCGATCCTTGAGGCCGTTCAGCGCCGGCCCCATGACCTTGCGCTCCTCGGGGCTCATCTTGCCGAGCTCCTTGAGAAGCTCGGAGACCGATCCCTTCTTGCCGAGGACGGCGACACGCTCGGCTTCGAGCGCGGCCTCGTCTGCGGCGGCCTCGATGCGCGCGCCGATCTCCTTTTCGAGGGCGGCAAGGTCGGTTGCGGTCGTCATTTCCATGATCGTCAGCTCATCCAGCGCAGGGTGCGCGGTTTCAGCGGGTTGGCGAAGGGCCGGTCCTCGCGGGCGGCGGCGTTCCACTCGTCCTTGAGCAGCATCCACCAGCGCGCCTGCGTGTCGGCGTCGTTGATCAGCATCATCTTGGGCTGGGTCATCAGCCCCTCACGCTGGCGCACCACCACGGTCCGGTCCTGGTCGAGGAAGGTATGCATCAGATGACGGATCAGCGGTTTCAACGGCTTGATCCAGGCCGGCGTCGTCCAGAAGATCTGGTGCACATCCGTCGCCTCGTCGGAAACCGGCGTGATCGCCGTCAGCCCGACAATGGCATGGCGGTCGCCACGAATCTCCTCGATGCGGAGGCCCGGCAGGCGATAGGTGATCTCGGTGCTGACATTCCGCCCGAGCACGCGATAGGCGATGTTCTGCGGCGGGATGTCATGGCGGACCATGCGCCAGCCGAATTCGCTCGGCTCGAAAGCCTTCTCCTTGGGCCGGAGCTTCCGCGCCTTGTGCTTGAACCACCAGGAGGTGTGCACATAGGCGGCGTGCGTCGGGTCCATCAGGCCGAAGGCGGCATGATCGGTCGAGCAGGCGAAGGGCAGCTTGATGGCGAGGCTCGGCCGGGCGTCGGCCGGGAAGGCCGGGAGCAGAGGCGGCATCGCCTCGGCCCCGGACGGCTCCTCGCCGTCACGCGGGAAATAAACCCAGACGAGGCCCTGCTGCTCGACGCAGGGGAAATTGCCGGCGCGAATCTTCTCGAGATCGACCCGCTGCCCCTCGCGCAGCGAGGGAATCTCGACGCAGGTGCCGTTCCGGTCATAGCGCCAGCCATGATAGCAGCACTCGACCGTGTCGCCGTCGAACTTGCCGTAATGGAGCGGGATGCCGCGATGCGGGCAGATGTCCCGCAGCGCGAAGACCTTGCCGGCCCGGTCGCGACCGATCGCGACCGGCTCGCCGAGAAGGGTGAGCGGCAGCAGCCTGTCCGCCGGGACTTCCGCGACCGGCGCAGCCATATACCAGCAACCACGGAGAAGTTCGGCCTTGAGACCCTGCACTTCTTTCCCCGCATGAATGCCGCCCAGCCCGGAAGACGGTCCAGTTCCGACCGTTCTTCCGTCGTCCCGACCTTTCCGTCAGGCGTCAGGCGGCGACAGCGCCCCGGGCCTTTTCGACCAGGGCCGCGAAGGACGCCGGCTCGCTGACCGCGAGTTCGGCGAGAACCTTGCGATCAATCTCGATCCCGGCCTTGCCGAGACCGTCGATAAATCGGCCATAGGTCATGCCGTGCTCGCGCACGGCGGCATTGATGCGCTGGATCCACAGGGCGCGGAAGGAACGCTTCCGGTTCTTGCGGTCGCGATAGGCATATTGGGCGGCGCGATCGACCGCGGCCTTGGCGGCGCGGATCGTGTTCTTGCGCCGGCCGTAGAAACCCTTGGCGCGCTTCAGGACTTTCTTGTGCTTGGCATGGGCGGTGACGCCCCGTTTCACACGCGACATGATCTATCTCCTCGAAATGTCGTTCAGGCGTCAGTCGTTCGGCAAGAAGTACTTCTTGACGTTGTCGCCGTCCGACTTGAAGAGAACCTGCGTGCCACGCAGGTTGCGGATCTGCTTCTTCGTCCGCTTGATCATGCCGTGGCGCTTGCCGCGCTGGGCATAGACGACTTTTCCGGTGCCGGTCAGCTTGAAACGCTTCTTGGCGCCGCTTTTGGTCTTCATCTTGGGCATTTGGCTCTCCATGGCCGAAAAGGCGGCAAGCCGCCCCGGCAGAACAGGTTTATCATGAGCTTCGGAACGGCCACGGCATGCCCTTGTCGAGCCGGGCTGTTCGGAATGGCGGGGGTTATAACCATCCCAAAGCGGACGGGCAAGGGGCGGTTGTGCCGCGCCTGAGCGACGTCAACCGGGCCACTGCACCATCTTTTCGGGTAGGCAGGCCAGGGCGCTGTCCTTTGGGCGTCCTGGCGAAGTTACTGGGATCCGGCCGGCGGGATCAGCGCGGCGCAAGGACCATGGTCATCTGACGCCCCTCGAGACGGGGCTCGGCCTCGACCTTGGCGATGGGCAGCGTCTCCTCCTTGACCCGGTCGAGAAGCTTCATGCCAAGCTCCTGATGGGCCATTTCGCGGCCACGGAAGCGCAGGGTCACCTTGACCTTGTCGCCTTCCTCGAAGAAACGCCGAACAGCCTTCATCTTCACGTCGTAATCGTGAATGTCGATATTCGGCCGCATCTTGATTTCCTTGATTTCGACCGTCTTCTGCTTCTTGCGGGCCTCGGAGGCTTTCTTCTGGGCCTGAAACTTGAAGCGGCCGTAATCCATGATCTTGGTGACGGGCGGCTCGGAATTCGGTGCGATCTCGACGAGATCCATGCCGGCTTCGGCGGCGATGGCCAGCGCGCGGTCTATGGGGATCGAACCGTGATTGACGCCCTTGTCGTCGATCAGCTGGACCTCGCGCACGCGAATCTCTTCATTGACGCGCGGTCCGTCCTTGGCGGGAGCCTGCTGGGCTCTTTGGGGTCTGCGAATGGCGGCATTCTCCTCTGTAATTGCCACTGCTTTGCGATAGGCCGGGAAAGGATACACTCCCGCCCGGTCGGGGAGGATTCGGGCAATCCGTCGGCCAAGTCAATCCTCAAGCCCGACGGTACCACATCGCACATATAGTCAGCGTGACGGAATGGAAGAAGCGGCAAGCGAAACTTTAATCGTCGGCGAGGGCGAAACGGCCCGGCCGATCAGTGCGATCTTCCGCAGGGGCGGATCGCCGGGCCTCTTCTGGCTCGGCGGCTTCAGGTCCGACATGAACGGCACCAAGGCTATGGCCCTCGACCGGCACGCCGAAAAGCGCGGCCTCGCCATGACCCGCTTCGACTATTCCGGTCATGGCGCTTCCGGCGGACGCTTCGAGGACGGCACCATCTCGCGCTGGCTGGAAGAGGCCGAAGCGGTCTTCGCGCGGCTCGACGGCCCACAGATCGTCATCGGTTCCTCCATGGGCGGCTGGCTCGCGGTCCTGCTTGCGGAGGCCCGTCGCCAACGGACAGGAAGCGATGGCGCCTATGTCGCAGGCCTCGTGCTGATCGCCCCGGCCGTCGACATGACGCGGGCGCTGATGTGGGCGGCAATGCCCGAGGCGGCGCGGGCCACTCTGATGGAAAAAGGCGTCTGGCACAGGCCGAGCGACTATTCCGACGATCCCTACCCGATCACGCGCGACCTCATCGAGGATGGCGACCGCCACATCATCGGCGACCGGCTGATCGAGACCGGCTGCCCGGTCTACATCCTCCAGGGCATCGAAGACCCGGATGTTCCCTGGCGGCACGCCACCGACCTCGTCTCGCATCTTGCCGGCGAGGATGTCGTGCTCACCCTCATCAAGGACGGCGACCATCGCCTGTCGCGCGCCGAGGATCTCGACAAGATCGTCGGCGCGGTGGAGGCCCTCATTGGCGAGACAGCGCCGCACAATCCGACGGAGTAGGAAGCCGCCGCCCCGGCGGGGGAGCAAGCTGCCGTCGATCCTCTTCCTCCTCGCGCTTTTCGGTGCCTGGTTCGCCATGGGCATGCCGGGCTTCCGCAACGATCCGCCCGTCATCGGCAATGCGAAGGTCCGGGATGCCGACACGCTGGTCATCGGCGAGGAAGTGTTCCGCCTTTCCGGCGTCGATGCCTTGGAGTTCACCCAGATCTGCACCCGAAACGGCGCGGACTGGCCCTGCGGGCGTGAAGCGACGCGCGCGCTGGATGGCTATCTTCGCGGCCGCACGGTCAGTTGCGCGCCGGAAGCCACGGATCGCTATGGACGCACTGTCGCCCGCTGCACGCTGGAAGACGGCAGCGATATCGGTGAGTGGCTGGCGCGAAACGGATGGGCCTTCGACTCCTCGCGCTTCGGCGACGGTCCCTATATTGACGCGCAGGACGAGGCCGAGCGGGCGGCGCGCGGCGCCTTCGCCGGCACATTCGACCAGCCGGCCGAATGGCGGCGAATGCACCGGATGGAGGAAGACTGACCCCTGCCGGTCAGGATTTATGGTTCCTGGCGCGCAGCTTCGTCGCGATCGGCCCAGTGTCGCCGATATCCTCGACATAGAGCACCTCGTCGCCATCCCGCAGCTTGTCGAAGCCGCCATTCAGGACCGAGTTGCGGTGGAAATAGAGAAGCCCGCCCTCCTTGGTGAGGACGAAGCCGTGATCGGCCTCGGGCTCCAGTTCCGTGACCTGCCCGAGGAACTGGTTCTCATCGTCGTGATGCATCTGCTTGGTGCGGCGGGTGCGCTGATTCTTCAGGTCGAGAAGCTGCCGTTCGGCAATGGCGAAGGCGTCGTTGATGGCGTTCCTGATGTCGGGCGTCTGGTAACGGCGCTGGAGCCGCTCCGGCTCGTGAGAGACAATGAGATCCTTGCCGCCCGGAATCCCCATTTCGATATGGACGACCGGCGGAAGCGTATCGCGTGCGTTCCGTGCGGGACGGTTGATGCGGACTCGGCAGGAGGTAATGCGGTCATAGAGGCGTTCGAGCTTGGCAACCTTTCCCCGGATTTCCTCCTCGATGGAGGAAGAAGGCTCGATGTGCTGGAAGGCGATCTCGATGACCTGCATGGGCGTCTCCTTTGCGACACGGCACAGAGCCCAGCGGGTCCGGGCTCTTTCGGGAACCGCCCTGCAAGGGATCGGTTCCGTGCCCGCATAAGGAAGATATATGAGGCCGGCCCGACGATTGGAGCAGCCTTGCTGTCCTATCGCCACTTCCCTTCCGCCCAGAGAGCGTCCAGCCCTTCGCGCCAGTTCGGATAGCGGAGCGCGAGGCCGAGATTTTCTTTCAGCCGCCGATTGAGAACACGCTTGTTCTCCTCATAGAAGGAGCGCGCCATGGGGGTCATCTCGGCCTCCGCGAAAGGCATCTCCGGCGGCGGCGGGAGGCCCAGCTTCTCCGCCGCATAGGCGACGAGATCGCCGGGGGGGCCGGGCTCGTCATCGGCGAGATTGAAGATGCCCGTCGCCTTTTTCTCCATCGCCATGACAAGCGCAGCCGCGATGTCTTCGACATGGATGCGGTTGAAGACCTGCCCCGGCTTGGCGATCCGCCGGGCCTTGCCCGATGCGAGGCTCGCGAAGGCATTGCGGCCCGGACCGTAAATGCCGGCGATGCGGAAGATGGCGAGCTGAATGCCGGCCCTGCTGGCAAGCGCCGTCCAGTCCTTCTCGGCTTGGAGTCGCCATGCCGAGCGGCCGGGCCGGGGATGCGGCGTGGTGCGCTCGCTCACCCAGGCGCCGCCATAATTGCCGTAGACGCCGACCGTCGAGAGGTAGCCGATCCAGCCGATCTCCGACCTTTCGATATCGCCGCCGAAGACGCGCAGCACCGGATCGCCCTCCTCCCCCGGCGGGATCGAAACGATGACGGAGGTTGCCTTGCGTAACGCGTCGGCAACCACCTCATCCCGGGTGCTTCCATCGAAGACGAAGGCTTCGATACCCTCCGCCCGCAACTGCCCGGCCTTTTCCGGCGAACGCACCGTGCCGGCGACGGCGATCCCCGTGGGCTTCAGCATGCGGACGAGAAAAGTGGCGCTGTAGCCGAGCCCGAAAATGAAAAGGCACTCCGCCATCAGGCGGGTTCCGCTATGGCGACAAGCGACCACTCCGCCCGCACGTCCGGATCGGTTTCACCCGAAAGATGCTGCCGCCGCAGCGCCGCGAATTCGCCCTCGCCCGTCAATTGCGACAACGCCCAGACGGCAGCGCCCCGCACCAAACCGCTCGGATCGCCGAGATGCGGCAGCGCGACGGCGACGAGGCTTTCGTCCCCCGAATTGCCGATGGCGATCAGGACATTGCGCAGGAAGCGGTCGCGGCCAATGCGCTTCACCGGCGAGCCGGAGAAGAGCGCCCGGAAGGCGGCATCATCGAGCGCTGCGAGATCCGCAAGGCGCGGCGCTTCGAGATCGGGCCGCGCCTTGAGCTTCATCTCATGCGTCGCCTGCGCGAACTTGTTCCACGGGCAGACGGCGAGGCAATCGTCACAGCCATAGATGCGGTTGCCCATGGCCTTGCGGAATTCCGAGGGGATCGGCCCCTTGTGCTCGATGGTGAGATAGGAAATGCAGCGGCGCGCATCGAGCCGGTAAGGCGCCGGGAAAGCCTGTGTCGGGCAGATGTCGAGGCAGGCGCGGCAGGAGCCGCAATGATCGCTCTCGCTCGCGTCTTCCGGCAGCACCGCCTCGGTCAGGATCGCGCCGAGAAAGAGCCAGGAGCCGAAGTCGCGGCTGACGAGATTGGTGTGCTTGCCCTGCCAGCCGATCCCCGCCGCGGCAGCAAGTGGCTTCTCCATCAGCGGCGCGGTATCGACGAAGACCTTCACATCCGAGCCGGAACGCGCCGCGAAGCGGCCGGCCACCGTCTTCAGCCTGCCCTTGATGAGATCGTGATAGTCGCGATGGCGGGCATAAACCGAGATCGCACCCCGGTCCCGCTGCGCAAGCACCGAGAGCGGATCGTCCTCAGGTCCGTAGTTCAGCCCGAGCATGACGACGCTGCCGACCTCCGGCCACAGCGCTTCCGGGCTCCGCCGCCGCCCCTCATGGGTGGCCAGCCATTCCATCGTGCCGTGATGGCCCTCGGCCAGGAAGCGGGCAAGACGCGGCGCCGCCTCGGGGATCGAATCCGGCCGCGTCACGCGGACGATGTCGAAGCCCTCGGCGCGCGCGTCGGCGAGAAGCGCGTCCTTCAGAAGTCGAGAT
>Ga0164243_10014063_pt1 | contig 11171 bp, 12 predicted proteins | sample OricompcompostOP_FD_108781 | JGI IMG/M metagenome (GOLD analysis project Ga0164243, IMG submission 108781) | Organic Plus compost microbial communities from Emeryville, California, USA - Original compost - Organic plus compost (OP) | ecosystem: Engineered > Solid waste > Mixed feedstock >... | reverse complement strand
GATGAAAGCAACAGCCTGGAAATGATGGAATGGCTGCTCACTACCTATTGCCCCCAGGTGAAAATTGAAGCCATGTGCAATTCCGGCGAAAAGGGCATTGAAGCCATCAACAAATACAAACCGGATGTGGTATTCCTGGATATTGAAATGCCGCACATGAACGGGTTTGACATGCTGGAGCAAATCGGCAAACTTACATTTGATGTAGTGTTCTGCACCGCGTATGATCAGTTTGCCATAAAAGCATTCCGCTACAGCGCGTTGAATTACCTCCTCAAACCGGTTGATCCCGACGATCTGAAAGAAACCGTGCGCCGCATTGAAGAAAAACGATCAACGCCTTCGCGCGAACAGATAGAATTGCTGTTGCAGAACGTAAAGCATGCCAACAAACCTGCGCTCACCCGCATTGCCTTAACTACCAGCGACGGCATGGTGTTCGTGAGCACACAGGAAATTATTTATTGCGAAGCAGAAAGCAACTATACCAGCATTGTATTGCAAAACGGCAAAAAAGTAGTGGTGTCGAAAGTGCTGAAAGATATTGATGAAGCCCTGAGCGGTCCGGACTTTTTCCGTGTGCACAATTCTTATCTCATTAACCTCAACCACATTAAAAAATTTGTGCGGGGTGAAGGAGGATATGTAGTAATGAGCAATGATGCTACCATCAGCATTTCGCGTTCCCGCAGGCAGGAGTTTATGGACCTGTTCTCGAAATTTTAATTGCTACGTAAATGCACTGAAAACAACTGCATGGCAGGCGCCCCCGCCATGCAGTTTGCTTTCCTTGCGCGCAGGTCTTCAATTCATCCTTGCTTTCTGCCAATTCATTCCTGCCTTGCTTGTATTACCCCATGCATTGCTTCAACTTTGCGCCGCCTTTGGTAAGCAACCGCGGGTAAAAAACAAACGTGCGCGTGTAACATTTCAGTTACCATCTGCGTCACAACTGGTGTACAGACAATCAATAAATCATTATAAAAAAGTAAAGCAATGAAAAACAAATTTTTTATCTGTATGATGATGGTGCTGCTGAGTTGCGTAAGCAGTTATGCAGGCACTGGTGTGAAGGTGAACGAGCGTGTGATCAACAGCTTCAGAAAGGATTTTGCCACTGCGCAGAGTGTGGTGTGGGAAAAAAGCAATGAGTATGTGAAAGCTACTTTCACGCTGAACCAGCAGGTAATGTTTGCCTGGTATGACCGGCAAGGCAGCCTGATGGCGGTATCGCGCAATATCGTTTCCACACAGTTGCCTATCCGCTTGCTCACCGAAGTGAAGAAACATTACGCGCAGTACTGGATCACCGACCTGTTCGAAATAGCCATGAACAATGAAACCATTTATTACATCACCCTGGAAAACGGAGATCACAAGCTGGTGTTGCGGTCAACGGGAGCAGCAGGCTGGGAATTGTACAGGAAAACACGTGAGCGCGATTAATATAGGCTGACGTGTGCATGACCGCTGAAGTATTAACCGGTGATGACAGATCTGAACCGCTGCCTGTTTGGCGGCGGTTTTGTTTTATAGCCTGCCGGCGTACAAAATGGCGGAACATGCCTTCGTGGGTCCGTTTGACGTATCTTTGCGGCTTATAACAGATGACTATGAAACAGCGGGGATTATTGCCGGTCTTATGGCTGCTGCCGGCGTTGCTATTGCCCGGTTACCTGGAAGCCCAGTGCTCTATCTGTACAAGGACCGCACAGCAACTGGGCGAGGAGCCTGCCAGAGGATTCAATGCCGGTATTATCTACCTGGCCCTTATCCCATTCCTCGTGATTGCTTACATCGGATATCGGTGGTATAAAGACAATCGCCAGCCTTGATCTGTGCGGATCTCCTGCATCCTTCAATCGCTACAGCACCCCTGTTGACGGCTTTACCTGCATTGTACATGCATTGTACAAATAAAGCCGCCGGCAAACGCCGGCGGCTGATTGCTATCCCGAGGAGAGGGGAAACCAATTGACCTTACGTTAATTGATGGACAGCAAATGTATGTTTGGCACAGATTTAAGACGTATTGAGTCTTAAAAATAGTGATTTCTGTAACATTTGCAAGACTTAATACGCTTGATTTTGATCATGAAATAGAATATCATTCTATCTTTCGCTGAAGTAAGCAACTATGTCAAACGAAACACGATACCAGGCGGTGAAGGCATATATCGAATCGGGGAAAATGAAAAGCTTCACCGAAATATTCGATATTACTACCAAGAATGCCATCATACAGGATTCAGGGATCAACTACGTACGCATTACCAACAAGATCAATAACCCGGAAAAATTTACCGTAAAGGATATCATCATCATTGCGCGGCTGATCGGCATTGAAAGCGCCAAACTGTATGAATTGATTGCTGCCGCAGCAGAAAAGAAAGTGCCGGTGAGAAAGAAACGTTAAGGATGTAACCAGTGCAGCCAGGCTTCGCGGTAGCTGGCGCCGGCAGGGATATTTTTTACTTCGATGCGCACACAATTGCCTTCTAAATAAATAATACAGTTCCTGGCCACGATATAGCTTTTATGCACGCGCATAAAAGCTGAACGCGGTATTTCTTCCTGCATACTTTTTATGTATCATTCACCAGGAAGGCTCCCTGCATTCTACCCATTATTCATTATTTTGCCGCATGGACATTTCTTCGGACCTCATTCAAAGCAGCCGGCGCTCACATTATACCAATGCGGTGTTCTCTATCATTATACCCACCTGGAATAATCTGCCCATGCTGCAATTGTGCATTGAAGGCATCCGCAGGAATTCTCAATACAGGCACCAGATCATTGTACACATAAATGAAGGCGCCGACGGAACCCTCGACTGGATCAACCAGCAACCCGATATTGATTATACCTACAGCCGCCATAACATAGGCGTGTGTTACGCCCTGAATATTGCGCGCACGCTGATGACCACCGATTATCTGCTGTATCTCAACGACGATATGTATGTATGTCCCGGTTGGGACAGTGCGCTGCGCGAAGAGATTGAACAGATCGGCCATCCGTACTTTTTTCTCTCCGGCACTGCCATAGAAGCAGTACCCCAAAGCAACTGCTCCATACAGGCAGATTATGGCACTGGGGTAAATGATTTTAAGAAAGACCAGCTGCTCACAGAATTTGCTTCCCTGCCCATGCCCGACTGGCAGGGCGCTACCTGGCCTCCCAACGTAGTGCACCGGGAAGTGTGGGACCTGGTGGGCGGTTACAGTACCGAATTTTCACCCGGCATGTACTCCGACCCGGATTTTTCACGCAAACTATGGCTGGCAGGTGTTCGGTTGTTCAAAGGCGTTAGCAGGTGCCGCGTCTATCATTTCGGATCAGTTTCCACCAAACGCATCCGGAAGAACAAAGGATATTACCAGTTCATTGCCAAATGGGGCATGACGAGCAGTACCTTTACGCGCTATTATTTGCGCCGGGGCGAACCTTTTAAAGGCCCGCTCACCAATCCGCAAATTTCAACAGGGGTGAAAATGAAGAATTTCTTTAAGCGCCTGTATTGTGCGATGCGTGTCGGGAATTATTGATGTAATCAGCATTGTTGGCAAAAAACCACCCGCGTCTGTTTATTCCGTTCCTTTCCCTGATATTCCGCTATACTTTGCGACAATTCTATAAAGATTGAAATCGCCTTTTTCGTAAGACGTTTTGATGTCTTCTGCCAGCACATCCATATTCAGGTCTTTCATCCGCTGGTCCCTGATGATATGAAATACCCGCCGGGCAAGCAGCAGATATTTTTTAGGGGAAGGTTCCTGCTGTTGCAGGTGGAGATGGATAGCCTGAAAAAGTTCTTTGATCCCTTCCTTCTGGTGGGCCACGGTTTTCAGCACCGGCACCGGGTTTACTTCATTACGGGAAAGGGCATTGGTTCTTGCCAACAGGTTTTTGATAAACAGATCAGCGCCGGGCCGGTCGCATTTGTTCACCACAAACAGGTCGGCAATTTCCATGAGGCCGGCTTTCATTACCTGTATATCATCGCCGGATTCCGGCACCAGCACCACTACGGTAGTGTCGGCAAGGCCGGCAATTTCCACTTCACTTTGTCCAACACCTACTGTTTCTACCAGTATATAATCAAACCCCGCTGCTTTGAGCACTTCGGTTATTTCAATGATTTTCGGATGCAGTCCGCCCAGCGAACCCCTGCTGGCGAGTGAACGGATATATACATCAGGATGCGTGTACCAGTCGCTCATGCGAATGCGGTCACCCAGCAAAGCGCCCATATTAAAGGGCGAAGATGGGTCAACGCACAACACGGCCACCTTTTTCCCTTCTTCCACACAGGCTCCAATCAGTGCATCGGTAAGCGTGCTTTTGCCTGCACCCGGCGGTCCGGTAAGGCCGATTACCGGTACGTTGTTATGCGGTAATGCCTGCAGCAATGCTTCAAAACCTTCCGCTTCATTTTCCACCATGGAGATCACTCGCGCGATGGCTTGCGTTTCGCCGCTCAACAGCCGTTGCAGGTATGTATGGGTAAGAGAATGCAAGGAAATATGCGTTGTTGATGATGAATGGATACGTGTTACTATGGCGCTCACCACGAATCCTTGTAACCCGCTAAATTATCCGGTAGTTCTTAAAATCGAATAACCTGATTCCGGTCTTTTTTTCAAACCAGTACAATACCCGGTCTTTCAGCGAAAATTTTTTCTTTGATATATCCAGTTGGATGTCCCAGTTCTGTTCGCTGATGCGCTTTTGCATCACAGCAGGATGCGTGCCGGTAAACCGGTCGAGCGAATCAACATTTTCTGCAAAGTCAAACAATTCCAGTCCTACCAGGTTGGGCGCCGATGCGTTTTCTTCCCACCATTCGGTCATGTTCCTTCTTTTCGTTTGCATTTGCCTGGGATTCTTTACCCAGCCATAATGATAAATATAGGCATCTACCGGTTTTACCCTGATGCGTTGTTCCTTGCGCCGGAATCCCTGTGCATCACGGTAAGCCGTAATGCTGCTGTCGTTGCGGATAACGCGCACTTCTTTATGGTACCAGCGACGGCTGTCGCCTACATAATCGTAGGTGCCATAGAAGTGAAGGTAGTTGAATAATAATCCATCCACGCGTTTGTCGTCTTTATATTGTTCAGCTGTCTGGCGAATGATTGCATGATATTTTTCATGCACTACTTCATCGGCCTGGATATAAAAGGCCCAATCGCTGTCGGGGGGAATGAGTTGCAATGCCTTGTTGGTTTCTACGCCCAGCACACGCCCGCCTTTTCGCAGCGACTGGTCCCACACCGAATGATGAATCGTTATTTTGGGAGAATTGATAGAACGGATGAGCTGCTCCGTTTCATCGTCGCTGTCGCCCACCACCACAATCATATCGTCTACCACGGGCAATATAGAGGTAATGGATTCCACCACGGGATAATCATTCAGCAACGCATTCCGTATGATGGTGAAACCGGTAATTTTCATCAAAAAAATTTTGTGCAAAGGTGTAGAAAAGTTTCCGGTTTCAGTGGTGGAGTTTCCGTGTGGGGAGCCTAAGAAGATTTGCTGCTGCAGCAGGCAGGGAATGCTTCCTTGTTTGGAACACGATTAATTCCGGCACTGTTTTTTTGGTATATACCCGTAATTTGCAGTTTAACCGAGGTAGCATTATGACCAATTTTATTCCCATATTTCCCCTTGGTATTGTGGTGTATCCGGGCGAACGCGTGCACCTGCATGTATTTGAACCGCGATACAAGCAATTGATTAATGAATGCCGGGAGAACAACAAACCTTTTGGCATTCCTTCTGTGGTGAACAACCGGTTGCAGGAAATGGGCACACTGGTGGAACTCACAGAAGTGGTGCAGGTGTACGACAACGGGGAGATGGATATCAAAACAAAAGGCCTGCGCGTGTTCCGTATCCTGGAGGTGATCAAGGAAGTGCCGGATAAGTTATACAGCGGCGCCATCGTAAATTATCCCCATAATGATGAAGATGCTGGCAACCGGGAACTGATGCAGAAAGTGATCTTTGGTGTGAAAGAATTGCACCGGTTACTGAACATCAGCAAAGATTTTAAGAAACCTGAATCGCAGTTAAAATCTTACGACGTGGCGCACCACGCAGGCTTGTCGCTGGAAGAAGAGTACGAATTGCTGGGACTGCTCAAGGAAATACAGCGGCAGGAATACATCAAGCGCCATTTGCAGAAAGTACTTCCCATGCTGATGGAAATGGAACAACTGAAGGAAAAGGTAAAACTGAACGGCCATTTCCGCAATCTCAGCGCGTTTGATCTTGATCTCGGGTCCGGAGAATAATCAGTTGTGAATGTTTTCCCGGTAAGCTTTTGTTATTCGTTATTTCCCAAAGGCAATTCATCTCCACAAATGTCTGTAACAACACTCTGCTTCGACTTTGGCAATACACGTCTCAAATGCGCGGTATTCAGGGGTGCAACATTGCAAGAGGTGCTCATGCTGGAAAACGACAGTGTGGAAACGGTGCAACGTATTGTTGACACGTATAAGCCGCAGCAATCCATACTCTCTTCGGTAATTAACCACGCTCCGGCTATTGAAGAAGTGCTGGCACGTGCAGGCCGTTTTCATAAGTTAAGCCATACCAGTAAACTGCCTGTTACCACGCCGGTGGGCAAACCATCGGATATTGGTGCAGACCGCCTTGCATTGGCAGCCGCTGCGGTGAACCTGTTTCCGCACAAAAACAACCTGGTGATCGGGCTGGGCAGCGCCATCACGTACAATTTCATCAACAAATACCACCAGTTCATGGGTGGCGGCATATCGCCCGGTATGGAAATGCGGTTTAAGTCGTTGCATCAGTTTACCGCCCGGTTGCCCCTGGTGAAAAAAGACTGGAACTTTCCGCTTATCGGGTATGATACACCCACCAACATACTGAGTGGCGTTATCCTGGGTATGGCCAAAGAGATAGATGGGATGATTGATGCCTATGCGGAGCGATACGGGAACTTTAACGTACTGTTAACCGGGGGTGATGCACCCTATTTTGTGTATCATTTGAAAAACAAGATATTTGCAGACCCCAATTTAATCTTTAAAGGGCTTTATGCTATTAGTGAGCACAACAATGTATAAGAGAATCAGGCTGTTAGCACTTGTTTGGTTTTGTACAAATTCTATGGCACAGGCCCAAACCATCAACTCACCCTATTCGCGGTACGGACTGGGAGATATTGTACCCAGTCAGAATATCCTCACCCGTGGTATGGGGGGCGTTTCTGCTGCTTATTACGATTTTAATACCATCAATTTTCAGAATCCGGCCTCTTATGGCCGTTTGCGGTCAACTACGCTGGACATAGGTGTTGAGCTGGACAACCGTACCTTACGGGCCATTGATCCTCCCCGGAAGTTCAATGCGTACAGTCCTACCATTTCATATGTACAATTTGGTTTTCCCTTAAAGCGCGAAGGCGGCTGGGGAGTGAATGTCGGCCTGCGGCCCCTTACCCGCGTAAACTATAAAATTGAACGTCCCGAAAAATTACCGGACGTAGATAGTGTGCATACCTTGTTCGAAGGAAGCGGCGGCGCCTATGAAGCCCATCTTGGTACCGGTTTTACGCTTTTTAAATACCTCAGTGTGGGGGTGAACATCGGTTATTTGTTCGGGTCAAAGAACTTTTCTTCGCGGCGTTCCATCGTCAATGACTCCGTGTTTCACTACATGAGCAATCACGAAACACAAGCCAATTATGGAGGATTGCTGTTCAATGCCGGCATTCAATATACCATACGCTTCAACAAATCAACTTACCTGCGGCTCGGCGCACACGGCAACCTGGAACACAACTTCAATGCCAGCCGTGATCTGAACGTGGAAACTTTTCAATACAGTTCCGGCACAGGAGCGCCTGTACAGATTGATTCCGTTTATAGCGAAAAAGATGTAAAAGGCGATGTGATTTATCCCGCATCTTATGGCACCGGCCTGATTTTTGAAAAAACCGGCAAGTGGATGGTGGGCGTTGATTATAACACCACGCAGTGGAGCAACTACCGGTTTTTTGGCGAGTCAGAACCGGTGCAGGACAGCTGGACGATGCATATTGGCGGACAAATTTTCCCATCGGGAAAGAATAAGGAGCGCTATTGGAACAACGTATTGTACCGCGGCGGCTTTTCTATCGGTGAGGATTATATCAATGCCGATAACAAACTGCCCAAATGGAGTGTGTCGCTGGGAGCCAGTTTGCCGATGGTCAAAGCGGTATATACCAACCAGTTTTCTGTTATCAATGTGTTGCTGGAATACGGACAGCGCGGCAATAAGGATAACCTGATTCGTGAGAACTTCTTTCGTATAGGCGTGGGATTGTCATTGAGTGATATCTGGTTCCTGAAACGCAAGTTTGATTAGTACATGGTTTACCTCGCTTCAAAATATTATATGGCAATAGCAGCTCTTGTTATGGGCTGCTTTTTTCTTTTGGCGTGTGAGAACGACATGAGAACGGTGGACCAGCTCACCCGGAAGACCATCGGTGTGGAAGAAGCAAAAGAAGTGGAAAGCTACCTGAGCCAGGATGGATTGGTAAAGGCCAAACTAACGGCGCCGTATATGCTACGTGTGCTTGAAAAACCTCCCTATATAGAATTTCCCCGGTCGCTGCATGTGGACTTTTACGACTCCGTTGCCAACGTAGAAAGTTTCCTCGATGCCAATTATGCCAGGTATCTTGTAGACAGCGGCAAAGTATTGCTGAAAGACAGTGTGCTGGTGATCAACATGCGCAATGGCGATACGCTGAAAACGCAGCAACTGTGGTGGGACCAGACCAAACAACAGTTCTATACCGACGATACCGCTTATATCTATCAACCCGATAAAACCATTGTGGCGTTAAACGGGTTAAAGGCTGCGCAAAATCTTACCAACATTGAGTTCTTCAATAGTCGCGGGATCATAGCCCTTCCACAGGATACTTCGCAAACTGCTGCTGCCGATTCGCTGGCCGCGCCGGTGCCAGTAGATACATCCCGTAAGCAACAATAGGTGGGGTGCTGTGTATGAAAAGTAGCAGGGAAACAGTAATTTCAATTTTTGCCTAAACGCACTACTCGATGAAAAGATTGTCCCTGATCCTTATGCTGGGTTTATCCGGCCTTTCTGCCATTGCCCGGCAATCAGCCTATGCTGAAGCATCCCGAAAAATAGACTCCCTGTTTTCCGCATATAACGCGCACACTCCCGGTGCAGCCGTTGCCGTGGTGAAAGACGGGAAATTGGTATTCATGAAAGGCTATGGAATGGCCAGCCTGGAGCATGGCATTCCCATTACGCCGCAAACGGTATTTAATATCGCATCGGTATCGAAGCAATTCACCGCGTTTGCGATATACCTGCTGGCAGAGGAAGGCAGGATCTCGCTGGAGGACGATGTAAGAAAATACATTACCGAACTGCCTGCTTACGCCAAACCGGTAAAAATAAAACACCTCCTTGCCCACACCAGTGGCATGCGCGACCAGCAGGCTTTGTTATGCCTGGCCGGCGAACGGCAGGGTGATATATACACCACCGAACAGATTCTGCAACTGGTCTCGCGTCAGCAGGGATTGAATTTTGAGCCCGGTGCCGCCTTTGGCTACAGCAATACCAATTACACCTTGCTGGCAGAAATCATTCGCCGTGTGTCCGGAAAATCATTCGCAGCATTTACGCAGGAAAGAATTTTTGCACCGCTCGGCATGAAGCACACCCGATTCTGCGATAATCACGAAGAGGTGGTTCAAAACAAAGCAGCAAGCTACGAGCTGATCAATGGAAAATATTACCATAAACCCCTGAACGCTTCCAACCCCGGTCCCTCCAATTTGCTGACCACGGTGGAAGACCTGGTAAAATGGCAATTGAATTTCGATCGGCCTGTGGTGGGCACACCTGCGTTGCTCAAAGAATTCAACGAAGCTGCTTACTTCGACAACGGCCATAAAGTAGTGATGCGCATCTTTGGCGAAGGCGACACGCTGTTTCACGCCAAGGGCCAGAACCTGAGTCTCCATAACGGGTTGCCGATGATCACGCATGGCGGACACACGGCCGCCTTCCGCACTTTCATGGGCTGCTTTCCGGAACAGCGTCTGGCGATCATTGCACTGAGCAATGATGAGCACAATGAACGATTGAATGCACGCTGGCAGATAGCGGATTTTTATATTAAGGATAAGATGAAAGAAGCAGCGGCGGTGCCGGCAAGCAGACCATCGCAGACCACGTCCCGGACTGCCAATGTACAATACGGAAGCCCGAAAAATTTTGAAGGGGAATACTACAGCGAAGAACTGGGAGCAACCTATTCCTTTGTTGCGCGCGAAGATGTGCTGGTAATGTGTCATTGGAAGCTGGGCAATATTGCATTGAGGAGAATAGCTGAGCGTACATTTACGGGTTCGGGCGCGGAAGTATTTGCCTTTGAATTGGAATTTGAGCAGGACGGCGAAAAGGTGACCGGGTTTCGGGTGACAAATTTTGGCGTATAGGGATTGTGGTTTGAAAAATCATTAAAACCGTATTAAAAACTGCTTAAAGAAAAATGAGCGTGCAGGTTTATGCAGGGGTAAACCGACTAATGTTTATTTTCTCTTATCTGAAACGTCTTATTAATCTTACTCTTGCAGCCTGCGCTTGCTCCGTATTTTCAGCAACTAACGGTAATAGATAATTGCCTTAGTAATTATGCTATTGTAGCCTCCGCTGAATCGTTGTACGTTTAACCTGTTCAATTGATGGAACGGGTGCAAGACCCGGAATACTAAACCCCCTTGAAAACCGTATACTATGAAAACCCTGACCGTAAGCAAGCGGATTGCCATCATCCGCATAGTGGGCTGTATGTTATTACTGCTTGTCCATTATTCCTCCGTAGCCCAGGACTACCGGTTCCGCAATCCCCAGCGTATTTCCGGAACACATCTCAGTAAAGGCGCCGTATACCGCTATTCTTCCGTAAAATCCGGTACGGATGCATTGGTGCGGATCGCCAATATTTCCAGTAATACCACCTTATCAGACCTTGACCAGGATGGTGACGGCTATAGCGATGCCTTTCAACCGTCCGTAACAGTACAGGGTAACCGGGAAGGCTATGTTGAATTTGAAATCACCTTTGTAGACCGCAATACCAGTAACCCGCAGGT
>Ga0164243_10014062_pt1 | contig 11173 bp, 10 predicted proteins | sample OricompcompostOP_FD_108781 | JGI IMG/M metagenome (GOLD analysis project Ga0164243, IMG submission 108781) | Organic Plus compost microbial communities from Emeryville, California, USA - Original compost - Organic plus compost (OP) | ecosystem: Engineered > Solid waste > Mixed feedstock >... | reverse complement strand
GTCCAATAGTGGAAATGCTCGGTGAGCCGATAGGACGTCGCCGCGTAAGGAAATTCCTTCGCGTCGCCGAACTGCTCCATGTCGCCTCTGAACACGCGCGCAACCGGATTGCCCCGTATTTTCGGCGCGATCACATTGACGATCGGCGATTCGAACGGTTCGTAATGCACCGGGAACGGCCCGTCCCGCATCATGCCGCGGACGAACAGCCGCGCCGACCCTTCCGGGTTCATGATGAATGGGCCGACCTGATCCGGTTTGGCGTTGGGCGCGATATCGGGAACGTCGTCCCCGACCCACGCGCTGCCGTTCCATTCAATGATCTTGCGGCTGGGATCCCACGGCTTGCCGGTGAGATCGCACGACGCGCGATTGTAAATGATGCGCCGGTTGGCCGGCCACGAAAACGCCCACTTGGAGAATGTGCCCAGGTCTTCCGGATCGCTGTTGTCGCGGCGGGCCATGTTGTTGCCAGCCTCGTTGAAGCAGCCGGAATAAATCCAGTTGCCGCACGCGGTGCTGCCGTCATCGCGCAGAACGCCGAAGCCGGCAACCAGCTTGCCCTTTTCAAGAAGAGTCTTGGCCGGATCGTTCGGATCGGTCACCGTCTCGGTGACATAACCGTTCATCTCCTTCGCGAGCTCCTCCGGAGTCGGCTCGTTGGTGTCGGCATAGGGCCAATGCAGGTTGACGAGCGGCTCGGGAACGGCGCCGCCTTCCTTGCGATACAATTCCTTAATCCGCAGATGGATCTGCGCCATGATCCAGTTGTCGCGCCTGGCTTCACCTGGCGGAGTCGCGCCCGCCCAGTGCCATTGCAGCCAGCGGCCGGAATTCACCAGCGCGCCTTCGTCTTCCGCAAAGCAGGTGGACGGAAGCTGGATCACCTCCGTCTGGATATTCGCGGTATCGACGTCGTTGTGCTCGCCGTGATTTTCCCAGAAGCGCGACGTCTCCGTCTCGAGCGGATCGATGGTGATCAGGAACTTGAGCTTCGACAGCGCGGTTGTGATCTTCTTTCTGTTCGGGAACGCCAGCAGGGGGTTGAAGCCCTGGCAGACATACCCGTTCATCTTGCCCTGGTGCATGAGCTCGAACGCGCGCAGCACGTCATAGGCCGGCACGTCGAGCTTCGGCAGGTAGTCATAGGCCCAGTCGTTCTCCGCAGTGGCTGCAGCGCCCCACATGGACTTCTGGAAGCTCACGAAGAACTTCCTGTAGTTCTGCCAGTAGCTCATCTGGTTCGGCAGCAGCGGCTTGAAACCGCGTGTCGACATATAGACGTCGAACGACGTCTCCCGCTCCGTCGGGATCGTCAAATATCCGGGGATCAGGTTCGACATCAGGCCGATGTCGGTCAATCCCTGGATGTTTGAGTGACCGCGCAACGCGTTCATCCCGCCGCCGCGCACGCCGATATTGCCGAGAATGAGCTGCAGCATCGCCATGGTGCGGATGTTTTGCGAACCCTTGGAATGCTGCGTCCATCCCAGCGCATACATGGACGTCATGGTTTTATCTTTGGCCGAACATTCCGCGATCATCTCGCAGACCTTGAGGTACTTGTCCTTCGGCGTACCGCAGATCCGCGACACCATGTCCGGCGTGTATTGCGCGACATGCTGCTTCAGCAGGTTCCAGACACAGCGCGGGTTCTGCAGCGTATCGTCCTTCACGAGATAGCCGTCGGGACCGATCTGGAGATCCCAGGTCGAGCGGTCGTAGTCGCGGCGTTGCTCGTCGTAACCGGTGAACAGGCCGTCCTTATATTCGAAGCCTTCCTTCACCAGATAAGCCGCGCTGGTGAACGGCTTGACGTAGTCCCACTGCACCTTGTCGTTCTGGATGCAATAGTTGATCACGCCCAACAGGAACGCGATGTCGGTCCCCTGCCGGATCGGCGCGTAATAGTCCGCAACCGCGGCTGAGCGCGTGAACCGCGGATCGACAACGATGAGCTTGGCGCCACGATGCGCCTTCGCTTCGGTAACCCACTTGAAGCCGCAGGGATGCGCCTCCGCGGCGTTACCACCCATGATGATGGCGAGATCCGTGTTCTTGATATCCGTCCACGAATTCGTCATCGCACCGCGACCAAACGTTGGGCCCAAACTGGACACCGTGGGGCCGTGTCAGACCCGCGCCTGGTTATCGAATGCGAGCATCCCGGCGCTGCGGACCACCTTGTAGGTCAGGAACGCCGTTTCATTGGTGGTGGCCGACGCCGCAAGGAAGCCCGTGGTAACCCAGCGGTTGACGGTCGTGCCGTCGTTGTTCTTGGCGATGAAGTTTGCGTCGCGATCGTCTTTCATCAGGCGGGCGATGCGATCGAGCGCCACATCCCAGGAGACGCGCTCGAACTTGTCCGAGCCCGGCTTGCGGACCATCGGATACTTCAGCCGCGTCGGCGCCTTCACGAAGTCGAGCAGACCCGCGCCCTTCGGGCACAGCGTGCCGCGATTGGTCGGATGATCGCTGTCGCCTTCAATGTGAATGATCTCGGCTTTCTCGCCTTTTTTGAGGTCACCCTTCGAATACATGATGATGCCGCATGCCACTGAGCAGTACGGACATGTGTTTCTGGTCTCGGTCAGGTTGGCGAGCTTGAAGGGACGGATTTCGGCGGCATAGGCCGTTTCGAGATCTCCGAATCCAAATGCGCCAAGAGTCGTACCTGCGAGACCCGCGCTTGCGCCTTTCAGAAAATGGCGCCGCGAGAGCTCCATATTCATTGTTGGGTCCTCCATGAACCACGTGCCCCGCACGGGGGACGCTGCATTTCCCGGACCGTCACTCTCCAGTGCCGGCCCTTGCACACGGAATAAGCACTTCAGCGAGCGTATTTTTGAATTGTTCCAGTGTCAAACTGAGCTTTGTGTCGATCAACGCGACTGACATTGTTTCGTCGCACACGTTCGAAGTTGAATTGCGGAATTATTGCATCGCGAAATCTTGATCCCGCGTTGCATGATGAAGTTCTCATCATGTAAAGCACGACGCACCAACAGCGCAGTCATACTTACGTATGTCCAGGCGCCTCAGCGAATGCGATTGACCGCGCGGAGGTCATGCGGCCAAATGCGCCGGTGGCATTCAAGGCGGCTCCCGAGTGTCGGGGCACATACGGAAGGCTTCGGTCGGCGGCGATTGCCGGCACGGCAGTTTTGCTGCTGAATGCTCCGGTTGCGGGCCTTGCAGGCTCGCCTGTTTCCAGCTCAGTGCTATCCCCGTGGCGCGGCGGCGAAAATCCGACTTTCATTCTTGACGATATCGAGCGACGTAAAGTCGCACTGACGGCCCATGCCGGCAAAGTCGTTCTGGTGCACTTTTTTGCCACCTGGTGCGAGCCCTGCCGTGAAGAACTGCCCGCGCTGCGCCGCCTGGTCGCGCGCAGCAATCCAGAACACTTTGCCGTGATCGCCGTTTCCATTGCCGAACCCGAGGCGCGTGTGCGCGCTTTCATCGACTCGCTCTCGGTCAATTCTCCAGTCAATTTTCCCGTCCTGCTCGACGCCGACCGCACCACGGCGAAGTCGTGGGGCGTTTACGCACTGCCGACGACGTTCGTGCTCGACCGGAATTTGAAGCCGCAACTGTTCGTCGAGCGCGATTACGACTGGGACAAGTTCGACGCCACCCGCGCCGTCACATCAGGACCGATTCTCCCTGGAAATTAACCTCCCTCATCACGGAGTAATGCGAATGACTCTGCATCGTCGTGAACTGCTGAAATCGGGCGCCGCCCTCACCGCCGCCCTCGCCCTGCCCCGCGTCGCGCATGCGCAAGCGGCGTTTGTGCCCAAGCCCGGCACGTGGCGGCAATTTCAGATCGTCACCAAACTCGAGATCGCCAAGCCTGACGGCGCAGTGCAGGCCTGGATTCCGGTGCCGTCCGTCAACGAAACGGCGTGGTTCAAGTCCGGCGACAGCAAATGGACGACGAATGGCAACGCGTCGCTGAAGCAGGACCCGAAATACAGGGCTGGCTTCGTGCACGTGGCCTGGAGCGCCGATGAACAAGCCCCGAGCATCGAAGTGGTCAGCACGATCGCGACGCAAGACCGCGCGATCGATCTGGCGAAACCCGATGCCGCCGCCGCACTGTCGGACGCCGACCGCAAACTCTATACCGGCGCGACGGCCCTGATCCCGACCGACGGCATCGTGAAGGAGACGTCGGACAAGATTGTCGGCAGCGCGGCCTCAGACATCGACAAGGCGCGCAAGATCTACGAATGGGTGGTCGAGAACACCGCGCGCAATGCCGCGACGCGCGGCTGCGGCATCGGCGATATCGCCGCCATGCTCAAGAGCGGCAACCTCACCGGCAAGTGTGCCGACCTGAATGCGCTTTACGTCGGCCTCGCGCGCGCCGCCGGGATTCCCGCGCGCGATGTCTATGGCATCCGCGTCGCGCCATCGAAATTCGGCTATCGCAGCCTGGGCGCCAGTTCGAACGTCATTACCAAGGCGCAGCATTGCCGCGCGGAAGTGTATTTGAGCGGTTTCGGCTGGGTGCCCGTCGATCCGGCGGATGTGCGCAAGGTTGTGCTGGAGGAGCCGCCCGCGAATCTGGCGCTCAACGACCCGAAGGTCGTTGCCGCCCGCGCCACGCTGTTCGGGGCCTGGGAAGGCAACTGGCTCGCCTACAACTTCGCACATGACGTGGCGCTGCCGGGCGCGAAGGGACCGGCCGCCGAGTTCCTGATGTATCCGCAGGCCGAGACGGCGGCCGGCCGGCTCGACTGCCTCGACCCGGACACCTTCAGATACACGATCACATCCAGCGAGATTAACGTTTAACGCAACGCGCGCGCTGGGTAATCGCATACAGCGGGCAACGGCCTCGGCCCGCTGTTTCCGCAATCTTCCGCAACGGAACACAATCGGGCGGGCGTCGTTCGACCGGGAAATGAGTTTCCTGCCTCCCGAAGTTTTCGCCGGAACTCTTCGGACCAAACGTAGGAGGCGGTAATGAGAAGATCTGCAATTTTCCTGGTCGCGCTTGGATTGTCCTCGCCGCTGACATTGTTGCCGCTCTCGGCGGTCTGCGCACAATCGGACGCGCAAAGCGGCGTTGTGACCGCCCAGCAGTCATCGACCTCGGGAACCGCGCCGGAACACATGGGCTCCGGCGGCCACACAGGCGCCGACACAGGCAATGCTTCAGCGGCATCGAGCCACGAAAACATCAATCACGATTCCACATATGCGAGCGGCGAGGATCTGCGTGGACCTGCCGTTCATTTTCCGGCGACAAAGACGCCTGAGTAACGTTTGGCTGTTAGCGCGCCGTGCCTTACGCTGCCGCGGTGACAACCGCGAAGCCTGACCGGATTCTCGACTTGCGTGGCCTGCGCTGTCCGCAACCGGTGTTGCGGGCCAAGCAGGTGCTGCGTGAGCTGGCGATCGGCGATGTGCTGGTGCTTCACTGCACAGACCCTCTCACGGTGATCGACATTCCCCATTTTGCCAACCAGACCGGCAACCTGCTGTCGGAAAGCGTCCATCGGGACGATCTCTATATTTTCAGGATCGTGAAACAGCGATAGCGGCGCAGCCTCACCATGGGAATCCGCGTGCCGGCGCGGTGGAACCATAAAGCCGATGGCGACTTTAATTTCCCGGAACAGCGCGCGTCGCGATATTCGCGGCGCGTGTCGATACCTGCCCGAGATACTTAGGACACTTGCAGATGACCCGCGGAGCCGCAGCCATCCTTACAGCCGCATTGCTGCCGGTCACTGCGGTATGGGCGCAGACAAATTCGAACGAGACCGCCCGCCCGGACCGTCCTGCGACACCACCGGCGGCCGGATCGAGTTCCGGCACGGCGCCCGGCAACGCCGGTTCGACCGGCTGGTCAGGCGGCACCGGCGGTTCAAACATCGGCACGTCACCTCACGCGCCGACGCCGGGTTCCCCGACCGAGCATCCGTCCACCGCAACCGGCATCGATCCGACCAAACCCGACGCTCAGCAAAAGAGATGAGGAACGGCCCGTTTCCGACTGGATCGCGATAACGGTGCACTGAGCGGCGATCTGCAGGGTTTCCCGGCCGCGCAATTTGCTGAGCCGTCATATGAACCCGTGTGATCGCTCCCGTTAAAAATAAAACGCGGATGAAAGTGAGCGATCGATCTTACAGAAATCGAACGCCATCGAACGTTTTTGCGACGGAAATGCGCGACCGCATGTCCGGCACGCGCCGACGCGTTACGCGACCGGCCGAAAGGAAATATGCGATGGCCCGGGCAAACGACGTACTGCGCGGCCTTTGAAATTGATTGCAAATCGGAAACATGATCGAGCGAACAGGATCGCGATGCAATTCGCGTCATCCGTGGACAAAGCTGGCGGAGAGGGAGGGATTCGAACCCCCGATACGGTTGCCCGTACTCCGCATTTCGAGTGCGGTGCGATCAACCACTCTGCCACCTCTCCGGAAGCAGCTTTTTTGGCAGTCAGGGTATGTAGCCAACCCGATCCGCCGGCACAAGGGCGCAAAGGGCGCCCTCGCGCCCGGCAAGCCCACGGCCGGTTTCGGGCGGATTGCCAGCACCGCCGGAAAATATCGCCATCTCCCCGCTGCCGTGCCTGCCTACCGCGAGGCGATCGGCCGCTTGGCGGTGACGGTCAGGGCTGGACCGGGGGATGGTAAGTGAAGGTCGGCATCAGCAGGGCCGCGAGCACGATCACGACGGGAAGGTGAACGGCGAACTGGATCGAGGTATAGCCGATCAGATCCTTCGCCCTCAGTCCCAGGATGCCAAGCAGGGGCAGCATCCAGAACGGGTTGATGAAGTTCGGCAACGTCTCGGCGAGATTATACACCATGACAGTCCAGCCGAGATGCGCCCCGACGTCGTTTGCCGCGGCCATGATATAGGGCGCTTCGATCACCCACTTTCCGCCGGCCGAGGGAATGAAAAACCCGAGCACCGCCGAATAAATCCCGATCAGAATCGAAAAGACCTCCGGACCGCCCGACGCGCTGACAAACCACGCCGCGATGGTGTCGGACAGGGTCGTTCCGCTTTCGCTGCGCGCTGCCGTCAGCATTTGCGCGATGCCGGCGTAGAATGGAAACTGCAGCAACACGCCGGCAACGCCGGGCGTCGCCCGGCTGAAGGCCCTGGCGAAGTTGATGGGCCGCCATTGCAACAGCATGGCCAGCAGCAAAAGCACCAGATTATAGGTGTTGAGACCGGACATGGTGATGAGCGGGTTGCCGGCGCGAAAAGTCTCCCACAGCCAGCCGGCGGCCAGCAGCACGACGAGAATGGTCAGGACCGGGCTATGCTCGATATAGTCGCCGGGCCGCGCCGGCTCCGCCGTGTCGATCGTATCCGCATCGAGCTTGATGCCGAGATCGGCCGCGGTCTTGGCCACGGCTGGCGCCGTGCAATAACAGACCATCGCGGAAAGCAGCGTGACCGCCGCGATGGTAACGCCGTTCTGCCACGTCAAAATTGTTTCCGAAAAGCCGATCACGCCGGTGATCGGCAACAGCGACGGCGGAATGCTATCGGCATTGGCCTGCAATTGCGCGGCGGATGACGTAATGCCCAGGGTGAAACCGCAGCCGAGCCCGAGATACGCCGCCGCGCCCGCCGCGCGATAGTCGAGGCGGATATCCTTGCGCCGCGCGATCTCGCGCACCAGCAGGCCGGAGAAAATCAGGCTGAGACCCCAGTTGATCAGCGAGAGCAAAATGCTGGTCACGCCGATCCAGACGACGGCGCTGCGGCCGCCCGCCGGAATGCGCGCGATGCGGCGCAGCAGCGCGCTCGCCGGCGGCGACAACGCCACGACATACCCGCCGATCGCGATCAGCGCGATCTGCATGGTGAAAGGAATGAGATTCCAGAACCCGTCGCCAAAGGCCCGGCTGACGGCGACAGGTGATGCGCCGTTGGCGACGGCGCCAAACGCCGCGACGACAACCGCCATCAAAACGAAGACGTAAGCGTCGGGAAACCATCGGTCGGCGAGATCGACTATTCGCTGCGAGACTCTTGCGATGCGCTCCCTGATCGATCCGGACGGTTCGGTGTTCGCATCACTGGACGGAAGAGACATCGCGTTCGGATCCCGACAGTCGGAGCTGGACAGACTCAAGGCAAAGCCCGCTCCAGCAGTGTGTCAGAAACCGATTTCACATTGGAACCCCAGCCGCAACGCACGTGCGGCGCGCAAGGGTGAATTGCGCGCCGCGTATGGTGACTGCGATGACGTAAGGGTGGTGATGCGTCACGCCTTACGGGGTGGACGCCCGCAATGAAACGAATGGCGCTATTTCAATTCAACCGTCAGCGGATTGTACGAGTAGAGCCACTTGTTGCGATCCTGTCCCTCGTCGCGCTTGGCGAATTCGGCGCGGATTTCCGCCTCCGAGTGCAGGTGGAACAGCCGGCGATTGTCGCTCGACTGCAGCACGATCTTCGCCGTGCGTTCGACCCGGTTGCGCTGATAGAGCTGCAACGCCTGCGGAATGTCGTCGATCATCCCGAGCGCCCGCGCCAGCACCGCGCCGTCCTCGATCGCCATCACCGCGCCTTGCGCCAGATATGGCAGCGTCGGGTGCGCTGAATCGCCCAGCAGCGTCACGCGCTTCGAACTCCAGTTGTAGATCGGCGGGCGATTATGCAGCGACCAGCGGAAGCACTGATCCTTGTCGGCCTTTTCGATGACGGTCTGGATCACCGGATGCCAGCCCTTGAAGTCAGCCTTGAGCTGCTCCCACGGCATTTTCACGGTCCACGACTCCTCCTGCACATCGTCGGTCTCGACAATGCCGACGAAGTTCAGGAGTTTGCCCGCGCGCAGATAGTAACAGACCGCGTGGCCGCCCGGCCCCATGAACACCGACATCACCGGTTCGAGAAAATCCTTCGGCAGCCGCTCGACCGGGATCACCACGCGCCATGCGGCGTCGCCTGTGTAGGTCGCTTTCGTGTCGCCGAACATCTGACGCCGCACGACTGACTTCAGACCGTCTGCGCCGATCAGGATATCGCCGGTCGCGGATTTGCCGTTGGCGAAATGGAGCGTGACGCCGTCGTCCTTTTCGGTGAAGCCGGTCACGGTGTGGTTGAGGTTCACCACGTCCGGCTTGAACTCGCGCGCCCTCGCCGCGAGGATGTCGTGGAAGTCCGCACGATGAAGCTGGGTGTAGGGTGCGCCGTTGACGCGCTCGTGCTCCTCGGCCAGCGGGAACCGCTGGATCACCTCTCCCGTATCGTGCAGTCGGAATACATAAGCGCCGGGGCTCACGCCGACCGCGCGGATGGCTTGCTCAAGCCCCAGCCCGCGCAGCACATGCATTGCATTCGCAGATACCTGGATGCCCGCGCCGACTTCGCTAAGCTGGGGCGCCTGTTCGTAAATCTCGACGTCGTGCCCCGCTTTCATCAGCGACGAGGCAGCGGCAAGGCCGCCCAGTCCCGCACCGGCAATCAGAATCTTGTGCTTTGGCATTCGCGTTGGTGTTCCTGGCTTCTTGGCTGGATATGTTGGCTTGATCCCTTAACGGGTTCCTGCGGAACCGCCTTGGCGCATCTGGATGATCCGTCATCCGGCGGCAGCGGTTAACCTGCGGTTTTCAGCACCTGATAGCCGCCCGTCACGGCCATGGCTACTGCGAAAATGGCTTGGAAATGACCCAGCATGGCCCTCATGCTGCGGCCCGTTTGCAAATCGCGGCAGCAGGCGCCATGTAGGGCCAGAGCCCGGACGGCCGGGCTTTTTTCCCAATATTCGAGGGACGGCCCTCATCCCAACGCAGGGAGATGGCGATGGCGTGGCTTTATCTGCTCGCGGCCGGCCTGTTCGAGATCGGATGGGCTGTCGGCCTGAAATATACGGCAGGGTTTACCCGCGTGGTTCCCACTGTGTTAACAGTGGTCGGCATGGCCGGAAGCGTCGCCCTGCTCGGTCTCGCCTTGAAGACACTCCCGCTCGGCACGGCCTACGCGATCTGGACCGGCATGGGCACGGTGGGCACCGTGCTTCTGGGCATTGTGCTGCTGGGGGAATCCGCGACCCCGCTGCGGCTCGGCTGCATCGCGCTGATCGTGATCGGCATCGTCGGGCTGAAGGCGGTGTCGGCGGACTAGATCCCGGATGATTTTACGAAGCGGTTGATCTACAAGCTCGTTGTTCTCAGGAACAATAACGTGGCTGGTCCGAACCGCAGGCCAGCCGCGGCGCGCTCCGTGTCTTCCCTCAAGGCCGATCAGAATTCAGCAAGATGTTGCAACTTCGAAATCTCGCATTCTCTTATCGCGTGATGGTTGCCTGGGGCATTCTCATATGGCCCCTCTCGACCGCCGACGCGCAGATCGAAGGACCGCGCGGGGAAAACAAGTTCTGCGCCATGTATGACGACGGCTCGGCGATGGACTGCACATTCGCATCATATGCGGAATGCCAGAGAGCCATCAGCGGCGTCGGCGGCATCTGCCAGGCCAACGACCTGCCGCGCGGGCGTTACATGCCGCAGGTTCTGCCGCAGGTGATCCCGAACGACCCGCTCGGACTGTACCGAGATCGCGGCAACGAACTGCCGCCCGTACCGCCTCCGCCGTGACCCGGTCGCTCTCTCCAGGCTGAAAAAAGCCTTTTAAATTCCGGCCGGTGCAAATTTTTTCGGCCCGACGTAACCCGCCGCCCCGCTCGCGCGAAGAACCCGTTAACGCGGGTTCAATCTACCGTGAGAAAGGCGGAAACTCTCTTGCTTGCGACCGCTATCGAAGGCTGCATAGGTGGAGAGCGCGGCATCTCTGGCGCGCGCGCGGAAAGTCGGATGCGCAATCAGACCTTCACCGAAGCCGTCGATGCCCAGCGCGGAGCGTTGATGACAGCGGCGCAAGCCGGCGACAGCGCGGCATACGCCGCGCTTTTGCGCGATTGCATCCCGCTCATCCGCGCCGTCGCAATGCGGCGCGCACCGGCGGATCGTATCGATGACATCATCCAGGAAACGTTGCTCACAATTCATCGCGCGCGGCAGACATACGACCCGACCCGTTCCTTCAATGCATGGCTTTCCGTGATCGCAGACCGCCGGGCAATCGATATAATGCGGCGCACGCTGCGGGACGGTTTTCGCGAGGTCCATGAGCCGCTGGCGTACGACCGTCACGCGGACGACCGGGCCGATCCGGCCGC
>Ga0164243_10014057_pt1 | contig 11176 bp, 11 predicted proteins | sample OricompcompostOP_FD_108781 | JGI IMG/M metagenome (GOLD analysis project Ga0164243, IMG submission 108781) | Organic Plus compost microbial communities from Emeryville, California, USA - Original compost - Organic plus compost (OP) | ecosystem: Engineered > Solid waste > Mixed feedstock >... | reverse complement strand
GCTCGGCGCGCTCGCGGCCGAGCTGGCCGGCCAGCGCCTCGAAGTCGATGTTCTCGTCGTGGTCGCCGAGCTCGGCCTTGGTCGCCGGGGTGAAGACCGGCTCCGGCAGCGGCGACGCCTCGGTCAGCCCGCCGGGCAGCTCGACGCCGCACACCGCGCCGGTGCGCCGGTAGTCGGCCAGGCCGGATCCGGTCAGGTAGCCGCGGGCGACGCACTCGGCCGGCAGCATCGACAGGCGGCGCACCAGCAGCGCGCGTCCGCGCACCTCGTCCGGGATGCGCGGGTCGTCGGCCGAGACCAGGTGGTTGGGCACCAGGTCGGCCAGCAGCTCGAACCAGAACACGCTCATGGCGGTCAGCACCCGCCCCTTGTCCGGGATCGGGGTGGCCAGCACGTGGTCGTAGGCCGAGATCCGGTCGGAGGCGACCATGAGCAGGTGCTCGTCGTCGACGGCGTAGAGCTGCCGGACCTTGCCGGCCGCGATCGGGGAGTAATCAGCGAGCGCCACCACGGGTCGGGATTCTCCCGCACGGCCCGGTCCCGCGGTTGTCCGGGATGCGCAGGCCGTTCGCCGGTTGCGGCGGAAGTCCGGCTGGGTCGCCGGTCGGGTGGGCCGGTCGACCTCAGGGCCGTCCGCCCGACGGTTCCCACGAGCGGCCCTCGACGAGGTCGCCGAAGCCCATCCACACGAGGTTCATCAGCCGCTTCGCCAGCCCGTCCGCCGTGTGGTCCGGATGCAGGCTCCACCAGTCGACGAGGGACTCGCTGGCCCCGGCCAGCGCCACCGCGAACGGCCGCATCTGGTCGGTCTGCACCGGTTGGGCGGCGCCGGTGGTGGCCTGCGCGAGCAGTCCGGCGATGAGTTCGACGGCCTGCTCGCGCCACTCCGTCATCTCGCCGGAGTAGGGGTTCTCGCGGGTGTTGGCGAGCCGGTGCAGCAGCGTCCAGCTCGCGCGGTTCTCGCTGACGTGCGCGAAGAAGCTGCGGAGCCCGTGCCAGAGCTGCTCGTCGGGGCTGAGGTCGCCGCCGGTGGCGCCGCTGATCGCGGCGATGAGCTGGGCGGCCTCGCGGCGCACGCAGGCCAGGAACAGCTCGTCCTTGGAGCCGAGGTAGGCGTAGAGCATGGGTTTGGAGACCCCGGCGGTGTCCGAGATCTCGTCCATGGACGCCTGGTGGAACCCGTGCGCGGCGAACACCTCGACGGCCGCGTCCACGATCTGGCGCTCCCGGACCGAGCGCGGGAGCCGCCTGCTCCGGGGGCGGCGCTGCTCGGAGGAGTCGTCGGAGGGGGCAGCTTCGGAACCTCGCACGTGCTCGAGGCTAGAGCAACGGGCGCGACGAGCGGTTGCCACCGCTATCTACTCGTTAGTAGTCTTACTCATGAGTAGATAGTGGAGGTGCCATGCCGGTGTCCGATCCCGTTGCCGCCCTCGGCGATCTCGACCCCAAGAAGGTGGGCGAGGAGGAGCTCGCCGAGCTCCTCGAGAAGGCCGTGGCGACCGAGGGCGCGGACTTCGGGGCGCTGGCCGCCGAGGACTTCTCCCGCCTGATCAAGCGCGCCTCCACCGGGCAGCTGCAGGCGGTCGTGGACCGGCCCCAGCTGCAGCGGACCGTGCTCGACGAGGTCTTCCGGCGGATGAGCGAGCACTACGAGGCCGACCGCGCCCGCGGCACCGAAGCCGTCGTGCGCTGGCGCATCGGATCGATCAAGGACAGCTCGGACGAGCGCACCGCGCGCTACGAGTGCGTCCTGTCCGGCGGCACCTGCGAGGTGCGCGAGGCACTGGCCGACGAACCGCGCGTGACGATCACGGTCCCGCCGGTGGAGTTCCTCAAGCTGGCCTCCGGCAACGCCTCCGCACCCACCCTGTTCATGACCGGAAAGCTCAAGGTCGCCGGGGACGTGGGCTTCGCCACCGGGCTGACCAAGCTCTTCCAGATCCCGCAGGCCTGAGCGCCTGCCGAGCGGAGGACACCGATGACCTTCTCCCTGGAGCTCACCGAGGAGCAGCACGATCTCCGCGACTGGGCGCACGGATTCGCCGAGCGCACCATCCGCCCGGCCGCTCACGAGTGGGACGAGCGGGAGGAGACGCCCTGGCCCGTCCTGCAGGAGGCCGCCAAGATCGGGCTGTACGGCTTCGAGACGCTGGCGACCTTCTGGGCCGACGAGACCGGGCTGTCGCTGCCGATCGTGAACGAGGAGATGTTCTGGGGCGACGGCGGCATCGGGCTGTCGATCTTCGGCACCACCCTCGCCGTGGCCGGCATCTTCAGCGCCGGCACCCCGGACCAGCTCGTCGAGTGGGTGCCGCAGTGCTTCGGCGACGTCGACGACCCGAAGGTCGCCGCGTTCTGCTCCTCCGAACCCGACGCCGGCTCCGACGTCTCGGCCATGCGCACCCGCGCGGTCTACGACGAGGCCAAGGACGAGTGGGTGCTCAACGGCCAGAAGGCCTGGGCCACCAACGGCGGCATCGCCAACGTGCACGTGGTGCAGGCCGTGGTCGACCCCGAGCTGGGCTCCCGCGGGCAGGCGGCCTTCGTCGTGCCCCCGGGCACGCCGGGGCTGTCCACCCCGAAGAAGCTCAAGAAGCACGGGCTGCGGGCCTCGAACACCGCTGACGTGTTCCTCGACGACGTGCGGGTGCCGGGCAGCTGCCTGCTCGGCGGCAAGGAGAAGCTCGACGAGCGGCTCGCCCGCGCCCGCGAGGGCACCCGCAGCGGCGGCCAGCAGGCCGCGATGCGGACCTTCGAGCTGTCCCGGCCCACCGTGGGCGCGCAGGCCATCGGCATCGCCCGCGCCGCCTACGAGGTCGCGCTGGAGTACGCCGGCCAGCGCCGGACCTTCGGCCGGCCGATCATCGACAACCAGTCGATCGCCTTCACCCTCGCCGACATGCGGATGGAGATCGACGCGGCCCGCCTGCTGGTCTGGCGCGCCGCGTGGCTCGGCCGCAACGGCAGCTTCACCGCCGGCGAGGGCTCCATGTCCAAGCTCAAGGCCGGCCGGGTCGCCACCTGGGCCACCGAGCGGGCCATCCAGATCCTCGGCGGCAACGGCTACACCCGCGAATACCCCGTGGAGCGCATGCACCGCGACGCCAAGATCTACGACATCTTCGAGGGCACCGAGCAGATCCAGCAGCTCGTCGTCGCCCGCGCCATCTCCGGCCGGCACATCGACTGACCCGCGCCGGTCCGCCCGCCGCGGTGGGCGGAACGCGGCGGTGGTTCAGCTGGTCCGGTCGGCCCAGCCTTCGGGGAGGTCGCCGGGGGCGACGGAGATGACGTCCTCGTCGTCCTCGCCGACGTGCTCGAACAGGGTGATCCGGGCGAACTCCGGGACGACGTAGATCGGGTAGGTCGGGCCCGCGTCGCGGTAGGCGCGCATCTGCTCGAGGTGGTCGTTCTGGTACAGCACGGTGCGCTCGCCGTGGGTGCGGATCCACTCCGGGAAGAAGATCACGCCGTGCAGCACCCGCTCCTCGGGAACGACGGTGACCGACACCGAGGTCCCGGTCGGCTCGGTCCAGGAGATCTTGTAGACGCCCCGCGTCAGCGCCACCAGGTCGACCTCCTGGTCCTTGACCCAGCGGCCACCGACGTGCCCGGTGTGGATCCGGTAGTCGATGGTGCGGCTGTTCTTGACGTACATCTCGTACTTCCAGCCGTTGGCGTAGGTGTAGATGAACCGGTGGCCGACCAGGCCGGAGAGGTCCTGCTCGGGGACGGGGTTGGTGACGGTGGTCGACTCGCTCATGATCAGTCCTCCGCGGTGCTGGTTTTGCTCACCACCGAGTTTGCCACAAAACGTTTTTGTCGCAAAAACACTTAGGATGTGGGTCATGAACACCGCGGCCGAGCTCAGCCGACTCCTGGGGCCGCTGCGCCGTTCGGTCCTCCGCGCCACCCGCAGCGCCGAAGGCCTGCCGGACCTGCCCGAAGCGCAGATCGAGCTGCTGCGCGCCCTCCTGGCGGCCGGTCCGCTCAGCCCCGGCGAAGCGGCCCGCAGGCTGGGCGTGGCGAACTCGACGGTGAGCAACCTGGTCAAGGCCATGGTCAACGCGGGGCTGGTCCGCCGCGAGCAACCGCCCGGCGACTTCCGCGGGGTCCTGCTCGCCCCCACCGACCAGGCCCTCGACCTGCTCGACCGCTACGACCGCACCAGCGCCAGCGCCCTGGCCGAAGCGATCGCGCGGCTCCCCCCCGACGAGCGGGACGCGCTCGCGACGGCCCTGCCGGCCCTCGCGCACCTCACCGAGGAGCTGGACGCCCGGCCCGCGTCGTGATCACCGGGTCGCCGACCGCCCGCCAGTGGCGCCCGCCCGGCCGCGCCGGCTGAATCGCTTCCGCGCGCGCACTGCCTGTGACCTGCGAAATCACCCCCGTGGCACATGCCACGGGCCGGAATGCCCTGCTGAGCCGGAGACGTTGGCATCCGGGTGTGGAGTGCCGCGAGCTCGCCTCCGGGAGCGTGCTCGGTCCCGCTCCGCCCCCTGGTCAGGTGATCGTCGATCTGCTGGCCGGGTGCTGAGCGGGTTAGCTTGCGCTCGTCCGCGCCCGTGGTCGCGTGGGGCCGCCGGCGTGGGGGTGGCCCTGCGGGGAGGGCCCGCGGGCGCGCGGCACGCACCGGGGTGGCCCGAACTGTTCCGGCACCCCGAACCGGCTTCGAGAGCGAACGGGAGGGCGAAGCGGTGCAGCAGACCACACCGGATCCGGGAACCCCGATCTTCGGCGAGCTGAGCCAGGAGCTCGGCGAACTGCCCGAGATCGACGTGCACGACTTCGACGCGCACGGATTCCAGTTCCCCGACTTCGGCGCGAGCGTCGTGGACGAGGGGTTCGAGCCCTCCGAGCCGGAGGACGGCTCCGCCGACTCCGCGTCCGAGGAGGGCGGCGCCAGCACGGCCACCAAGACGGCGCGGACGCGGTCCCGCAGCCGTTCGACCCAGTCCCGGTCCGCGGCGAAGTCCGGTTCGCAGGCCAAGTCTGGTTCGCAGGCCAAGGCCGGGGCGAAGTCCTCGCGGAGCCGTGCGGGGCAGTCCAAGTCCCGTCAGAACCGGTCGAGCGCCACCGACGAGGACGCCCAGCAAGCTCCGGCCCAGCAGACCGAAGCGCAGTCGTCTCCGGCCCAGCAGACCGAAGCCCAGCAGGCCGAGGCCCAGGAGTCCCGGACCGAGCAGAGCCGGGGTCAGCGGACCAGGGGCCAGCAGAGCAAGGCCCAGCAGAGCAAGGCCGGGCAGGCCAGCGCGCGGCAGGACAGCTCCCAGCAGACTGGTCCTCAGCAGGCCAGCCCCGAGCCCGGCGGGGGCGGAGCGGACCCGGAGGTTGATCAGAGCCGGTGACCGGCCGGTGACCTGAATCACCGCCCGCTGCGAGGCGCCGGAACGCGGCGTGCGACTCTGGCGCCATGGCAACGTGGCAGCAGTTCGCCGAGGACGCGCCCGGCCTGGCCGAGCCCGTCCGCGCCCGCCTGGAGTCGGCACCGAACCACGTGCTCGCCTCGCTGCGGCGGGACGGCTCGCCGCGGGTCAGCGGCACCGAGGTCCGCTGGCACGGCCCCGACCTGGTGATCGGCTCGATGCCGGGCGCGGTCAAGGCCCAGGACCTGCGCCGCGACCCGCGGTTCGCGCTGCACGCCCACCCCACCGACCAGGAGCTCAGCGGCGGCGACGCGAAGCTGTCCGGCACGGCGGTCGAGCTCGGCGGCGAGCAGCACCGGGCCCTGATCCAGCAGCTCGGGCAGGAGGTCCGGGACGCGTGGCTGTTCCGGCTCGACCTGGCCGAGGCCGTGCTCACCGAGGTCGGCGACGACCGGAGCCTGATCATCAAGCGCTGGCGCCCGGTCGACGGCGTCACCGCCTTCAAGCGGGACGGCTGAGCCCCACCGCGGCCCTTCGGCCGAGTGCCGGATTGGTTTCCGGAGCGCCCTCGGCCACCGTGGAGCCGGCAAGGTGTCCACCCGCGGACGAGGAGCGGCCATGGCACCGGACGATGCGGGCTCCGCGCGGGCCCTGCTGGTCATCGACGTGCAGAACCTCTTCTGCCACCCCGAGGGCAGCGTCACCGAGCTGGTCGGCCCGCTGTACCGGATCGACGAGACGCTCGACGGGATCCGCGACGCGATCGGCGCGGCCCGCCGGGAGGGGCGACCGGTCGTCTACACCCGGCACTGCTACGACCCGCACTACCGCAACGCCGGACGCAACTTCCCCGGCCCGAACCCGATCGGCGTGACCGGGCGGGAACTGATGCAGCACGGCGCCTTCGTCGCCGGCAGCTGGAACGCGCAGGTGCTCGCCGAGGTCGCGCCCGCCGACGGCGACGTGGTGGTCGACAAGACCCGCTACGACGCCTTCCTCGGCACACCCCTGGAATCGGTGCTGCGCACCCTGGGCGTCGTCGAGATCGACGTCTGCGGGGTCGTCACCAACGTCTGCGTGGACACGACCGTGCGGGCCGCGCACATGCGCGACTTCGACTGCACGGTCCTCGCCGACCGCACGACCGCCGGCACCCGCGCCAAGCACGAGACCGCGCTGTGGACGATGGACACCGGCGCCTTCGCCACGATCCGGCACGGCTAGCCGCGAGCGCGGCCACCGCCCGCCGGACGGCGGCCGCACCCGCTGCCAGCGGGCCCGCGGCGAGGGACCGGTCAGTACGTCATCGCCATGCCGGGGTCGGCGAGCAGCGCACCCACGTCCGCCAGGAACTGCGAACCCTGCTGGCCGTCCACGACCCGGTGGTCGAAGCTCAGCGCCAGCTGGCACACCTGCCGCGGAACCACCTGGCCGTCGACCACCCACGGCATCTCCCGGACCGCGCCCAGCGCGAGGATCCCGGACTCCCCGGGGTTGAGGATCGGCGTGCCGGTGTCCACGCCGAAGACCCCGACGTTGGTGATCGTGAACGTCCCGCCGGAGAGGTCCGCCGGAGCGGTCGAGCCCTCCCGCGCGGTGTCGGTGAGCTCCTGGATCGCCACCGCCAGCTCCCGCAGCGTGCGCGATTCCGCGTCGCGGACCTTCGGCACCACCAGGCCCCGCGGCGTGGCCGCCGCGATGCCCAGGTCCACGTAGTCCTTGTAGACGATCTCGCCGGCCTCGCCGTCCCAGGCGGCGTTGACGTCCGGCGTGCGCCGCGCCGCCAGGCACACGGCCTTGGCCGCCACCGCCAGCGGCGTGACCTTGACGTCCCGGAACTCCGGCCGGGACCGCAGCCGCTGCCGGAACTCCATCATCGGCGTCACGTCGACCGTGAGGAACTCGGTGACGTGCGGCGCTGTGAACGCGCTGTCCACCATCGCCCGGGCCGTCGCCTTGCGGACGCCCCGGACCGGAACCCGGTGCTCCCGGGCGGACCGGTCCGCCGTTCCCGCCGCTGCCGTCCCCGCCGCTGCCGGACTCGCGGCGGGGGTGGTCGTCCAGGAGCTCGCCCCCTTGGCAGCGCGTTCCACATCGGTGCGGGTGACGACGCCTTCCGCGCCGGATCCGGAAACCTGGTGCAGATCAACGCCGAGGTCCTTGGCGAGCTTGCGCACCGGCGGTTTCGCCAGCGGCACCTCCGCGTGCGCGGCACCGCTGGCGCCGTTGGTGCGTGCGGTGCCGTTCGCCGGTTGCGCGGGCCCGTTCGCCGGTTGCGCGGGCTGGTCCGCCGGCGGACTCCCGGCTGCGGCCCCGGCGGGTTCCGCCGACTTCGCGGCGGACTTCCGCGGTCGGCGCCGCGCCCCGGACTGGCGCGGTCCGTAGCCGACGAGGTTGGCGACCTCCTCACCGGAGCCCGCACCGCTCCCTCCGCCGGTCCCGGCGGTGCTGGCGGTGCTGGTGGCCGCGGTGCTCGTCCCGCTGGCGGAGTCCGCACCAGCTGAGGTGCGAGCGCCATCCGGGTCCCGGTCGATGGTGACGATCGGCGTCCCGACCTCCACCGTCTGTCCAGGAGCGACCAGCAGCTCGCTGATCGCACCCGCGTACGGACACGGCAGCTCCACGGAGGCCTTCGCGGTCTCGATCTCCACGACCGTCTGGTTCACCTCGACCGCCTCGCCCGGCCGCACCCGCCAGGCCACGATCTCCGCCTCGGTCAACCCCTCCCCGACGTCGGGCAGCGGGAAGTGCTCGAACTGCGGCATGCGACGACCTCCCTCAGAACGCCAACGAGCGGTCGACCGCGTCGAGCACCCGGTCGAGGTCCGGCAGGTAGGACTCCTCCAGGCGGCTCGGCGGGTACGGGGTGTCGAACCCCGTCACCCGCAGCACCGGCGCCTCCAGGGAGTAGAAGCACTCCTGCTGCACCCGCGCCACGACCTCCGAGACCACCGACGACTCCGCAGGTGCCTCGCTGACCACCACCAGGCGGCCCGTGCGCCGCACCGAGGCGAACACCGGATCCAGATCCAGCGGGGACAGCGCGCGCAGGTCCACGACCTCCAGGTCGGTGCCGTCCTCCTCGGCCGCCGCGGCCGCGTCCAGGCAGGTGCGCACCATCGGCCCGTAGGTCGCCACCGTCGCCGAGGTGCCCCGCCGCAGCACCCGCGAGCGGAACAGCTCGTCCGGCCGCGCCCGCGGGTCCAGCTCGGCCTTCTCGTAGTAGCGGCGCTTCGGCTCGAAGAACAGCACCGGGTCGTCGCACTCGATGGCCTGCTGCAGCATCCAGTACGCGTCGACCGTGTTCGAGCAGGTCACCACCCGAAGCCCGGCCACGTGCGCGAACAGCGCCTCGGGCGACTCCGAGTGGTGCTCGACCGCGCCGATCCCGCCGCCGTAGGGCACCCGGATCACGACCGGCATCGGCACCTTGCCCTGGCTGCGGTACCGCAGCTTCGCCAGCTGCGACACGATCTGGTCGTAGCCGGGGAAGATGAACCCGTCGAACTGGATCTCGCACACCGGCCGGAATCCGCGCATGGCCAGCCCGATCGCGGCACCGACGATCCCCGACTCGGACAGCGGGGTGTCCAGGATCCGCTGCTGCCCGAAGTCCTTCTGCAGCCCGTCGGTCACCCGGAACACGCCGCCGAGCCGACCCACGTCCTCGCCCATGACCAGGACCTTCGGGTCGCGCTCCAGCGCCGCCCGCATGGCGCGGTTCAGCGCCTTCGCGATCGTGAGGTTCTCCGCGCGCGCCTCCGAGGACCCGGCGCGCTCCAACGTCGGGGCGGCCATCAGCGAACACCTCCCGCCGGCTGGTCGGCGAAGTCCGCGAGGTAGGCCAGGTAGTCCGAGCGCTGCTGCTCCACCGGCGGCGACGGCTCGGCGTAGACCTCCGAGAAGATCCGCTCGGGCGGCGGCTCGGGCATGTCGAAGCAGTACCGCCGGAACCGCTCGGCCAGCTCGTCGGCCTCCGCGTCGACCTGGTCGAGGAACTGCTGGTCCCCGCTGCCGGAACGCAGCAGGTGCACCCGCAGGCGCTCGACCGGGTCCTTGAGCTTCCAGGTCTCCAGCTCGTCGTCGAGCCGGTAGCGGGTGGCGTCGTCGGACGTCGTGTGCGCCCCCATCCGGTACGTGAACGCCTCGACGAGCACGGGCCCGTTGCCGTGCCGCGCCTCGTCGAGCGCCCACCGGGAGACCGCGAGGCTGGCCAGCACGTCGTTGCCGTCCACCCGCACCCCGCGGAACCCGTAACCGTCCGCGCGCTGGTGCAGCGGAACCCGCGTCTGGCGCTCCAGCGGCTCGGAGATCGCCCACTGGTTGTTCTGGCAGAAGAACACCAGCGGCGCGTCGTAGACCGCGGACCACACCATGGCCTCGTGCACATCGCCCTGGCTGGTGGCGCCGTCGCCGAAGAAGGCCATGGTGGCCTCGCCGGCGTCATCGCCGACCCGGCCCTCGAACCGCTGGCCCATCGCGTAGCCGGTCGCGTTCAGGCACTGGTTGCCGATCACGATGGTGTACAGGTGGAACCCGGTGCTGCCCGGATCCCAGCTGCCGTGGTCAGCACCGCGGAAGATCCCGAGCAGCTCGGTGGGATCGATGCCGCGGCACCAGGCGACGCCGTGCTCGCGGTAGCTCGGGAACGCCATGTCGGTGCTGCGCAACGCGCGGCCGGCGCCGATCTGCGCCGCTTCCTGGCCCAGCAGCGGCACCCAGATGCCGAGCTGGCCCTGCCGCTGCAGCGCGTTGCCCTCCTGGTCGACGCGGCGGATGAGCACCATGTCGCGGTAGAGACCGCGCAGCTGCTCCGCGCTGACGTCGACGTCGAATTCGGGGTGCGAGACCCGCTCGCCCTCCGGGGTCAGGAGCTGGACGAGGTCCGCTCCGCCTTCGCTCGTCGCGCGCAAACCGGCGATCACCTGCTCCCGTGTGGGCGTGGCTGCGGTGGCGGCAGGCGGACCGGTCTCGGCCGGGGCGTGGGGGTCGAGGTGTCCTGGACGGGTCCAGTGCTCTCCGGTGCGGATGTTGGACGGCATGGTGCTACCTCCTGTCCCGCCGGGCCGGTTCGCTTGTGGCGCCGTGGCCCGGCACGGCCGGTCCGGGCGGGAGTGGCCTGGTGGGCCGTGGAACCCGGACCGCAGCGATGGATCGCTCGTGCCAATCCTGGCACGAAAACCGCCACATCGGACCCCCGAAGAAGCACCTGGGCCGAGGTGGCCCGGACGGTGCTGCCGCGAGTTCGCATCGCACCGTAGACCTCCCCGCGAACCGGCGAATCCGCAGGTCATCAAAGCAATGGAGATCCGACTACCCGGTCGGCCGACGGTTGCAGGACCGACACTGGCGGGCGTTCCCGCTGCAGCCCGCCGGCCAGCGGCGCGGTTCGACGGCCCGCGCGGCGACCTAGAATCAGCGCCGTGCTGAGCGAGAGCGAGAACCACGCGGGCGTGGCCGGGACCGTTGCCGAGATCTGGGACGGCTCAGCCGTGCCGAGCCTGTGCGAGCTGGTGCGCATCCCCGCCCTGTCGCCGGCGTTCGACCCGGCCTGGGCGGAGAGCGGTCACCTGGACGCGGCCGTAGCGCACCTGCGCGACTGGATCGCCGCGCGGGAGATCGACGGGGCGCAGCTGGAGGTCGTGCGCCTGCCGGGGCGCAGCCCGGTGCTGCTGGTCGACCTGCCGGCCAGCGGCGGCGGTCCGCAGGACGAGACCGCGCTGCTGTACGGGCACCTGGACAAGCAGCCGCCGCTGGGCGGCTGGTCCGAGGGACTCGACCCGTGGACGCCCGTGCTGCGCGACGGCAAG
>Ga0164243_10014056_pt1 | contig 11178 bp, 7 predicted proteins | sample OricompcompostOP_FD_108781 | JGI IMG/M metagenome (GOLD analysis project Ga0164243, IMG submission 108781) | Organic Plus compost microbial communities from Emeryville, California, USA - Original compost - Organic plus compost (OP) | ecosystem: Engineered > Solid waste > Mixed feedstock >... | reverse complement strand
TAATCTCGAACATGAGGCGAACTAGCTTTGGAATGAGCCAAGCCTGTGCATGTGCTAGAGATGTATGGAATTGGCCGGTGACAAGCCATCCCCACTTTCGCCTATCTGTCGCCGAGTCGATAAATATCTCAACGAGGAATGAGTCACAGTACCTCGAAGCCATTTCGAGACAATCAGGTGGTAGTAGACTGGCCGTGGAGACCAGAATTTTCCAGACGTCATGAGACAGTCCTCGAATAATACTTGGTCCCGAGACAAAGTGTTTCGGCTCAGACAAGTCGGGTGGTTGATTTAGGGCCACAGAGTGCCGAACGAGAACCTCGACGACGCTCCATGCTTGATGGTAAATGGCTAGCTGAATTGGTGTACACGGTTCGCCCGACACCTAGTAGCGGACTTCGCTGAGCCTCAAATCTGAGTTTTTCGCTTTTAGAAAATATTCAATGGCCTTTGCGTCTCCAGCAGCAGTAGCACATTTGAAGAGACTCAGCCGCAGCCCGATAGAGGTTGGTCCAGAGTGTGCTGTGACAAAATCAAAGACTGCGTCGAGGGATCCAGCTCTGAGGTAGTTCCAAATTTGTTCCGGGCTGATGCTGGCGCATAGTCCAGCGAAATTATTCGACAATGAAAAGACGAGCAGCCGCAAGAACTCCGAGGAGACGGCTCGGAGGCCATTGGCCATGTCAGGGAAGCCACTCGTCTCACTGGCATGGCTTGGGAGAGCCGCAAGTGATTGTGGCAATAATGAGCGGAGGAGTGGTGCAACTAAAAGTTCATGTTTGGCGAAAACGTCTGCAAGTAAATGTGCTTCATGGTCAGGTGGCTGAAGAGCCTCCGGCGTGGCTATCAGGGAACCCGGGCTGACCGGCACAAGGGCCGAGCTTGGCTGCAGTTCTGGATTGACAAGCCAATGCTCTTGCGAACGCCCTTGAAGAGTCATTAGTAGATTGAAGCAAGATTGGAACGGGCTGAGATTAGAGAAGGAAATCCGCACGGGGTATGGGCCAGAGAGGGAAGGGGGTAAGGGGGTGGGGACTGGGGAGGCAGTTGATAGCGACAACGACTATTTGGGAAGCATACGTCTCTCTTGAAGAAATGTTTCAAAGGTCGAGAATGGAAGATCAATATCAAAGTAGGCCGACGCAGCGGTCGGCGGTGGGGTGAGGATCGAAAAGCCCGGAGGCGTTCGAGGTGGAGATCCTAAGGTCTGGAGGTCCAAAAATAATGCCCAGCGAGGGGAGACAAGGAAATTACCCTGAATGACCCGCTCCAACGTTGACGTGAAGCCATGGTGAGAGACTTGCCTCCGAACCTTAGAGGAGGGAATCGGTCGTCCATTTTTATAGACAACACTCTCCTTACCACAGGACTTCCGAGCTTCGATCTTTTTGGCGATCGCTTTCCACTCAGAGCCCCCGTGATTCTTCTTGATTTTCCATCTTTTAAACTGAGTCAAGTACTGGGATTTCCTGTTATTCTTTTTTTTTAGTAGTGTAAGTACAGGATGCTTGGCGGAGTAAGTGCGTACGTTGCTGAGAATTGATGCAGTCGTGTCATGGTGTCCATGACACCCTCAGGCCCGTAAAGAGGCCTCTTCTCTTCGACGTAGAGACGTCGAATGGTCCTCTCGTGAGCAGCCCAGTTGAGCCTGTCGGTTAGTATAGTGGTACTCTGATGACTCATGGTGAAGACGATTAAGTGAGCGAGAAATAGCAATGGCAGGCAATGCTCTTTGAGACCGAGTTCACAGAAACTCTCTGGGTGAAGGGCCAAGGCTTATATTACTCGGGGGAGGAAGAAGGAAGGGAGGGCTGCGCCTAGAACCTGGTATAAACCCTACGAATTTTTCGGTGTGATAATGCAGGAACTCGAAGCCCCCATCGGCTATACCTAAAATTCGGGTGCATATGGGAATGGAAGGCGAACATTCGCTGAGTTGGCCGACCTCGGGGATCATAGGTCAGTCCTCACCCAAACGCCCGCTTCGGGGCCATCCTCAACTCAGCTCCATGCAAGTGAGGAAATTGGCGATTAATCTGTGCAGGGCCCTTAAGTGACCTGAAGAATTGAGGAATCGATTGGTTAAAAAGTGGCCCCGGAATCAGCGGGCTAATCTCCCCGGACACTTGAAAATTAATAGTTGTCCCAAAACTGGGTTCTGGAACTCATCCTTGCAACTCAACCATACTTTCTAAGTTTCTATACTTTTGTAGACATGGCAATTATAACCGAGCCGTCCTAAAAACAGTGACCTCCTCGCCCACCTTGCTCACCCTTGCTCAGGCTAAAGCGAGAGCTGCTCAGGTCCGAAGAAGGAAATGGCAATTCTTGATGACCAGATTGGGGACGTGTTTTGGTTGTTACTCCGCCTGCCTCAACTAGGCAAACCCCGGCGCCTGACTGAACGGGTTAGAAGGGTGGCGCTAGCTATTGGCCATTGTTCGAGTCGAAAATGCCGGAAAGATTCCTCAACAATCCCACCCGGAAAGCGTTAGAGACCGATTGCGTCAGTAAACACAACTATTCTCATCGCCCTCAATCTATCTCAATCTATTATTATCGGCTTAGATTTGGTGCCGGCCGTGCCGGCCTTGCGCCTGCCAGTTCCTGCACGTTTCTCAATTCTCCCCCTAACGCAACAACCTCCCCCCCCCTTAGTGGAAATCCGAGGCGCTATTAGTCGTACGTGAAAACGACTATGGCATGTAGGAGACTTGGCTTTACGACGACTGTAAGCCTTAACGTAGCAATCAAGGCAAAAGATATGACCTTAAGCCTAATTAGTACTAGAAAACTTGCGTTGTGAATGCCGTTCCTACTACAAGAGTCGGTGATAAGCTTGGAAACGTCGTCTTCGTGGCATATGGGGCATGTTGTTCCGCCGTAAACTTTCATGACCTCTTGCTTTTGGTGCTCGCCGTGAACCGCGCATATTCCGCGTCGTGAACATTTGGTACAAAGTGTCTATCCCTCGACGAATATGCCGAACAAGAACGAATCTGGCCTCGTTGCTACTTCAAACCGAGGTACCCAGCACGGAGTGTTGTTCTCCGGAGTTGGATCAATGCGCAAGAGACAGACGACTATGCAGCCCTATCATATATATGGAAAGAGTCCGGCCATAAAGATCCAACAAACTACAGCTATCTAGTCGAAACCAGGGATAAACGCCAGTTCTTTCCATCACCTGTCAGAGACTCTGTCTTTAACTAGATATTTGCCTACATGTCTAGCATCGAGGTGGAATAACTGTGGATTGATAGGAATTGCATTAAGTAGAAGACTTGCAAGAAACGCATATGCAACCACCCAAGATGCAATCGAAAGAAAGCCGACATATAAACAATAGACCTAGTTTATAAGCGCAGCAAGCACCCTGCTGCTATATTAGGGAGACTAATCAAGGTGGATAAGGAAATAGCTCTCTTAGCTGACATTCTCAAAGGCTGTCTCGTCCAGGGGGCTCAAGAGAGGAATCGATTTCACCTTTCTATAAGTCTAGAAAATGCGTATGAAGCACTGGATCTACTGTGTCAAATGATGAACGACCTCTGGTAGATGAGAGCATAGCCATTCTGGATATCTTTATTGGTGTACGGGTTCTAGCTAACATCACCCCAGATTCGAACGCTGGTGAATTTATAGATATTGAGAACTAATGGTGGCTTCCGCAGCTGTTCGCCTGGAAGTCATCACATTCCTTCTCATGTTCTATCAGTTTGCGGATATTGACTCCATCTACCTAGTAATTTCATAGAAATCGGTCGCGCTCCAGGTGTCCTCCCACTTCTTGTACGGCTCAGGGGGCACGGGCTGAAGCTTCGGAGCGCGGTCGTGGCGGTACGGCTCATTGAAGCTGACGCCCCGGTCGGAAACGGTAGGACCCTCGCCGTCCTTGGGGAGCCACTCGGGCTTCTTGAGACCCGTCTGAACCCAGTCGGTGTCGAAGGGGGTGCGGAAAGTGGTCAGGACGTGGAGGTGCCAAATCTTCCACTTGCTGCCTTCCTTGACGAAGTCGACGGCATACTTGCCCCACATCCAGTGAGGCTTGGGGTTCTCGCCCGGGACGGGGAAAGTCTCGTGGCCGGGCGAGATCCAGATGCCCTTGGCCGTCTGGCCGTCGGCGGCAATCTCAATGACGGGGGTCGTGATGGTGTGCTCGATCAAGAGGCCCGGGGTGCCCGAGGGGAAGGGGTTACCCTCGATGTATGCCTTCCGGACTGTGGCCTGGCTAGTCCAGGCGCCAACGTCTTCGGCCTCGAAGACGATGTCGTCCCGGGAGCTCCAGAGTTCGTTGATCTCGAGATCGTGGCGGCCGGCCGAGTGATAGTAGGCTCGGCGGCCCATGATCTGGATGATCTCGTTGCGGTCCTCGATACGCTGGACACGCTGGAGGAGGGCTTGATAGTCGGTATGAGAGGCCATTGTGAAGAAGATGTTATTCAAAAAGGCAAGATATCTGAGATTGCTTCGAGGATTGGGTTTTGGTTTGGCGATCAGGTTTGAGAAGGAAAGCTGTTTGACTTCGATGATCTTGATGAATCTCGAAAATCGGAGGCTTTCGTGATCCTTATATCATTCCCCCCTTCCCTTCGTCCTCCCTTTGCCTTGTCTTCTCTTGATTTCGGTTCGTATATCATTCTTTCGCTCGGGAATGATCATCGCTCCAGATGGCTAAGAATGTCGGGGTCCTGAATGACACCGATTCGATCCATCCGACCCATTCAAGCCTTTCTGCGCCCCCTCTTCATGACATCTCGGAACCTGACTTCTTGTCGCACGGCATGTCTATTTGCGAGACCATCACGAACGCCGAGAGTGAGAAGATGACGTGTCTTCAAAATCGAGTTTAGTGTCGGTCTCATTCTTTCCAACTAATACCTCAACAAGGTGGTAAGAATCCCCTCCCCTTCATGCCGAATTCAGCCATCCCTCTCACGAGGGGCTGTGTGAGAAGATGACGTGTCTTCAAAATCGAGTTTAGCGTCGGTCTCATCCTCTCCAACTAATATCTCAACAGGGTGGTAAGAACCCCCTCCGCCCTCATGCCGAAATCAGCCATCCCTCTCACGAGGGGCTGTTTAGTCTCGAAGAAAGATTGCGCGGCGTAGGGATTTAGCTCAACGGCAGGTTCTTAATTGACCAACCATTCCTGTTCTGAGGGAATAGAAGACGCCAATCGCAACCTTGGAACCCCTGCAGCTTCTCCTCATTCCCACATCCCCAGATGTAAGCTACTCTAGGTTACCCACGGCCCCGCACTTGACAACAGTCCTGCGTCCCCACTCGGGTACATAGCCGCCTAGGCCTTACCTAAATGTGGTGCTTTCGCCCGCATTCCCGACCCCATAGAGCTGTTGACGGTTCGTCGACTCCCCACGACATTGGGGAAACCTTGTTTCTCATGAAAACCCCACTTTCTACGATTTTTTACTTAATGCGAGCTTGATGCTGCTGTACCAGCCGGGTCGAGTTGCCCTCCACCGGCTGGTTCCATATAAGTTCAACGTGAAAGACGATTGACACCCTTAACATCCCAGGAATGTCTGCAGGTCAATTCATTCGCTCTCAGTTCCAACTATCTCACAGATACAAAGACAAACTCGATATCCACAATGCCAGACCAAACACTCGCAGGAAAAGTCGCCATCGTCACCGGCTCCAGCAGCGGCATTGGGGCAGCTATAGCCAATGAGCTCTCCTCCCGCGGCGCCAGCATCGTTCTCAACTACCCCTTTCCCGACATCAAGCCGGACGCGGATAAGGTCCTAGCTTCCCTACCTACGGGCTCCAGCTCCATCGCCGTAGAGGCAGATATCTCTACCGGGACCGGCCCGCAGACCCTCATTGACGCGGCCGTCGCAAAGTACAACTGCGTCGATATTCTCGTCAACAATGCTGCCCTTGCCGTTAACAAGCCTCTACCCAAGCAATCCCTCGAAGATTGGAACCGACTTGTCAACCTGAACGGGCGAGGAACTTTCCTTCTCACACAAGCCGTCCTCCCCCACCTTCCAAAGCCAGATTCGACGAGTTCTGACGGCGGACGCATTGTGAACATCTGCTCCATCTCAGCCCGCGCGGCACCCCCGCTACAGACCATCTACGCTGGAACAAAGGGCATGGTCGACAGCTTCACGCGTGTTTGGGCGAAGGAGCTGCCTCCCAAGTACGGGTGCACGGTGAATGCCGTCAGTCCCGGTCCCACCATGACGGATGGGTTTGCGGCTGCCGGTGAGGAGTTTATGAAGGCTATGAAAGCTGTTATGGATCAGACGCCGGTTGGGCCGAGGTTAGCGAAGCCGGAGGAGATTGCGTTTGCGGTTGGATTCCTTTGTGAGCCGAGGGCGAGCTGGATTAATGGACTTCATCTCATTGCTAGCGGAGGTTTGCACATAGACTAAGGGCACTTATTCCTAGGAATGCAAACAATAGGATTCTTTTCAATTTGAGTAGCGGTAATCAGCCTCGGCAATCTCTATGCAGTTGTCACGGAGACCAATTTATACCAGGGAAGGGAAGTAATGGTGAAGTGTACATTAGACATAACCATGTCTCTAGAAGTTGGCATTGGCGACTGATTCTTTACTCCAACTGAGAAGACTTGTAGAAAAATGTACGCAGACTGTACAGAGCTGGGGAGATATCACGGAAATTATGCGAGACCGAGACTGTTAGTTCAGAGAGTCTCGTCTCCATTCAGGCAACTAAATAATAGGCCACTTAGCTAAGAATATTCATCCAAATATGTCTATGAAAACGACCTCAACTGCCCCTCGGATTTAAGCAAGGCCTCGACTACCTCGAGGTCCGCCATCGCTTCATCCAGAGAGAACGCCTCCGCAAGCTTTCCCTCACTCACGCCCTTAGCAAACAGAGCTACTACAATATCAATCCCGTAGCTGAAAGTATAATCCGTCCTCTCCGTCTTCTTCTCCCCGTTCTCATCCTTGGTTGTCACCTCGACCCCCAGAGGAGTGAATATCACCGAGCCATTCTCGGTGATGATCTCGAACTCAAAGCCACCCTTGAACTCGGTCATGAACGACATGGAAAAGGTGCCCGCCGCTCCTTTATCAGTTTGGAAGACAGCATGTACCGTATCGCAGGGAGGCGTGCGCGGATCCAGCTGCGAGGTAAAGGCCGCCACGTTCTGGATCCGTTCGCTAGCTCCCGCGAGGAGTGCCCGTAGACCGGCGACGAAGTGGATTCCTCCGTCGAGGAGGAAACCGCCTGGATGCTTGGGATACCTTCGCCTGAAAAAAATTTTTAGCTCTCCGGTCTCAATGTCGCGAGAGTCATTAGATTTCTTACCATTTTGTCGCCAGGAACCTGTCATCATCAGGGATGCGTAGGAACAGCTTGACACTGAACGTCTGAACAGCGCCTCCAATCTTACTGAGCTGCTCCTTCGCAAACACGGCGCCGGGGAGATGTCTATAGTTCTCGGAGACACCCCAAAGCGTACCTCTGGCCTGTGTTGCGTGGAACTCGAGCAGCTCCCGGGCGGTGGTGGTGTCATTAGCGATAGGCTTCTCGCTCAAGACGTGCTTCCCCGCTCTGAGAGCACGCTTAACAAGCTCAGGCTGTGGCATGATGGAAACAGCGATGATGACCGCCTCGATGTCGCTCCTGGAGAGCATGTCATCGAGAGAGCGACCGGACTCGGCCATGGTATCAAAGTAGGCTTCTACATTTTCCTCTTTAGCTAGCTTGGTTGCAGAGGCTGAGGAGCGAGAATAGACTGCCTTGAGAGAAAGTTGGCCGCAGGCCTTGACTGCTGGCAGATATTCTATTTGGTTGGTCCTCTTGATATCAGCTTCTGTAGCTTAGGACTAACACAGTTCTCAATGGGAGTTACAGTACCTTCCCGCACAAATAAGCCTGCACCAATGAAAGCCACGCCGATTGCCATTGTTGGTAAAAGTCTGGGAAAATTTTAATGTGGGAGGAGATCCGATGATGCTATGTTTTCAGTCCTATCCATCGTACAGCCAACACACCCCAGCATTTGCCTTTTAAACGATCCATTGCAATTTATCCCACAAGCTTGGCAAGATGTTCAACTTCCGGAATAGCATAAAAACATCTTCATATCTACTGGGTAGCTTTCCCGGTTCGTGATGTAATCTCTCAGCATCATCCTCGACTCCGGGTCACATGGCGGGCCACTTTCCGAAGCGAGTCCAGACCCCGTTCTGCGCCAAAACCAGTAGCTTGGAGGGGCCAAAGACCATGCACAACGCGTACACCCCCCCTTGCTTCTCCCCCTTTACGGCGTGCGTATCCACCGGACGTTTACACTTGTGGACCTTGTGAACTAGGTCGTAGTTTACCACCATGTCGGATGCATGCCCGGGTGCCCACTTTGAACCCCAGACTCCTTGCGTAGACTTTGTCCAGGATCCTGGGGTCGTAGGTTCCTATCTAGGCTAGTTTCCCCAGACCACGAATCCACCCCCGCATTCGTCTAATACCGTTAGTTTAATCCTGTAGCGAGCGTTGGGTGTTAGCGAGTTGGGGTTACCATCCAGATGCTGCTCGGATAAACGCTCAGCTAGAGGTCCGGGGTTGTCGTGTCGACCTTGAGAGACGAAAGGTATCTAGGGCATCCCCCAAGTTGTCTACGGTGACCTGATCCTGCCCGTCTCGTCGATATAAACTGGCTGTTTTCCCCGTATCGAGGCCATCGTCTTGTCGCCCTGGTCTCCAAACTTAGTCACAGCCACCGACAATTACTACACTCTTCTTCTCCATCCTACGGGACAATCGAGAGTTCCTCAGCACCTGGATATGACGTCCCTTTCCAATGCGGCTCGTTCGAGCTCACAGGACAACAGGCCGTCTGCAGACAGACGCTCTGTAGGTGAGTCAGTCAATAGAGTGTCAAGCCAATGTAGAAGAAGTATAATAACAGATCGTTCTCTCCGAATAGACGTACCCAAGGAACCTCCTTGCGTCCTTGTTGAGACGGTTGACTCGGTCACTAAGGCCGACTGCATCGCCGACCATGACGAGATGCCGGGGGATGTCGAAGCAACATCTGTAGCTGTCGACCCACTTCGTCGAGCCGAATACCTGAGTGGCTGGCCTTTGTTCTGGGCTTCTGTGGGATGGATAATGACGGAGTTCATGGGTGGCATGGTGAGTTCGTCAACAACCCCAACCTTCGAAGCACAGCCGACTGATGGTCTCTTGGACAGGGCGGCAACATGCTCTCGCCAGCTCTGCCAGTTGTCGCCTCCAAGTTCAACGTGCTGAACCAGTTGGGATGGGTCAGCGGAGCTTATTACATGTCACAGTGCGGCTGTATGCTCCTCTTCGGACAAATGCTAGCCGTTTTCAACGCCAGATACGTCCTGATCGCAGCGATTACCTTCTTCATGATCGGCTCCACCATCTCAGGTGGCGCTCAAAACGTGGAGACTCTAATCGCTGGTCGTGCTGTAGCCGGCATTGGGTCCGCTGGATGCTGGGTGTCCGTTCTAACCCTCGTGTCCCTCCTCGTTGAGCTCAAAACTCGTCCGGTCCTCCTCGGTCTGCTTGGCTTTCAGAGTGCCGTCGCCGGAACCGTCGGCCCCATCATCGCCGGTGCCTTCGCGGATTCGAACCTATGGCGCATGTGTTTCCTCATCGTCCTCCCTCTCGGCACCGTCACGAACCTTCTCGTCTGGTTCGTGATTCCAAGCGTGCCGCCTCTGGACATTGACGAAGCAACGAACCACAGGTTGGATCGTCACCTCCGCCACGTTGCCAAGAATGGCGCGAGAACTCTTGGCGAAACAACGAAGCGTTGGCTCCTGGTCGACTGGCCCGGTTACGTCATCGTGACGACCGGTCTGGCCTGCTTCATTCTCGCCTTGCAGTGGGGCGGTGACGTGCAGCCTTGGAACTCCGCCACGGTCATTGGTCTTCTTGTGGGCTTCGCAGGTATCATGGGCTCTTTCGTCGCTATTGAGCATTACGCGGTCTGGCCCATCATGCCTCTGCGCGCCTGGAAGAGCCGGACGGTAGTGGGCGCATCCATCATGGCCATGTTCACGCTTATGTCTAATCTTTTCGCCGCGGTCTTCATCCCAGTCTTGTACCAGGCCGGCCGAGGGGCCAGTTCTTTGCAGTCCGGCCTCAACGTCGTTCCGTTTCTCATGACCGTCGTCATCTCGCAGGCGGCCGAAGGTGCCATCATGAGCAAGACCAAGAGCTACTGGTACTGGGGTTGGACGTCTCCGGCTTTCCTCGCCATCGGTGGCGGTCTCTTGTATACGGTCAACATTGACACCTCGAACGCAGCGTTGATTGGATACCAGATCATCTATGGTCTCGGAATTGGTTTTACGCAGAATGTTGCCTTCTTATCGGTGCAAGCCGACCTCGAAGAGCATGCAGTCCCGGCCGCTATTGCGATTGTCTCTTTCACTCAGCTCTTTGGTGGCATGTGCGGCCCTGTTATCGGCAACGCCGTTCTCCAGAGCGGCTTGACGAGGTACCTCACAGCCAACGGAGTGGATGGAGAGACCATTGCCGCGGTCCAGGCGTCCGTCTATGCGATTTGGGAGCTGACCGGTGACCTTCGCACCCAAGTTATCAAGGGCTACCTCAGGGCGCTCAACGACATTTACTTGGCTGCGGCTCCGGCTTCTGGCATCTTGATTATGTGCGGTCTCTTGATCCGGAAGAGGAGCTTGGAGGGCAAGGGCCTGGGGCATTAGTTGTGGGTGTTATCTAGGGTTGGCGTCTGATGTTGCCACAATTAGTTTAATGGAAAATTGTTCTGTATAGGGGCATTTTTACATGTATCGGCAAGTCCATACATGCACATATTGCGAGCTTCTGTCGCTGGGTGGTCGAACGCATATGGCGCATGTTTCTCAACAATGGAAGGCTGGTTATCGAGACTCTTGATTTCGGTAATAGCACCAAGGGCGTTGAGAAACACAGTCATGAAAAGAACGGGGCCTCCGGAGAAAAAGTCGGTAGTGGCGTCGAGTGTGCCATAGAAGGCGGAACCGATAATAAGAGCCATGACTAAATAGATTACAGCTTGTATCAAGGTCACAGACTTGTCATTCCACAACCGTTGATACGCTCGCTTCGTGTTCAGCTGGATCTACATCTACGTGCTGATTGTACAGGGTGACTTTAATCGGACGTACACTTGTGCTCCCTCATCTGGAGATG
>Ga0164243_10014055_pt1 | contig 11178 bp, 10 predicted proteins | sample OricompcompostOP_FD_108781 | JGI IMG/M metagenome (GOLD analysis project Ga0164243, IMG submission 108781) | Organic Plus compost microbial communities from Emeryville, California, USA - Original compost - Organic plus compost (OP) | ecosystem: Engineered > Solid waste > Mixed feedstock >... | reverse complement strand
GGTCCGGTGTAAACATCTGCACCGGCTCGCCCACCGCAATCCAGCCGATCGGCAACACGGTGTCGGCGGCCAGGACCGAGTTGACGTGCAGCACGCTGTTGATCCGTAGCTCCGCCCGTGCACCGACGACTGCACCGGCGAAGACGGAGACACCGGTGGCGAGGAAGACCTCGTCTTCGATCAGGGCGCCGTTCAGATGCGCATGCGGTCCGATCAGCACGGCATCGCCGATCCGCAGCGGATGCTCCGGCCGCCCGCGCAGCAGGGCGTTCTCCATCACCAGCACGTCCTCGCCGACGACCACCGGTCCACGATCGCCGTTGACAACCGCGCCGTGCAGCACCCGAGCACCAGGTCCGAGCGTCACATCACCGGTCACCACGGCGGTCGGTGCCGCCCACGCCGTTGCGTCAATGGTTCCCATGAGATGGAGCCTACGGAGCGTTATCGGCAAAGGCAGAAAGGATTTCCGGCAACGCTCGGCCACGTCGGCCGCCGGTAGTGCGGGCACGCGATGCGATGGTCCGCACGTTTGGGTTACGCGGGCTGAACGACACGGCCCATGATCCAGGAGCGCTTGCCGACTTGGCGTAGGCGTTGGAATCCGTTCTCTTCGAAGAGTTCGACGGTGGCGGAGAAGATGTAGGGCAGTGATCTTCGTCCATCGGCGGCCTGGGAGACGGCTTCGACTCGACCGCCTCCCGCCTGTGCGATCAGCTCCACGGCTCCGGCGAGCGCGGTTCGAGCTACGCCTGTCCGACGGTGTCGTTTGTCGGTGAAGATGCAGATGATGCGCCAGTCGGCCGGCGGCGGATCTTGGTCGTAGGCCCGCCGGTGAGTGAGTCCGGGCAATTCTTCCGGGCTGCCGTACTGTGCCCAACCCTGTGCCGTGCCGTCGGAGTCGAATACCAGCGCGGCGTGGGCGCGGCCGGCCTGGACGCGGGCCTGTTTGGCGACACGTTTTGCGTCTGGTGACTCGAGCCCGGGGTCGCGATGAGGGTTCTGGCACCAGCAACCACCCATGACGCCGCCGTTGCGCTCGACGAGTTCGGCGAAGGCGTCCCAGGTCGACGCGTCGAGCGGCCGCACTGTGTACGGTCTCCCGCGAACCTGCTCGTCCCAGATCGTCATGGAGTCGGCCCTCCGTTCCGGCATTTCGTGACACGACTCACCGGATTGCCAGATGATTGTCAATGACCGTATCGAACGATCGGGCCTCTCGAGGCTCGCGTTCGGCAGAGGGATGACTCTGTGGCCCAGGTTCGGGCGGTGAGGTGATGGGTCCGCCGATCGCACTCCGAGCGCCTCGAATTGGCCAGCGTGGACCGATCGCTACATTGGTTTCCTGCCAGTGACGTGCACCAGTCCCAGTGCGGGAGGACTGCCGCCGACTTCGCGGTAGGCGGCGAGCACGTCGCGCATCTGGCTGCCGCTTTCGACAGCGTCTTCCCAACGCAGCCACAGTTCCAAGCTGTCTGACGGCACCCACGCCCGGACCCCGGTGAGGTTGCCCGTCAGGGCTGTGTGTTTGGCCCACCAGTCGGCGGGATGCCAGGTCAGCACCTCGAATCCGGCGACGTCGGCGAGCGCGGGTAGTGGTTCGCTGAGGTACGGGTCTTCGCGGAGCGAGGGGGTGGCGAAGCCGAGTACGCCGCCGGGTTTGAGTGCGCGAACCAGGCGTGGCAGGAAGTAGACATCGGTGCCGAAGTACTCCCAGGCATCGAAACTGACGATGGTGTCGTACTTCGCTTCGGCGAGTTCGAGCGTGCGGACATCACCGTGCAACGGTGTGACATGTTGGTCGACGCCTGCTGTTCGATAGTTCTCGGCTGCCTCTTCGGCGGTGATCCACAGGTCAAGCGCATCCACTTTCACGTCGGCTTCGCGGGCGAGAAACACTGAGGTGGCGCCGCGTCCTGGGCCGACGTCGAGCACGTTGTGTCCGGGCCGTAGATCGAGGTCGGTCCAGATCTCTTCAAGTTGCCACAGGAGATTAGGGCCCATGTCGAGGGACAAGACCCATTCCGGGTTGTAGGTCGATGATCTTGGGTAGCGATCGGGCAATGACAAGAGGTCCGGTTGCAAGGCTTCTCCGTGTGCTCGGGTGATGCGTACTCCGTAGCATGACCGTGCCACTCATGTTCGGACCGAGCTAGCGAATTCCCAGTTCGATGTGCCGATTGCCCGGCGGGTCGGCGGCGCCTCCGCCGGAACCATCGCCGGGCACCGGGAACCAGGCCGTGATCATCTTGGCCAGGTCATGGGCAGTCCGAAGTGTCGGAACGTCTCGGGTTCGAATCGGGTCAGCGCGGTGATCCGGTCAGCCGAGAGTTGCAGGACGACCAATCCGCTTGCGGATCGGAGCCCGTCGGGGCGTGACGCGTAGAGCCCGAACGCCGGTTGGCCGTTGGCCCGAGTTGCCACCAGCGCAAAACTTCGGCCGGCAATAGCCGGGCGGAGGAACCGCGTGCCTGCCGCGCGACCGAGGTACTCCTGCGGCATCGGCGGCATCGAAATGAACACATCGTCGGATAACAACGCCACGACGGCGTCGACGTCAGCAGCTTCGTAGGCAGTCACGAAGCGTTCGAGGAGTGTCTGTTCGGCTCTCGAGCCGGCAGCCGGCGGTCGGCCCGTTGGTGACGATCGGCGCTGGGCGAGCGTGGCTCGGGCTCGCTTGAGGGCGCTGGCCACCGACGCGGCGGTCGTGTCGAGCATCGCCGCGACGTCGGTGGCAGGGAAGCCCAGCACGTCACGCAGCACCAGTACGGCTGTTTGGCGTGGTGGCAGCAGTTGCAGCGCGGTGACGAAAGCCAACGAGATCGATTCACGCTGCTCGTAGCGTGCCTCCGGCCCCAGCGGTACGTCGAACGCGCCCTCGAGCAGTACATCCGGCAGCGCCTCCAACCAGGGCACTTCGCCATACCGGCTCGGCTCGGCAGGGTCGAACGCGGCGACATCCCAACTCCTCGCCGGTCGTCGTCTCGCGGCACGGATCGCGTTCAGGCAGCGGTTGGTGGCGATCCGGTAGAGCCAGGTCCGGATCGACGCTCGTTCCTCATACGTCGGCAGCCCACGCCAAGCGGCCAGGAGCGTGTCTTGAAGTACGTCATCGGCATCGTCCACCGAGCCGAGCATCCGGTAGCAATGCACGTGCAACTCGCGCCGGTGCGGCTCGGTGAGAGCACGAAACGCGTCCTCGTCACCGGCCCTCGCCCGGGTGATCAGATCCGCTGCCAACCGACTCGTCCTCCTGCGCTGTAGCCGTCACAGTACTGACCCCATGCGGGCAGCAGAGTTGGCGGTCCAGCGCCGCCCAATCTTCCGGATCACCGGTGTCTGCACCACCAGAGCACCGGAACCTTCGACAACCCTTCAGACCTGAGGAGAACAGATCATGGGCATGCTCGTGCTGAGTGAGAACGTCTGCGTGGACGGCGGCGTCCAGGACCCTATCGGCGAAGAGGGGGCCGACCGCGGCGGCTGGTTCATCCAATTGTCGCCAGAGGATTACGAGGCGTGGGCCAAAGTTGAATACGACGAGGCGCTCGGGGCGGACGCCTTGTTGCTCGGCCGCAGAACCGACCAGTTCTTCGCCGGTGCCGGCTGGAACTCCCGCAAGGGTGCCTGGGCAGAACGACTGCGTGGGATGCCGAAGTACGTCATCTCCTCCACCCTCGAGAAGACGGAGTGGACCGGTGGGACCGTCCTCCGGGGCGACGTTGTTACAGAGGTCACCCGACTCAAGGAACGGTATGAACGCGACATCGTCGTGTACGGCAGCACCCAGCTCGGCCGCTTCCTGATCGACCACCGTCTGGTCGACCAGGTCCGACTCACGATGCACCCCTTCGTACTCGGCGGTGGGGAACACTTCCTCGACGGCCTAGCTGCGAGGACATCGCTGCGGATGGTCAGCGCGCAGCCGATCGGAACCGACCTTGTGCACCTGATCTATGACGTGGCCTAGCCCAAGGCTTCCGGCAGTCACCAGCCTCATCGACGATGTCGGCGCCGGTCAGCCCAGATCTGGGTCGCCCTTCTCTTGCTTGGATGTCTTGCTGCTCATCCGAGGGCCACCCTGGGATCGAAGACCCGGTAGAGCAGATCCACGACAGTGTTCATGCACATCACCATCAGCGACAGGATGAAGACCGAGGTGATCGACAGCGGGATGTCCTTGGTCGGGAAGGCGGTGCTCATCAGGCGACCGACCCCGGGAATGGAGAAGATCTGCTCGACCCATACCGCGCTGACCACGGTGAAGGCGAATGTCGGGCCGGCAACGGTGATCAGGGCAGTCAGGGAGTTGGGCAGTGCGTGCCGGATAGCCAGCGGCGCGCACCGTACGCCCTTGGCTTCGGCAGTACGGATGAAGTCCTGCCGGAGGGTGTCCACCAGGGAGCTGCGCATGTAGCGGGTGATGACGCCGACCGGACTGGCCGATAGGGCGATGATCGGCAGTACTGCCTGGCCGACGGTGCCCCACCCGTTGATCGGAAGGATGCCGGGCGCCCAGACGCCGAAGATCAGCACCAAGACCACGGCCAGTACGTAAGAGGGGATCGCCTGGCCCGCCAGCGATAACGTGGTCAGCGCCGAGTCGATCCAGGTGTTGCGTTTGAGCGCAGCCACAACGCCGAGTGGGATACCGATGGCGATGGCCAGGGTCATCGAACCGACGGTCAGGATGGCGCTGATCGGCAAGGCGGTTGCCAGCTGGTGCCGGATCGGCACCGAGGGATTGGCGAACGAGGTCCCGAAGTTGAGTGTCATCGTGTTCCACACCGACCGCAGGACCTGCAGATACAACGGTTCGTCGCCCCCTGGCCGTTTGCCGGGCGCCGCGTAGATCAGCAGATATGCCACGGCGACCATCACCGCGAGGCTGATGATGACAGCGACGATGCGCTTGCCCAGGAACCTCGCGAGGCCCACGGTGGCTACCGATCCTTCCCGAACGATGATGAGACGTAGAACCTGTCCGGCGCCAATCCTAGAAGCCGGGCACCCGTGTCTCTGCACACGTCCAACGGATCGCGGTTGCGCTTCGGCAGGCCTATCGATGTGACGGAACCTCGACGCGTCAGCACAACGAGCCGTACGGGGGCCAAGACGTCTGGCACTATCACGTGCACGTGTTTCCGCGGTACAAGGACGACAACCTCTACGGCTCCAAGCCGTATCCGGAATTCGTGTCCGCCGGCGACCGGCGACCCTTCGCCATCAAACTCCGCGAACAGCTGTCCTAAGGGACAGCTATCAAGTCCTTGATCGTCCTGGAGTCAGGGGTCGCCGGTCCGTGATCGGGAAGCGATCAGCGAACGATTGGGTGGTGCCCGGTCATCCATCAACTTGCAGTGACGATTGCTCGTCGTGATCTTGTGTCGGAAGGCGACCTCGCCGATAGGTCGATTACATAGCATTCCATGGGAGGAGCGTCACTGGGCTGCTGCTGGGTGGCGTGGCCAGAGGACCTCGTTCAGCTGATCATCCGGTTCCAGGTTCCGGGAACGACCGGTGTGGTAGACCCACCGTGGTTCGCCGTCGAGAATCAAGCCGTTGGCTCTGGCGTGCTCTTGGATGTGCCGGACAACGCCCGCGCCCGATGTCGGATGGATGTCGTCGCGGTACAGGGTCGAAAGCGCGTCAGTTTCCCGGACGGTGATGGCTTCGATCTGTCCAGCGGTTTCGGCTGCGCGGTTGACGGGCATGACGGCCTCGCCGATAAGCCCGTCGGATCCCTGTCGGCTGTATTGCGGTCACCGATTGCGTTCTATCCGACTTGGGGTCTTGGTGGCGGACGCTCTTCTGACGAGATAGCCAGCGGTCAGCGGGCACCTCTTGAGAACGAACCTTTGTACTGATACATTCATTTGTATTGGTACGAAGGGAGATCGCCTGTGACAATCCCGTATGCATTGCTGTTCGTGATGATCATGATCCTGTCCGGAGCGCCGCTGGCGCTGTCCAAGAACCCCAAGCAACGGCAGAAGGCGCTGGATCGCTATGCCCGAAAGGTGAATCTTGCGATCACGCCGCAGGTGCGACCGCAAGTGATCCGGCGAATCGTCACCGTCGAGCGGGCCGCCATCGCCGGCTCCGGCTGTGGAGCGATTCTCGGGCTCGCGCTCGGTATCGCGCTCGGTGATCGGTGGCTGACCGGGATGGGCGGCCCGAGCACGCCACCGTTGATCTTGATCTCTGCGGCGCTCGGTGCGGTGGTCGCACCTGCGTGTACGGCTGCGGTGCTGAGTTGTCACCGCCGACCCGGGCCGCGAATCGCCCGCGTCAGCAGCCCGGAGGTCAGCGACTACGTACCAGAGCTGGAACGCTGGTCGGCGCCGGTCGCGCTGATCGGCGCCGGTTGCACGCTTGCTGCAGGCTGGATCGGCTTGCAGTCCGGCGTTCTGAGCAGCGATTCGCTTTCGGCCGGACAGGTCTTCACTACCGTCGGGGCGGTGCTGGGCTACCTCGCCCTGATCGGATTCATTGCCGGCATCGTCCTGCGACGGCGAGTGCTGCAGACCGGCCAGCCGGCCGCGACGGAACAGGAACTGGCCTGGGACGATGCGCTCCGCGCAAACACTCTGCGCGGAATGGCGCAGTTGCCGTTCGTGCTGGCGCTGGCGTCGATCCTGGTCACGGTTCTCGATGTCGGCACCAGGACCGTGCCGCAAGGACTGCTCGGACTCCTTGGCGTCACGGGTCTGTTGACGATCATGGTGCTGTCGACCGTCGGGATCGTGCTGGACGTGAGCTCGCGGCCGAGCCAGCACTACTGGCGTCGGCTCTGGGCTGGCCGGCAGCAGCGAGCGGCAGCGTGATGTTGATCATCGACCCGGCCAGCCGGATCGCGCCGTACGACCAGTTGCGGCGGCAGTTGATCACCGCGATCAGCCGCGGCGAATTGCCGGCCGGTTCGAGACTACCGACGGTACGGCGGCTGGCCGGTGACCTCGGGATCGCCCCGAACACCGTGGCCAGGACCTATCTGGAACTCGAGCGCGAAGGGCTGATCGAGACTCGCGGGCGACAGGGCAGCTTTGTCGCCAGCCGCACCGAGCCGGCCACGCCCGAGCTGGAACGCGCCGCGACGGCCTATGTGCGCCAGGTTCGCAAGCTCAACGTCGATGACGACACCGCGCTCCGTATCGTCCGCTCGGCCCTGACCCAGTCCTAGTTGGAGCGCCCTGTCAGACGTCTTGGTGCAAAGTGACTGGGCACCCAACCGATCGATCAAGCGCCCGGTGAATGATCCGATCCGGCGACGATGACCAACGCCCGTGATCAGCCGCTAGAGATGATCGTGAGTTGAGGCGTCGGTACGTCCTCTGGTACGACTGTCGCCTCGTCCAACCGATGCAGCACTTCGGCGGCGGATCGGGTTGCAGTCAGTCCGCTGCCCGATGATCTTTCCTTCGCGGACACCTTCACATACGCTGCGGCCTGGACGCGGACGCCGCGTTCCTCGGCGCATCGACTCACTGGAGAGCTCATGACCTCGACCTCGGCCATCAGCGACGTACCTGCGGCGCCCAGGCAGCACGGGATGACACCGATCGCAATCCCCGCACAGCCTGACGCGATCGAACTGGGAACCGGGCAGCTGCCGGAGGCCTCGGCACCAGAGGCCTGGCACCGTGAGTACGGCAGCATGTTCGCTCGCAACGTCAGCGTTGCCACGCTCACGCCCTTCCTGCCGGATCCGGCCAAGGCCACGGGCACAGCCGTGATCGTGGCTCCGGGCGGCGGATTCATGTCGCTGTCCATGGAGAACGAGGGCTGGGACGTTGCGCGCGCACTCGCGAACCGCGGAGTCGCTGCCTTCGTGCTGAAGTACCGGCTCAAGCCGACTCCGGAGGACCTTGACGACTTCGCCGGGGCGATCAAGGCGATGCTGGCCGGGCCACGTCCGTCAGCCCGTCATGACCCGGCCACCGCGCTTCGCACCCTGGACTCACAGATCGCCGACGCTCGCGCAGCGTTCGCGCTCGTGCGCAGCCGAGCGCCGGAGTGGACCATCGATCGCGAGCGCGTCGGCATGGTCGGCTTCTCCGCCGGTGCCATGCTCACCGTCGCCACTGCTCTTGTCGGCGAGGACGCGAACCCGGCCTTCATCGGCGACATCTACGGTCCGCTCACGGCGTTCGAGGTGCCCTCGGACGCGCCGCCGCTGTTCATCGCGCTTGCCGCTGACGATGGACTGATGGCCGCGACCGGATTCCCACTTGTCGAGAGCTGGCGCGCTGCCGGGCGGCCCGTCGAACTCCACTTCTACGAGCAGGGCGGGCACGGGTTCGGCATGTATCCGAAGGAGACGACCAGCACCGACTGGTTCGACTCCTTCGTGAGCTGGATGAGGATGCATGGTCTGCTCGAGCGCCCTGAGCCCACATCCCCCTGAGGCGACGTGTTTCTGACAATGCCCGGTCACCTGACCACCGCCGCGTGATCACCGCTACCGATCGCTATCGGCCGGGTATGTGGCGTTGTCTGTTTCGCAAAGGTAGTTCTTATCGGTTGCCGTCGACGGAAACGCGCCTCAGGCCGCGTACCGCGCCGCGGGCGAAGTAGGCCAGGAAGCGGGCTACGGCGACGACTCTCTGCCGCCGCAGGAACGCCTCGCCACGGATCGAGCCGGCCAGCCTCAGCGTCCCCGGCACCGACATCCGCAGCACGCCCGTCGCCACACCGGTCTCGAACCGCAAGGTCGTCAGGTCCGACCACAGGTGCAGCGGATTTGCCGGGCGTTGGTGCTTGACGCCGACCAGTTCCAGACCGTCGCCGCTCTCCGGGTGGGTACGCAACCGATAGCGCATCGCAACGTCGCCCGCGTCGGGGAAGAGTTCCAGCGTTCCGCTCACCGGTTGGGCAGTGCCGATCCCCTCGATGTCGACGGCCCCGGTCAACGCCACCGGGTGGCCGGCGTCCCGCAGGAATGGTGCCCAGCCTGCGATCTGCGCGTCCAGGCTCACCCGGGTGGTACGGCTGACTCCCACTATCCGCAGCCGACCGCTCATCGACTCGCGGAACCGTACGCCATGGCCGGACCGTTGTCTCCGGTCAGTCGACATCGATTGCATCGCACGTTCCTCAGGCACCGGCGGCGGTTCGGCCTGCGTCATCTCGGGCGCCTCCCACTGTTCGTCGCCGGTCAGGGCACGGATCGCCCGCTCGACGTTCCGCTCCGCCATCGCCAGGATCGACGCGGACGGGTTGACGCCGGTCGCGCTGGGAACGGCCGAGCCGTCGACGACGTACAACCCCGGATAGCCGTGCACCTCACCGTATTCGTTGATCACCCCACGCGTCCGGTTGACACCCATCGGAACGCCGCCCAGGTTGTGTACGGTGATCGCCCGGCGCAACAGGCTCCAGGTCGGCAGGATCGATGCCCGGCCGCCCAGCATCCCGGCTACGGCCCGCGCCACCTGGCCCTCGGCACGATAGAGCGACCGGTTGGCGCGGTTGTCCCACGCGACCGTGGCCTCGTTGTGGTGATCGAGTGTCAGCCTGCCCGCCGACGCATCCCGGCCCATCAGCAGCAACGCCATCACCGATCTCCGCCGCTGCCGGTCGGTCCGGATCCTGGCGCCCAACCGAACCACCCGCTCGCGCAGGCCGCGGGTCGGGTCCAGACCCGCGACCAGCCGGGACAGCACGGCCGGGTACGCCCCGTCCTGCACCTGGAACCACACCTGGTCGCCGGCCTCGTCGAAGTCCACAACGCTGCTCGTGGTGATGGTCGGACCGTGCCCGGCGTCCAGCTGGATCCGCGATCGCCGGATGAAGGCCAGGAAATCACCATTTCCCGAGAATCCCTCGCCCAGCCGCGGCGACAGGTCCGGAAGGGTCCGGTCGACGTCGCGGGCCCTGAGCAACAGTTCCGTGCTACCGACAGCGCCGGCGGCCAGGAACACCGTCCGTCCCTGCAGGACTTGGCGTCGCCCATCGCCGGCGTGATCCCGATACGTCACGGTGTACGTGTCCGCCTCGGGTTCGAGGGCGATCACCTCCGACTCGGTCACGGCGAGGGCACCGGCTCGCTCCGCCACCGCCAGGTAGTTGTAGTCGAGACTGTTCTTCGCTCCCTGATTGCAGCCGAGTACACACTCGCCGACGAAGCTGCAGCCGTATTGCGGCACGCCATGTCGGTTGAGCGTTTCATGATCAGGTTCTTCCGTGAATCGGACCGCGAGGTTGGGCCGAACCGTGCCCGCTGCCCGGTCCATCCGCGCCACCAGGTCCTCCATCGCCCGCGTCCGGGCCGGCAGTTCCCCGGTCCGAGGATCGGGCTGAATCTGCTGGACCTCGAGCATGTACGCGGCAAGATCGAAATAGCGATCCAGGGTGGTCCGCGAGTAGCTTGCCGGCCAGTGCGGCCGGAAGGTCTCATCGAGCGGGCGCGCGAACACATTCGCATAGATCAGAGAGCCGCCACCCCAGCCGGCGCCCTGCACGCTGAGCATCCGATCGAGCCAGCGGATGTCGAACAGACCCCTCCCGGACTGCCAGAGCCAACCCTGCTTGAGATCGTCGCTGGTCCGCGGGAACGACCCGCGCTGCCACCGGCGTCCGCGTTCCAGAACCGCGACCCCCAGCCCGGCCTGCGCCAACCGCGCCGCCGCCACAGCCCCACCGAACCCGCTGCCGACGACGATGGCGTCGAACGGCTCGCTCTCCGGGACGTTGTCATCCGGCCTGTCCTGCTTCATCCGGCGGAGCTGCCGTCGCTGATCATGGCTGGGTCCCTTCCGCCGAGGTACGCCGGACGCTTACGCCAAGCCAATCACCCTATGTACGCCGCCGCGCCAAGATCCAGTCCGCCGCGCTCCAGTTGGGGACCGTCTTCAGTTGAGCCAGTCGGCGGCATCGATTCCGAGGTTGTCGTTGATGCGGGCCGCGGCGACCCGGGCGAGATCGGCCGGCCAGACCAGATCGTATTGGGGGAACAGCGGCTTGCTGCGCTCGACGATGAGGCGGGCGACGCCGAGACCGAAGGCGGTTATGTCTTCGGCGGTGGCGCGAACCGGCGGCAGCGCAGCCACCGCGTCGAGTTGCTCGACGGTGTAGGCGTGGTTCCACTGTTTGCCTGGTGCGGCACGGCCGGTTTCAGCGAGGAAGACCGTCGTGAGCAAGCCGAGGAGGTGGGGGACGCCGGTCAGGTGCTTGACG
>Ga0164243_10014052_pt1 | contig 11179 bp, 9 predicted proteins | sample OricompcompostOP_FD_108781 | JGI IMG/M metagenome (GOLD analysis project Ga0164243, IMG submission 108781) | Organic Plus compost microbial communities from Emeryville, California, USA - Original compost - Organic plus compost (OP) | ecosystem: Engineered > Solid waste > Mixed feedstock >... | reverse complement strand
GTTAAAAAAACAACCCAATTGATTTTCAGTCGCCGTCCTGGGACCGTAAACGGAATGTACTTCCTTTTGACCACGGAACAATACTCTTTATCGTTATGAGAAACTCAAGCGAATTGGCCAATTCGGTGTAATTTTTTCCTTTCTGAAAATAGAAGCCGCATTTCCTGCATACACTACGACCAGGTCATAGGCTTTGCCAAATGGGACACGGCCCCCTGTCGTTGCCCCGATTCCATCAACACCTTTCCAAGGTATTGTTCCGATGTGGCGATCCCGATAGGCCAATCGGCCTGTTCCGCTTGCGAAACCGCGGCTATGGCGTATACAGCGGTAAAGCCATAATTCATATCGCTTGCAAATCCTTCCTTCGTCTATTAAGACTGTCGTTCGTCTATTGGGGCTTGTGCGGGTTCCGCATTCTGAAAACCTTTGTAGCAGATTTATTTGGTCACAAAAACCCGTTTGTTATGAAAACAAAACTTTTAATATACAGCCTGTTTGCCCTACTAATGTACGGTATGACTGCGCTTACATCCTGCAGCAAAGACGATGACCTACAACCCGAACCGGAAGAAGAGACCTTCGACATCCATAACCCGGAAGGGTATTTCCTGTATGTAAAAGATGCGTTTAGCGATGGTTCAGGCCCAATCATCTGGCTGTATGAATTCATGCCCGGACAAATTCTAAGGAGACATTCGGTATCAACGTATTATGATTTTCCATATGCCATCATAGATGGAAATACCATGGCGAGTGAAGAGGATATAAACTTTGTTTTTGAAGGTGACTCAATATCGTCTGATCACGCAAATTTTCAGGAAATTGTTCTGATTAAATCCCAGGCAAACAACCAGTTGGCAGGCAAAACATTCTCGGGCACTTATTATAAAAGCGATAAATCCGTCCTGCACCAAAATTTCTTCTACAGCTTTGCCGCTGACAGGTACTCGGTAGATGCAGGTTTCGACCCGGGTACCACTGAGCGAACGGAAAGCTATACATCCATCGGGAATTTTGCTGCAAGAGCTGAGTTAGACAATGGGGATAAAGAGTTTATGGTATTGGTGAACAACAAGCTGGAAGTAAACTATAGAGTCAATACTAACTCTTATTCTCTGTGGCCGGATTATCATGGCACATTTACGCAGCAATAGGAAATGATTTAAAATTCATATACAATGAAAGCAAAACTTTTAACAAACAGCAACCCGGTGATCGCAGTCTACCTGAATCAAAATGAAAACTTTCTGTACAGCCATACGATTCACGGGAATTTCGACAATCCCAGAGGGATGGCTGCAAAGTCCAAATTACCACCTTTCCGATGCTTTTTCCACGAATGGGAGTGACGAGAACAGGGTCGTAAAACGAAACAAGTCGGACGGAAGTGAAACGTATATCCAGGTTGCCAGTTCCCGCGGATATCTCCTTGCACGACGGGAATCTGATGTCACTTCCCCGTCCACACACCATTTGACGGTAATTTCGAGCGAGCGGTTTTCAAACGAACGCATGGAAACCAGTGAAAACTTCGATGCCTCCTATGCAACAGCTTACTATCAGGGTGTGGGGCTCCTGCTGGTGTCACACGATGAAGACGAGATCAAAGCACTGGCATTTTAGCCTGCAACAGGCAAAAGAAGTCAGTTCGACAGATTGGTAAAGAATAAGAACGGTAAAATCCAAGGAAATGAAACAATTGAAATTTATGACATTGGGGCTGGTAGGACTGATATTGGCTATCCCTGCAAGGGCGCAAAAAGGCCCTGAAAGCGGCACGTACTTTATTGTAAACGTGGCCACCGGCCGTGCGCTCACCCCCGTGGACGCCGGCGTGAACAGCAATACCCGACTAAAAGATTTTAAAAAAAGCGGTATGCAAAAATGGACGATTAAAAAGCAGGTAACAAAAGGACAGGGCGGACAAACGCCGCTTCGGGTTTTTACCTGCGTCCACACCATGTGCCGGATAACGGCAATGCTATTGTAGCCTCCAAAGATGCGTACAGCAGTTTTAGCATTGATGCAGATGAGGGGAACTACATCATCAAAAACATTCAGATGGGCGGCGATGCTATGTACACCAAAAATACTGGATTTAGTGATAATGAACCCTGGTTCAGTGCCGATGAAGGCGAAGACGGCTACTGCTGGCAATTAATACCCGCAGAATGAAACGAGAAAACAAGCAAGTCTTAATAACGCTAAATACTAAAGAGATGAAAACAAAATTTTTAACTTACAGCCTGTTTGCCCTGCTTCTGGTCGGCACAACAGGCCTTACGTCTTGCAGCAAAGACGATGCTCCCATCGCAGAAGAACCTGGAGAATCCACCTTGTCTGCATCGGCGGTTCAATTGATGAACAATCTGAATAGCAATTCGGGAAAAGGAAACATCCTTATCGGACATCAGGCAACCACCATAGCTGGAGTAGGCTGGCGACTTTGGCAAATGCCGAACCACAGCGATTTTAAGGAAATTACCGGCAAGTTCCCTGCCGTATATGGATGGGAGATCTCTCCACGCCCGGATAACCAAAACGAAACCTACGATTATGTTTCTTTTGCGGTTACCTTAGATGAGGCCAAAAAAGCCTATAATCGCGGCGGGGTCAACACGTTTAGTATGCACCCCTACCGGTTAGACAATAATGGCACTTCCTGGGACAATACCCCAGGATTGGTTGCCAAATTATTGCGCCAAGGCGAACTACACAACCAATACAAACAGTTCCTCAATAAGCTGATAGCAGAATTTACCAAATTAAAAGATGCCGGCGGAAACCCGATTCCGTTTATTTTCAGACCCTTTCACGAAGCCAATCACAATTGGTTTTGGTGGGGAAGCGCTGCTTGTACTGACGAGGAGTACAAAGCCCTTTTTCGATTTACGGTAGAATATATGAGAGGACAAGGTCTTAACAATATGCTTATCTGCTATGCCCCCGGCTATTTCGAAAATGTCGCTACCTATAATGCCCGTTACCCCGGCGATGATATTGTTGATATTTTGGGTTTCGACGGCTATTACGGCAACAACGACGGACACGGTACCGATTGGAGCACCCTGAAAAACCATTTAACATCGTTGAGAAACATAGCTGTCGCGAAAAATAAGCCTTACTGTTGGGCTGAAACCGGTGAATTAAACCTGGCGACCAACAGTTACTTTTTTCAATTGGGCAATGCACTGACAATGCTCGTACCTAAACCGGCTTACCTGATGTTTTGGGCCAATTATGAAGCCAATCAATATTATATCCCGTATAACGAACTAAATAATAATGCCATAAAGAACGATTTTTTGAATTTTACCCAAATGGACCACTATCAGATCGAGGGCGAAACACGCAATATGTATCAGTAGCAAAACGGACGGCACATTCGAGGAACAATAGAAAACCACTAAAATCTATATTATTCCGGCAAAGTGAAACAACAGAAATAAGACCACTTCTGCTATCATTCAACCATGGAAAAGAAATATAAAATACTGCTACTATTCTTTCTTGCGGTCGTGGTTATATCTTTGGCCGGATTTTTTAATGCCTACATAAAGCACTTACTAGAAACAGGCAAATTTCCAGTTTTAGTCCATATTCATTTTACCGCTTTTCTCTCGTGGTTTGCGATCCTTATTGCACAGCCTATCCTCATCAAGCGAAAAAACTACGGGCTGCACAGAAAAATAGGCAGGTTGTCCTATCTTTTAGCTCCTGTACTCGTAATGACCATTTTATGGCTTGTAAAAAATCAGACAATAAGGAAAATGGAGGCATCGGAAAGCGATGCTGCCGTTACGTTGTTAATCGGATTACTGGACGCTGTTACCTTCTTTGTCTATTACATAATTGCGATGATCAACAAAAGAAATTTGCGTTGGCACGTCGCATTTTTAATAGCCGCTTCACTCATTATCCTCAACCCGGGAATGTCCAGATTGCTCAACCAAATCCAGCCGGGTTCAGGCTTATTGGCTGCCGTATTTTCCCCATTCGTAGTTGCTGCCCTCATTATCCTGTACGAAAAAATTAAACTTAAAAGGTCGGTTCTGAAAAGCCCATATTTCCTTTTTTTCTGTTGCTGGACAGCTGAGATGGTACTGTTTATGACTTTACCAGAAACCGAAGTTTGGAGAAATTTTGCAACAAATCTAATGAAGGGATTCTAAGTGGCTACAACTGTACGTTACATCAAGTAAAGGCCCGATTAATGAAAGTAAAAATAATCAGCCGAATAACGACGGCAATCGCCATTCTGTGTTTACTCATCGGAGGGGTGTTGTTGATACTGGCGGTTTGCCTGTGTTAGGCAGGATGCTATTGATGACCTCTTCGGCTTTTTTTTTCTTTCATTCTATTGGCAAAAGCCTGTTCCTCCTCGTAATGTTAGGCTTCTTCCGCTGCGCTATTGAAAAGGGAAAGTAACGCATTGTTGCTTCCCATAGTGGAAAAGCTATAATACGTTGGCAGGTGCCGTACAACCGAAGCAATTTGGCTTTTGATGTCGCCATTTTTATAATTTACAGGCTCGGCTTATTGTCACATAACCATTTGAAAATGAAAGAAAAGGGATTGCCGATATGCGAATAAAAGAGGGTCTTCTTGATGAAGACCCTCTCAGCGGAGAGGGCGGGATTCGAACCCGCGATACGCTCAACACGTATACACACTTTCCAGGCGTGCTCATTCGACCACTCTGACACCTCTCCGATGGGCTGCAAAAGTACAGGTTTATTTTAGTATTTCAAATCAAATATAAATCAAAAACGGTGTGCAGGAAAGCACAGGATAACCGTTTCGAAAATTTTTTGTTATTTTAAAACAAATTTATAAACCAAATAAGCGTATAAGTGATATTGTTCAAATTAGGGAAGATAATGGGTTGCTTGGTGGTTTCACTGATAGTTACGTTCAGTGCTACTGCTGACTCGGGATCCAGTGAGGCTACGTCTGATGGAATATGGTGGGGATGGGAGTTTTTGGGACACCTGCACCCGATCATCGTTCATTTTCCTGTATCCCTTTTGCTCATGGCGGCGCTTATGGAGCTATTTACGTATCGCAGGTTTCAATCGCCACTCCGTAGCGGGATCAATTGGCTGGTTTTTATCGGGGCTGGCGGTGCAGTCGTGTCGGCAGCGTTCGGTTGGCTCTTGGCCACGGCCGGCAGTTACGGGGGTGACACCTTTATCACCCACCAATGGACGGGCTTCGCGACTGCCGTACTGGGGCTGTTGACGGCAGTTTTTCTTCGGGAAGCTATTCGGACCGGTCGCGCCGATTTACGTAAGGCGTATCGGGTTATTCTGTTGATTGCGACAATTGGTGTTTCGGTAGCGGGGCATTACGGAGGCTCGCTTACTCATGGACAGGATTATCTGCTTAGCGTCACCCCGTGGGCGACCGACGACAATGAATTGCCGGGGACCGTGGAGGGGCCTTCCACGCCGGTGGAGTGGCAAACTTTTGCCAGCCTCGACACGTTAAACGAGGAGCAGGAAATGAACCTGAACCTAGCGGTCCGCACCATTTTGGCCCATAAATGTTACCAATGCCATAGCAGCGACAAATCGGAAGGGGAACTCCGGCTTGATCAGAAGGAGCTGGTGTTTCAGGGGGGAGAGTCGGGTCCTGTGATTGTTCCGGGGGATGAGAAAAGCAGCGAGCTGGTACGACGGATCACGCTTCCACCCGGACATAAAGAGGCTATGCCGGGAAAGGGGAAACCGTTGGCTGAGAACGAGATTGCGCTGATTAAGCTGTGGATTGAAAAGGGCGCACCCTGGCCTGACAAAGTGAAAGGCATTTTCCGCGTAGCGCCGTTATCGCCCCGGAAACCCGAGCTGCCGGCGCCTGTCGCCGGGCTTGAAAACCCGCTGGACCTTTGGGTTAACGATTATTTTGGAAAGAACGATATCTCTTGGCCTGATGTAGTGGATGACCGCATATTTTTAAGGAGGATTTATTTTGATCTTATTGGGCTGCCGCCCAGTCCCGATCAATTGGAGGCGTTTCTATCAGACACGAGGCCCGACAAGCGGACACGTATAGTGGAAGAGCTGTTGTCTCGCAATGACGGTTACGCAGTGCACTGGACGACCTTCTGGAACGATTTGTTGCGCAACGACTATACCGGGCCGGGGTACATCACGAATGGGCGGTTCAACATTTCGGATTGGCTTTACAGGTCGCTCGTTTCCAATAAACCTTACGACCAGTTCGTTAGGGAGTTGTTGGCTCCCGACGACGCGTCTAAAGGATTCATTAAGGGGATCGAATGGAGAGGCGCGGTAAACAGTAGCCAGACAACGGCCATGCAGGCTGCACAGAACGTGTCGCAAGCGCTGCTTGGCGTGAACCTAAAGTGCGCCTCCTGCCATGATAGTTTTGTGAGCGACTGGAAGCTGGAGGATGCGTATGCTTTTGCCAACATCTTCTCCGAAAAACCGTTAGAGATAAACCGATGCGATATTCCCACCGGAAAGATGGCCGATACCCGTTTGCTGTGGCCGGAATTGGGTGATATTCCTGCCGACGCGTCTGTCCAGCAGAAGACAGGAGAACTAGCCAAAGCGCTCACGCAACAGGAAAACGGACGGATTTACCGCACGGTAGTCAACCGGATCTGGGCTCAGTTAATGGGTCGCGGGATTGTTTCCCCGGCCGATGAAATGGACAAGTTGCCGTGGAGTCAGGATTTGCTGGACTGGATGGCCGTCTATTTTGTGGAGGAGGGGTATGATATCAAGAAGTTGCTTTACCTAATCACGACTTCCAAAACCTATCAATTGCCGTCAATGACTGTATCGGACCCGGCGACGATCAACGGGGATAACTTCGTTTTTAAAGGAATGTTGAAACGGAAGTTAACGGCGGAACAGTTTGCTGATGCTGTGAGTATGGTTGTTCATCCGATCTATGATGTGGGGGCACTGAAATACAATCCTTACGGAAGTGAGGAAGCCTTTACGGTTGCTAACCCGTTTGTGCGTGCCGCATTGGTACAGAATGACCCCTTTTTGACTGCTTTGGGACGGCCGAGTCGCGAAAATATCACGAGCGTAAGGGAGAGCCAGGCGACTCTTCTCCAAGCGATGGAACTTACCAATGGAGCAACGTTGAATGAAGCCCTCAAAGCCGGAGCACGGGAGTGGGCGGCTGGTCATGACAGCCCGGAAACGTTGACAGAAGCTGTTTTCCGGCAAAGTTTTGGACGTAAGCCGTCCGATGAGGAGCGGCGTGTCGCCCAGTCATTGTTTAACGGAGAAGTCGATACCAGTGCCGTTCAGGATTTATTGTGGTCAGTTGTTTTATTGCCTGAATTTCAATTTATTGAGTAAAATATTATGAAGCATCTGTATAACAGAAGGGAATTTCTGAAGACTGCGAGTGCCGGTACATTGGCGGCGTTGGCAGCAGGCGCTCCGATGTCTGGGCTCTTCAGTTCTTGTTCGGGGCAGCATAGTAAAGCGGATGCCGTTATTCTGTTGTGGATGGCTGGAGGCATGGCCCACACAGACACATTCGACCCGAAGGCTTATACGCCATTCGAGAAAGGGTTGGAATCGGCCAGGGTACTGAGCACGTTTAAATCTGTACCAACTGCGTTGGACGGCATTCATTTTTCCGAGGGGCTGGAGTCCATCGGTGCATTGATGCAGAAGGGCACGCTAATACGGTCGTACGTGGCGGCCGACTTGGGACATATCCTTCATTCACGCCATCAATACCACTGGCATACGTGTTACGAACCTCCTCAGACGGTTGCCGCTCCGCATATTGGTGCCTGGATAGCCCACGAATTAGGACCAAAGAATCCAGTGATACCTCCTTTTATCGACATCGGACAACGGATGACCGTAGGGGAGGCGGAAGAGCTTAAAGCGTTCCATACGGCGGGCTTTTTGGGAAGTGAATACGGCCCGTTTATGATACCGGATCCTTCGTCGGGCCTGGATGCCGTAAAACCCCCTGCAGGTATGTCGTTCAGCCGTTTCGAACGACGCAATCAGTTATACAACGAGTTGCTCAGCAAAAACGCTATTGGCGATCTGGGCAGTGATTACCAGAAAGAATCGTTTCGACGATCGATGGAACAGGCGTATATGCTTCTTAAATCGCCGGAGGCGAAGGCTTTTGATCTGCACGACGAGCCAAAGGAGAGCTATGATATTTATAATACAGGAAGGTTCGGCCTGGGATGTTTGATGGCCCGTCGGCTAATTGAGCAGGGAGCGAGGTTTATTAGTGTAACGACTGAGTACGAGCCGTTTATGGGGTGGGACACGCACGAGAATGGGCATACACGGGCCCGGGATATGAAAAAACTAATTGATGCACCCATTGCTCAATTAATTAAAGATCTCGAACGTAGCGGACATCTGGACCGCACGCTGATCATATTAGCCAGTGAGTTCAGCCGCGATATGGTCATGGAGGGACGACCCGGTGCCGAGGTGAAACATCAGGTGGATCAACCCGACGTGATCAATGATATTAAGAATTACGGGATGCACCGGCACTTTACCGATGGATGCTCTGTACTGATGTTTGGTGGCGGGATAAAAAAGGGATTTGTGTATGGGAAGACTGCAGATGAACGGCCCTGTAAGACCATAGAAAAGCCTATCCGGATTGAACGGATCCATCAAACGATCTATCATGCGTTGGGTATTGATCCGAAGAAGCATGAAGTGATTGAGGGACGGCCCTTTTATACTACACCGGACGGTGTTCATGAGGCGGAGCTTGAACTCTTCGCTTAGGGATTGTCTATGTCCGTGGTGCGCTCCTGCAGTTGAAAATCCGATCCGTCGACAACTGCCGATCGTCTGCCGAGATAGGGTGATTCCGTAGTTCCCAGCAATGTAAAGCCTTTGTGTTCGCGCAGATAACCCCAATCTGTTGCCACTTGGTCGCCTTCGAAACCGCCGGATGGAACGGGAATTCTTTCAAGTTGTCCATCGGCATCTTCCACGAACAGTTGAAAATCGTCGAAGTAAAAGCGGCCCTGCCGGCTATATAGCCCTCCAAAGGCCAGGTATTCCGCATCGGCATCTATATACCCTTCAATAGCATAGACACGCCATGTACTGTCACGGATTGGTTTATCCATCATGTTGTAAAAAAAGCCCGGTCGCTTATTTTTTTTATCGACCCGTGCCCAGATCTCTGCCTCGGCCAATGAATCTATAAGAGCCACTTTTACCGCTGCTTGAAGTCGGAAGCGTTTGCCTTGGTGCCCCTCTATGGGCAGCCGCTGTCCAAATGCTCCCCAATCGTCTGTTGGTTGAGCCGAAAGCGGGCCACCGGCGACCGCAAACACGGCCAGGATTCCCATCAATAATCGCATCATGCCCGCAAAAATAAGTTCACGGGAGAAAAAGTAGCGTTTTTTAACACTCGTTAACAGGAAGCCTGTTTACAGCATCGCCCGCATACGGTCAAAAGTGGCACGTTGGGCACGCATCGCACTTATCTTATCCTGCGGATCGGTGTGACATTCCAGTAAAATCCAGCCTTTGTAATTGATTTCGGCCAGGTTTTTCAACAGCGAGCCGTAGGGGTAATCGGTTCGATCCAGTTCGCGGACGTGTACCGTAGCACCGAGTCGGTCTTTAACCAGGTCGAAGTTATATTGAAAGCCTTTTCCCCCCAAATCTTCAGGGTTACAGTTCCAGCAAATGGTCGCGTTGGGATGATCGGCATGGTCCATGATGGTCTTTATGTTAGGGAGCTCCTGGGTCTCCTGACCATGAACTTCCAGCCGTAGCTGTTGACCGAAATCTTCTGCGTAGGCGGCCAGTTCCTTCAGTGCGGATCCGATCTGGGCCATGGTCCGCTCCCTGGGTACGTCCGGATGAAAGGCGTTTGGCTTAACTTTGACACCACTGCCACCGATATCAGCACTCAGACGGATAAATTCTTTGGTACGGGCAATGGACGCTTTTAGCCGCTCCTGATCAGGAAAATCATACTGTTCATTGGTTCCCATGCCGACCAGCGTTACGGGGCTGTCGGCAAATCTACTCTTTACAGCAAGGCGCTCCGATTTTCCCATTTCCGGAGAGACACCGTGGGCATGTTCCACCCGGAGTTCGACCCCGTGGATGCCGGTATCCATACAATTTCTGAGGAGCGTAGGCAAATCCCAATCTTTGCCCCATTGATACGTAACCAATCCCAGCCTCATCCGGGATTCGCGAACATTTTCCAGGGCCAACACCGTTTGGGACAGCAAAGGAGCACCGGCTAGTATAGAAGCGGCCTGTAGAAACTGTTTTCTACTGATTGCATGTGTCATATGGATAGTATAATTGGTTGTTCACAAAGGTAAAGGTATTAAAAAGATGAAAAATACATTCGCTGGATGCGGATGGCATTGGCGATTGCCAGCAGGGCGACGCCGACATCCGCAAAAACGGCTTCCCACATATTAGCGATCCCTTCTGCACCGAGGATTAACACCACGGCCTTTACGGTAAAGGCCAGGGTAATGTTCTGCCAAACGATGCGACGGGTGGCTCTGCCTATGCGGATAGCAACGGGGATTTTGCTGGGCATATCGTCCTGAATGACAACATCTGCGGTTTCTACCGTGGCGTCGCTACCCAATCCCCCCATAGCAATACCTACATCGCTGAGCGCGATCACGGGAGCATCATTTACCCCGTCGCCTGCGAATGCCACACGTTTGCCCCGGGCCTTCAACTGTGTAATTTTGTCGGCTTTCTCCTGTGGTAACAGGTCGCCGTATGCCTCGGCAAGGTCAAGCTGTTGTGCAACTTCTTGTACGACGCGCGTACGATCCCCGCTGAGCATCATCGGCGTAATGCCCAGTGCTTGCAGTTCCCGCACCGCTTTACGTGCGTCCGGTCTCAGTTCATCCGCAATGGTCAAATAGCCCGCAAACCGTTTGTCGTAGCCTATAGCAACGATGGTACGATCGGATTTGCTTTCCTCCGCTTCATGACGAATCCCGTACTTGTCGAGCAATTTACTATTTCCGACCAATAGCTCCTTTCCATCTGCTAGTCCCCTCATCCCGTATCCGGGAATTTCCTCCACGTCTGTCAGCAACAAGCTCCTATCCGGAGGTCCCAGGTATCCGGCGACAGCCGTTGCGACGGGATGGGTGCTGTTCCGTTCCAGGGCGTTGACCCGGGCGAGCAGG
>Ga0164243_10014051_pt1 | contig 11179 bp, 9 predicted proteins | sample OricompcompostOP_FD_108781 | JGI IMG/M metagenome (GOLD analysis project Ga0164243, IMG submission 108781) | Organic Plus compost microbial communities from Emeryville, California, USA - Original compost - Organic plus compost (OP) | ecosystem: Engineered > Solid waste > Mixed feedstock >... | reverse complement strand
TTGCGGACGATGGCCGGTGGCATGACCGCGAGGTCGACGACTGTGGTCGGCTCCATCCCGCACGTGCCCCCATCCAGCACGGCATCGATCTGATGCTCCAACCGGGCGCGGATCTCGTGCGGGTCCGTCATTGGCGTGGCCTCACCGGGAAGCATGAGCGTGGAGCTCATGAGCGGCTGCCCCAGCTCCTCGAGCAGGGCGAGCGGAACGGGATGGTTCGGCACGCGGATGCCGATGGTGCGACGGCGCTCATGCTGCAGCCTGCGCGGTGTTTCGCGCGTGGCCGGCAGCAGGAAGGTATACGCGCCGGGCGTGCATGCCTTCAGCAGCCGGAATTGCCAGGTGTCCACCTTTGCGTAACGGCCTATCTCGCTCAGGTCCCGGCACACCAGCGTGAAATGATGATTGCGATCGGCCTGGCGGATGCGCCGCACGCGCTCGAGCGCGTCCTTGTCGCCCAGATGAAAACCGAGGGCGTAGCAGGAGTCGGTCGGGTAGGCGATGACGCCGCCGTCACGCAAGATGTCCGCCGCGCGCCGGATGAGGCGCGGCTGCGGATTCACGGGGTGGACTTCGAAGTACTGGCTCAAGGTGTCCCTCCCGGGTCTGCCGGACCATTTGGGCTATGATACGCGGCCCGATTTTTCCGGCAGGTTTCGTGCCTTGCAGTCCATTCTCGAACTGGCGCCGCTGATCGCGTTCTTCATCGCGTATTACCTGGGCGGCATTTACGTGGCCACGGGCGTCCTCATGGCGGCGATGGTGCTGCTGGTGCTCGTGGACTACGCGCGCACACGGAAGGTGCCCGCGATGCACGGAATCAGCACGGTGCTCGTGCTGCTCTTTGGCACGGCGACGCTGCTTCTGCATGACCAGCGATTCATCCAGTGGAAGCCCACCGTGTTCTTCTGGCTGCTGAGCGTGGCATTGCTCGGGAGCATGTGGATCGGCAAGCAGCCGCTCGTGCAGCGTCTCGTGGGCAAGGTGCTTGAGGGACAGGTTCAGGTAACGGATGCAACCTGGCGCAAACTCAACCTCCTGTGGTGCGCCTTTTACGCAGCGTTGGGCGTCGCGAACCTGCTGGTTGCATTCAACGCAAGCGAGGCCACGTGGGTGAAGTTCAAGGTCATCGGGCTCACGGCGCTGGTCTTTGCGTTCACCGCCGCGCAGTTGTTCTGGCTGATGCGCAGGCCAGCCGGCGAGCCTTCCGCGCAGGCCTGACATGACACAGGAGCGCATCAGCCGCCTGCGCGCGGCCCTCGAACGCGAGCTGGCCCCGCTCGAACTCGAAATCCAGGATGATAGTGCCCGCCATGTGGGGCATCCCGGCGCGCGAGAGGGGGGACACTTCCGCGTGCGGGTGGTGTCGGAGAGCTTTCGGGGCAAGACGGCGATCCAGCGGCACCGGCTGGTATTCGCCGCGGCGGGGTCGCTCATGGGGCGGGACATTCACGCGCTCAACATCGATGCGCGCACGCCAGAAGAAATCAGTTCATAAACATCACGTAACTTACTGAGATACAAGCAATGAAACTTCAGTGGACGCTCGCCATTGCGGGCCTTTGCACGCTGGCGGCCTGCCAGCCGAACGGGGCGGGTCCGACGGGCTCGACGGGCAACTTCGGCGCGCCGGTCGCAACGGTCGACGGCCAGCCGATCGGCAAGGATCTCTTCGAGTTCTACGTGAAGAACGTCTCCGGCAAGTCATCCGGCGAGCTCACGCCGGAACAGCGCAATCAGGCCCTGGACAACCTCGTGCGCGCCCAGGTCATCGCCGCACAGGCCCGGAAGGAGGGTGTGGCCGGCCAGACCGACACGGCCGCGCTCATCGAGCTGCAGCGGCTGAACATCCTCCAGCAGGCGCTTTCCGAGAAGTATCTGAAGGACAAGCAACCCACCGAGAAGGAGCTGCGCGCTGAGTACGAAACGCAGGTCGCGCAGATGTCCAGGCAGGAGTACCACGCAAGGCACATCCTGGTTGCGACCGAGCAGTTCGCGGACAAGCTGGTGAAGGATCTCGAGCGCGGCGCGAAGTTCGAGGACCTGGCCAAGCGTGAATCGATGGACAGCTCCAAGTCGAATGGCGGCGATCTCGGCTGGTTCACCCCGGACCGCATGGTGAAGCCGTTCGCGGACGCGGTCGTTGCGCTGAAACCCGGTGAGTACACGCACGCGCCGGTTCAGACGCCGTACGGGTGGCACATCATCAAGCTCGAGGAGACGCGCGATCTCGCGCCCCCGACCTACGAGTCCGTGAAGCAGCGCCTCGAGCAGGTGATCCTGGCGCGCAAGTTCCGGGACTACGTGGACGGGCTCATGAAGACCGCGAAGGTGGAGAACAAGCTCGATACGTCTCCCGCAGCGTCTGCGGCCCCCGCCACGCCGGCTGAACCGGCGGAAGGCAGCGCACCCTCCGCGCCGGCGGAATCGCAGTAAACCGCTACCCGCGCCCCGGCAGGGGCTGCGCGTCAAGGCTCTGGCCCGTGACGCCGCGGCTCGCGGGCCCGAGCAGCGCGAGATAGGGCGCCGTGATGGCTTCCGGCGGCGGCAGGCTTTCCGGGTTTTCCGCGGGGTAGGCCTGCATGCGCATGGCGGTGCGCGTGGGGCCGGGGTTCAGCGTGTTCACGCGCACCGGGGAGTTTTCCAGCTCCTGCGCGAGCACTTGCGAGAGGCCTTCGATCGCGAATTTGGACACCGCGTACGCCCCCCAGAACGCGCGGCCCTTGCGTCCCACGCTGCTCGATGTGAAGACAATGGATGCGTCCTGCGAACGCTTCAGCGCCGGCAGCAACACGTGCGTGAGCGCGAAGGCGGCTGTCACGTTCACATGCATCACGCGATAGAACGTGGGCACGTCGTAATGCTCGATGGGCGCGAGCATGCCGAGGAGGCTCGCGTTGTGTAGCAGGCCATCCAGCCGCCCGTAACGCTCCATCACTGCCGCGGCAAGTGCGTCGTAGTCCGCGGCGACGGCTTTCTCCAGATCGAAAGGCGCGATCGTCGCTTCCTCTCGTCCGAGAGCCGCGATTTCCGCGTGCACCGCCTCCAGATTTTTCAGCTTGCGACCGATGAGCACGACGCTTGCGCCATGGCGTGCGCAGGCCAGTGCTACGGCGCGCCCGATTCCGCGGGTGGGGCCGGTGATGGCGATGACGCGCCCGGCCAGTTCATCAGGGCCCGGCGTGAACGTGCGGGGGTCGAAAGGGGTCGTCATGTGCTTTTGCCGTTCGCGAACGTTGATGTGGAAACGCCGAATCGGCGTCTTCAGTGCCGGCGGGCGCCGGCTGCCGCCGGCAGGGAGCGCTCCTGTCCTTCGAAGTCTTCCGCACCGGGCGCCTGCGCGTCAGGCGCATCGGTCTGCGCTGGTGCGGCGGGTTCCGCAGCCGGCTCCTCCGCGGATGCTTCAGCGGATGCGTCGTCCTTCGGGGCAGCGGTATCCGCCGCCACATCATCGGGCGCGCTGTTCTGCGAGGCGAGCGATTTCGATTTCCCGGGTGCCTCGAGTTTCGGCGCGGCCGTCGTGGCGCGGGCGCGCTGCGCCACAGGCTCCAGCTGCTGCAGCGGTGCATCGGGCGTGACGCCCAGCTCCGGAAAGCGACGCGCCTGCGGCAGCACCTGCCGCTCGAGCGAGCCGACGGCCGAGTTGTAGGCGTCTACGGCCTTGTTGAGCCGTTGGCCGAGCTGACTGATGTGGCCGATGAAGTTGCCCAGCCGGCGATACAGCTCCTGTCCGAGCTCGCGAATCACCGCGGCATTCTCTGCGACGGCGGACTGCCGCCAGCCATGCGCCACAGTCTTCAGCAGCGCGATGAGCGTGGAGGGCGTTGCGATGATCACGCCTTGCTTGAGGGCGGTTTCGAGGAGGTCCGGCCGCTCGGCGAGCGCGGTCGAGAGGAACTGATCCCCCGGCAGGAAGAGGATCGCGAACTCGGGGCTGTGCTCGAACTGCGCCCAGTAGCTCTTCGAGCCGAGGTGCCGGACGCGTGTCTCGACCTGTTGCGCGTGGCGCCTCAGCGCGGCGGCGCGCGTCTCCTCGGTCGTGGCCTCGATGGCTTCGAGATACGCATCGAGCGGGGTTTTCACGTCCACCACCAGATCGCGCCCTTCGGGCATGTGCACCACCAGGTCGGGACGGAGCGCGCCGTCTTCGCCGAAGAGATGCAGCTGTTCGGTGAAGTCGCTGTGCTCGGTCATGCCGGCGATCTCGACGATGCGCCGGAGCGTCATCTCACCCCAACGGCCGCGCACTTCGGGTCGCCGCAGGGCCGTCACGAGATTGCGCGTCTCACGCTGCAGCTGCGCGTGCCCTTCCGAAAGGCTCTCGATCTGCGCGCGCAGCGACGCGAATGCGTCCCGCCGCTCGCGCTCGACGGCCTGCGCCTGGGCCTCAACCTTCTCGAGCGCCGCGCGCAGCGGCTCCACCATCTGCGCAATGGCGGTTTCGCGCTCCCGCAAGGCGTTCTGCGCAACGAGTTGTTCGCGGCTGAGCGATTCCTTTGCCAGACGCAGGAACATCTCGCTGTTGGCTCGCAGGCTCTCGCTGGCGAGCGAATCGAACGCGGCGCGCAGGCGCGTTTCGGCCTGCTCGAGAAGCGCGACCCGCTCGCTCGCCTGACGTGCTTCGGTTTCGCGGCGGACGCGCTCGCTTTCGAGCGCGACATGAAGATCGTGCTTTTCACGATTCGCGCGCAGGGCGGCGAGGGCGTACCCCACCGCGAAGCCGAGGATCAGCGCGATCGCCGCGAGGCTGACTGCAACCGTGATGCTCATCGTGCGCAGGATCTCACGAACCGGCTCCTGTGCGCTCCAGGTGCACGATGTAGTTGATGGACGGATCGCGCGTCAGCCGGCACTGGTTCGTGAACGGATTGAAGTCGAGCCCGGCAATGTCCAGGAGACTGAGCCCCGCGTTACGCCCCCAGGCGGCCAGCTCCGCCGGGCGGATGAGCCGCTCGTACTCGTGCGTCCCGCGAGGGATGAGCTTCATCACGTATTCCGCGCCGACGATCGCGAGCAGGAAGGATTTCAGGTTGCGGTTGATGGTGGACACGAACACGGAGCCGCCGGGCTTCACGAGGCGCGCGAGCGTTGCGAGCGTGGCGGCGGGGGAGGGCACGTGCTCCAGCATTTCCATGCAGGACACGACATCGAACGTGCCGGCCTCCTGGCCCGCGACGGTTTCGGCGTCCGCGAGCCGGTAGTCGATCTGGAGGCCCTGCTCGGCAGCGTGCAGCCGTGCGATCTCGATCATGCCCTCGGCCAGATCGATGCCGGTGACCGTTGCGCCGGCACGCGCGAACGCTTCGCAGAGCAGCCCGCCACCGCAACCAACGTCGAGCACGCGCGCGCCTTTCAGCGTTGCGCGCTCGGCTACGTAGCGCGCGCGCACGGGATTGAGAATGTGCAGCGGCCTGAACTCGCCCTGCGGATCCCAGAAGCGATGCGCGAGCGCGTGAAACTTGCCGATCTCGGCAGCGTCGGCGGTTGCGGGCCCGGCCGGGCCGGTGGCGCCTGGGGTCATGATGTCACTTGTACTCCGGTTCGAGCTGTCATGCGGATTCGTGCCGCCCACTGCTGCACCAGATGGCGCTGCTCCTGCTCATCGAACGCGAGCAGGCGGCCTTGCGCGACGGCCGCGCGGCCGGCAACCCACACGTCCGACACGTTCTGGCGCGTGGCCGAGAACAGCACGGCGTCCGCCACACTGACGACGGGCTGACACGCGAGCGAACCCAGATCGATGCACACCAGGTCCGCCGACTTGCCCACTTCAATCGACCCGCACGTGGCGCTGAGGCCGAGCGCAACCGCGCCGCCCAAGGTTGCGGCATGAAGCGCGTCGTGAGCAGAGAGGGGTCGCTCGTCGATTCCCTCTCGTGCTGAGGCGAGCTGTGCGGCGAGCCTCGCCTCCGCGAGCACGTCGAGTGCGCCGGCCGTGGCCGGCGAGTCCGAGCCCAGGCCCACGGGTACGCCATGCTCCTGCAGCCGCGCCACCGGCGTCGACCCACTACCGAGCCGCAAGTCCGATTGCGGGCAGGCGACCACGGCGATGCCGGTCTGATGCGCGAGCTCGAGGTCTGCGGCATCGAGCCGGTTCATGTGGGTGGCCGTGAAGCCAGGGCGCAGCAGGCCGAGATCCGCCAGTCGCTGGAGCGGTCGGCGGCCGTGCTGGCTCAGCGTGTCACGCACTTCGACTTCGGTTTCGTGAACCGGCATGGCGATACGAGCATCAATCTCGTCCGCAACGCTGCGGACGTGCGCGAGCGTTGCGTCGCTGATGGCGTACGACGGAGGAGGCGCGAAGTACAGCGACACCCATGGGTTCGATTTGTAGTCATCCCACAGGCGCTCGGCGCGCGCGAGTTGTGTGACGGAATGCGGATCGGCGCCGTTCTCCGCGTCCTGCACGGGAAGCCCGATCACCGCGCGCACGCGGGCGGCGGCCGCGGCGCGCGCGGCCTCGTCCGGGAAAAGGTACGACTCGCCGAAGGCCGTGATGCCCGCGCGGAGCATCTCCGCAATCGCGAGCTGCGTGCCTTCGCGCACGAAATCCGGGTTCACCCAGCGAAGCTCGGCGGGCGCAACCGTTTCGCGCAACCAGCGCATGAGCGGCCCCTGCACCGGCAGGCCCCGCAGCAGCATCATGGATGCGCGCGTGTGTGCATTCACGAAGCCGGGCATCAGCACGTGATCCGGCCGCGAGACGCGCTCGCGCGGTTCGAAGCGTGCTTCGAGATCCTCCAGCGCACCCACGCCCACGATGCGCCCGCGGGCGACAACGACGCCGTGCCGCTCGAACGTATCGGGGACCGGCGCGATGGGCAGAAGCCATCGGGGCGCGATCAGCAGATCGGCAGGTTCCTTGGACTGCATCGGCGCGCAGGACTCTTTCGGTTTCGAACCGTTCTATCGGGGGCGCGAAGAGGGGGCCGAAGTATAGTACGTCGCGCCTGCCCCACACGGGTGTATCGCGACGTCCGCCGGAGGTGCCCGTGTGGTAAAGTTCGCCTTTCCCCAGCTTTCCAGGTCGAATGTCGGAAATCGCTCGCGAAATCGTGCCGGTCAATCTCGAAGACGAGATGCGGCAGTCCTATCTCGACTATGCCATGAGCGTCATCGTCGGGCGTGCATTGCCCGATGTGCGCGATGGTCTCAAGCCGGTGCATCGACGCGTGCTCTACGCCATGCGGGAGCTGTCGAACGACTGGAACAAGCCGTACAAGAAATCGGCTCGTGTCGTCGGCGACGTCATCGGTAAATACCACCCGCACGGCGATACGGCGGTGTACGACACCATCGTGCGCATGGCGCAGCCGTTCTCCATGCGCTACCTGCTCATCGACGGGCAGGGCAATTTCGGCTCCGTGGACGGGGATATGCCCGCGGCCATGCGCTACACCGAGGTGCGCATGTCGCGCCTCGCGCACGAGCTGCTGGCGGACATCGACAAGCAGACGGTCGATTTCGTCCCGAACTACGACGAGACCGAGTCCGAGCCGGCCGTGCTGCCCACGCGCGTGCCGAACCTGCTCATCAACGGGCAGACGGGCATCGCGGTGGGCATGGCCACGAACATCCCGCCGCACAATCTCACGGAAGTGGTGAATGCGTGCCTGGCCATGCTCGAGAACCCGGCCATCACGCTGGCCGATCTGATGCAGCACATCCCCGGTCCGGATTTCCCCACGGCCGGCATCATCAATGGCGCGCAGGAAATCGCCACGGCCTATCGCACGGGGCGGGGCCGGCTCTCGATCCGGGCGCGCACGCACATCGAGGACATCGGCAAGGGCGAGCGCCAGGCGATCATCGTCACCGAGCTGCCGTATCAGGTGAACAAGGCACGGCTGCTCGAGCGCATTGCGGATCTCGTGCGCGCCAAGGCCATCGACGGCATCTCCGAGCTGCGCGACGAGTCCGACAAGGACGGCATGCGCGTCGTCATCGAGCTGAAGCGCGGGGAGGTGGCGGACATCGTCCTCAACAACCTCTTCGCGCAAACGCCGATGGAGACGGTGTTCGGCATCAACATGGTCGCGCTTCAGGACGGGCAGCCGAAGCTGCTGTCGCTGAAGGAGATGCTGGAGGCGTTCATCCGGCACCGTCGCGAAGTCATCACGCGGCGGACGATCTTCGAGCTCGCGAAGGCGCGCGAACGCGCGCACATCATCGAAGGTCTCGCCGTTGCGCTGGCGAACATCGACGAGATCATCGCGCTCATCAAGGGCGCGGCCACTCCGGCCGAGGCACGCACGGCCCTGCAGGCGCGCGGCTGGGGCCCCGGCGTGGTGCCGGAACTCCTCGAGCGTGCGGGCGCGATTTCCACGCGTCCGGCGGGGCTGGCGGCCGAGACGGGGTTGCGCCGGGAATCCGGGCTCTACTACCTCTCCGAAGCGCAGGCCCAGGCCATCCTGGACATGCGCCTGCACCGGCTGACCAGCCTCGAGCAGGACAAGATCATCGAGGAATTCCGGGAACTGCTGGTACGCATCGCCGATTTGAGCGACATCCTGGCGCGCCCCGAGCGGCTCACGCAGGTGATCCGCGAGGAGCTCATCGAGGTGCGCGAGCAGTTCGGCGATGCGCGCCGCACCGAGATCAACCGGGATCATCTGGACCTCAGCACCGAGGATCTCATCGAGCCTCAGGATGTGGTGGTCACGCTTTCGCACGCCGGCTATGCAAAGTCCCAGCCGGTGGCGGAATACCAGACTCAGCGCCGCGGCGGGCGCGGCAAGGCCGCTACGGCTGTCAAGGACGAGGACTTCGTGGAGAAACTATTCGTGGCACACACTCATGACACCGTTCTCTGTTTCTCGAACCGCGGCAAGGTCTACTGGCTGAAGGTGTACGAGCTGCCGCAGGCAGGCCGCGGTGCGCGCGGCAAGCCCATGGTGAACCTCCTGCCGCTCGAGGAGGGCGAGAAGATCAGCGCCGTGCTGCCCGTGAAGCAGTACGACGAGAGTCATTTCGTCTTCATGGCCACGAGCCACGGCACGGTGAAGAAGACGCCGCTCACGGCCTTCTCGCGTCCGCGCACCACGGGAATCATCGCGCTCGATCTGGCCGAGAACGATCGTCTGGTGGGGGTGGGCCTCACGGATGGCTCGAAGGAAATCATCCTCGTCTCCAGTGGTGGCAAGGCCATTCGCTTCCACGAGTCCGAAGTGCGCCCCATGGGGCGCGAGGCGGCGGGCGTGCGCGGCATCAAGCTCGGCGAAGGCCATGAGCTGATCGCGCTGATCGTGGTGGGCGAGGGGAACATCCTCACGGCGTCCGAAAATGGATACGGCAAGCTCACCCCGCTCGAGGAATTCCCGCAGCACGGGCGCGGAGGCCAGGGCGTCATCGCCCTGCAGACCACGGAGCGCAACGGCAAGTGCGTCGCCGGTCTGCAGGTGGCCGCGGGGCAGGAAATCATGCTCATCAGCTCCACCGGCACGCTCGTGCGCACGCCGGTGAGCGAAATCTCGGTCGTGGGCCGAAACACCCAGGGCGTCCGTCTCATGCGCCTGGGCGAGGGTGAGCGTCTGGTGGGCATCGAGCGCATCGATGAATCGCTCGACACCGAGGCCGGGGAGGCGGCGGAAGCGGCCACCCCGAGCGCACCGAGCGAAGAGCCGCCCACCTCGCCGCAATCGTGATCGTCTGCGTGGCAGCGGGTCCACGCCCGCTGCCACGCGCACCCTTCGGGTGACGAGCCGCGCGCGCCGCCGTATCGCTGGCCAATCTTTGCGGCGCGCGCAACGGGAAAACGGGCGCCCAAACGGTCGACGAGTTGTTAAGATCGCGCATTCCCGATTGGTCCGTTTTCAAAGGGATCTCGTGCGCGTATTCAATTTCGCCGCGGGGCCGGCCACCCTGCCCCTGGAAGTTCTTCAACAGGCTCGCGAGGAGCTGCTCGACTGGCAGGGCTCCGGCATGTCCGTCATGGAAGTGAGCCATCGCGGCAAGGCCTTCGTCGCCTGTGCCGAAGAGGCGGAAAGCCTGCTGCGCGAGCTGCTGTCCGTCCCGGCGAACTACAAGGTGCTTTTTCTGCAGGGGGGCGGCACGGGTCAGTTCGCCGCCGTGCCGGCGAATCTCACCACGCCCGACTCGGTGGCGGATTACATCAATACCGGTTCCTGGTCGAAGAAGGCGCTGGGTGAGGCGAAGCGCTTCTGCAAGGTGAACATCGCGGCGGATGAAGCCGCGTCGAAGTACACCACCGTGCCGGAGCAGGGCGCGCTGAAGCTCACCCCGAACGCCGCGTACGTGCACTACACGCCGAACGAAACCATCGGCGGCGTCGAGTTTCCGTACATCCCGGACACGGGCAACGTGCCGCTGGTGGCGGACATGTCCTCGACGATCCTGTCGCGTCCGCTGGATGTCTCGAAGTACGGCATCATCTACGCGAGTGCGCAGAAGAACATCGGTCCGGCAGGCCTTGCGGTCGTCCTCGTGCGGGAGGATCTGCTCGGGCGCGCGCGGCCGGGCACGCCATCGATCCTGGACTACACGGAGATGGCGGCGAACAAGTCCATGTCCAACACGCCGCCGACCTTTGCGTGGTATCTCGCGGGCCTGGTGTTCAAATGGCTGAAGCGGAACGGCGGGCTCACGTGGATTGCCGAGCGCAACCGCGCCAAGGCCGAGAAGCTTTACGCAGCCATCGACGCGTCCGGCTTCTACCGGAATCCCGTGGCGAAGCACTGCCGTTCGTGGATGAACGTGCCGTTCACGCTCGCGAACCCCGAGCTCGACAAGACGTTCATCGCGGAGGCGAAGGACGCGGGACTCGCGTACCTCGAAGGGCACCGTTCGGTCGGCGGCATGCGCGCGAGCATCTACAACGCGATGCCGCCCGAAGGGGTGGATGCCCTGATCGCCTTCATGAAGGACTTCGAACGCCGTTACGGCTGAACCCGCGCGACACGTAAATTCCCGACATGCGCTTCCGAATCCAGACGCTCAACAACATCAGTGCGCGCGGCCTCGAGCGGCTGCCGCGCGATCGCTACGACATCGCCCCGGACATCGCCGAGCCGCACGGCATTCTCGTGCGCTCCGCCGACATGCACAGCATGGTGGTGCCGGAATCCGTGCTCGCCATCGGCCGCGCCGGTGCGGGCACGAACAACATTCCGGTGGCGGCGCTGAGCAAACGCGGCGTTCCCGTGTTCAACGCGCCCGGCGC
>Ga0164243_10014050_pt1 | contig 11179 bp, 12 predicted proteins | sample OricompcompostOP_FD_108781 | JGI IMG/M metagenome (GOLD analysis project Ga0164243, IMG submission 108781) | Organic Plus compost microbial communities from Emeryville, California, USA - Original compost - Organic plus compost (OP) | ecosystem: Engineered > Solid waste > Mixed feedstock >... | reverse complement strand
TAGCCTGTGCTTACCGGCCTTTCATAGGGTTACACATCAAACCGCCTTGTACCAGGGCGGTTTTTTTATGTAAAGAATGAAAGGCCTGTCATTGTTGTTGCGTTTGTACCTGTTGCCCTGCTGATAGCAACACAAAGTAGAAAAAAATAAATATAGGCTTACAGTACTATAATGGCACTTTATAGGCTTATAGACCTATAATGCTTAAAAGCCGAGTTGAGTGCTATTGGGTAGGTGGTGTGGTTGCTGCATTTACCATCATACCGGTGAGAATGGATGCTGCAAAGCTCATCAGTGTTCCGATGAGCACATATTCCGTTTCCTTGCGGGCATCACTGCCTTTGATATCGTTGAAACGAAGGACGGATTTGGCGGCAATCAGAAAGCCTATGCCCTCAAAATGATTGGTGATGACGAAAGTGTAAACAAGTATACGCTCAAAGATGCCTATCCATTTTCCTGCTTCGCTGAGACTGTTTTTAGAGCGCCATCCTCCTTCTTCTGCCTGCCTGCGCCACCGGAGCGTAGCAAAGGACAGCAGATAGGAGAGAGGGAATGTTACTACCAGGTAACCGGTGCCGATTACCCAGCAGGTAGTGTTGGATAGAATACCTGCCCATGTTTCTTTGATCCATCCGCCCGGCGACAGAAAGATGCACCAGAGCAGCAACAGAATGAGGAGATGAAATATCTGGTCCAGAGCAAAGTTGAGGAGGTTTTCCCTCCGGTTCAGTTTCCACAGATCAATAAGGTAATGGCTTACCGCTACGATCGCGCCTATGTACCACATTCCCCACGAAGGTGTGAGCAAATAGATCAACCCACCATGCAGCAGGCAATGCAGGTATAGTAACCAGGAACGGGCCTTCAGTCTTCGTTTGTGCCTTACCATACCAGGTGTCTGCAGCACAAAATCGATAAGCAGGTGTACGAATATCCACTGATATAAAATAATCATAAGCGCCAAAAATACTAAATGGATGGGACAACCGATTCGAAGCGATGCAGAATTTTATGCACTACAGACCATCCTGCCGCCTGCAAGCGCTGGTGAACGGAAGGCTGCCTGATCTTCAGTTTCCGGGCCATGCTTAATTGCGTATACTGCTGCAATTGCAGGTATATGGCTTCTGCCTGCTGCCTGGTCCAGCGCTGTATAACATGATTGAGTGAAACGCTGTGCACCTGCCACTCTGCTGTAAAGTCATCATTGTTTCCTGCAATGGAAATCACATCGCCGCTCCTGATCAGTGCATCAAGATAGTGCCCCGATGCCTGGAATGCAGATCCGTCTGATGTGATAATGTTTCTGCCTTTATAGCTGATTTCTCCGATGCCAACGGAAAGGCGTATGCGAAAATTTTCTTTCAGTAAACCACTATGCAGCAAGAGACCTGCACGCAGTGAATACGCTCTGCTGGTTGTAAATACTGCCTGCAGACTGTCTCCCCTGTATTGTTGCACGCGAAGGTCTTTCCATTGTGCAGAAGCATGTTTAAACACATTGTCCAGTGCGCTCTGAAGCTTTCTCCGTGCTGCGGGTTTTAAGTTGGAAGAGCCAATTACATCGGCGCTGATGACCGAAGCTTTTCGCTTTGCTGCCATATATTCAATTTATACAAATATAGGCTTATAAACCTATAATTCATAATTATAGTATTTAAAGCCTATAATTGCCAATTATAGGCTTATAAGCCTATAATGCATTTTTTGAAGTATTTTGGGGAAATAATAAAAGAGCCGCCCGGAGGAGGCGGCTCTTCATGATCACTAAGTGCTTTTCTATAAAGATTAATACCTGTAGTGTTCCGGTTTAAAGGGACCATCTTTAGGAATGCCCAGGTAGGCTGCCTGTTCTTCTGTAAGTTCATCCAGTTCAACACCTATTTTGGCCAAATGCAAGCGGGCTACTTTTTCATCGAGGTGTTTGGGCAACACATATACTTTGTTCTCGTACTTGCTATAATTATTCCACAATTCGATCTGCGCCAGCGTTTGATTGGTAAAGCTGTTACTCATTACAAAGCTTGGGTGACCAGTGGCGCAGCCAAGGTTAACCAGGCGGCCTTCAGCCAGCACAATCACATCTTTACCGTCAATGTTATAAATATCTACCTGTGGTTTGATGGTGTCCCTGGTGTGGCCATACTTGTTGTTCAGCCAGGCCATGTCTATTTCAATATCAAAGTGACCAATGTTGCACACAATTGCCTTGTCTTTCATCAACCGGAAATGTTTTTCCGTGATCAGATCGCGGCAGCCTGAAGCGGTAACGATAATGTCTGCTTCTTTCACTGCATCAATCATCTTCTTCACTTCAAATCCGTCCATTGCAGCCTGCAGGGCGCAGATGGGATCAATTTCTGTTACAATTACCCGGCAACCGGCACCTGCCAGTGATGCAGCAGAACCTTTGCCCACATCGCCATATCCGCCCACAACGGCAACCTTTCCGGCCAGCATGATATCGGTGGCGCGGCGGATGGCGTCTACCAGGCTTTCTTTACAGCCATACTTATTATCAAATTTGGATTTGGTAACAGAATCGTTCACATTAATTGCTGGTATAGGCAGGGTGCCTTTCGCCATTCTTTCGTACAGGCGATGTACACCCGTGGTTGTTTCTTCGCTCAGTCCACGGATATGCTGTACCAGTTCGGGGTATTTGTCAAATACCATATTGGTAAGGTCGCCGCCATCGTCAAGGATCATGTTCAGCGGACGGTCGGCGCTGCCGAAGAACAGCGTTTGTTCAATACACCAGTCGGCTTCTTCAACGGTTTGTCCTTTCCATGCAAACACGCCGATACCGGCAGCTGCAATAGCCGCAGCAGCATGGTCTTGCGTAGAAAAGATATTGCAGGAGCTCCATTTTACTTCGGCACCCAGTGCCACAAGTGTTTCAATCAATACTGCGGTCTGGATGGTCATATGCAGACAGCCTGCAATGCGGGCGCCTTTCAGGGGTTGGGAAGGGCCATATTCGGTACGGAGCGCCATTAGTCCCGGCATTTCTGCTTCAGCAAGGCGAATTTCTTTCCGGCCCCATTCTGCAAGGCTGATATCCTTTACTTTATAAGGCAACGAAAAATCAATGTTGGATCTGGCAATTGTTGACATATATCTTTTTTATTAATAATTCGCGGCAAAACTACAAATAAACGCCAATAAACACGAATAGGGGGCGTGAATAACGGGAATGGACCGGAATAAGAGCGCAGGTTATTACCGCACCAGCAGGTTTATCGCCGGGCAGCAATCGTTTGCAATACCGTTTTAACTGTAATAAGCGCCCTGTTCAGTTGTGACTATTAATGCAGGTTTGAGGCTTACTTCTTGGCAAGGTCTGCTACCGTTTTTCTTTCCAGTATACGCAGATTGGCATCGCGTACCAATATCATCATATCGTGCAGACCGCATTGCTTCTCGTCGCAGTTCTTGCACCGTTCATAGAAATACAGGCTTACGCAGGGGAGCATGGCAATAGGGCCATCTATCAGCCGTACGATCCTTGCCAGGGGGATGTCTTTAGGTGGGACTTTGAAGAAATAGCCGCCGCCCTTTCCTTTCTTGCTTTCCAGGATGCCTTCTTTCCGTAATTCGAGCAGAATGTTTTCAAGAAACTTCAACGGAATTTTCTTCTTCTTCGCTATTTCAGCAATGAGTACAGGCTGATTGTCTTTTTTTTCAGCCATGTACATCAGGGCTTTGAAGGCATATTGTGCTTTCTTGGAGAGCATGTAGTATATGTTTACGGGCAGAAGTTAAAGATAATTTTTGATTTCCTTTCCTGCTGTTTGCTCTTTTGTATCAGCGGAAAAAAAGGTGGCCGGCATACTGCATTACCCTTACAGTTGTAAAACATCTTCCATGGAAAAAATACCCTTCCGTGTTTGTACATATTCTGCCGCAATAACGGCGCCCGCGGCAAAACCCTTACGGTTATGCGCAGTATGTTTGATTTCAATATCATCCACTTCCGATGTATACGTTATGATATGCGTGCCCGGCGCAGGGTCAACCCGTTCACTGAGTATAACAAGGTCGGCAGGATTGTTGCTTGCCTGGTTTACCCATTGCTTTTTGCGCGGATAGTTGCGTATAATACCTTCGGCAAGCGTAATGGCGGTGCCGCTGGGTGCATCTTTCTTCTGCGTGTGATGGATCTCTTTCATATGCACATCATATTCTGTGTGCGGAGCCATCATAGCGGCCAGTCGCTGGTTAATGACAAAAAAGAGGTTCACGCCAATGCTGAAATTGCTTGCATACAGCATGGTGCCGTTTTTGGAGCGGCAGTATTGAACGGCTTCTTCATAGCGGTCAAGCCAGCCGGTAGAGCCGCTTACTACGGGAATATGTGCATCAAGGCATTTGATGATATTATCGTAGGCCGATTCAGGGCCGGTAAACTCAATGGCTACATCGGCCTTGCGGATATTTTCAATGGTATTGTCCTGAACATTTTCAATGGACACCTTCAACACTATTTCATGTCCGCGCTGCAAAGCAATTTCTTCTATGGCACGTCCCATTTTGCCATAACCGATCAATGCGATCTTCATGTGAATTTAATTACGTCTGGATTAAAGAATCTATCGAAGAGAAGTCCGGAAGACCAAAGACGGAAAGACCGGTAGTCCGGTTTTCCAACACTTGCTGTGTCCCGGCGCCTCTGCGGTTTTTTCAAAATTGTGGCAGCGAAGATATTGTTTTTGGGCGATTCCTTCCGAAGGTAAAGGCCAGGCTGATGCCCGCTGCATTGCCCGGCAGCAGCGCGGGACGTATACGAAGACTCAGGTCATCACTCACATCAAATCCTTTCAGGTGTGCGTCCACCGTGGCGTCTACGATGTTAAGGCCCCACATCAGCAAGGTAATCAATATGGAGTAGTCCATATCGCGCCTGAATTCGCTGCGGTAATACAGCAGTGATCCTTCGTCCTTATTTGTTACAAACCTTCGCAGGCTTGGATGCACCGTAGCCAGGATGCTGTCAGGAACAGGAGCGGGGTCCTGCATTACCCGGAGCGCATGCCGGGTGCGGTTGTACCAGGCCTTGTTATCAAAAAACAGGTAGGCGGGTATGCCTACTGCTGCATACACGATGGGAACTTTCCAATACTTTTTGTTATAGATCTGACCCAGCCCCGGTAGAATGGCTGAACGGATGGCTGCCTGCCGCGGGCTGAATTTCTTTTTGGCTGCATCGTCTTTGGAGGAAGGCTCAACGGTCTGGCACTTGCCGGAACGGATAATGCCCGCGCTGTCCTGCACAATGAGGGTATCTTTTTCCTGCGCTGCAACAAATAATGGCAGCAATGCTGCCGAGATGATGAATAAGAAAACTCTTGTCATGCCCGCAATTTGCTTAATTGGCCGAAACACCTATCTGATCCAGTATCTTGTTGAGCTCCTGGATGGAATAGTATTCGATGGAAATCTGGCCATGACCGTTTTTGTTATGGCTCAGTTTCACCTTAGTGCTAAAATGCGAAGCTAAGTTATCTTCAATTTTCTTGTAGGCGGGTGGGAGAGAGGCTTTTACCGATTCTTTAACAGGGCCTTGTGCTTTGTACAGTTTACGCACGAGTTCTTCTGTCTGCCGGACAGAAAGCCCGCGGTTTTTAACTTCATTGAAGATGTAAAGTTGCTTGTCAATCGTATCTACATTGATCAGCGCTCTTGCATGACCCATGGAAATTTCACCTTTGCGCACAGACACCTGGATATCCGGTGGAAGCTTCAGCAGGCGAATATAATTGGCAACCGTACTTCTTTCCTTGCCCATACGTTCAGCCACCTGCTCCTGTGTATAATTCAGTTCTTCCATCATACGCTTATAGCTAAGCGCAATTTCCATAGCATTCAGGTCTTCGCGCTGCAGGTTTTCGAGCAGGGCCAGTTCCAGCAATTCCTGGTCATTGGCCTGGCGGATATAGGCCGGCACATCTTTCAGTCCGGCCAGTTTGGCTGCCCTCCAGCGGCGTTCACCCGATATGAGCCGGTATTTTCCGCTGGGCACTTTCGATACGGTGATGGGTTGCACAATGTCGTGCAACTTTATAGAGGCGGCCAGTTCGTTCAGGGCCTGTTCGTCAAAATCGTGGCGGGGCTGACGGGGATTGGGTTCGATCTGGTCAATCGGGATGCGCAGCACATTGGTGACTGCTTCTGCTACACCGGCCTTCAGATTGCCCGAAGCAGCCTTCAGGTCCGAATCAATATTCTGCAACAGGGATCTTATTCCCTTTCCGAGCGCTTCTTTATTTTGTTTGGGGTTCGACATTATTTAGCGTATGATTGAATGATTAAAAGAAACCATAGCACTGCGGGAGTGATCGCCAAGGCAGCAAGTAACATAGTGTACAGGAGTCTGAGTTTATTCCATGATCCTTTCTACCTGCTTTATCTTCGTCATATCATTCTTCTGCAGTATTTCACGGGCAAGGTTCAGGTAGTTCACGGCGCCTTTGCTGGAGCCATCGTAAAGGATCACCGGTTTACCCACACTGGGCGCTTCACTGATGCGGCTGTTGCGGTGAATGATGGTATCGAATACCATTTCATCGAAATGCTTGCGCACTTCGTTCACCACCTGGTTGCAGAGGCGCAGCCGTCCGTCGTACATCGTCATCAGAATGCCTTCAATCACCAATGCCGGATTCAGGCGGCTTTGCACCAGCTTGATAGTATTCAGCAATTTGCCTAATCCTTCCAGCGCAAAGAATTCCGTTTGCACAGGAATAATCACCGAATCAGCGGCGGTAAGCGCATTGACAGTGATAAGTCCGAGTGAGGGCGAGCAGTCAATGATCACAAAATCGTAATCATTCCGCACCTGCTCCAGAATATTTTTCAAAACGTTTTCCCGGTTAGGATAGTTGATCATCTCAATCTCTGCACCTACCAGGTCAATATGGGAAGGGATAATATCCAGGAAAGGGATTTCTGATTTCAGAATAACATCCCGGGCAGGAGTGCTGTTTACCATGCAATCGTACAGGCTCTGCTGAATGTTCTGCAGGTCAAAGCCAACGCCGGTGGTGCTGTTGGCCTGGGGATCGGCATCCACAAGCAGGGTTTTGAATTCCAGCACGGCAAGACTTGCAGCCAGATTAATGGCAGATGTTGTTTTGCCTACACCTCCTTTCTGATTGGCGACTCCGATTACACGCCCCATGCTTTATCCCTTTTTGTTTTTGTTGACGGATTAGAATTTAAACGGCAATATACTTATTTACCTTGTTTTTAACCCCTCGCATTTTTCCCATCTGCCCGCCTGTTTATGCACAGCGCTGTTGTTGCTATGGCAACTGGCGCCTGACAATCAACCAGTACGGTGGCAAAATATGGCCCGTTACAGGTCAATATCTTTCCCGATGGGAATGAGATGCAGCGTAGCGCCCGCATCGGAAAAAGCCTTTCTGGCCTGGTCATGATCAATTTTAATATACCCAAAGGTGTCGTAATGCACACCCACAATGGTATTGCATTGGATCATCCTGCCGGCTTCAACGGCATCTGCCACGTCCATAGTGAAATTATCTCCAATGGGCAGTACTGCAAAATCCAGCTTTGCCCAGCGGGGAATCAGCTGCATGTCAAGCGTAAGGGCCGTATCGCCGCTATAGTAAAATGTTTTTGAATCCGTATACACAATGAAACCCATCGGATTGCCGCCATACGAGCCGTCGGGCAGACCCGAAGAGTGGTGCGCGGTAACACATTTTACACGGAAATCGCCGAAATTCCATTTACCGCCCGTATTCATCGGATGCAGGTTTTTGATGCCCTGCCTGCCCAGCCACTCATGAATTTCCCAACTGCAGATGACCGTAGCGCCTGTGCGCGAAGCAATGCTTACGCAGTCCGCTATATGGTCCTGGTGACCATGAGATACCAATATATAATCTGCCTCAATAGTATTTACATCTATAGCGCCGGCCAGCTCGTTGTACGTGACAAACGGATCGAACAGGAGTTTCTTACCTTTGACCTCCACGGAAAAGCAGGAGTGACCGTAGTATGTGAATTTCATGCCTGATGCGGTGCGATTGTTTTTAGTTACTGGTAATTTTTTCTGATTCCCGTAGGGCATCAGGCGGCAAAAATAATAAAATCAGAACCAATAGTTCCTACAGCTGTTATACAGGTGATATGAACGAAAACTATACAATTATTTCAGGTACTAACCGGGCTGGCAGCAACACCCGCAAAGTAGCTGAACACTATGAACGGCTATTGCAGCAAAAACAGATCGCTTCGCGGGTGCTTTCCCTCGAAGGCTGGAGCTACCTGGAAAAGAACCCTGCATTTGAACAACTGGAAAAAGAAATACTGGTTCCCACGCACAAATTCATTTTTATTTCTCCTGAATACAATGGCAGTATCCCCGGTGTACTGAAGGTAATGATGGATATTACCGATTATAAAAAAGTATGGTGGGGAAAGAAAGCATTGCTTACCGGCGTTGCCACCGGTCGGTCGGGGAACCTGCGCGGTATGGAGCATCTTACCGGCATACTCAATTATCTCCGGGTTTTTGTGCACCCTAACCGGCTGCCCATTTCATCGGTAGATAAATTATTCAACAGCCAGGGCGAACTGTCCGACTCGGCTACTGTCAAAGCCATTGCTACACAGGTTGACGAGTTCATACAATTTTAACGCTTCCCATTCGTCTACCTCATTCAATTTTGAAAATTATTATTGTATGGGTTGGGGTCGGGCCGGTGCCTGATCAAAACTTCAATAGATAAATTCTTATGCGTAATCCTGTATTTGTTTTCGTATTGGCTTTAATTATGGTCCTGGTAGATATATATGTTTACCAGGCGCTCAGGGTGGTAACGCCTGCCGGTTCAAAAGCGCGTCTGATTGTTATGGCCGCTTACTGGATACTGTCTGCTGCTGCCCTGGTAATGGTACTGTTCATTCCCTTCAGTGAACCGGAAAGCTGGCCGCATGCATTGCGAACCTATTTTTTTGCCATCATGGTAGGATTATTTTTTTCGAAACTGGTGGCTTCGGCTTTTTTTGCGGTGGATGATATCCGGCGCGCCATTGTGTGGGTGGCAGGTAAGGTCACAAACAATGCCGGCAATGCCGGCAATCCAACAGAGGGGATTACCCGCTCTGCTTTTCTGAGCTGGATGGGACTGGCCATAGGTGGCGGATTGTTCAGTACGCTCATGTACGGCTTCAACAATAAATACCGCTACCAGGTAAACCGGATAAGGCTGCGCTTCAGCAATTTGCCATCATCGTTTAAAGGACTGAAGATGGTTCATATCAGCGATATTCACTCCGGCAGTTTTACCGATAAACAGGCCGTGCAGCGGGGAGTGGATAAAATTCTGAAGGAAACCCCTGATCTTATCGTATTCACCGGCGACCTGGTCAATCACCGGGCTGCTGAGATGGCGGAGTATATGGATATTTTCAGCCAGTTGAAAGCTCCGATGGGCGTTTATTCTGTATTGGGCAATCACGATTACGGCGATTATGTTGAATGGGAAAGTGCAGAAGCCAAAAGGCAGAACCTCGAAGCACTGAAAACAGTGCATCAGCAGCTGGGATGGCGCCTGTTGATGAATGAACATGTGGCGATTGAGAAAGATAATGACCGCATTGCGCTGATAGGCATTGAAAACTGGAGCGCGCGCGGCAATTTTGGTAAGTATGGAAAAATGGAAGTTGCCTATCCGGGTGCAGAGCAATATCCCTTCAAAATATTGCTGAGCCATGATCCCAGCCACTGGGACGCCGAGGTGCGAACAAAGTACCCGGACATAGACCTGATGTTGTCTGGTCATACGCATGGTATGCAGTTTGGACTGGAAGTGCCCGGTTTCCGGTGGAGCCCGGTGCAATACATGTATAAACAATGGGCCGGCTTGTACGAGGCAGACAACCAGAAATTATATGTAAACAGGGGATATGGTTTTATCGGCTATCCGGGCAGGGTAGGGATATTACCGGAGATTTCGGTGCTGGAATTGGTGTAGCAGTTTCCTGCGGCAAATTGTTATCAGAGGCCGGCATTACGCCGGTCTTTATTATTTCCTGTTGCTAACGTTATGCAGTATACGATTGAATAAAGGTCGGTTAGCCTGATTGCCCTTTGCAGCGAAGTACAACACCCAACCCATCCCGTAGTTCCCTCAATTCATTTATTGAACGGTATAATTCACTTATTTTTAGGTTTTTATTATCGCAGCTGTTAATGGAAATTAACAGCTAATTATTTTACTTGGCATAAAAATTTCAGTCAGAAAGAAAAAAAATTTATGAAAAAGAAATCCCTTGCTTTGTTAACAATTGCTTTGGCCCTTACCAGTATGACCTTTGCCCAGGGAGTGAACGTAGGTGTAAAAGGTGGTGCAAATATTTTTAAAGTAGATGGCAAATCTTTTAAGGAGGAATTTGAGTTTGGATACAATCTCGGCGCATTTGCAGAAATATATTTCAGTCCCAAGTGGGGGATTCAACCGGAGTTGATGTGGAGCCAGACCAACTTCCGTACGGGTGATCAGTTCAATGATATTTATCCGGGAGGTTTGAACGATTTAAAAGGTAAACTGGATTACATCAGTATTCCCATTCTGTTAACCTTCCGTCCGGCCAAAATCATTTCTTTCCAGGCAGGTCCTCAGTTCGGAATTTTATTAAACCAGGATAAGACTTTTGGTGACAATACCGTGGAAGCATTTAAAAGCGGTGATTTCTCCATGCTGGGCGGCGTACAACTCAACCTCGGCGGGCTACGCGTGGGAGGCCGTTATGTGGTAGGGTTGAATAACATTAATGATATAGATGACAAAGACAAATGGAAAAACCAGGGCTTTCAGGTATATGTAGGTGCAAAGATTTTTTAAACGTATTCCAATATCAGGGTACGGAAAAGCAAAAAGCCTTCCCAACACGGGAAGGCTTTTGCATTCAAACGCCCTGCGCTACCGGTTGGTATCGCCGCACCGGTTGCGTGCGGCGCACCAGCCAGTTGTCAATAGAATACCTGCCGCTGCCGTTAATGGCCAACACAATGCAAATACCCCAGAATAAAATATCAAATTCATACCCTTCTCCGCGCGCTTCACCAAACCAGTTCATGTAAAATCCATTGGGCAGGTGATTCATGAAAAAGGCGCCGGCCATCACAATGCCCATCAACGTA
>Ga0164243_10014049_pt1 | contig 11180 bp, 12 predicted proteins | sample OricompcompostOP_FD_108781 | JGI IMG/M metagenome (GOLD analysis project Ga0164243, IMG submission 108781) | Organic Plus compost microbial communities from Emeryville, California, USA - Original compost - Organic plus compost (OP) | ecosystem: Engineered > Solid waste > Mixed feedstock >... | reverse complement strand
CCACAGCCGGTCACGCGGGTGTAGTTCAATGGCAGAACATCAGCTTCCCAAGCTGACAGCGCGGGTTCGATTCCCGTCACCCGCTCCACCCACGAAGGCCCAGGTCAGGACAGAGATCCAGACCCGGGCCCTGATCGTTTCTGGCACCTGTTCGATCTTCCGTGCAATTAGCCCACGGGGACCAGGGCCGCCTCCGAACCACCCTCGTCCTGGTCACCCGCCGCCTCGCCGATGTGCCGGTCGATGGCGTCCGTGATCGTCTTGTCGGCACCGCGTATGGCGTGCTGGTAGATCATCGCGGCTCGGACGTTGTCGTGACCCATCCGGGCCATGAGGTCCTTGAGCCCCGCGCCCGACTCGGCGGCGAGCATGTTGCCGGTGTGACGCAGATCATGGAAGTGAAGACCGGGGAGACCCATCTCCTTGACCACGTCCACCCACCGCGTACGGGTGTTGAAGCCACTGCGCCGCAGCGGGCCGCCCTTGGCACCAGGGAAGAGCAGCGCGCCCGGATCGTCCTGGACGTAGGTCGCCAGGTGCTCACGCAGCGCGGGGACGATCGCTTGCGGGATGCCCATGGTCCGCCGTCCCGTCCCGTCTTGGACTTGGGTGGCCCGACGGCCAGTTCACCCGAGGAACTTTCTCTCCAGGTTCGGTCTCCACGCTACAGGGGGAGCTCAGACCCTTCTCGGGCGAAGAGCGAGCCGGAGTTCAACGCCTCCAGGTGCATCAACGCGAGGCCCCAGACGTCGCCGAGGGCCGCACGAGTGGGGCAGCATCCGGCCATCGTTTCCACAGCCCTTGGGCGCGCACATCGTCCCATGGGCGGCGGCCCGTCTACGCCCGGTGCGGTACCGGCGCGATCGGGAGCCCATCTCAGCGGGATGCGGGAACGAAGCGCGCTCACCTCTCCCCATCGCAAACTCGCGAAGGCGATGAAACCGGTACGGCTCAGAGCGAAGGAGGTGCTCGGTGCATGAGTGCGGCGGGAGGCCGGCCGCATGAAGATTGTCGTGCTGGGCGGTTCGTCGTTCCTCGGGCGTGCCTACGTCTCCGAAGCGCTGCGGCCATGAGGTGACGACCTTCAACCGGGGCTCAGCGGGCCCGACCAGCCAGGTGCAGAAGCCGTACGGGGCGACCGCACCTCCTCTGCCGACCTGGAACGGCCGGCCAGGGGCCGGAGCTGGTGGACACATCCGGGGAGCAGCCGAGCGACGTACTGCTCTCCGCCGGGCTCCTACGCGAGCGCGCCGGCCACTACACGTTCGTCTCCTCCGTCCACGCGTTCTCGGACTGGGGTGAACGCCCCGACGGGGACGCCCTCACGTGCCCCTGTCCTGCCGACACCCCGCCCGGCCAGCCCGCAGGCAACCACTTGAAGGCCGGGTGCGAATGCGCGGTGCTGGAGCGGTTCGGCGCGGACCGCTCGCTGATCCTCAACTGCGGCCTGCTTGTCGGCCCCTACAAGAACGTGGGCCACCTGCTGTGGCGGCTGGACCGGATGGCGCGGGGCGGCAAAGTGCCGGCCCCCGGCGACCCGGACCGCGCCTTCCAGATGGTCGACGCGGGCGACTTCGCCGCCGGCCCCCCGCGCATGCAGGTGATCAGGAAGGCCCTGCGGAAGATCGTGCGCGCTCTCGGAGCCGTCCCCTGTTTCGCATACGACAGAAGACGTAGTCGCGGGACCGCCGGCGAGACGACGCGGAACAACCCGAAAGCCGAAAGCCTGGCCGCATGCGTAGAAAGCCGCTGTTGCTTGTCCTCGCCGCCGTCCTGATGGTTCCGCTGGGCGGCGTGGCCCACGCACGGGTGGCAGGTGATCAGGATCCGGCCCTCGTGCGAACCGCCCAGGGCGCCGTGCACGGTCTCCGCGGCTCCGACCACCGGACGTTCTCTGGGATCCCGTACGCGGCCCCGCCGACCGGCGATCGGCGGTGGCGGGCACCGGGCCCCGCGCCGACGTGGGCAGGCGTGCGTGACGCCACCAAACCTGGCAGTCCCTGCCCCCAGCTCGACGGAGGCGGCCCCGATCGGCCACCGCAGCCGCTCGGCGATGAGGACTGCCTGTTCCTCAACGTCACCACGCCTGCCTCCCGGCCGGACGAGCGGCTTCCCGTCATGGTCTGGGTCCACGGCGGCGGGTTCGTGTCGGGCGCGGGCAACGAGTACGACCTGAGCCGGATGGCCACCCAGGGGAAGGTCGTCACGGTGACGCTCAACTACCGGCTGGGAGCCCTGGGCTACCTGGACCATCCGGCCATGAGCGACCCGTACGAGGGCAACTACGCGCTCGCCGACCAGCAGGCGGCACTGCGCTGGGTGCGGCGCAACATCGCGGCCTTCGGCGGCGATCCCGCCAACGTGACGATCTTCGGCCAGTCGGCGGGCGGTTTCAGCGTGTGCGCCCATCTGGCAGCGCCTGGATCGCGCGGCCTGTTCCACAAGGCGATCGTGGAGAGCGGCCCCTGCGGCAACGCCTTCGTCACCCGGGCGGCGGCGCGGGCGCGGGCCACGAAGATCGCCGCCGACCTCGGGTGCGCCACCCGGACTGCGACGTGCCTGCGGGCCAAGCCCGTGGCCGACCTGCTCCCCATCGGCTCCGATCAGGTCTTCACCGCGACCGGCCGCATCGGTGACATGCCCTGGATCTTCACGGCGGGCACGCCCGCGCTGCCGACGCAGCCGCTGGAGGCGTTGCGCCGCGGCCTGGCCGCGCCGGTCCCCCTCCTCCAGGGGGCTACCCATGACGAGATGCGGCCTTTCGTGGCGGTGCAGTTCGACGCGCAGGGCCGACCCGTGACGGCACAGCAGTATCCGGAGATACTCGCCGACCTCTTCGGGGACGACTCCGACGCCGTGCTCGATCGTTATCCGGTCGCCGGCTTCCCCACACCGAGCCTCGCACTGGCCACCGTGCTGACCGACTGGGGCGCGAAACTGGGCGCCTGCTCGCAGCTTCCGGCGGACGACGCGGCGGCCTGGCGTGCGCCCGTCTATGCCTTCGAGTTCGCCGAGAACTCGGGGCAGGAGATCGTCGGCCTCCCGCTCGGAGCCGGGCACGCGGCCGAGCTGCCGTACCTCATGGAGGGCCCTAACCCGCCTCTGGCGCTCTCTCCCGCACAGGAGAGGCTGTCACGCGACATGATCGCTTACTGGACGCGTTTCGCCGCGACCGGCGATCCCAACCTGCCGGGGCTACCCCACTGGGCGGCCTACCACTCCGGCGGTACGGTCCTCTCGCTCGCGTCCGGTCCGCAAGATGTGCATCCGGTGAACTTCATGAGCAGTCACCAGTGCGCCTTCTGGCGCCACCCACAGCACGCGTCGTAACCGACCAGGAAGGGACCTCCAGTGAACAGCACCGCCGACCCCCGGTTCCCAGAGCAGGCGGGAGAACGGCCGGCAGGCAGGCGTGAGCCTAACGGCCGGCCCAGGACCCGGTTGTCACCACCTTGGCGCAAGGCCCTGCGGATCGTGCATGTGGTCGCCTCGCTGGGACTGCTGGGCGCCGACGCCGCCGTACTCGCTCTGGCCGTCGCGGGGTGGCAGGGGTCGAACCCGCTGACCGTCTATCCGGCCGGATACATGCTCGGCGAGTTCCTCGTCCTGCCCCTGGCGCTGCTCGCCCTCTCCACCGGCGTCGCCTTGGGGTTGCTCACCCCGTGGGGGCTGCTGCGCTACTGGTGGGTGCTCATCTCGCTGGTGTTCACCGCGGGCGGCACGCTGTTGGCCATGTTCGTTCTCGTGCCCACGCTCTCCGCGGCCGCCGGTGTGGCACTGGCCGGAGGAGTTCCCTCAGACACGTACGGGCTGGTCGTGGACTCCGGGGGAGCTTCCGGGGTGCTGCTCGTGACCATCCTGCTCAGCTACTACAAGCCCCTCGGCCGGACGATGCCATCGTCCTGGCGCCGCGTTGGGCCGGAGCGGTGAGAACCTACCGTGGTTGCTTGTTGACAAGTCGACCGACAGACCTCAGGCACAGGGACCGCTGGCGAGGGGCGGATCATTGTCGTCGTCCTTCGCGCCGAGGCCTTGCATGACGATCTCGCCCATCGTCAGCGATCGCACGATCCCTGCCCTTGGCAGCACGTCGTAGCGCGCTCACCTCACCCCACCGCAGGCTCGCGAAGGTGGCGAGCAGCACCAGGGCGCGGAAGCGTCGGTCAGTCGGTGCAGCCGGGCCGCCTATCCGCGCCCATCTTCCATAGCGCCCCTTCCGCCTCGCCTCGTGTGGCGAAGATCTCAGGGTGCGCCGGCATCTCGCCGTGCCGCCGCAACCTCAGCCGGTACGCCCCGCTCTTGCGCTTGCCAGCGTTGCCGACAGGACGACGGCGACCCGGTCCGCCAGGTCGAAGACCTGAGCCACGGTGAGCACCGGCCGTTCTGCGGGATCCTCGTCACCGGCTCCGGGAATTCGGCATGGTTACTCGCGATGGTGTGCTCGTCCTCGGCCGCCGTCGCCAAGATCGCCCCGGCGAGCAGCTCTTTGTCGTTGGAGCGTGCCGACTAGCCAGACGGCGGGGAGCCGGTGGTAAGTCCCATACCGCATACTCTGCGAGCGCGGCTCAGAAGTCGTCAGAGGTGAAGTCTCTGCCGGAAGGTGTGGAACTCGGCCATCGACGTCATGCGTCCTCTGGCCGGGGATATCGGGCGTCGAGAACGGTCGTGACTCGTCCGGTGCCGATGTCGTAAACGTGGCCGGAGACGCTCACTTTGGGTGAGAGCACAGGCGACGCGAGAAGTCGCGCGACGTCGGTCCTCACGGTGGCCTGTGGATCGGCGACCTCGGTGGCTCCCAAAGCCGCCTCGGATACGCCAGTCGCCAGAGCGGCGTCACGCAGGAAGGCCGGGTCGGCCAGAAAGCCCGTTCCACATTGGGTGTGGTGGACAACAGCCACCTCGAAAAGCCTGTCAGAGACGCCGAACACCCTCTCGGCCAGGAAGGCGAGATAGGCGATGTCGTCGATCACGGCCCGGGTGACGCGTCCGCCTGCGTTGCGGATTACGGGAGCGTCTCCGAGCCGAAGCCCAAGGACGATCGCGGGGTCGACTCGATGGTCGAGGCAGGTGACGACAAGCATCTGGGCGGCCGGTGGGCCGAGCGGCACCGGGGCGTGGTCGCGAGCGAATTGCTCGTTGCGTTCAAGCAGCAAGCTCATCCTGGTCATGGGGTTGTCCGTTCGGGTCGGGTGGTCGTCTCATCGTCATGGCCCTGCCGCGACCACGTGCTGGAAGACCCGGAGTGCGTCGGGTATCGCGGCGGCCTCCGCGTCCGTCAGCCCTCCGTCAAGATTTAGTGGACGCCGTCCACTTTAGCTTGATTAGTGGACGGCGTCCACATTGATATCGTGGCCGGGTGAGCACGGGCGGACCAGCAGCGGAAAACCCCCCGGCAAGGCGACGGCGTCCCCGGGGCGCCGTCCGCGACGGCCTGATCGCCGCAGGGCTCGAACTCGCCCGCACCGGCGGCCCCGATGCCGTGGTGCTTCGCGAAGCGACCCGGATCGTCGGCGTCGTGCCCAACGCCGCTTACCGCCACTTCGCAGACCGCGATGAGCTCCTCGCCGCGGTCTGCGGCGCGGCCATGGGCGAGTTGGGCGACCGCATGGCCGCCGACGTCGCCCGCGTGCCCGGCGAGCACGGCGACCCCATCGCGGCCCGCCGCCGTCTCGGCGCGATCGGAGCGGCCTACCTTCGCTTCGCTCACGATGAACCGGGCCTGTTCGCAACCGCGTTCGCCCTGCCGCAGCAACACGCCTACAGGGCCGCGGACAACGACGAACCGGACCGCAGCCCTCTCGGCCAACTGCGTACCGTGCTGGACGAACTGGTCGACGCCGGCGTACTCACCCCGGGGCGCCGCGACGGCATCGAATACCCCATCTGGTCGGCAGTCCACGGGATGGCCGTCCTCACCGGAAAGGGCCCGCTACGCGACCTCCCCGGCTCCGACCTCCGCAAGTTGGAAGAGCTCACCCTCGCCTTCATCAGCGACAGCCTCACGTAGCGCTTCCTCATCGCACGAGGGAGCCCGAGTCCGCTCCTCGCGGCACGTTGCCCCGCCGCGACCACGTCGACAAGGGGGTCTGGAAGCCCGCGTCGACCTGTACGGCACCTGGCCCCCGAGACCACGGGCCGGGCGCGCGAACCGCTCGACAAGGCGTTCAAGCCCGCGCTGGATGTGCCGGAACGCGGACCCCGAGCAGTGGCGTACGCGCCGGTCACCTCACCAGAGCTTTCCGCAGTTCAGAGGGCAGGTATCAGCCGAAGAGGGAGGCGGCGATGTCGGCATAGAAGAGGGCGGGGTCGCGCGAGAGGGAGGCCTTGACGTTGGCGGTGGGAGTGTCGGCGATCACTTCGAGTTTGCCCGCTTCCAGACCGTCCAGGGCCATGGCGACCACCTCGTGGGGTGGGAGCTTGGGTATGTCGTAGGCGGCCATCATGTCGGTGTCGGCTATGGCCAGGGCCAAGGCGGTGACCTGGGTTCTCTGGTCGGCCAGTTCGAGTCTGACGCCGTTGGTGAGGGACCATTCCGCCGCTTTCGAGGCGGCGTAGCCGTTGCTGGCGGGGGCGAAGGCGTACCAGCTCAGCGCCGAGATGACGTTGAGGATCGCGCCGCCGGCGAGTCTGGGGGCGAAGGCCCGGGTGACGTTGAGTGTGCCCCAGAAGTTCGTTTCGAATTCGCGGCGGACGTTTTCCGTGGAGGGCCCGAGCAAGGGGGCCTCTGTGGAGATGCCCGCGTTGTTGATGAGGATGTCGAGCTCGCCTACCTCGGTGGCCGCGGCCTCGATGGACGCCGGATCGGTGATGTCCAGCCGGAGGGGCACGACGCCGGGGATGTTGATGTGGTCGGGGCGGCGGGCGGTGGCGTAGACCGTGGTGGCACCGCGGGCGACAAGAGCCTCGGCGAACGCTTTGCCGAGCCCGCGATTGGCGCCGGTCACGAGGGCTTTTGAGCCGTTGATCTGCATGACCTTACGCTAAAACCTGACGTTGACGTCAGAGGCAAGTATTGTGAGGCGGATCACCGCGCGGATCGGGGACCTGGCGAGCATGACGCGTGAGTGTGCGGGCGCTCCGGTACTACGAGGAGCAGGGGTTGCTCGCCTCAACGCGTAGTGAAAGCGGGCAGCGGCTCTATGACAACGCGGCGGTCGACCGTGTGCGGCTGATTCAGCAGTTGTACGGCGCGGGACCGTCCAGCAAGACGATCGCGAGCTCTTGCCGTGCGTCGACGCCAAGGTGAGCACGCCGGAATCCCGGGAAGGATGCTGCGGTTCACCGGAGCCCAGCCCGCAGGCAGTTCGCCGGACCCATTAGCGGGCCATCAAGGAGAGTAAGGAAGGGGCGACCACGGTCACTCGTGACCGGCCCCAAGCCCAGGTCAGCGCCCGTACGGGCGGCGTCCGTGCCAGATGCGTGCCAGAACGGACAGCGATCAGCGGTGAATCGCGGAGACTCACGGTCCCTCGCCATCCCAGACCTGCACCCCTGTTTCCCTGGCCGGAAAGAGTAGATCACCAGTCATTCCATCGCGACGACGAAGGCGATCACTGCCGGCTCGGAGATGCGGACATGCTGACCGACCTTCACGAACTCGATGCGCCGTTCGGCCACCAGGCGGGGTGATCGAACGGTAGAAGCGAGGGCACGCCCGTCCTATGGTGCGATCATGAATCGGCCGTGGTGGGGATGCTGGACCGGATGCCTAGCGGCGATCTTGGTGCCGATCGCCGGATTGCTCATCCTGGCGATGATTCCGGTGTGGCGCGACAACGCGCGTCTGGCCGCCCTGGACGAGCGGGTCCGCGAATACCCCCTCCCACCGATGACCCGCGCGTATTCCAGTGACACCGACGTGGCCTTCGGGAGAAACCTGACCGGAGGCAGCGGCGACTACTGCGATTACGGATAAGGCTCACGCGCGAGACCGCGCTGACAGAGGAAGAGATCCGCACGGCACCGGACATGTCAGCGCGCCGGCCGCTGCACGGGGTGCGGGCCGAGGGCCGGCTGATCGGAGGGTGCATCGAGACCTTGTGCAACCTCACCGGTACGCCGTACGGCGACATCGCGTCGTTCGCAACGACCACGGCCCCCGAAGGGCTGCTCGTCTACGTCGAGGCGTCCGCCGATGACGCGGCGACCATCTGCAGGAACCTGCACGGGATGCGGATGGCTGCATTCTTCACCAACGCGAACGCCGTGCTCGTCGGCCGCACCCGGGCTCCGGGCATCGACTCGCTTACCCAGCATGAGGCGGTGCTCGATGCGCTCGGCGGCCTCGCCGTACCGATCATCGCTGATGTCGAGTGTGGCCATGTCCCGCCGTACATGCCTCTGGTGAACGGGGCTCGCGGCCAGGTGGTGTACACCGAACACCGTAATGAACTCACGCAGACGCTCACGTAGATCCTGCGCGCGGTCCCCCGCGTCTCCACGGCGGCCAGATCGGGGCGCTAATGGTCAACAGTTCAGCGAGCAGGCCGAAATCGGACCTCGGTTTCGTCTCTGTTCCGGTGGAACGCGAGATCTCCGAAACCGTTGGCACGCTCGCACGTCTCAGGGTCCGTACGTCACCGCCCATCCGACCGCGGGTACGTCAGGGGCACGATCGCGCCACCCGCGCCCGTTCGGCGGCTGAACCCCGCGTCGAAGGCTCACGTCTCAAGACCGAACAGCGCGGAGACTCGCCGTTCGAGATCTTCCTCGGTGTCCTCGGGAGCCACCCTGAGCCCGTTGAGGCCCAGGTCACTGGTCTGTTTGCCGAGCCGGTCGGTGAACAGTGCGTCGCGCTGGAGCAGGTTCTGCAGCGCCCGCTGCGGGTCACCGGTCTTGGCGAGGAATCCCCATGCCGGTCCGCCACGGCTGTCGAACACCGCCTGGCGGAAATCGGGAGCCGGCAGCAGCCATACGGCATGGTCCGCTTCGGCGAGCAGGGGGTGGACGAGGCCGGGCAGCAGCCGGAACCCTTCGGCGAGCACCGGCCGGTCGGTGGGGAGGGCGAGAAGGTCTTCGATGATCAGCTCGAATCCTTCGCCGTGGAACCAGTGGAAGGTGTCGAGCATCTCGCGCGGGCTTCTGGCCACCCAGCGTTCGTCCATGTCCATGGCCGCGAACCTGCCCAGGTAGGGGGCCTGTTCCACGGGCATGCGGCGGGCGTGGCCGGGCATGGCCGCGTCGGTGTCGTACAGGCGCATTCCGTACCGCTCGGCGATGCGCCGGGCGATGGTGGATTTTCCGGCTCCGCTCCCGCCGCCGATCCAGTAGACGTGGCGCAGCCGTTCCCTCCAAACCCGGGGAGAAGCACCTTCGTGCGGTTCAGAGTGCATTCGTCAGCTCCTGTCGAGTGCCTGCTCAATAGCCCGATACGGCGGCCGGCGCTCAACCACCCTTGACGAGCTCAGGGCACTTTTCGGCGACGATGCGGGCCAACTCGGTGCGGGATGCGATGTCGAGTTTGCCGAACATCCGGCGGAGGTGGGTGGACACCGTGTGCGGGGAGAGGAACATCCGCTGGGCGATCTGGCGATTGGTCATGCCTCTGGCGATCAGGCCGGCGACGGCGCGTTCCGTGTCGGTGAGGCTCTCCCATCCCGATGTCGGCCGCTGGGGCTGGTTCCAGTGGCGGCGCCGCACACCGAGCGCCCGCAGCCGAGCCCGTACGCGGGCCGCGTCCGAGAGCGCACCGATCTGTTCGTAGCCGTCGAGCGCCCGGTCCAGGACGTCGACGGCCTTGGCAGTGGACATGGTGGCCAGCAGGACGCCGAGGTCTTCGGCGGCCGAGGCGCGTATCCACGGTTCGGGCTGATCGATGGCGGAGGCCAGCGCGTCGCGGCCACGCCAACCCGGCCACGACGATCGCGAAAACCGGACCAATCCCCAGTTTGATGATCGGCATCGACCAAATGCCCCATAAATCCATAAACCACCCGGTCAGTCAGCCATGTCAAGCGCGGGCGGGAGGAGCGCGCGGCGTCTTCGTCCTCGTGACGCGCCCTTTGCCGGCAAGTCGTCACCGGAACGCGAATGTAAGGCCTCTATCCGAACTCAAACTGCGGGTCACGGTCGCCTAAGCGCGGCTCACGGGGACGATGTCCTTGCCCAGCGGCATCAGCGAGATCGGGATCATTTTGAGGTTCGCGATCCCCAGCGGGATGCCGATGATCGAGACGAACAGCGGGATCGCGGTGACGATGTGCCCGATCGCCAGCCAGATCCCGGCGACGATCAGCCAGATGACGTTGCCGATCGTCGACCACGCGCCGGCCGACGGCTTGTCGGCGATGGTCCGGCCGAACGGCCACAGCGCGTAACCGGCGATCCGGAACGACGCGATGCCGAACGGGATGGTGATGATGAGGACGCAGCAGAGGATCCCCGCCGCGACGTAACCTAACGCGAGCCACAGACCGGCGAAGATCAGCCAGATGACGTTGAGAATGGTCTTCATAGTGCCCACTGTCCCATCTGACCGGCTCGGCCGGTGACCGCCTGACGGTCGAGGACCACGCGACGCGCCCTACGCCCTGAGCCTCTGGCGCGCATATCGCCGATCAGGGTCCGGACTCCAGGCCCTCGTCGCCACCTGGAGCACACGCCGGCTGACGTGCCGGTGTCGAGGTCTGGCCGCCATGAAGCGTGCCGATCCTCGACATCGGCCGTCTCTACTTGTCACCCGTGGTGGCCGGTCAGTGGGAGTGACGGGGCGGGGCGCTGCCGCTGCCGCCGACGAGGAAGTCGAGGTCCGCGCCCTGGTCGGCCTGCGTCACGTGCTCGCTGTACAGCCGTACCCAGCCCCGGGTGGCGGGCGGCTGCGGGGGCTGCCAGGCGGCGCGGCGGCGTTCGAGCTCCGCCTCGTCGACCAGCAGGTCCAGGCTCCGCGACGGGACGTCCACCCGGACCAGGTCGCCGGTACGGACGAGTGCGAGGGGACCGCCCACGGACGCCTCGGGGGCCACGTGCAGGACGCAGGTGCCGTACCCGGTGCCGCTCATGCGGGCGTCGGAGATCCGGACCATGTCGGTGATCCCCTCCTGGAGCAGCCGTCGCGGCATGGGCATGTTGCCCACCTCGGGGAAGCCGGGGTAGCCGCGCGGCCCGGCGTTCTGCACCACGATGACCGTGTCGGCGGTGACGTCCAGGTCCGGGTCGTCGGCCGCGGCGACGTAGTCCTCGAT
>Ga0164243_10014048_pt1 | contig 11180 bp, 7 predicted proteins | sample OricompcompostOP_FD_108781 | JGI IMG/M metagenome (GOLD analysis project Ga0164243, IMG submission 108781) | Organic Plus compost microbial communities from Emeryville, California, USA - Original compost - Organic plus compost (OP) | ecosystem: Engineered > Solid waste > Mixed feedstock >... | reverse complement strand
GGCTGTCCCCCTTCGAAGGGGGATTTTCTCTTGGCTCGGATGATAGTAAATCCTGAAGGTTGTGCTACCTGGATTTACTTCGTCGGTCGCTCCGCTCGCGTCCAATCGAGTTGGGAATGACGTCAAGGGAAGGCTTTAGGTGAAATTGAGCCGTATTACTGTTGGAGCGTTCAGGCACCTCATTCAGGCGCGGACGCCTGCCTCTGTGAACCATCCGGGGGCGTTCGCATCGCCTGAATCCACTCCTCCTGAATCCCTTCCTGGCCGGGAGAGGAAACTTGCAATGCTTAAACTGGCCTACCGAAGATCTCTTAGAGCCGACCGCCGGACGCTGAGTGCTCTTCCTCACGTCTTTTGCTTCTGTTTGCGGGCGGCAGGGAAGAGGATGTTATTCAGGATGAGACGGTAGCCCGGAGAGTTCTTGTGGAGGCTGAGGTCCGTGGGCGGGTCTCCCACGAAGTGCTGGTAGTCCTCGGGGTCATGGCCGCCGTAAAACGTATAGGTGCCCTGTCCGAGGGATCCGTTGAGATAACGCACCTCATTCCGGCCCGGTGCTTCGGCGAGGATGACGGCCCCGGCTTTGATGGTTTCCTTACGGAAGTTGGTTGTCTGGCCGATGAAACCTTTCACGGTGGCGACGTGATTCTGAGTCAGCATAGTGGGCACCGGGTCCCATTTGGCGCTGAACTCGAACAGGGTGAAGTAGTCCAGCACCGGGTCTCGGAGTTGTGGTGGGGGTGGTCCGGCGTCGATGTTGGAGTGCTCGTACTCTGCGGGATTGAACACCACTTCGAAGTTTTCGAAGGCGAGCGTCTGTGAAAAGTCCAGTTCGTTAGCGGCATTCGGGTCGATGGGGTCGCCGTCGTATTCCGATGGGACGATGTCCGTATTGTGCGCGGCAAGCGCGATGTCGAACGTATCGGCCCCGGAGCACATGGCGAAGAGGAAGCCGCCGTTCATCACGTACTCGCGAATGGCCTGTGCGACGGCGAGCTTCATCTGGCTCACCTTGCGGAAGCCGTGCTTCTGTGCCGATGCCTCTGCTTCCCGTTGTTGCTCGATGTACCAGGGCATGCCCCGGTACTGGAGGAACTTGCCGTACTGGCCGGTGAAGTCCTCGTGGTGCAGGTGGAGCCAGTCGTACTCGCTGAGTTTGCCACTGAGCACCTCGTCATCATAGATCATCTCGTAGGGGACTTCGGCGTAGGTGAGCGCAAGGAGCACGGCATCGTCCCAGGGTAGCGTCTGATCAGGCGCATACACGGCGATGCGAGGTGCTTTTTCGAGCCGTACGAGGGCCGTATTCGAACTCTCGCTCTCGACTTCCGAGACGATCTGTGCCGACTGCGCACCGTCGATCCGCTCATAATAGACGCCCCGTATGCGCAGTTCCTGTTCCAGCGAGGGGGTGGCCGCCGTCAGGAACGAGCCGCCTCGGTAGTTCAGCAGCCAGTCTACCTCACCGCCCTGCTGAAGCACCCAGAAAGCCACTCCGTACGCTTTCAGGTGATCCGTCTGACGCTCGTCCATCGGGATGAATACGTCCTGCGCCGCTACCGGCAGGGTGGGTAGGACGAGGGCCAGGGTCAGAAGAAGGTTGCGCGACATCCTGAACATGGGCTGATGATCCATTACAGACAAGTTCACTGCACCTTGCATGTATTCAGAGCGGCCTGAGGACTCCGGGTTTAAGATCCAGTATCCTTACACATTGTCTCCCCGGAGCTTGCGGATACGGGAGCGGGTTTCAGCGGTGAGAAGGCTGCCGGGGTAGTCGGTGAGCAGCCTGGTGTACATGTCGATGGCTCCCGCCGTGTCGCCAAGGTCCTGTTCCATGATTTCTGCGGCCATGAAGAGGCTCCGGTCCGCGCGGAAGCTGGTGGGGTGGAGTGTGGGAATTTCCAGGAAAGCGGTGACCGCAGCTTCACTCTGGCCGGCATCGCGCAGTGTGAGGGCCCGCAGGAAGCGGGCATCGTCTGCGAGCGGGTGTGTGCCGTACTCGGCGAGCAACTTATCCAGGGCCTGAGTGGCGTCGGCAGGGCGGCGCTGGCGCTGGAGCAAATGAGCGCGGGCGAACATGCGGAGGGGGGTAGAGAGAGAGTCCGGCCCGGCGTTCTCCAGCAAAAGTACCTTGAGTTCGATGGCATCGTTGGCCGTGAGCGACGACGTATTGCGGTTGATGGCTTCCGCGACGGTTCGTGCGGCCTCGAACTCGCCCTGATAGAAATGGATGAGCGCCAGCTCGTACCTTGCTTTATCGGCCAGTTCGCCCGATTCGAGCCGTTCTACCAGCCGCGAGAACGCCATACGCGCCGGGTTGAGGTCGCCCCGGAGGAGCGCCAGTCGGCCCAGTTCGTATTCGGCGGCCGCAGCGGCTTCGTCGTTCGGGTAGCGTGTCAGGACTTCCCGAAAGGTCTGTTCGGCCGGTAGAAGCTCGAAGTAGACATCTTGCTGGAGGGTTCCGATGCGGCGCAGCGCTTCGGGGAAGTATTTGTGCCCGGGGTAGGCCTCCATGAAGGCCCGGTAGGCGGCGAGCGCCTCATCGAAGTGCGGGGCGGGGATACGCTTACCTTCGGCATCGAACGCTTGCTCGCCTGTTTTACGGGCCCATTGCTCCTGCATGAGGGCGACTCCGAACTTGGCCTCGGGAGCAATCGGGGAATCCGGGTAGCGTTCCAGGATTTCGGCGTAGGCCTCGGAGGCGGCGTCGTACGCTCCGGCGTCGGCGGCACTCTGGGCGAAGCTGTAGAGGACGCGCCCGTCTTCCTGTTCCAGCCTATCGATCGCACGGTTGGCGTCCAGTGCTTTTGCATAGTCGCCTGCTTCCATGTAGAGCCACGCAAGCAACTCCCGGTAGACTCGGTTGAGCGGGACGCGCCGTACTGCACGTTCCGTGGCGGCGATGCCGGCCTGCAATGCTTCCGGTTGCTCGGTAAATCGGCCCAGTCGGCTTCGGACGAAGTTGAGTTGCCGGTCGTTATGCTCCAGAATCGCGAGGTATTGCTCGAAGGCCTCCTCGTGCCGGCCGGTCTGGCTATAGAGGTAGGCGAGGTCGGCCTGGAAGTTGGCCTGGGCCCCGAGGACTTCCTGTCCTTTTTCGAGCACGGCAATGGCCCGGTCCAGCAGCCGCACTTCGGTCATAGACTGATAAACGACCCGGTAGGTGTTGCGGTTGGAGGGGTTCGTAGCGAGTGCCGCTTCCCATGCCTCCAGAGCACCGACCTCGTCGTTGTTCAGGTACAGCAGCCGGCCTTTTTCGGCGAGGAACACCGGGTTATTCGGATCGCGCTGGACCTGGCTCTCGGCAAGCTGCACGGCATCGGCATACCGTTTCAGGCTTTCGAACGCTTGCCGCAGCTTGTCGTAAAAGATGTAGTTATCCGGCTGCTCGTGGTAGAGGTCTTCCAGGAGCGGGATGGCCCGGTCAGCCTGCCCCGCCCGAAGGTAGGTATCTGCCAGGTTGAGCTTGGCAGCAAGGGAGTTGTCGCCACCCTGCGCACGCAGGACCTGAAACGGTGTAAAGCTGAGCGCCAGCGCGAACACCGCCACAGCGAAGCGGGGGCAGGAAGACAGGAACGGAACAGCGGGTAAAAGCTTCATGCGGGACGCCTGAGAACCGACGCGCTATGTATCTGCGTGAGGTACTATGTCGCGGCAGACCGTATGTTTCTGGATCGTAACCTGAATGGATACGCTGCAGGATGGTTTACAGCAGAGACCCCGAATGACACAGACGCGTTTCTGTACGGCGGTGCATGTTCCGATAGCTTCACTAGCTTTCGGATGCCGTGACGGTGTGAACCTTCATGGTCCCTGTATATGGACGACGTCCGTACGGGTTATATTGGAAACGTTGCGCATGCAGCCTTGCGTGGTCTGGACCTTGTTGAACATTTTACGCCGAAGGCATCTACATAAACCGGCGGTAGCCTGAAATTTTAGTCGTCATCGCGAGGAGATTGGTTACTTTCAGTCAGTGGCCTCGCTCGTGCCCCCGGCTCGCAATGACCTCGTATAACTCGAATGAGTCAACGTCCTCTCAGAGAGGTGGTTCGTAACGGTTCCGTGGCGCCGCGCGGTCTATCCGTGCTCGGATCCACCGGATCCATCGGTACGCAGACGCTCGATGTAGTGCGGCTTTTCCCGGACCGGCTGCGTGTGAAGGCGCTCACCTCGAATACGCGCGCCGATCTCTTGATTCGGCAGGCACTGGAGTTTCGTCCGGAGTGTGTCGTCATCCAGGATCCGGCCGGCTACCCTATCGTCGCTGAAGGCTTACGAGGGACGGGGATCCGTGTCTTGCAGGGGCGGGAGGGGCTTCTGGAGGCCGCTACCTTGCCGGGTGTTGAGACAGTCGTTGCCGCCGTAGTCGGATTTGCAGGGCTGGAGCCGGTACTGGCCGCCATACAGGCGGGTAAGCAGATCGCGCTTGCCAATAAGGAGACGCTGGTCGTTGCCGGCTCACTCGTATACGATCTGCTACGCCGGGAAAACGGTGTGCTCATTCCAATCGACAGCGAGCATTCCGCCATTTTCCAGTGTCTCGTCGGTGAGCCGCCGGAGAGCATAGAAAAGCTGATCCTCACTGCGTCCGGCGGTCCATTCCGCACTCGTCCGCTGGATACGTTCGGAGACATCACGAAAGCGGAAGCGCTCTGTCATCCCAACTGGTCGATGGGGGCCAAGATCACCATCGATTCGGCGACGATGATGAACAAGGGCCTGGAAGTGATCGAGGCGCACTGGATGTTCGGACTCGATGCGGACCGGCTGGAGGTGCTCGTCCATCCACAGTCCATCATCCACTCGATGGTTACCTTCAGAGATGGGTCCACGAAAGCACAACTCGGCTGCCCTGACATGAAGGTGCCCATTCAGTATGCGCTCAGCTATCCAGAACGGTGGGCGGCTCCTCATGAGCGGGTCGATTGGACCCGGGTCGGGCAGCTCGACTTTGAGCCGCCCGACCTCGTGAAATTTCCGTGCCTTCGGCTTGCTTTTGAAGCGTTACGGATAGGCGGCACTGCGCCGGCCGTTCTCAATGCGGCCAACGAACAGGCCGTGGCACTGTTTTTGGACGATCAGATTACGTTCCTTGATATTCCGCGCCTCATCGAAGAGGCGATGGAGGCGCTCGCTGCTCCTGTGCAGCCTTTGCTCGAAACGCTCGTAGAAGCGGATCAGGAGGCGCGGCGTTTCGTTATGGAACACAGCCGTGCCACGGCTGATTGAAGGTAGAATATTCTGATTGACGGTCCGTAGTTCGTTGTCAGTTGATTTTGAATGTTTAGTGTCCTGAGTTCCATGATTCGCATCTTTGAATCTGAGCACGCAATGGACAACGGATTATAGGTAGATAATCACCCCCTCGCCGGTACTATTGGTATGTGTTTGGTCCGGCGTATAGCATTGATTATATGGAATTTGGTCTCGAGATTCTTTCTTACATTTTCTGGCTTATCGTCGCCCTCATGGTGCTCGTGTTCGTCCACGAGATGGGGCACTTCCTCTTTGCGAAACTCTTCCGCATGCGGGTGGACCGCTTCTCCATCGGATTCCCGCCCAAGATTGTAGGTAAGAAGATCGGCGAGACGGAATACATGATCGGCGCCACGCCGCTCGGTGGCTACGTAAAAATAGCGGGCATGGTGGACGAGAGTATGGACACCGACTATGCGGCTTCGGAGCCACAGCCCTGGGAGTTCCGATCCAAACCCGTCTGGCAGCGCATCATCGTCATCACGGCAGGTGTCGTTTTCAATATCCTCCTGGCTATTGGCATTTTTGCCGGCCTGCGGTGGGCGTACGGGGAAGACTACGTACCGGCGGAGAACGTCGAAGCCGTCTACGTATCGGAACACTCGCCAGCCTACGAAATGGGGTTGCGCACGGGCGACCGCATCGTTGCAGTCAGCGGACGAAAACTGGAGCGCTTTCAGGACCTCGACGCCATTGAGAACATCCTGGCAGACCCGTTCACGATTACGGTAGAACGGAGCGGCCAGCAACTCACGTTCGAAGGGCCTCCGGACATTGTGACGCGGCTGGGCCGCTCCGAAATTGGCCTCGGCATTTCACCGATACCCAGTCTCATCGGCGGGGTAATGGAGGGCTCGGCGGCAGATTCGGCTGGTATCCGTCCCGGAGACCGGATCATTGCCATCGGTGGCCAGCCGGTCCGGTTCTGGAACGAGATGACCGAAAAACTCCAGCAGTCCAATGGCCAGCCATTGACGGTGCAGTGGGAACGGCCAGACTCGCTGATGTCGACGACGCTGGCATCCAATGGACCTGCAGTCGCGATCATGAGCGATACGCTGGGCGGCATCCACATCCTGGAAGCCACGGTTACCCCGCGGTGGAGCGATTCGGACGAAAAGTTCGTGCTGGGCGTCGGCGGTCCCGATCCCGCGCTGCTCGGCGCCGAGTTCGGCGTTCGGCACAGGGACTTCAATCCCATCGAGGCGATACATGCCGGGGCAACGGAAACCTGGCAGTACACCAGTGCCATCGTCACGAGCCTGAAACGCGTGTTCACCGGACGGGACGACTTCCGGGAGAACATGGGTGGTATCGTATCCATTGCCAAGTACACCAAGGAGGCCGCCGATCTCGGCGCGGCTACGTTCTGGCGGATGGTGGCGCTTCTTTCGATCTCGCTCGCGGTCATGAACATCCTGCCGATCCCGGCTCTGGACGGCGGCCATCTGGTATTCCTCATTTACGAGGGGATCACACGCCGCGAGCCGTCGCTCCGGGTACGCATGGCCTTGCAGCAGGTCGGTATGATCGTCTTGCTCGTCTTCATGACGTTCCTCATCTTCAACGATATTCTGAAACTCTGATCCCGCGTGCGCCCGGCTCCGCAGTTGGAGACCGGGCGCCATACGATTCATGGAACTAGTGCAAGCCCTCACGTCATCGGAGAAGGTGCAGTCGTCCGATGACGCCGCACAACAGGAAGCGCTCCGGCAGCGTGGAGAAATTCCCTCGCACATTGCCATCATCATGGACGGAAACGGCCGCTGGGCAAAGCAACGCGGCCATAACCGGTTCTTCGGGCACGTGGAAGGTGTTTCTTCCGTGCGGGATATTGCAGAAGCGTGCGCGCAGGTCGGCGTCCGGTATCTCACGCTATATACGTTCAGTACCGAGAACTGGCAGCGCCCGGCCATGGAGGTGAGTTCGCTGATGAAGCTCCTCGTTCACACGATCCGGCGTGAGCGACAGACGCTTCTGAAGAACAACATTCGCCTGAGTGCCATCGGCGATCTCGATAAGCTCCCTACCGCATGCCGGGTTGAACTGGAAGAGACCATGCGGGCGACGGAAGCCGGGGCGAAGATGACGCTCACTCTGGCACTCTCGTACAGTGGACGGTGGGAGCTTACGAACGCCATGCGCGAGATCGCGCGGAAGGTACAGCGTGGCGAGCTCGATCCCGAGACCATCTGCGAAGAAACCATCTCCAACCATCTCTGCACGGCAGGCATCCCGGATCCCGAACTGCTTGTCCGTACCGGTGGCGAGCTTCGGGTATCCAACTATCTGCTGTGGCAGCTTGCCTATACGGAACTGTACGTCACGGATCGATACTGGCCCGAGTTTCGCCGCCCGCACCTCTATGAGGCTATCCTGAGCTATCAGGACCGCGACCGCCGCTTCGGAAGGGTGGTAGCGTAACCCGTCCCCCCCGGGAACGGATCTACCCGTACGTATTCAAGGAGGAGAGCATGCCCCCATATTCGACCGTTGCCGTGCGCAGAACATATAGTGCAATAATCCTGATAGCGCGTTCGTTTTGATAGACATGAGAGCCGTGCAGAGGGTCCGTAGATTATTCGGAGGCGGAGGAAACCAATGTGGAACGAAGCTTGTTTAGGGATCGGTTTGATGCGTAAGTACCTTGTAAAACAATATTCTGCAATGGGTTATAGGTGGTTCGTGGCACTCGCGCTTAGCGCCTTGTTCGTTCCGGGTGCGTATGCGCAGACCGTTCCAACGGGTGTCCCGAACGGGGTCGGTCCGAATGGGCTGTACACGGAAGCCCCGGCAGAATATGAAGTGAAGGAAATCAAGGTAGAGGGCGCCGATACCGAAGCCGTTGCCAGCTACGTACGCCAGGTGAGTGGCCTGCAAGTCGGCCAGACGGTAACTGTGCCCGGCGATCCCGCGTTGTCCGACGCCATCCGAAACATTTATGCCCCCGGTCTTTTCTCGGACGTGAAAATTGCCACGGAAAAGACAGACGATGGGGGCATCAACCTCGTGCTCCGCGTACAGGAAGAGCCCAAGCTGAACGAGTTCAGGATCGAGGGCGTCAAGAAGGGTGATCGGGAGGATCTGCAAAAGCAGATGAGCCTCCTCAGGGGTCGCCCCGTCCGACCAACCGACATCGAGCAGGCCAAGCGCGTCATCCAGAAATACTACGGCGCCAAGGGGTTTGCCCTTACCGAGGTGGACGTGAGGCGCAATGTCAATGATGCGGCGAATACGGTCGATCTCACCCTCGTTGTAAATCGCGGCGAACGCGTGCGTGTAGGTGACGTGCGTATCGAAGGGAACAGCGAACTATCCGACCGCAGCATCGCCCGCCGCCTCAAGAATACGCGAGAGGGCCGCTGGTGGCGCTTCTGGAAGAAATCCAAGTTCAATGAGGACAAGCTCGAAGAAGACCTCCAGGCGGTGCTGGACTTTTACCGGGAGCGCGGCTACTACGACGCACGCATCGTGCGCGACTCCGTCTATATCGTGGTCGACAACGGCAGTCCGCGTGCCATCGTCGAGTTGGAGGTCCACGAGGGGAAGCAGTATCACATCCGCAATATCGACTGGGAAGGCAATACCGTCTACTCCGACGAGGTGCTTACTCAGGCACTCGGTTTCAAGAAAGGTGACGTCTACAACCAGACGAAACTGCAACAGAACCTGTTCGCCAACAAGAACAGCTCGGATGTAGCCAGCCTCTACATGAACAGAGGCTACATGCGATTCAACGCCGAGCCGACCATCCGTGTCGTTGCCGAAGACTCGATCGACATTTCATTCGACGTGACCGAAAGCGATATCTACACGTTCGGCAACATCGATATCCAGGGTAACGACAAGACGAAAGAACACGTCATCCGCCGCGAGCTCTACACGATTCCCGGCCAGACGTTCAGCCGCTCGCAGATTCAGGAATCCATTCGCCGCCTGGCTCAGCTCAACTATTTCAACCAGGAATCGCTGACGCCGACGATCGAGGTGGACGAGCAGAACAAGGAAGTGGACCTCACCTATAACGTGGAGGAGGTCGGCAGCGATCAGCTGGAACTCTCCGGTACATGGGGCCGGTACGGTCTGATCCTCATGCTCCGGTTCGGATTCAACAACTTCTCCGCGCAGAATATCTTCAATCCCAGCGCGTGGCGACCGCTTCCGTCTGGTGACGGTCAGAAGCTTTCTGTCGGCATCCAGACGAACGGCAGCTACTACCAGAACTACTCGATCTCCTTCACGGAGCCCTGGTACCGCGGCCGCCCGACACCGGTAGGCTTCTCCCTTTCCCATTCCCGCATGGGTAGCGGTATATACGGCAGCTACTACTTCAGGGACCGTGAAGAGCGTGACGACGGAAGTCTCATCACGACGTCGGCACGTGCGTTCTATCAGAAACGCTTGAACTGGCCGGACGACTACTTCACGACGGGGACGAGCATCGGATATCAGTATTACCTGAATAACCTTGATGGGTATCCCTACATCCCTGAGGGGTTGAGCCAGGAAGTTTCCATCGAGCAGACGCTTTCCCGGAGCTCCATCGACAACCCGATGTTCCCCATGAGCGGTTCGGAGGTGGCGCTTTCGCTCAAGGTCGCTCCGCCGATCCCCGGGTTCATCCAGTACCACAAGTGGCGGTTCAAGTCGAGCTGGAACGTACCGCTTGCGAACAAGATCTCCTTCGGGTTCGGCACGGACCTCGGCTATGTAGGCTCTCTTACCGGCGATCCGGTCGAGTTCGGCTTGTTCGACGTAGGCGGCTCGCCGTTCGATGCACAGGGGTATTACACCTTTGGAACGGACCTCATCTATATGCGCGGCTATCCGCGAAGCGCCATCACCCCGCGTGATGCGAACAACAACATCCTGGGTGGCAGGGTGCTGAACAAGTTCACGTCGGAGATCCGCTGGCTCGCCGTGCAGTCGCCCCAGATCCAGGCGGCCCCGTACATCTTCATGGATGCTGCCAACACGTGGACGGGCCTGAGCACCTACAATCCCGCTGAACTGTACCGTTCCGCCGGCGTCGGCGTCCGGCTGTTCCTGCCCATCGTCGGTATGCTGGAATTGACCTATGGGTACAACTTCGACAGATACCCGCTCGTCAATAGCGCCACCGGAGAGTTGAGTGACCGGAAGTGGTACTTCCAGTTCTCACTCGGTCAGAGCTTTGGAAACTAAAAGCGATCAGCAATCGGCTATCGGTCTCCGGTCCTGGGGCCGGTAGCCGCTGCTCCAATAAATCAGACACATCCATGAAAACAAGGATAGCCCGGTCGCTTGCCGTTCTTGCGCTGGGCCTGTTGGCCCTGCCCGGAGCGGCTGCGGCGCAACAGAAGATCGGTTACATCGATTCGGAATACATCCTGAGTAAAACCCCGGATTATGCGACCGTACAGCAGCAGATCGACCGCCTGGCTCAGGAGTGGCAGGCTACGATCGAGAGCCGGAAACGGGAGGTAGACGAGATGTTCCGCGACTATCAGGCGCGTGAACTGCTCTATACCAACGAGGAGCGCCAGAGCAAGCGCGAAGAGATCATGCGGGCCGAAGCCGAGGTGGAGCGCCTTCGAATGGATTACTTCGGGCCGGAAGGTCAACTCTTCACACGGCAGGAACAGCTCATGCGCCCCATTCAGGAACGTATTCTCGCTGCCGTCGAAACCGTCGCCAGAGAGGGCGGGTATGATTATGTTTTCGACAAGAGCGGAGACTTCCTGTTCATGTACACTCGCGAGCAGTTCGACCTCAGCGACGATGTGCTGCAGGAGCTAGGAATCGACGTGGAAAGCGCATCGAGGAATTAAGGACAGGCCTGCGTTCGCACCCTGGCCTGCATTGTATATATTTCCGGCCGCTAGCCGCAAACGAACCATCTACGGCCACTACATCAGAACTCACCGAATCATTCATAAGGC
>Ga0164243_10014047_pt1 | contig 11180 bp, 6 predicted proteins | sample OricompcompostOP_FD_108781 | JGI IMG/M metagenome (GOLD analysis project Ga0164243, IMG submission 108781) | Organic Plus compost microbial communities from Emeryville, California, USA - Original compost - Organic plus compost (OP) | ecosystem: Engineered > Solid waste > Mixed feedstock >... | reverse complement strand
TCATAGCGCTGGTGGGCCTGGGGCCGCTCGCCGGCGCGACCGCGCTCGCCCAGCCCTCCGGGACCGAGGATCTGGTCGACCTCGATGGGGACGGCGACGTGGACGAGGACGACCGGGCGCTGCTCGAGGCGGCCGAGGTCATCTCGATCGAGGACAAGTCCGAGGCGACCCGGCTCGTCGAGTCCGCGCGCGCGGTCACCGTCGTCGACCTGCGCAAGGCGCGCGAGCGCGCGGCGGACCTCGGCGAGGTGATGTCCCGCGCGCACGGGATCCAGGTCCGCCGTAGCGGCGGGCTCGGCTCGGCGACGCGGTTCTCGCTCAACGGGCTCTACGACGAGCAGATCCGGTTCTTCGTCGACGGGATCCCGCTCTCGCTCGCCGGCTGGGGGCTCGGCATCGCGAACATCCCGGTCGACCAGATCCAGCGCGTCGACGTGTATCGCGGCGTCGTCCCGATCGGGCTCGGCGCGGATGCGCTCGGCGGAGCGATCGATCTCGTCACCGATCCGTCGTGGGTCGATCGCGCCTCGGCGAGCTACCAGGTCGGCTCGTTCGGCACGCACCGCGGCTCGATCGGCGCGCGGGTCCGCGACGACGCGACCGGGGCCGCGCTCGGGATGAGCCTGTTCGTCGATCGCGCGACCAACGACTACGAGGTCGAGGTCGAGGTCCCCGACGATCTGGGGCGACCCGTCCCCACGCGCGTGCGCCGGTTCCACGACGCGTACCAGGCCGGCGGCGCGATCATCGAGGGTGGGCTCGTGCAGCGTGGCCCGATCGAGCGCGCGCTCGTGCGCGTGTTCCAGGCCCAGTACGCCAAGGAGCTCCAGCACAACCTCGTGATGGCGATCCCGTACGGGGAGGCCGCGTACGCGGGGGACAGCCGTGGCGTCGCGCTCGACGTGGTGCTCGCGCACGGGCCGTGGCGCGGACGCCTCGTCCTCGGCGGGGCGCGCACGCACACCGACCTGCGAGACGTCGGTACCGGCGTCTACGACTGGCACGGGCAGATCGTCCGCGAGCGTGCACGCCCCGGCGAGATCGGGACCCGCCCCGTCGATCAGCGCATCCACGAGACGAGCGTGTTCGCGCGCGCGACGCTCGAGCGAGCGCTCGGGGAGGCACACACGCTCCGCCTCGCGATCGCGCCGACGATCACGGACCGCCGCGGCACCGACTTTCTCGACACCAACCCCGACGGTCGCGACTCGATCGAGGCGCGCCGCGAGCTCGCGCAGCTCGTGACCGGCATCGAGCACGAGGTCTCCGCCCGCGGCGGGCGCCTCGAGAACATCGCGTTCGCGAAGCTCTACCGGTCCGCGATGGACGCCGAGCTCGAGCAGGCGAACTTCCAGTTCGTCCCCGTGAGCGAGCGGCGGAGCCGGTTCGGGGTCGGCGACAGCCTGCGCTACAAGCTCACGGACCAGCTGGTCGCGAAGGCGAGCTACGAGTGGGCGACCCGCATGCCGTCCGTCGAGGAGCTGTTCGGCGACGGGGTGCTGATCGACGCCGACCTCGAGCTCGTGCCGGAGACCAGCCACAACGCGAACCTCGGCCTGCAGCTCGCGCGCGAGACGCGGACCGGCGCGTGGGCGGGCGAGGTCGCGGCGTTCGGTCGTCTCGTCGAGAACATGATCTTCCTCCTGCCGCTGAACCCGCGCTCGGTCTACCGGAACGTCGCGGGCGTGCACGTGCTCGGCGCCGAGGGCTCGTTCGGCTGGGTCGCGCCAGGCGAGTGGGCGAGCCTCACCGCGAACGCGACGGTCCAGGACATCCGCAACGCGTCGAGCGAGGGCACGTTCGGCCGGTTCGAGGGCGATCGTGTCCCGAACCGCCCGTGGCTGCTCGGCTCGCTCGACGCGTCCGTGCGGCGTCGCGACAACCTCCTCGCGAACGACGAGCTCACGCTGTTCGCGAGCAGCCGCTACGTGCACGAGTTCTTCCGCGGCTGGGAGAGCGCCGGCCAGCGCGACAGCAAGCAGGTGGTGGAGGCGCAGCTGGTCCACGGGCTCGGGGTCACGTACGCGATCCGCGGCAAGACGCCGATCGCGACGACGCTCGAGCTCCAGAACCTGACCGACGCCCGCGCCTACGACTCGTACGGCGTGCTGCGCCCCGGCCGCGCGGTGTACCTGAAGATCTCCGCCGAGCTGTAGGCCTCCCGCTCCGCGCTCGCGCGCGTCGTCAGCCCGGGCTACCGGGCGGCGGCGCCGCGGTGGCGCGCGATCGCCACAGCCACGCGATGCCCTCGAGGAGGATCACGCCGGCGAGAGTGACGAGGACCATCGGCAGGAGGACGCCGATCCCGACGAGGGCGGCGAGGAGCCCCCACGACGTCCGCTTCGCCGGCGGCACGCCGACCTTGCCGCGCGGGCGGCGCTTCCACCACATCCACGGTCCGGTGACGCACAGCGCGGCGAGGAGCAGCGCGGCGAGGCACGCGAGGATGCGGCCGGGCAGGCCGAGGATCGAGCCGATGTGGATGCCGTAGAGGACGCCGTCGATCTTGCCGATCGCCGAGCGGTCGGCGTTCGTCAGCCGCTCGATCTCGTCCCCCGAGTAGGCGTCGATCCACACGAGCTCGGTCTTCGACGCCGACGCGTACGCGGGGTCGAACAGGAAGAACGCGTACGACGAGTCCGGCTGCGCCCGCTTGTCCCAGAAGAAGATCGCGCGGCGCTCGGTCGCGCGATCGATGCCGGCGGCGGCGAGCGCGGCGTCCGTGCCGAGCCGCGGCGCGCCGGGGATCACCGTCGACGACGGCGGGTGATCCCAGGTCTCGTGCACGGCGTCCTCGGTGAGCGGGTGCCAGCGCGAGTTGCCCGTCCACACCGTCCACATCAGGCCCGATGCGGTGATCGCGAACATCACGGGCAAGAAGTACATGCCGCCGACCGCGTGCAGATCGCGCAGCAGCTGGCGCCCGCGGACGCCGCGCCGCGGCCACCACACGCCGCCACCCCGGCGCTTGCCACGCGGCCACCACAGCACCGCCCCCGACGCGAGGAGCAGCATCGTCCACGTGGTCGCCCAGTCGATCGCGAGCCGCCCCGGTCGTCCGAGCATCAGCTCGTAGTGCAGGCTGAACACCACGCTGAAGAACGACGACGTGGCGTCGCGCTCGCCGAGCACCGTGCCGCGGTACGGATCGAGATAGATCTCCCGGCGCTCACCCTCGGCGCAGTACACGCGCGCCGGCGCGTCGACGAAGCCGGGCAGGGTCATGCCGACCGGCGTGCAGTGCTGCTTGGCGGTGGCGAGCAGATCGTCGACCGGCACGAGCTCGGGGCCCGGCTCGACGACGAGCAGCTCGGGGTTCGCCCAGCGGTCGAGCTCGGGCTGGAACGCCCACAGCGCGCCGGTCATCGCGACGACGAACAGGATCGGACAGGCGACGACGCCGGCGAGGAAGTGCCAGCGCCACACGATGCCGTACAGACGGGTGGCCACCTCCGACTGGTATCACGACCGACTTGAAATTGAAAACGGATTTCATTATCTAGAGCGTGCATCTGCCGGCGTCGTCGGGACTCCCGGGCGCGCGGTGGCGTGCTCGGCGGGCCGCGTCCGATGGCGCAGGTGCAGCCACAGATCGAACGGCACCAGCGCCGCGGCGCGCAACACGACGAACATCGCCACGAGCGAGATCGCCAGCACGTGATCGCTGTGCGCGATCACCGCGAGCGCGAGCGCCGGGTTGCCGAGCGCGGCGGCGTACGCGACCGCGATGCGACGATCCGTGGGATCGGCCGCGGCGACATAGCCGAGGAGCGCCGCGCCGAGCGAGATCGCCACCGCCGCGAGGATCTCGGCGAGCGCGAGATCGCGGAGGCCGGGGAGACCCCGCAGCAGCTCGGTCGTGACGAAGATCGCGAGGCCCACGAAGAACAGGACCTCGACGAGCCTCGCGAGCGTGGCGGCCAGCCGCGGAGAGACGGCGTTGATGATCCAGCCGACGGCGTACGGGGCGAGCACCGTGGGGACCAGGATCGCGGCGACGTCGTCGGGCCCGAACGCCAGCCGGTGCGGCGTCAAGTGCGTCAGCACGATCGCCCACAGCGGCACCAGCAGGATCGCGGTCAGCGCGGTGCTGATCAGCACGAGCAACGACAGGTGATGGTGGCCATGCGCGCGCTTCGTATGCCGCAGCGCGAGCGGCTTGCCCGGGCAGATGGCGAGGACCATCAGGACCCGCGCGTCGAACGGCGAGGGCTCGGCGATGTGGACGACGAGCAGGGCGAGCAGCGGGACACCGATCCAGACGATCGCCAGGGCGCGCGCGAGATGCTGCCATCGCTCGGTCAGCTCGCGGAGCACCCGGTGATCCGTGCGCAGCCCGACGGTCAACATGAACAGCGCGATCACGTGCCCCGCGAGGAAGTGGCCGATCGTCTGCAGCATCGTCGATGTCGACACGGAGCAAGCGCCGCACCGCGGACGAGGCGGTGTTTCCCCGTCCGCCCGGTTCGGCGCGCGACGAAGGGGGCGTGCGTTCCCGGTGGCACGTGGCGTGCTCGCCTCGCGAGCCATGGCGGAGCGTCGGTCCGATCAGCCGTTCTCGCTGACGCGCGGCGGTCCGTTTCATCAGCTCGCGCATCGGCTCCGGTTCATCGCTCCGTCCGGGCACCTGCGCTGGGTCGCGCTGGCCGCGATCGCCTGGATCCCGCTGATCGTCGCGTCGCTGTTGCGGATCGCCGCCGGTGCGTCACCGCATCCGCTCGTCCTGGATCCCTCGGTCCACGCGCGCTTCGTGATCTCGCTCCCGTTGCTCGTCGTCGCCGAGACCGTGCTCGAGGCGCGGGTCCATCACGTCGTGCGGCTGCTGCACGAGGAGCGGATCGCCGAGCGCGCGAAGCTCGACGCGATCCTGCGCCGCGTCGAGCAGCTCCGCGATGCACGGGTCGTCGAGGTGGCGCTGGCTATCGTCGCGCTGGTCGGCGGTCAGCTCGCGCTGTGGGGCGTGGCGGGACCGAGCGGGTACCTGCACGGCCCCACGGGCGACGCGGCGCCGCTCCGAACGTTCGAGAGCATCTGGTACGCGGTGCTCGCGCTGCCGCTGCTCCAGTTCCTCGTGATGCGCTGGCTGTGGCGCTGGCTGCTCTGGACCTACGTGCTCGTGCGGCTCTCGCGCCTGCGGCTCGAGACGAACGCGCTCCACCCGGATCAGGCCGCGGGGCTCAAGTTCCTGAGCTTCCCGGTCGACGCGTTCGCGGTGTTCATCGCCGCCAACGTCGCCGTCGCGGCGGCGGCGCGGATCATCCCGCTCCAGCAAGGCGAGGTCACGCTCCAGGCGCTCGGCCCTCGGATCGCCGCGTTCGTGGGGTTCTGCCTCGCCGTCGCGTGTGGCCCGCTGCTCTTGTTCGCCGGGAAGATCTTCCGCGCGCGCTACCGCACCCTCGTGGACTACCACGTGCTCGCGCGCGACTACGTCCGCTCGTTCCACCACAAGTGGTTCGGGCCGCCGCGCGGGCACCCCGCGACCGGCGAGACCGGCGCGGATTCGTCGCTGCTCGGCACGCCGGACCTCCAGTCGCTGCACGACATGGACGGCTCGTTCCAGCTCGTCGAGAGCACGAAGGTGCTCCCGTTCGGGCTGCGCACCATCGTCCACCTCGTCGCCGGAGCGGCGGTCCCGATCGTGCCGCTGCTGTTCGTGACGATCCCGCTGTCGGAGATCCTGGCGTTCCTCGGGCGGATGCTGCAGCTGCCGATGCTGTGACCGGCCGCTGCGCCAGCCTCAGTGCGCTTCGCGGGGATCGGTCGGCGGCATCGTCTCGACGATGCGCCAGTCGACGACGCTCGACGGCTCGCGGAGGAACTCCTCCGGGTGCGGGTGCGCGAGCGCGTAGCGCAGGACCTCGTCCATGTGCTTGACCGGGATCACCGCGATCTGCTCGAGGACCTGCTCCGGCACGTCCTTGATGTCCTTGCGGTTCTCCTCGGGGATCAGCACGGTCTCCACGCCGGCGCGGTGGGCCGCGAGGATCTTCTCCTTGAGCCCGCCGATCGGCAGCACGCGGCCGCGCAGCGTGACCTCGCCGGTCATCGCGATCGTCTGGCGCACCGGGATGCGGAGCAGGGCGCTCGCCATCGCGGTCGCCATCGTGATGCCCGCCGACGGCCCGTCCTTCGGGATCGCGCCCTCGGGGAAGTGGACGTGCATGTCGATCTTGTTCTGGAAGTCGTTCGACAGCCCGAACGTGCCGGCGCGCGAGCGGAGGTAGCTCATCGCGGCCTGCGCGCTCTCCTGCATGACCTCCCCGAGCTTGCCGGTCAGCGTCAGCTTGCCCTTGCCGGGGACGATCGTGACCTCGGCGGTCAGCAGATCGCCGCCGAACGCGGTGACGGCGAGGCCGTTCGCGAGCCCGATCTCGTCCTCCTTCTCGCGCCGCGCCTCGCGGAACTTCTCCACGCCGAGCCACTGCACGAGCCGCTCGGGCGTGACCTCGAACGTGGTCACGGTCCGGTTCGCGGACAGGTACTCCTTCGCGATCTTCCGGCACACCGTCGCGATCTCGCGCTCGAGGTTCCGGACGCCAGCCTCCTTCGTGTAGCGGTGGATGATCGTCGACAGGGCCTCGTCCGTCCACGTGATCGCGAGATCCTTCACGCCGTTCGCCTCCGCCTGCTTCGGGATCAGGTACTGGCGCGCGATCGCGATCTTCTCCCACTCGGTGTAGCCGGGCAGCTCGATGATCTCGAGACGATCGTGGAGCGGCAGCGGGATCGAGTGGATCTGGTTCGCCGTCGTGATGAACATGACGTCGGACAGGTCGTAGTCGAGATCGAGGTAGTGATCGTTGAACGTGCTGTTCTGCTCGGGATCGAGCACCTCGAGCAGCGCGCTCGCCGGGTCACCGCGGAAGTCCATCGACATCTTGTCGATCTCGTCGAGCAGGAACACCGGGTTCTGCGAGCCGACCTTCTTGAGCGACTGGATGATCTTGCCGGGCAGCGCGCCGATGTACGTGCGACGGTGGCCGCGGATCTCCGCCTCGTCACGCACGCCGCCGAGCGCCTGGCGCACGAACTTGCGGCCCGTGGCGTGGGCGATCGAGCGCGCGAGCGAGGTCTTGCCGACGCCCGGCGGGCCCGCGAGGCAGAGGATCGGTCCGCGCTGGCGCGGCACGAGCGCCTGCACGGCGAGGTACTCGAGGATGCGCTCCTTGACCTTCTTCAGGCCGTAGTGCTCGGCCTCGAGGATCTTCTCCGCCTCGTTGATGTCGTGGCGATCCTCGGTCTTCTCGTCCCACGGCAGCGCGACGACCCAGTCGAGGTAGTTGCGCACGACCGTCGCCTCGGCCGACATCGGCGACATCTGCTTGAGCTTCTTGAGCTCCTTGAGGCAGCGCTCGCGCGCCTCCTTGCTCATCTTCTTCGACTTGATCTTCTGCTCGAGCTCGTTGAGCTCGTTCTTGAACTCGTCGCGCTCTCCCCCACCGAGCTCCTTCTGGATCGCCTGCATCTGCTCGTTGAGGTAGAACTCCTTCTGCTGCTTCTCCATCTGCTTCTTGACGCGAGAGCGCAGCTTCTTCTCGACCTGGCGGATCTCGATCTCGCCCTGCATGAGCTCGCCGAGCCGCTCGAGGCGCTTGCCGGCGGACGGGGTCTCGAGGAGCTCCTGCTTGTCCTTGAGCTTCAGCGCGACGTGGGCGACGATCGTGTCGGCGAGCCGGCCCGGCTCCTCGATCGTGCGGACGCTGACGAGCATCTCCGGCGGGATGCGCGTGTTGAGCTTGACGTAGTCCTCGAACACGTCCTGCACCGAGCGCATGAGCGCCTGGAGCTCGGAGCCGTCCTCCTCGGGCTCCTCGACGTCCTCGACGTCGCAGACGAAGAACGGCTCGCGCTGCGCGAAGCTCGTGATCCGCGCGCGCGCGCGGCCCTCGACGAGCACCTTCACCGGTCCCTTCGGGAACCGCAGCAGCTGGATGATGTGGCCGACCGTGCCGATCGAGAAGATGTCCTCCTCGCTCGGGTCGTCGGTCTTCGCCCGTCGCTGCGCCGCGAGCAGGATCTGCTTGTCCCCCGCCATCGCCTCCTCGAGCGCCGACAGCGACTTGTCGCGCCCGACGAACAGGGGCACGACCATGTGCGGGAACACGATGATGTCGCGGAGTGGGAGAAGGGGAAGACGATAGCCACCGGCGGCCCCCCGGGGTCCGCGCGCATCCGATTTCATGGTCCGATACTCTAGGGCCTACGCGAAGTTGAGCAAGAAATCACGGTCGGCTGTGGCAAAAAGACCATGCTGGAAGTGGCAAAAACACCGCGCTCCCGGTGTCCGACGGGCGCACGGGTTCCGAGCGATCGCTCTACGATCCCGATCCGAGCGTAAGCCAGCTTGCGTCGGGCCCGCTTGGCATCAGCACTGCTCCGAGCGGTGGCTGCTTCAATGCAGCAGTCGCGGGTCCCTCAGTCGCTCGTCGAGGCCTACCTCGTCATCGACCAGCCCCGACAGCGAGTGGCTCACTGGAGCACGGCGCTCGCCCCGCTCGACGACCGCACCGCGCCGCGGCTCGCCGAGGTCAGCGCCTACTACGATCCCACGACCGATCAGGCGCTGATCGGGCTGCGCTACGAGGCGGCCGTGCTGGGCGGGGCGGGGCTCGCGTTCGTCGTCGAGCTCGCGCTGCTGCAGGAGATCGGGATGATCCAGCCGGCGGAGCTGACGCAAGGCGATCGTCACCGGTTCCTCGGCGAGCGCCTCGCGCGCTGCACGCTGCAGGTCGGCGAGCACGGCGGCGTCGTCTCCACGCTCGGCGAGCTCGTGCGGCGCATCCGCGAGCTGAAGTCGAACGCGAGCCGGGTGACGCGGCCGACCTCGCCCCCACCGGCGCGCGCGGCGCGAGGCCTGATGCGCACCGACGGTGACGCGCCGGTCCTTCGCGTGCAGCCCCGCGGGACGCGCGACGACGTGCCGCCCGCGAAGGCGCGCCCGCGGTCAACGCGCGACGAGCCAGGCGGGCCCCAGCCGTCGGCGCCGTCGCGCGTCGAGCGCAGCCCGGGGCGGGGTTCGCTGATCTCGCCCCACGTCATCCCCCGCGTCCACCGCGCCGCGACCGTCCAGCTCTCGCCCGCCGTCGTGCAGCGCCAGGCCGCGCAGTCGCTGCCACCTCCGCTGCCCCCTTCACGTGCGGGTTCGCCGAGCGAGCCCGCGACCGAGGTCACGTCGCTCGCGAGCCCGCTGCCGCCGGGCGTCATCTACGCGCGGTACCTGCGCAGCGGGCGCTGGGTGCCGATCCGCATCGGCGCGCTCTCGCTCAAGGGCGCGGCGCTGCTCTCGGGCGCGCTGCCCCGGGTCAACGACCACGTCGATGTCGCGCTGACATTCGGCACGCACCGCGCGCTCGTGCGAGGCAGCGTCGGCAAGATCTCGTCGCCGCACGAGGCGGCGATCAGCGGCACGTCCACCTTCAGCGTGAGCTTCGAGCTCGACGACGCCTCGCGCCGGCAGCTCACGGCCCTGCTCACCGCGGCGCGCGCCGCGAACGTCACGATCAAGCCGCCGCCGCCCCGACGGGAGCGGCGCTACCCGGTGGAGTGGCCGGTCGGGCTCGGCACCTCGCGCGGCGTGGTCCGCGCCGAGGCGCTCGACATCTCGCGCGAGGGCATGTTCGTGCGGCCGGTCCACGCGCTCACCTTGTCGAGCCGCATCAACTTCTCGTGCATCCTCGACGACGGCGAGCCGGTCGCGGGCCGCGCGCGCGTCGTTCGCCACGTCACGGAGGCCGACGCGCGCGTGTGCGGCATCGCCGCAGGCTACGGCCTCGCCATCGTCGACATGGGCGAGGACGCGCGCGCGCGCTGGCTCGCGTTTCTCGAGCGCATCGAGAAGCGCGCCGAGCGGCGCGTCCTGATCGGCGCCTCGCCGGGGCGACTCGTCGAGCTGCAGAGCCACCTCGCCGCGCTCGGCTACGCCGTGACCGGCGGCACGGATCCTGGCGCCCTGGTCGAGCTCGCGAGCGCGGAGTCGCGCCCCGTCGACGCCGCGCTGATCGATGCGAGCTGGCTGTCCCCATCGGTCACGGCGGAGTGGGTCGAGTCCCTGTTCGCCGCACGCAACGTTCCATGCGTCACGCACCACGGGGACGCAAAGCGTGCGCGGCTGGCGGTCGACAAGCTGCTTGCCGTGGCGTGATGCTCCGTTCACAACGTTACTGACCATCACAGGTTCCAGGCTGGTCGGGCCACGTAACCCGGCGTTTGGAGAGGGCGAGGAGCGGCTCGCATGCTGGCCCCGGACTTGCGAAGCTCTGCCGCAACCACGGAACTCACCCGAACCTGGGGGACTCTTCATGAAGCCTATCAAGTCACTGCTCGTGCTCGCCGCCATCCTCGTCACCCCGGCCGTCGCGTCGGCCCAGGGCTACGGTGGTGGGGGCTACTACAGCCAGCCACCTTCGACCCAGCTGCCCGGCGGGTTCCACAAGCGGCAAGGCCGCCTCGCGTTCGGTTTCAGCCTCGGCCTCGGCGGCATGTCGGATCGCTTCGGCGACATCGACTGCTTCGACTGCGACTACAGCCCGCTCGCCGGCATGGGCGCGGCTCACATCGGTGGCTTCCTCGGCCCGCGGTTCGCGCTGATGGGCGAGTTCCAGGTCAACGCGCAGACCCTGTCGTCGGATCGCTTCACGGGCGAGACCGAGACCCTGGTGCAGGGCGCCGCGATGATCGCCGGCCAGTACTGGCTGACCCCGCAGCTGTGGATCAAGGGTGGCGTCGGCTTCGCGAGCCTGCAGGTGAACACCTCGTGGTACGGCGACGGCATCACCGACGAGAGCACGATCCCCGAGAACGGTATCGCCCTGATGGGCGCGCTCGGCTACGAGCTCCTGTCTGCCCGCAACTTCTCGATCGACGTCGAGGGCCGCGTGATCAACGGCTCGTACGACGCGATCGACAACAACGTCACCGCCGGCAGCATCGGCATCGGCATCAACTGGTTCTGAGCGGCGGCGCGGGCGCGCGCGTCGCGTCGAGCTGCGCGTGTGCCGGGCAGGGCGTGCCTGGGGAGAACCGCGGCGCTACGCGCCTTCGGCGGCCTTCTGTTCCTTCGCGTAGGTGATCAGCGGCGCGGCGTGCTTCTCGATCACGTCCTCGTTGATGATCACCTCGGAGACGGACTGGCCGGGGGTGTCGTACATGATGTCGAGCAGCGCGGCCTCGAGGATGGCGCG
>Ga0164243_10014046_pt1 | contig 11181 bp, 10 predicted proteins | sample OricompcompostOP_FD_108781 | JGI IMG/M metagenome (GOLD analysis project Ga0164243, IMG submission 108781) | Organic Plus compost microbial communities from Emeryville, California, USA - Original compost - Organic plus compost (OP) | ecosystem: Engineered > Solid waste > Mixed feedstock >... | reverse complement strand
GGGCAGCATCGCATTTGAGATCGAGGACTGAGGACTTACTCCGGTCTCGTTCTATCGCGGCATAGGGGCATCGTTCCATGTCCCCGGCGCGATCCCGTCCACGCTCCAGCTTCCGATGCTCCATCGCACCAGCCGCAGCGTCGGCAGGCCGACCGCGGCGGTCATCCGGCGCACTTGCCGGTTTCGCCCTTCCCGGATCGTCAGCCTCAGCCAGTGGTCGGGAACGCTCTTGCGGAACCGGACCGGCGGATCGCGGGGCCAGAGAGCGGGTGGATCGATGCGCTCGACCTCCGCAGGCCGCGTGGAACCGTCGTTCAGCGTGATCCCCCGCCTCAGCCGATCGAGCGCCGCTTCGTCCGGCGCTCCTTCCACTTGGACGAGATAGATTTTCGGCAGCTTGAAACGCGGATCCGCTATCCGCGCCTGAAGCCTGCCGTCATCCGTGAGCAGCAGCAGTCCCTCGCTGTCACGATCGAGCCGCCCCGCCGGATAGACGGCGGGGATGTCGATGAAGTCCGACAATGTCCGACGCGCGGTTTGCGTACCGCCGTCCGTGAACTGCGAAAGCACGTCGTACGGCTTGTTGAACAATATCAGCCGCGACATGCCTGCCTCGAGCCTCCAGCTTACGGCTGCCGTAGATAAGCCCCGATGCGATCCGTGCAAGGCTTGTGAGCGGCGGGCACGAGGTGAGAAAGGCCGTTCGGTTCCGCCCAAAACCTCACTGCTTTGGCAAATCGGACGCCCAGTCCAGTAGCGGCTTCAGCAGGCGGTCGCGGACGCGCTTCTCTTTTTGGGCAAGGTCGTTCCTTTCTCCAGGGTCGGCTTCAAGGTCGTAGAGCTGTACGTTGCTGCCGTCTGGCTGGGCCAGCAGCTTCCACTTGCCGTCGCGCACTGCGAGCATCGGCGCCTTGTCATGCGGATTGGGTGGGCCTCCGGGCTTGCGCTGGGCGGTGGGCGAGCCGAAGGACCAGAAAAGGCGTGGTCGCTTCGCAATGGGCTTGCCTGCCATCGCCGGGGTGAGGTCGATCCCGGGCGTGCCAACGGGCCGATCGACGCCGGCAATCCGGGCGAGCGTCGGCAGGAGATCGACCCCCTGCGCAACGGTGCGTTCGTCACGATGGCCGGCCTGGATATGGCCTGGCCAGGACACGATCAGCGGCTGGCGAATCCCGCCTTCGTAAAGGCTGCCCTTGCGTCCGCGCAGGTTGAGCACGCTGCCGGGAGGCGTCGCACCGTTCTTTGCATAGCGCTGCAGGGCCGAAGGGCCGTTGTCCGATGTGATGACGATCAGCGTATTGTCGAACTGCCCCATGTCCTTCAGCCGGTCGAACAGGTTGCCCAGCGTCCGATCCATCTTGACGATAGTGGCGAGATAGCGGTCGTCGTCGGCGTTTGCCCCTTTGCCCTGGATTTCCTTGAACTGCGCCTCGTCGGGGGCCCAGGGATCATGCACGTCGTTGAGCCAGAGCTGGACGAACCAGGGCTTTTCCTTGTGTCGCGAGGCAAATTCCAGTGTCTTCGACGCATAGAGCTGCGTCAGGTTGGATTTGATCTCGTAGAAGGTTGGGCCCTGGTCCAACGCCGCGGATTGGTCTGCCAGCTTGCGCTCTTCGTCGGACACCAGAACCCGTGGGCCCAGCCCTTCGAACGTGGTGAAGCTTTCGTCGAAGCCGTAGGCGGTCGGCCAAGGAGCATCGCCGACATCGCGGCCGCCGCCCATGTGCCATTTGCCGAAATGCGCCGTGGCATAGCCCGCGCCTTTCAGCAGCTTCGCAAGGTTGGGAACGTTCGGATTGAGCCAGTTCGCCTGACCCATAGCCGCGTTCGAAGCCCGGTCGTTGATGAAAGTCACGAAACCGAGCTCGGCCGGGAAGCGGCCCGTGAAAAAGCCGGCCCGCGACGGCGAGCAGATCGGCGCGGCGTCATAGAAGCGGGTCAGCAGCACCCCTTCGCGCGCCAGCTTGTCGAGGTGCGGCGTCTGGATCTTACGGTTCCCCATGATCGAGAGATCGGCGAAGCCCATGTCGTCGACGAGAATGAACAGGATATTTGGCCGTTGCGCGGCCCGCGGCGCTGTGTTCGTTGTGGGAGACGGAGATAGGGCGCGTGTTTCACCAGCTGCGACGCCGCCCGAAGCCAGCAGCGCCGTCACAGCGGCACACGTCGCGAGACGCTTCACAAGACGCGCGAACGACGGAGAGGTTATGGACTTGTTCATGCTGCTTCTCCCCTAGATCCGAACCCGAATGCCGAGCGAATACGTGGTTTCGTCGAAGAATCCCTGGAACACCTGAAAGGATTGACCGAGGTATTCCTTGGTCTTGTTGCGAAGGATGTTCGTGCCGCCGAAGTCGACGCGGATTTCCGGCGTGATGTCGTAGCCGATGTTGAAGTCCAGCCGGCCGGCCGGCCGCACGTAGCTGAGCAGCGTCGGCACGAAGACCTCGTTCTCGCGACCCGCTTCGATTGGCCGTACCGAGATCGATCCGGTCTGGTCGGCAGCAAAATATTTCGAACGATAAGTATAGACGAGCCGCCCGCTGAGACCCGATTTCTCGTAGAGAAGCCCCGCCGTGAAGTTGTACTTGGACACGCCCTGCAGTGGATTGCCGGCGAGCGGATCGTCGCCGCCGATCTCGGAATCGGCGAGGGTGAAGGCACCTTGCAGACCGAGGCCGGAAAAGGCACCCGGCAGGAAATCGAGGAAATACTGGCCGCTCACCTCGATGCCCTTGAGCGTTGCCGTGCCGAGGTTGCGCGGCCGGGTAACGCTGTAGTCGATACCGTCGATCGTCTCGTTTGCAGCGCCGTTGATGACGCGATCCTTGATCTTGCGGTAATAGCCGGCAACCGCGACGTAGCCGCTGGGAAAGTAGTATTCGAGCGTGGCATCGAAGCTGTCCGAAACCTGCTGCCGCAGGTTGGGATTACCGGCGCTGCCGCTGCTTTGAACGAAGGGGTTGTTGGACAGCGTCACCGTGACGGCGGGATTGAGATCGCCAAATTCCGGCCGGCGCAGCGAGCGCGAATAGCCGATGCGCGCCTGCAGTCCGTTGTCGAACTTGAGGCGTGCCGTTGCGGTCGGCAGGAAGTTGTTATCGGTCGTCTCGGCCTGGACAGGGCTGAAGCCATCACCCGCCGCGACGAAAGTGCCTATGGTGCGCGTAGTACGGACGTAGCGTCCCCCGATCAGGCCGTCGATCACCGTGCCGGCACTCAGTGGAATCTCGTATTCGACGGCACCATAGGCGGCCAGGGTCTTTTCGCTGGCGTTGAACTGGCGGTTCTTCTGGAAGCCGGGGCGCCCCAGAGGTAGGCCCACATAAGCGCGCAGCGCATCCTGTCCCGCACCGGACAACAGGAATTCCGGATCGGGTACGTAAAACGCCTGCCCTCCGTTGATGCCGGGCGCGGGCGATCCGATCGAAAGGAACCCGGCCGGCAGGCCCGCGGCCGAAACCTTCACGGCGGAGGCTTCGGTCGCGGTGCCGATGTTGCCGCCCGGAAGCGCGGTGTTGAGATTGAGCTGGTATGAATCGGCAGCGCGTCTGGCATAGCGCGCGCCGACGCGGAGTTTCGACAGGATGCCGCCCAGCGCCTTTTCGCCATCGAACTTTACGGCGAAAAGATCGCCCTTGGTCAGTCCGAACTGCTGCTGAAAGCTGTTGCGCATGTAGAGGTTGTCGGTCGAGAGCAGCGCATCGCCCGGAACGCTGAATTGTGGGATGCCGTTCACGTTGGGCGTTAGTGTCAGGCTCGGCAGCCGCTGGCCGATGTCGGCAACGATCTGCGTACGATCTGCCTTGGAGGTCTGATAGGAGAGATCGAGATTAGCTTTCCAGCCGTCCCGGTCGAAGCTGAGCCCGCCGGCGATCTGCTTGTTCGTCTGAACGATGTTGCGCGCCTGGGTGGTCTGGTTGACCACGACGTTGCTGAAAGTCGCGCTGTCGAGATAGCACAGGTCCTGCATGGTGAAAGGCTGCAACGATTGCGTACCGTCCGCGGCCGTCTGGATCGTCGGATTCTGCCCCGCCGCCGTCGCGCGGGCGCGGAAGCAGTTGCTGCTTGCCTTGACGTCGGTGATCTGCACGTTCGTCGTGTAGGGCTGGATATTCGCTCCGTAGTGCGCCCCGCGATCCTTCGACCGAGTATAGAGGCCGTCGACATAGACCTGCAGTGATGGGCTCGCCTGCCACTGCACCGCGGCGTTGAGCTGGGTGCGGGTCAGGCGGCCCTCCTCGGGAAAGTTCTGCAGGATGTTGGGGACCAGGTAGCCCGGCGTATTGAGCGGCGTCGCGGCCGAGCCGCGCAGTCCGCTCAGCACCGTCTGGTCGCGCTGATAGTCAGAGCGTGACCAGGTGCCGTTCACCAGCACGCCGATCTCGCCAATGTCGGTGTCCCAGCGGTCGGTCAGCAGCGCGCCGACCTGCGGATTGACCCGATCGGCGCGCCGCGCATAGTTGCCGCGCAGCGAGAACACCGCGGTCGGCTTTTGGAAGGCGAAAGGCTTGTTGAGCTGCAGGTCGATCACGCCGGCAAGCCCGCCTTCGATCAGGTCTGGCGTCTGCGACTTGTAGGCGTCGACTTGCGCCAGCGCTTCGGCGGGCATGTCGTTGAGATCGAATGCGCGGCCGGTGGTCGAAAATATTTCGCGCCCGTTGACCGTGGTCAGAATGTCGGGAAGCCCGCGCACCCGAACATCGCCCAGCTCGTTGTTGCGGTTCACCGAAACCTGGATGCCCGGAATGCGCTGCAGCGCGGAGGCGGTTGTCGGATCGGGAAGCTTGCCGATGTCCTGCGCGACGATGGAATCGATCACCTGCACCGCGTCGCGCTTTATGTCGGCAGCGCGTTCAAGGGATTTGCGCACGCCTGTGACGACGATCTCGGATTGAGGCTCTTCAGGGGCGGCGGGATCGGTCTGAGCAAACGCCGGTTGCGCAGAGAGAAGGACGAGAGATGCGGACGTACTCGCGAGGGTAGACAAATAAGCGCGACGGCCAAGTGCTAGCCGGTAGGATGCCATGAGTGAAATCTCTTTCTGCCGGGAAAACCATGCGATCACACCCCGGCAGGCAGAGCCCCGGGTGCATAGGATCGACATGGATGGAGCAGTCTGGCGTTGTCGCCTCGACGCCGAAGGCGCAGCGCGCGCCTCGGAAAGCTCCACATATTCGGTAGAGTTATATGGGCAAGATAGCTGTCGTTTTTGGTGGGAAAGCTTGCCTTCGCACTTTCGATGCGAAGGTGCGTGCTTGCTTGAACTGATCGTGCCGGCTCGTGTCCGGACATTGGACCGCGATCAGCTAGGCGGAGCTAGTACTATCCTTGCGACACAACTGCCATTTTTCCGACCTAGGCTGATACGATCATGTGACATTCCGTTGTGGAGCGCGTTTTTGAAATGAAGAACTCGGCACTCCGCATGGCGGCTATCTTGGTTTCAGCCTTCCCGACCGCTGCCTTTGCGCAGGACCTTCCCGTCCTCGATCTCGGTCCCGGCATTCTCAGCCATGCAGGCGACATCGCGCTCAGCCAGTCGCTGAAGAACTATTATCGCAAGCGTGGCGTCACTCCGAAACGGGAGGGACAAGACCTCGACGCTGGTGGAGCCAACGCCTTTGCCGCTTCTCGACGCGGCGGCACTGCCACGACGTCGAACGCGAGCTTTGCATACACGTCCACCCCGGCGCTCAGGAAACAGGCGCTAGCCGAATTCGTCGGACGGGCAAGCAAGACCCAGCCGGCGGCTGCATCCGTCGGGGAGCAGCTCACCCGCCACGATTATAACGCGATCTGGCGCGGCATCGCGGGACGTTATGGGCTGTCGGCCAACGACGCAGCCGATACGCTGACAGCCTATACGGTACTCGGTTGGCTGATCGCCAATGGTGCCGACGACACGAATCCCACGGCCGTTCGCGCCGCCCGCGCGCAGATCGCCGCGCAATCGGCCGCCAATCCTCAATTCCGCTCTCCGGCTGAGCGCGCTAATCTGGGTGAGGAATTCAAGATCCTGTTGGTCATCCTTCATTCCGGCTGGCAGGCCGCGATGCGAGAGGGCACGCTTGCCACATATCGCAAGGAGGTCGCAGACATGTTCGCTCAGCAGTCGGGCGCAGACTTGCGCGCCCTGGACCTGACCAGCGCCGGGTTCGTCAGCCGGTAGGGGGCATTGGTTATCAGCGGCGTCGGTTCAGTTCGCTCGACGTTCGGCATAGGCGGTTCGTGCCAGCTCGATGCGGGAGGAGTTTTCTACCACCCATTCGGCAAGAGTCTGGACCGGAATCAGGAGGTCCCGGCCAAGATCGGTCAGCGCATATTCGACTTGGGGCGGAGTGACCGGCGTAACCGTGCGCGAAACGAACCCATTCTCCTCAAGGTCCCGAAGCGTCGAGGCCAGGACCTTCTGGCTGATTTCGCCCACCTCACGGCGCAACGCATTGAAGCGGCACGGCCCCTGTCCGAGCACGCGGACCACAAGCATCGTCCATTTATCGCTGATCCTCGCGAGCATTCGGCTGATGTGCTCGCATTGAGCGGTATCCTCGCGGTTATCTGGTTTCGCCAAAGTGCCTCCTTGTTCGAGCGCAAGTACCATCTGTAATCTGATTACCACTAGAAACCAGCATACCAGAGGTAATCATGATTTCGAAGCCCCGCATCGCCGTCATCGTCGGATCTACCCGGCAGGGCAGGTTCGCCGACGTTCCGGCTCAATGGATTCTGAAACAAGCCGAGGTACGCGGCGACATGGACGTGGAGCTCGTCGATTTGCGCGATCATCCGCTGCCGTTCTTCGATGAGATGGCGTCGAATCTGTGGATGCCCAGCCAAAATCCCGAAGCGGTTCGCTGGCAACAAACCATCGACCGCTTCGACGGCTACATCTTCGTCGTCGCGGAATACAATCACTCGATCACGGGTGTCCTCAAGAACGCGCTCGATCAGGCGTATAAGGAATGGAATCGCAAGCCATTCACCGCGATCGGCTATGGCGGGACCGGCGCAGCGCGAGCGGTAGAGCACCTTCGGTTGATTGCGATCGAACTGCACATGGTTTCGACGCACGCGGCCGTCCATATCGGCGGCGGCGACTTCATGGCCGTGCATCCGATGTTCGGGAAGCGCCCGATCGAAGAGGTTGAGGCAAACCTCCTCGCGTCGACGAAGACCGCGCTCGACGAATTGGTTTGGTGGGCGAAGGCGACCATGGCTGCGAAAGCTGCAGAGGTGTGATTCCGCCCCGACGAACGAGCGCTGGAACAGGCCGCTCGTCCGTCGAGAGTGCCGGCGATGACGATCCCGCCGATGATAAGTCGCAGGTAAGCGCGGCGGAGTTTTTATTTCTATGGGGAAATGGCGCACCCGAGAGGATTCGAACCTCTGGCCTCTGCCTTCGGAGGGCAGCGCTCTATCCAGCTGAGCTACGGGTGCCTGGGCGCGAGCGGTTAGCAGAGGCCGGCGGGGCTTGCCAGTGCTAACTTGCCGGGCGGTTCAGGCGGTCGCGGTTTGCTGGGCGGTTGGCTCGCCCGTCGCATCCGTTTCGTTGGCGAAGCGCGGGTAAGGGCCCAGCCAGAGGAACAGCAGCGCGGTTCCGATGCACGCGGGGACCTGGAACCACAGCACGATGTCGTAGCTCGTGGTGACGTCGTAGACGTGATTCGCCATGACCGGGGCGATCCCGTTGCCGAACAGCATCAGCCCGTTGAGCGTGCCGAACAGCGTGCCGAAGCTGCGCAGGCCGAAATGGCGGGCAGAGAGATAGGCCGCGCAGTCGACTTCGGTGCCGACTGACAATCCGATGACGAGGCAGGCGAGGCCCGCCGCCGCTTCCGAGCCGGGAAAGCCGAGCAGCAGGAAGACCGATATGACCGGCATGAGCACGCTGACCGCCGCCACCTTGGCGGCGTCGAAGCGATCGAGCAGGAAGCCGCCGACGAGCCGGCCGGTGATCGAACCGATGCCGATCAGCCCGGCAAGGCCCGCCGCCGTCGCCGGGGTCAGGCCGCGCGCCAGCAGCACCGGCACGGCGTTGGTGGTCAGCGCGCAGAGTGCGATCGAGAAGAGCCAGATGGCGCCGGCGAGCTTCAGGAAGCTGGGCATGGCGAAGCCGTGCCTGATCGAGACGCCGGACGATGCGATGGCTGCGGTCTTGTCGCGGTCGTCAACTGCCGGCGCCGCCTGCTCCACGGGGCGGAACATGAACCAGGTTATGGGAAAGACGATCAGCGCGCCGATCAGGCCTAAGCCGATATAGGCCTTGCGCCAGCCGAAGCTCTCGATCAGCAGATTGGTCAGGCTGGGCACGAAGGCGGCGGCGATACCGGTGCCACACAACGCGATTGCGAGTGCGATTCCGCGATTTGCATCGAAGCAGCTGTTGATCGCCTTGGTCCAGACCGTCGGCAGGATGAACATGTTGCCGATCGCCAGCAAAGCCCAGAGCATCCACCACGAGCCGATGGCGGGCGTCGCCGTCGATAGCAGGGCCAGGCAGCCGCAGAAGACCACTACGCCGGTAAGGGCGATCCGCCTTGGCCCCAGCCGGTCGGTAGCCATACCGGTCAGCGGGGCGGCGAACAGCGCGATCAGCGAGATGATGAAAAGGCCGCCCGAGATCTCTGCCCGGGGCCAGCCGAACTCCCGTTCCAGCGGAACGATCATCACCCCCAGCGAATAGCCGTGGACCGAACACAGCGTTATGCCGGCAAGACAGGGCGGCAGAATCCGCCAGTTGCGGCGCAATTCGCCGAAGCCCCCCGCACCCTTGCCCGTCTGCATGCCAATCTCCCGGCGATCCTTATTTCCTCGCGCAATTGCTATAGCTTTGCCGCGCCGCGCAAGCGGATGCACGTTTCGGCATCCTTTTAGTGATTTGGCAACCATGTTTGCGCTAGCGAGTCCCTATGGATGCGACTCCGATCAATCCCGAATATCAAAGCGTAGGTGGCGTCAGGCCGCCGCTGCTTGAACGCTCTCCGTTCGACCGGGCATCGGCCAGCGCGCTCAGCCTGAAATGGTCGGCATTGCACGATGCCGCGGTGGTGGTCGGCGGCATTGCCGGCCAGACGGCGCCGGTAGCGCCGGAGGTGCGCAACTTCCCGGTCGCGATGCGCGATACCCGGGGATGGCGTCGCCAGCTTATCGAACAGGGCGTCGAGGACCTGACCGCGATTATGGAGCCGGGGCTGTCCGCGCTGTTGGCGGCGCATGCGCGCGGTGCCGATCCGGTGGCGGCTGCTCAGGCGCTCTGGCACGAATTCCACGCGGCGCGCGATGCGCTGCTGGCGCTGGTCCCGTCGCCAGCACGCTAGGTCGACCGGGCGCCTGAAGCGCTTGCAAGTTCCTGCTATGTTCCTAAAAGGGGGCATGGCCGAATCCGACTCTCCGATCCTGACCGTCAGTGAGGAACGCCGTGCGCTTGCCGTTGCGCGGGGCATCTGCCGGCTGTTCGCCCGCAACGATATCTGGTGCCTGCCCGAAATGCCGCTACGCTGCGGGCGGCGGGCCGACCTCATGGGTATCGACGCCAAAGGGCGCGTCGTCATCGTGGAGATCAAGGTCAGTCGCGCGGACCTGCTGGGCGATGCGAAATGGCCCGATTACCTGGATTATTGCGACCGTTTCTACTGGGGCCTGCCGCCCGAGCTCGATCGTGGACCGCTGGAGGGCGAGGCTTTCCTGCCGGCGACATGCGGCGTCATCGTCGCGGATGGCTATGATGCGGAGATTGTCCGGCCGGCCGCCTCGCTGCCGCTGGCAGCGGCCCGGCGCAAGGTGGAGGTGGAGCGGCTGGCTCGCGCCTCGCTGCGTCGGCTTGTCACCAATGGCGATCCCGAGACCGTGCAATGGGGTATGCAGGGAGGCTGAACGATGCCGTCACGCCGTGAACTGATCCGCATGTCGTCCGAGGAACTGCATGCCTACCTGCAAGAGCAGAAACGGATCATTGTGGTCACGAACGGCCCCGACGGCATGCCTCACCCGGTACCGATGAACTATGGCATCGACGACGTGGGCCGCATCGTCATCACGACGTTCCGCAAGAGCCAGAAGGTCAGGAACCTGGAGCGCGATCCGCGTGCGACGCTGCTGGTGGAAAGCGGTGAGACTTACGCCGATCTGAAATCGGTGATTGCCTATTGCGATGCCGAGATCCTGACCAATCCCGACGCGATCGCGCGCAACATGCGGCTCATCCAGGCTGATGAGCAGCTGTCGGGCAGCCTCAGCGCGGAAATGAGTGAGCAGGTAAGGGCATCGATGGCCAAGCGGGCGATCGTGCGCTTCACGCCGTTCCGAACGGTCAGCTGGGATCATGGCAAGCTGGGTGCATTGTACTGACCTAGGCCAGGCCGTCGCGCAATTTTGTTGCTTTTCGCCGCAACGCACACTAAATCGCGCGCCAACGATCGGCGCGCGGGCCTTGCCCCGCCGCAGTCCGGAGCAGCGTGAGGCCCGCGTTTCCCCGCGAAGGCATGCCCGGACGGACGGTCGCCTATCGCTAGAGCTTCCTTCTTCACGCAGGGTCGCAATTGAACGAACCCTTGCCAGCGCGGCGGCACGCCCGGCGCGCCCGCATCCTGTTGAAAGTATTTCATGTCCTATTTCACCGACCTTGGCCTGGCCGAGCCCATCCTCCGCGCGCTCGGCGCCAAGGGCTATGCCGATCCCACTCCGATCCAGCGCCAGGCGATCCCCGCGCTGCTCGAAGGGCGCGACCTGCTTGGCATCGCGCAGACCGGCACCGGCAAAACCGCGGCCTTCTCGCTGCCGTCGCTCCATCGGCTCGCTGCTGATCCGCAGCCGCGCAAGAATGCCGCCTGCCGTATGCTGGTGCTGTCGCCGACGCGTGAGCTCGCGGCGCAGATCGCAGAGAACATGCGTGGCTATGCCAAGTATCTGAACCTGTCGATCCAGTGCGTCTTCGGCGGTATTCCGGTGGGCAAGCAGGCGCGCGCCCTGGTACCCGGCTGCGACGTCCTGGTGGCGACGCCTGGCCGTCTGCTCGACCTGATCGACCAGCGGGCATTGACCTTGCGCCATGTCGAGATCTTCGTGCTCGACGAAGCCGACCAGATGATGGACCTCGGTTTCATCGTCCCGCTGAAGCGCATCGCCAACCTGCTGCCCAAGGAGCGGCAGAGCCTGTTCTTCTCCGCCACGATGCCCAAG
>Ga0164243_10014045_pt1 | contig 11181 bp, 10 predicted proteins | sample OricompcompostOP_FD_108781 | JGI IMG/M metagenome (GOLD analysis project Ga0164243, IMG submission 108781) | Organic Plus compost microbial communities from Emeryville, California, USA - Original compost - Organic plus compost (OP) | ecosystem: Engineered > Solid waste > Mixed feedstock >... | reverse complement strand
CTGCCAGACCCATCTCAGGCCACGGAGTCTCCCTATATATCCGCCGGCGTGGGTTCTACTACGATTGCCACGCTGCCTCTGTGTATCTTTGCAAGTTCTTACTGAATTTCGGATCTGAGCTTCAGAAGCGCCGGTGGCAGGACTGATGTTATGCAAGTTCGATAGTATTTGTATCCGTATGATTCCTGAATTGAGTGTTGGTGACGAAACGGCCTTGGATAATGGTGCCTTATGTCTCGAACTCCTCATCTCTCGATAGCATAGCCACCCGGTACATGTGGCAAATTAATTCAAGAGACCTTTCCTGCCGAACCCAAGAAGCTCTCCATAGCCCCGGCGATGGATTTCGTGTACACTTCAACCGCTTTGGTCTTCAGCTCGGTGAGCTCGAGCTTTCCCGAATTATCCGCCATAAAAGCGGTGTAGTCGTCCCGCACTGTTCGGTTTAGGTTGATCTTGGTCATTCCAGCCCTGCGGGCGGCCACGAAGAGCTCTGGGCTGACCTGGTGGGTGCCATGGAGGACAAGAGGAATCTCGGGAACTACGTCCCGGACTTGTTCTAGCCTATGCCAATGTTAGCCTTTCGCTACTAGTCCATGGCCTTTTTCTTTCTTTCTTTCGTTCCTCCTCTAACAGCTTAAAAAACACCTACAATGGCAGTCTCCAGTATTTCTCTGGCCCTCCAGGTCCGTAATTACCATGAATGTTCCCAAAGGACGGCGCCAAAAACTGAACCCCCGTCTCTGTAACAAAATCTCCCGCAGCCTTTGGATCTGTTAGAATATTCTCTAAATCCACCGCCGGCAGCCCATCCTCCCCGCCATTGATCCGACCCATCTCAGCCTCCACGGTTATTCCCTTAGCATTCGCAATTTGCACAATCCTCTTGCATTGTGCGATGTTCTCCTCTGGATCCTTGATCGACGCATCAATCATAATGGAGTCGAACGGGAGGGTAAGCGCGAGCTCGACATCTTCAGGCTCGATACAGTGGTCTAGGTGGACAGCGACCGGTACCTTGGCTGTGTGCGCAGCTTCGACAACGTATTTGCAGAATGCGGGCCCCTGGAACGCCATTGTCCAGGGAAAGAGCTGTATTATAGCAGGGGACTTGCATTGCTCAGCAGCACGGATGACGGCTATTACTCCGTCTTCGTTGTAGCTATCATTGTGTTAGTTTGAATAACGATCAGGATAAAGTAGTGAGTGCTTACCAGTTGAATGCTCCGATGGCGTAGCCACCCTGCCGAGCAGCTGCCAAGATTTGGAAGGTTCTGTTATTTTGCGGGAAGGACTCCATGTTGGTTTCAATATTCTGCGAAATTTGTTCCGAAGCACAGGCGGCCAAAGTGCCTACTGGTCCGGCTTCCCCAGGTCGGCTAAGACTGTGCAAAGGATGTATGCTTTCTCAGTATGGGAACCTCCAAATAATCAATGATCTTTTTGGTAGAGCAGCTCCTGTGGCACTGCGCCCGCTGTATGAGAGACCTACATATATATGGAGCGGGCCATATCGGAACAAAGCCGATAGCTTGCCTTCGAATTCAATTTAGCGGGTGGTGGCTGGTGTGTATACATAGACTCAGTGGAGATCTATTATTGAATCAGAGGGTAGGCCCGTAAAGCCCACTGAGAATCACGGCTTAATTGTTTTGTTCGATATTTTCGAGCCGAATCGGTATCTCGGTATTATCTCGGGGGCTAAAGTAAGATACTTTTTTACATTGTAGCTCGGCCGTTTCTACTATTCTAGCGGCGAAGTGCTCAATGCCAACGGCTCACAACCATACTCCTTGGACAAATCATCAAACATCGCCCTCTCTGCCTCGGCGTATGGGATACCCTTGGACATACGGTCAAGCGCGATCCGGTGCTCCGGCTCGCCCGGGAACAGAACCTCACTAAATCCATCCGCCGGCTGAACGCCGTGGACGCGCTGCACCAATGTATCCATGCGCGCCCGGAACTGTTCAGGACTGATGAACACGTCCGGCTTGATAGCGATGAAGCAGTGTCCTACATTCTGCGGTCGGGACTCCTTATACTGATCGCCTACTTGACCTCCATATTCCGCTCCGGAAAGCACACCGGACATGATGTCCATAAGGATGGCGATGCCAGATCCCTTGGGTCCCCCAATGGGCGCCATGCTCCCGTCTAGCGCAGCCTCGGCGTCCTCGGTAGGCTTTCCATCCTTGTCGTAGGCCCACCCGAGCGGAATCTTCTCCCCCCTTCGCGCCGCCTTTCTGATTTTGCCCTTCGCCACTACCGACGGCGCCATGTCCAGAATATATGGGACCTCTTTCCCACTTGGCGCACCGGCTGCAAACGGCGAAATACCTAACAACGTCTCCTTGCCGCCAAAGGGAGGCATCTGCTTCGCCGAATTGGTAAACACCAGAGAAATCATGCCGGCTTCCAGCGCTTGCAGGACGTAGGTGGCGGCCATGCCAAAGTGATTAGAACGGCTGACAGTCACGATGCCAATGCCGTAGGTCTGGGCGCGGCGGATGGCGTCCTTCATCGCCGTTGAAGCGACGATAAAACCGAAGCCGTTGTCGCCGTCCAGGTGGGCGGCGACAGGGGTCTTTTCGGAAATTTGGAGGTTGGGTCTCGCATTGACTAGACCGCTGGACACGCGCTTCATGTATTGTTGGAGCCTTGCCAAGCCATGAGTATCCTACAGAAGTATGTGAGTAACGCCAGCTCTCTTGAGGCCTGCCATAATGGTTAGATCGAGATCACTGCATACCACTCCACGTGTATCAGCTTGCGCCAAGCAGTGTGCCATTAAGTTGGCATGGTCCTTGGTGAGGCCCGCTCTGACAAGCAAGGACTCGGCAAATCGGATGGCCTTGGACGGCTGGGCGTAGTAACGGGATTGCGAAGCCATGACGAGTCCTACAGCGGTGACAAATAAACCGAAAACAGATGATACAGCTCAATTTACTGCATGCAAACGCCAGCTTCAAGACCGGGAGTTTTACTCTGATATAGAGCTGCCGGCGAACTCCAACTCCTGGAGATCGATCTAGGCCTAAAGCAGCGTCGGAATTTCCCCGTAGCGTATCACCGAGCGCCATGGAAGTGGAGACACATCGGGGAGATGCCGACAGCCTGAAACTGCAGGTTTAAAGTTTTCCGCAACAACCAGTGATATTCCCACTTTAATACTGTATGTATCGGCCCTTTTCCCGATTTTCCACCTCACTCTCCCCCACACATATCCCATCGATCTCCGATTCTAAGGGTCAGCCGCAATTAAGCCGACACACTTAGCTCCATGCGCCGCATATTCTCCTATCAACTTCGCCTTGGCTGATGACCTCCATCATTTTCTGTGATGTCGACCGAGCCAAGGCCGCAAGCACCGGGGCGGAAAAAGGGCACGGCTTGCACCCGATGCCGCAACCAAAAGATTAGATGTGATGATACACACCCGTCATGCAAGAATTGCAGCAAGGCTGGTAAGCCATGTGTTCGGTTAGGGCAGGTGCCGGACCAGGAGACTATTGGGTACATCCGACAGCTAGAATCGCGAGTCTGGTCGCTTGAGGGTAGTCTTCGTGAGGCGTCGTCCCAACCGCCGCCTCCCCTTCCACCTCCGTCTCCACCTCCGCCTCCGCCTCCGCCTCTGCTTCCGCTTGCAGCAGAGCAATCGCAGCAGTCCATAAACGTGCTACCGGTGCAGCCACCTAGCCCATCCTATTCTACCAGGGGTGCCTCTCCTCAAAGGTCATGGCAGCCGGGCTCCACCTCCCCAATTACTCGAGATGCGGGAAATCCGGACCCGCGCGATCAGCAGCAACGATCATCTAGTACCACGACAACACCCCAGGGTGAAACAACGACGCCCCACAGCACCGCAGCCTCGACTAGCCAGATCAAACCCTCTGAACCTCTGGCCCATGAAGTAGGACTTCTGTCCCTCGCCAACTCCACTGAGCCGAAATATCTTGGCCCATCCTCCGGCGTACCTTTTGCTCGTCTCATTCTGTCCGCATTCCCTCACGCGCATGGTTTATCCAACACGAACCCGACAACCCCCGGTGGGGGGATTGCTGCTACTGGACATCTACGACCCGAACCTTTCCCTCAGGACTGGAGATTTGATGTGGATCTGAAACACTTTGTCGACGCCTACTTCGACGCTTATCAGCCTTTATATCCGTTTCTGGACGAAGAGACAATCCTAGAACGGGTTAATCACGTCTTCTCGCGACAGTTGGGGGATCCTTACGCCCTCTCCACTCTACAACTGGCCGACTTCGGTAAAGCGTTATCTCCGATCCACTCGGTCCAACTCTTGCTGGTCATCGCACTCGGTGCAAGTACCCTGGAGACCCGCTTATCAGTCGACTTCTCCTCCGAGAGGTATCTTGCCTCGGCGATCTCAGGAATCGATGGCCTATCACTGCATGATAGCATTGAAGGCTTGCAAACTATGCTTCTATTGACGCTGTGCAGCCTCAGCTTCGTGGACGGGCCAAATGCATGGTTCTTAACATCTAACATTATTGCCGCCTGTCTGGACCTCGGCATCCAAAGGAGATGGATCGATGGGCCTTCCTCAAAGGGAGAAGGTTCGGATGGAGAGAAGCTCCAGATTTACAAAAACGTGAGACGCGGGATCTTTTGGTCGGCATACTCTCTGGAACGAACTCTAGCCGTCGTGCTGGGCCGGCCATTGACCCTGCGCGACGAAGCGATAGACATTGAGTTTCCAGGTGCCGAAGATTTGGCAAATTTTGACGAGAATCAAACGACCCGAGACTCATATGACAGCCACGAGTACCCGCGCAAGAGAAGCTGCGTCGAGATCACGCCATACACGACGGCATCATTCTCTTTCCGCATCGATCAACTCGCCGCCGAAATGAAACTCATGCTTTACCGTGTTAATAATAAACCCGGCGCATTTCCCTGGCTCATTGCCACGGAAGAGTGGCAGAAAAATGCCCACACCCGCTGCGAGGCCCTGTTAGATGAAATGTTCCGCGTAGTAAAGTCGCGCACGAGGCGGACTTCTGCCATGGCCAGCACCGTGCCGAACCTTGAAATCAAATACCACCAGTGCATCATGCTGCTTCATCGTCCTTCCCCAGCGACACCTAGACCAGGTGCTACATCGTGGAAGATTTGCTATTCGAGTGCCGTGCGGACGATTCTCATTGCAGCCGAATTGAATCGATTTTCAAAGCTGCAAAACACGTGGCTCGTGGCCCACAACATCTTTATCAGCGGCATTACGCTCTTGTATTGCCTATGGACGTCGCCTGAAATAAGGAATGAGACGTCGCTACAGGCGCTAGAGAGCCATATTGGGGCTTGCACGAGGCTGTTACAGTTCCTCGGCAAGAAGTGGAGCGTTGCTGCGGATGCGCTGGTGAAGTTTGAGAGACTCGCCCAGCTCACCGTAAACGCGTGGAGATTAGGAGCGACTACTGACAACTTATGGAACGGCAATGAAGAGGGTGAGGCAGGCCAGTCGTCGCTAAACGCGCAACCGCCCGTAGAACGGCCGCAATACCCCTCTGCGCAGGTGGCCGGTGGGAATGTGGTACCTCTGGGCGGGGAAAATGGAGACGATGCATTTTGGTCCCAGTTTTTCCAGAGCGAACTTGAGGATGTGAGCGGGTGGTTTGATCTCAACTGGATGATGAATGCTGACGCTGTGGAGTAAGGAGGTTATGGTTCTGTTTTAATACAAGAGGTTTAGGTGTCATGAATAAGTCTTTAGGAAGAGTTCAACTTTCAAGAGGATTAACTCGCTCCCTTGCATTCTGGATAAAATGCTTCATGATGCCATTGAAACTAATCTAAATTGCCTCATCATTTACTCCTTTGACTGCCTCAAGAACACCCTGAACTATGGCAACAACACCACAAGCCCCTGGGTCTACTAAGCCTCCTGTCGTGTCACCCGAGTCCTCGGTAGAGACATAAGTGCTACGCCCAAACTGGCTTTTAATCGAGGCTGTGCCCTTGCAACCCTCCTTAGCGGCAAGGACTGCCGCATCGAGGGCAGCAGCACACTCGCAACCGCTATTCTCAACAAGACTTTTGACGAATGGAATCAAAGAATCCATCATAGTCCTATCACCAACTCTCGCGGCTGTAACCCCTTGCAGAGCCTTCAATGCTGCATCAAGCGCTCGTACAATAGATGGAAAGTCACCCGCACGCTGCACACAGAGGGATGAAGACAACGCGGTAAAGAAAACGGCGTAGAGCGCGCCTGAGGTACCACCCATGCTCTGCGATACAATCTCAGCTATGGACATGATACCGTGGGTCAGGCTCGAGGGTTCGACGGTTCCGTTCTGAAGACCTTTACTTATGGCACCAATGCCGGCGAGGAGAGTCGTGCCGCAGTCGCCATCACCCATCAGGGTATCTAGGCGTGTAATTTCGGGTTCCTCAGCTATCAATTTAGAGTGTATAGAATCGATGATACTGGCGAAAAGAGACATGTCGCCTAGGATTTTGTTAGCTATCGAGTAAAGGTCCATAAATACGAGGAGCCACTCACATGGAACATTAGGAATGTTTAAACACGCTGCGGAGTCGTCATCCTTGGCGGAGTTGATGGTGCCAGACTCTCTAGGTAGAGACCAAGTCGATGTGGGAATGGAAGACGCCCATCCGGGCGCATCTGTTGGGCTGTCGAGGTATCTCAAAATCTTCCGCGTATATTCATGGGCAATAGGGAGTGCCATTATCGTGATACTGAATCCGGGGCCGTTGAGTGCAGAAAGATATGTCCCAGCGTATATCCTAGTCGGAGTGATCCCGTAGTCCGCTGTTAGCTGGGTGTAGGTCTCTCCAACCAGGGCGGCGATTTCGAGATTGGACAAACTTCCGAGGTTGTTGATAAGAACGACTACCTTGTGATTTCCGTCTAGCGGCGAGCTTTCAAGGTAGTTGCGCTCCTTATCGTCCCTGCTGAGGATGTTGGCTAAAAGTATCCCCACCAGCTCCTTGGGTGGCGGCTTGGGATTAAGCTTGCGGCTACCCGGCTCATTATGAATCCCAATCCCTAATTGAACCTCATCTGGTCCAAGCCTCACGGAAGACGCTTTCCCTGGGACGTCACACCCATCGAGTCCGACGCCCATAGTCCCCATATGCCGAGTCACAAATTCTACCAAATCAGCAGCATCGTCAAGGCCCAAACCGTCCGCTGACGCACCTCCCGCAATCTTATGAACGAGCACCGTACCCGCCAACCCTCGACGGCCGACACGGGCTGCCTTGCTCCGACCAATAGCCACGTCGTCCGCCACGACGACAAGGCGGGTGGGCACGCCGCTCGCAAGACCGAATCGCTCTGCCGCGAGCGTAAAGTTGAGCTTGTCACCGGTGTAGTTTTTTACGATAATAAGGACCCCATGAGATGATTGGATGAGATTGAGGCCGGTTTCGATCTGCCCTGCGTTGGGGGATGCGAAGATTGCGCCGCTGACCGCTGCGTCAAGCATGTTGGTGCCAACGAAGCCAGCGTGGCATGGTTCGTGGCCGGCACCTCCTATGCATAGGAGGTTTCAGTCAATGCACAATACATCCAATTACCAATATTCATGGGCAGTGCCAACCTCCACTAAGTATAGAAATTCTCTTGTTCCCGTGGTCCCTTCTGAAGATCACTGCTCATAACATTAGAAGCTATTACACTGTGTTAAGCTCAATCAATCTGGGAGCGAACCTTTTTGTGACTTATGCAGCTGTAGACCGGGGTGAAGGGCAATAATCCCCTGGAGGGCACTCTCAAGTGCAACCTGCCCATCTTCGTAAAACGTTCTCGACTTTTCCGTCATTATATTCCTGTATAAATTCGTCTACTTATGCATCTTTTATTGGCAAGTACACATCTCAGACGATCCAAGTGAGCGGCTCCATTATATGTAAGTATTCCAAACCTACACAATCCTCATCACCAAATTATTCTTGTACTATTCGCAGATCGCCATGCTCAAATGCCCTCGATGTCGGTATAGCCCGGTAAGCGTCTCGGACCGCGAGCTATGTCTGACCGGAGGAAAGCCGAATTTGGAGCCTTGTCAAATCGGCTCCGCGCCGTCGGCGTTCTCTTACTTTGCCCCACTCGGCTACGAGACGATGATGCGATGCAGCCACGACCCAATCGGACAGACCCTGATTATCGCTCGCCATGGCAGTTTAGTTGAGCGCACCGTACTAACAGAAGATTTGGTTCGCCTCTAAGACCTTACCCCACAGCTTCGTTGTTTTTGTAAACAAACATGGATGTTTATATGCTTATGATAGGGTCTCTCGGTGCTCTGGAGGCTTGCCATTAGCAAAACCATGGTTGGGCCCCCCAACACTCCTCTGCATGTCGACCTCAAGTTAGGAATTTTGTTTCCTCCTTTCCTCTCCCTCTCCGATTTGTCCCTTTTCCCGCAAATACTAGCCAAAATGACAATTGTTCACATGGGTAAGGCCCCCTTGATTCTCAAAATCATACGCATCAACGCTAATTTCTCGTGTTTCCCTTGCATCTTGTCAGTATTCTTCCGCTTCAGGGCCGACGTTACCCAGGCCCATAAAGATACCTTCGTGCGCGAGTTAAAGAAGCTGAAGGACCTGCCCTGCGTGAAAGACAACCGGCTTATTGTGGGAGGCCCGTCCATAACCGACCCGATAGAAAGGAGTAAGGGGTTCGAGTATGCGTTGTTAAGCTTTCACGAGAACCGTGCCGCCCTAGACGAGTACCAGGCGAGTAAAGAACATCACTGGTGAGCAATAAGCATTTTTCTCTTCTCATTCTCGTCTTTCTGGCCCCTATTATGGGTGTGCACTATGTGCAGCCTCCATTTATCATCTCCTGACACGATCCCGTTAATAAACCTTAGCTGACGGCGGCCCATGGCACCTATAGGGTGACTTCGACATACATGTTCCCCTTCAAAGAGGACCTCTGCCGTTTCGACTTCGAGGTAGACAGTGATGATGAGTACATGTGTTATTTTGGTTCCTTTGCCAAGGCAAACGGCGTCTCTTTGAATAATGGGGCCAACTCATCTGGCGAATGAATGAAGTGCAACATACAAAAACAGTCATGTACAACCATACAGGTAGATACGGAAACGAATAGACAAGAGCGCCTTCAAGTTTATGTCAATCTTCAGTACCCCCTGGTACCATGGGTTAAACGAAGAACTAGATGAAGTTGAATTAATCTTTCTTGCAAAGGAAGTGAAACCCAGGGCCAACAATCCCCCTTCTTAGCTAACTAGTTCCTGTAATGTCTTTACAATCTTCTTTGTGTTATTTACTTAAGGTCTCAAATTCCTCTGACAGTTCAATCCTCAGACCATGTCGCTTGAAGCCAGCCCCTCCAGCCCTGTTCAATCAAGCCGACCAACGCTAGGCAGGAATAGCAACGATGTAATTAGATTTGAAACAGGACCAAGCGTGAGCAACTGAACTTTGATTTGTTACGGACATGATCCAGGAGGCAATGAACTATTCATTTTCTCTCAAGGGTCTGGTCCTCGACATGTTCGGCGATTCTATATTCCGCAGCTATCATCAGTATCAGACGAAGGGGGCGCGACACACGTGTAGGCTCAACTTACTCGATATCCTTAGATTCGGGCAGGTTCGTCTCGTAGGCATGCTTACGCATTTCATACCACCTGTGCTCAAACAGTTTATCCATGCTCTCAAGAGTACGTCCACTCGTCTCGGGAACCATGATAAAGACGTAGACGAGTGCAATGACGCACCATGTGGCGAAAAAGATGAAAGCACCCCACTTGTCCATGGACGTTAGAATAGACGGGGTGGCCTTAGTGATAGCGAAGAGGAAGAGCCAGTGGAAGCACTGGGAGAGAGCGCCGCCAAACGAGCGAATTCGGTTAGGCCACAGCTCGGCGCCGAAGAGATAAGGAAGACTGTAGAGACCGACGGCCCAACCGAAAGCGTGGATGTAAATGGCACCAATAGCGGCATCTGACGCGCCAGCGCCAACTTCACGTTTGGCACTGATATTGAGGAAAGTGCCCAAATATGTATGGCAGAGCATTTGGACGGTGATACCGATGAAAAGAGACTTGCGGCGGCCCACGGCATCAACGAAGAAGAGCGAAGCGAGGACGCAGCAGAGAAGTTTCGCCATGGCATAGAGACTAGACGAGTAAATCTTGGCCTCGTCCGTATCCACACCGATGTAACCGAAGATGGTGGGCAGGTAATTGGTAATGGAATTGGCGCCGGACATTTGCGCAAGGATGTAAGCCACGACGGTCAGCTGCACGCGGCGGAGGTTGGACCGCACAGTGAATGTCTCGCGGAGAACGGACATGAGGGTTGGCTTGCCGTGCTCGGCGATCTCGAGCTGAATAGGGGTGAGGATGCTATCGAACTCGGCAGCGACGAAGTCTGTATTGGCCGGGTTGCCTCGAAGACGCGCGAGGACAGAGAGGGCCTCCTCGGAACGGCCTCTTAAGCAGAGCCAACGGGGGGATTCGTCGACAAGGAAGGACAAGGTGACGGCGAAAAACGGAGGGATGACTTGGACGAAAAAAGGGGTTTGCCATTGTAGATTTTTCTCGGGGGAGATATGAACGCTGCAGCCGTACACGACTACGATGCCGATTGTCTGGCAGAGAAGCATAGCTAGAAGAAGACGGAAAAGATTAGAAACTTGAAAAAGAAAATGAAGGGATTGAAGCGACATGAAAAATCCTACCGATATTGAACCAGAGAGTCATAAGGCCACGAGTGACACGAGGGGCGACCTCAACAATAGACATAGGACCGGTAACCGTGAGCGCACCAATACCTAGTCCAGAAACTAGCCTGCCGACGTAGAGAGCTCCAGCCTTCCCGTAGGAGAAGGTCGAAATAAGCGTACCGATGGCCACGATACCACTGTATAGTCTTAAAGACCATAGACGGCCGATTCGGTCGTTCAGGAGAAAGGACAGTAGAGCCCCAATCCCCGCAGTCAAGTTGACCAGGGAGATGATGTTGGAGAGAGTCTCCTTGTCATGTTCCGGTGTCATTTTGAACTCCCTCTGGAAGCTCTTCAGCTGGGTGATGGCAGAAGCGGAACCCTCATCCCAACCTTCTGTTGTCAGTACCTCTTCCGACCGAGAAAAAAAAAAAAAAAAAAAAAAAAAACAAAAAAAGAAAAAAACACCAACTTGAAATTGG
>Ga0164243_10014044_pt1 | contig 11182 bp, 9 predicted proteins | sample OricompcompostOP_FD_108781 | JGI IMG/M metagenome (GOLD analysis project Ga0164243, IMG submission 108781) | Organic Plus compost microbial communities from Emeryville, California, USA - Original compost - Organic plus compost (OP) | ecosystem: Engineered > Solid waste > Mixed feedstock >... | reverse complement strand
GGCGCTGGAGGAGGCCGTGGGCGAGCACACCGTCGCGGTGCTGCTGGAGCCGATCCAGGGCGAGGCCGGTGTCCTGGTGCCGCCGCCCGGCTATCTGGCCGGCGTGCGGGAGCTGACCCGGGCACGCGGGGTGCTGTTCATCGCCGACGAGATCCAGTCCGGCCTCGGCCGCACGGGAGCGACGTTCGCCTGCGAGCAGGAAGGCGTCGTGCCCGACATGTACGTGCTGGGCAAGGCGCTGGGCGGCGGGGTGGTACCGGTGTCCGCCGTCGTCTCCTCCCGCGAGGTGCTGGGCGTCCACCGTCCCGGCGAGCACGGCTCCACCTTCGGCGGCAACCCGCTGGCCTGCGCGGTGGCGCTGGAGGTGCTCGAGATGCTGCGCGGGGGCGAATACCAGCAGCGGGCCCAGGAGTTGGGCGAGCACCTGCACCGCGAGCTGAAACTGCTGCCGTCCGGTGCCGTGCGCGAGGTGCGCGGCCGTGGCCTGTGGGCCGGCGTGGACATCGACCCCTCCTACGGCACCGGCCGCCAGATCTCCGAGCGGCTGATGGCCGAGGGCGTCCTGGTCAAGGACACCCACGGCTCCACGATCCGGCTGGCCCCGCCCCTGGTCATCACCAAGGAGGACCTCGACTGGGGCCTGGACCGCCTGCGCACGGTGCTGGCGGGCTGACCCTCCCACCGGCCTCGCGGGGTTCCGGCACCACCCCGGTACCGCAACCCCGCGACGCCGCCCGGCCGCCTCGCCGCCCCGCCGCCCCGTCGCGCTCAGGGCAGCAGCCGCAGGGGGGAGCCGTCCAGGTAGGCGCGGATGTTCTCGACGGCATCGCCGTAGTAGCGGCGGTAGTTGTCGCGGGTGACGTAGCCCAGGTGCGGGGTCGCCAGCAGCCGGGGCGCGGTGCGCAGCGGATGGCCGGCGGGCAGCGGCTCGGTGTCGAAGACATCGGTGGCCGCACCGGCGATGGTCCCGTCGCGGAGGGCGTCGAGCAGGGCGTCCTGGTCGACGATGGCGGCCCGCGACGTGTTGATCAGGTAGGCACTCGGCTTCATCCGGGCCAGCTCCGCGGCGCCTATGAGATGCCGGGTGCGATCGCTGAGGGCCAGATGGACGGAGACGAAATCGCTGGTCTCCAGCAGTTCGCCGAGCGACGCGACCCGAACGGCGCCCACCTCGTCGGCCCGCTCCCGGGTGAGATTCCGGCTCCAGGCCACGACGTCCATCCCGAAGGCGGCGGCGACCGGCGCCATCCGCCCGCCGATCTTCCCCAGCCCCAGCAGCCCCAGCCGCCGCTCGTGCAGATCGGCCCCGACGGTCTGCTGCCAGGGCCCGCCCTCGCGCACGGCCGCGCTCTCCACACCGATACCGCGCGCCAGCCCCAGCAGCAGGGCCCAGGTGTGCTCAAGCGGCGGCGTGGAGGAGCTTGCCGTGCCGCACACCGTCACCCCGCACTCCTTCGCCGCCGCGTAGTCGATGACGCTGTTGCGCATCCCCGAGGCGATCAACAGCCGCAGGCGGGGCAGCCGTTCGAGGACGGTCCGCGGGAACGCCACCCGTTCCCGCAGGGTCACCACGATCTCGAAACCGGCCAGCATCGCGACGAGCGCGTCCTCGTCGGCAGGGTGCTCCCGGAAGCCGACGACCTCCACCTCGTCCGCGACGGGGCTCCAGTCCGCCGCCGTCGTCCCCACTCCCTGGAAGTCGTCCACCAGGGCACACCGCAGTCGTGCCACGACGCTCCACTCCCCTCCCACTCCGCTTTCCCGACTCCCCGATCATGCCGAACCCCAGGCCGGGCCCGCTGGGCGCGTACCGGTCGTGAGCGCCGGGCCCTGGCGGCCGGCCGGCTGGTGACGGCGCCCCGGTGCTCCGGGCCGGGCCCTCACCCCTGATCGGCCTCGTCCTCCGCGCCCAGGCGCAGGCCCCGGCTGTGGGCGACCCGCAGCGTGTCGGCGAGTGCTCGGGCGCTCGCCGTGAGCGTCAGCCGCAGCGCGAGCGCTCCGGCGGCGGGGTCCGCCAGGACGCGGCGCGCCTCGCACAACACCTCCGCCGCAGCGCGCAGTTGCCGGTTCTCGGTGCGGTCCGCGAGCGCGGAGAGCACGCCGCCCCCGGGCGCGGCGGACAGATAGCAGGGCTTGCCGGTATCGGTGACCCACGGCAACAGCCGCAGGTCATCCGGGAAGAGGGGGTCCTTCTCCGTGCTCATGCGCCGCTCCTCCTGTCAGAGGGCTCGTTCGGAGAGCCGAGGCCAGTGTGTACTAGGTCACTATGACGCAGAACTAGGTCACTGGGCGGAGTCGTCGAACTCATTCACCCGAACGGGAAGAACTAGTTCACAGTTGCCGTCTTTCGGTGAACTAGGTCACCAACTAGCGTGCTGCCATGGCAGAGCAGCGCTTCATGGACATCGCGGCGGAACTGCGGGACCGGATCCTGTCCGGTGAGCTCGGGCCCGGCGACAAGCTGCCGCCCGTCAAGGAACTGGCGGCCTCGTACCGCTGCGCAGGCGCGACGGCGCAGCGCGCTCTCGGGCAACTCGTGGTGGAAGGCGTCGTACGGACCTCGCCCCGCGGCACGTTCGTCGCCGACGAGGCCCCGCTCAGCCTCACCCCTTCGGAGCGAGCAGGTCTCGCCCGGCGGACCGGAAGTGTGCTGACGGGCGGTGAGTCGGCGGTCGTCACCGCCGCGGAACTGGTCGTGCCGCCGTTGTACGTCGCGGAGATCTTCGACCTCGACCACGGTGACCAGGTCGTCAGGAGGGAGTACGTCGTCGGACGGGGCAGGACCCGGCTGATGCTGGCGGTCGACTGGTACCCCGCTCACTTCGCCGCGCTCGTGCCCGACCTGCTCAGCACGGCTCCCGGCAAGGTGCACGGCCTGCTTCCGAAGGTTCTCGAAGCGACCGGCCGCACGCCCGCCTACGCCCGCGACGACATGCACGCGCGCGAAGCCGACCAACGGGAGGCCGGCCACCTCGGCATCCCGCCCGGCACGCCGACACTGGCCGGTGCCCACCGCTGGAGCGACGAGCACGGCATGCTCCTCTACGGCGAGTGGTGCCTACCGCCACGGCTGACGCTCTCGTACGAGACGGACCCGAACGGCACGGGCACGGCCCCCGTCGGGGTCCCCTCGGAGTGAGGGGTCGGTCTCCGAACGACTGAGCAAGCGGCCCCGCCCCACGTGCCGCGGAACGGCGGTGCGCGGGCGGGGCCTTGAGCGGTTTTCCTAGCGGCCGAGGCGCCGGTGCCCGCTCAGCACGCGCAGTGCGGGCATGAGACGAGGCAGACGCCCCGGGCAGCTTGTCTCCCGCGGCAGTGACCACACGTGCCAGCACGACAGGCAGCGCACGACTCCTGCGTGCTCAGGGTCGTTCACCGCGCCACCGCCGCACTGCGGACACTGCTTCATGAGGACTCCCTACGCGGCTACGTCGAACTCACCCAGCCTCGCACCGCTCAGGAAGCCGCCCACCACAGTGAAGGCTGCTCCCTCACGTCGGGCGCGGGGCACCGGGGAGGCTGGTCGCCAGGGTGTCGCAGAGGGTGTCCAGGGCGGCGGCGTAGGCGTGTTCCGCGGGGGTGCCGTAGCCGACGACCAGGGCCGGGTGCGGGCGCGCCGACGGCGCGGCCGGGTGGCGGTAGGCGGAGAGCGTGTCGAGGCCGATTCCCGCCCGGCGCAGGGCCCCTTCCGTGGCCGTCTCGTCGGAGCCCGGCGGCAGCCGCAGGACGGCGTGGAGTCCGGCGGCGATGCCGGTGGCCCGTACGCCGGGCACCCGTTCGGCCAGCCGTTCCACGAGCCGGTCGCGCCGTGCCCGGTACCGCTGCCGCATGGCCCGTACGTGGCGGTCGTAGGCGCCGCGTTCCAGAAAGTCGGCGAGGGTGAGCTGGTCGAGACCGCCGGTGGTCCACTCGGCGGGCGTCTTGGCGGCCAGCACGGGGTCCACCAGCCGGTCGGGCAGCACCATCCAGGCCAGGCGCAGCGCGGGGGCCAGCGCCTTGCTGGAGGTGCCGAGGTAGACGACCCGTTCGGGGGCGAGGCCCTGGAGGGCGCCGACCGGGTGGCGGTCGTAGCGGAACTCGCCGTCGTAGTCGTCCTCCAGCACCAGTCCGCCGCGGCGCCGCGCCCAGTCGACGGCCGCCGCCCGGCGGTCGGGGTGCAGGGGTATCCCGAGCGGGTACTGGTGGGCGGGGGTGAGCAGCACCGTGCGGACGGAGGCGAACCGGGCCTGGCCGGCGAGTGCTTCGGTGCGGGCGCCGTGGGCGTCGACGGGCAGCGGCAGGGTCTGCGTCCCGTGCGGTTCCAGCGTCTCGCGGTGGAAGAAGAGCCCGTACTCCTCGACGGCGATGTCACCGGGTACCACCCGTGCCAGCAGCGTCAGCGCTTGCGCGAAACCGGCGCACACCACGATGCGTTCGGGGTCGGCCCGCACACCGCGGGCCCGCGCCAGGTAGCCGGCCAGGGCGTGCCGCAGCTCGGCGGTGCCGCGCAGGTCGCCGTGCGAGAAGGCCGGCGCGGGGGCGGCGGTCAGTGCGCGGCGGGCCGAGGCCAGCCACGCGGAGCGGGGGAACGCGGACACGTCGGGCGCGCCGGTGCGCAGGTCGTGGACGACGGGCCGGCGCGGGTGCGGGGTGCCGGTGGTGCCGCGTTCCCGCCCCGGGGCGTACGCCGGGCCGCGTGCGGGCAGCCGGGCCGGGCGGGGCGGCACCGGTTCGGCCCGCTGTGCGACGCGGGTGCCCGAGCCGTGCCGTGCGGACAGCCAGCCCTCGGCGACCAGTTCGGAGTACGCCCCGGCCACCGTGTTGCGGGCCAGTCCGAGGTCGGCGGCGAGGCTCCGCGAGGAGGGCAGCCGGGTGCCGGGGGCGAGCCGGCCGCCGCGGATGGCGTCCCGGAGCGCCGCGATGAGGGCCGCGCGGGGGCACCGGGCGCCGGGACCGCTGGTCACGACCAGGTCCAGGTGCAGGTCGCTGCCGGAAGTGGCCCAGGAATCTGCCATGAAAGTGGACCATACTCGTGGCCCACTCCTGCTTAGGCTCGGGGCCATGACGACGACACAGCGCATGGACATCTGGCAGACCGCTCCCGCCCTGATGAAGGGCATGTACGCCTTCCAGCAGGCGGCCTCCGCGGCGGGTCTCGACCCGGTGGTCGGCGAGCTGGTCAAGATCCGCGCCTCGCAGATCAACCGCTGCGCCTACTGCCTCGACATGCATCTGGCCGATGCCCGCAAGGCGGGGATCAGCCGGCTGCGGCTGGACATGATCGCCGCCTGGGAGGAGGCCGGTGACCTGTTCGACGAGCGGGAGCGGGCCGCGCTCGCCCTGACGGAGGCCGTCACCGAACTGACCGACGGCTTCGTGCCGGACGAGGTGTACCGGCGGGCGGCGGAGCAGTTCGAGGAGCCGGAGCTGGCCGCGCTGCTGGGCCAGATCGTGGCGATCAACGCCTGGAACCGGTTCAACGTGGCGGTGCGCACCACGCCGGGCAGCCTGCGCGAGGCCGCCGGCGGCGAAGCCCGGTGACGCCGCCCGCCGACGCCGCCGCCCTGCTGCGGCGGCTGCACCACGACCGGGCGCCGGGCGACGCGCTGGTGCTGCCCGGCCCCTGGGACGCGGCCAGCGCCCGGATCTTCGCCGAGGCGGGGTTCCCCGCGCTGGCCACGCCGAGCATGGGTGTCTCCCTCTCGCTCGGGTACGCCGACGGCGCGTGTCCCGCGGAGGAGATGTTCGCCGCCGTCGCGCGGATCGTGCGGGCGGTCGAGGTGCCGGTGACGGCCGACATCGAGCGGGGGTACGGGCTGCCGCCGGCCGAGATCGCACAGCGGCTGCTGGGCACGGGTGCCGTCGGCTGCAATCTGGAGGACTCGGTCTCGGGCCGGCTGGTGGAGACGGGCCGGCAGGCGGAGTTCCTGGCCGCCGTGCGCGAGGCGCTGGGGCCCGGACCGTTCCTCAACGCCCGGGTGGACGTGTATCTGTGCGGGGCCGACCGTCCGTTGGAGGAGGCGCTGGAACGGTGCCGTGCCTATGTGGCGGCGGGCGCGGACGGGGTGTATCCGCTGGGTGCGCCGCCCGGTGAGCTGACCGCCCTGGCCCGCGAGTTGGAGGTGCCCGTCAACGCGCTGGCCCGCCCCGGCGGCCCCGGCCCCGCAGAGCTGGCCGCGGCCGGTGCCGCTCGGGTCACCTTCGGCGGCGGGCTCGCCATGCGGGCGATGGAGCAGGTACGGGGCTGGGCCGCGGGACTGCGCGACGACTGAGACCCGCACGGCGGATGCCGGGGAAGCCGTGCCGGGAAACCCGTACCGGAGGACGGCGGCGAGCCCGTGACGGGGGCGACGGCCGACGACAGGTGCCGGGGGGGGGGACGGCCGACCACGGGTTTCCAGCTCGGGGCGGGCCCGGGACCAGAAGAGCGGCAGCCCCTCACGAGGGACAGCAGCGAACCCACGACGAGGACCGGCCGGCGACGGGGCCGGGCTCGGAGCAGGCCCGGAACAGGAAACGAAGGCAAGCCCGCCACGAGGACCAGCCGACCACGGGTGCCGGCTCGCGGCGGCCCGGGACGACGGCGCGCCCATCACGAGGGCAACGGCGTCCCCACGGCGAGGACCGGCCGACGACGAGGCCAAGCTCCGAGCGGACCCCGGGCCGGGACTCACCCGCAGTTGCCGGGCCCCGCCCGGGTCAGCGCGGCACCGGGGCGACGGTCAGCAGTGCGGAGACGACGAGCACCGCGCCCAGCGCCGCCAGCTCCCACGCGGTGGGCCGCAGCACCTGGCTGTAGGTCGTACGGGCCCGGTCCCGTATCAGTACGCGGCGGGCCAGCACCGCGCACAGGGCGACGGCCGCCACCACCACCAGCTTGACCAGCAGGGTCCGGCCCCAGGCGGAGGAGGTGGCCGCCTGCACGGTCGGCAGCTTGCGCAGGGTGCTGCACGTGCCCGTCACGCACAGGGCGACGAACAGCCAGAAGGCCCGCCGGGCGTAGGCGGCCAGCAGGGCGCGGGCGGCGCCGGGTTCGCCGTGCCAGGCCCGCATGGTGCGCAGCACCTGGACGAGGCCGCCGGTCCACAGGACGGTGGCGGTCAGGTGGACGAGGGTCAGGGCGATGCCGAGGAGCTGGGTGTGGTCCTCGGGGTGGGCGCGTACGGCCTCGCCGACGATGACGCCGGTGAGGGGGACGGCCGCCCACACGGGCCGGCCGAGGAAGACGCAGAGGGCCGCGAGCAGGAAGCCGTTGGCCTCCAGGAAGGCCAGCAGGCCGTCGCGGGTCGCGTGGATCTCGCTCAGTTCGGGCAGGCCGGCGGCCAGCCGGCCGTCCCCGGCGGCGGCCATGGAGGCGAGTCCGAGTGCGGCCAGCATCCCGGCGAAGGCGGCACCGGCCGCCCATTCGGGTGGCTGTACGGGTCCTTCGGGGGGTGTGCCGGGCAGGGTGCGGGCCACGTCGCGGGCCAGCCTGCGCCCGGCCACCTCACCGAGCTGGACGCAGAGCGCGGCCAGCAGCACGGACCGCAGCAGGGTGGTGGTGCCGCCGCCGGGTATCCGTACCTCGCCGGTGACCTCGGTCGCCGCGTCCGTGCCCAGCAGGGCGACGGCCACCAGGACGGCGACGCAGCCGGTGACGGCCACCGCGGGCAGCAGGGGCCGCCGGGAGCGGGGGGCGCGGTGCCGCCCGGCACGCCGCCGCCCCTCGCCCCGGCTTAGGGGGGAGGGGCGGGGCGAGGGGGCGGGCTGCTTCACAGCGCAATTCTGCCCCAGGGCCGCCTGGTCAGTTGGGCAGCCATTTCTTCCACTTGTCGGGATTCTCCTTGACCCACTTGGCGGCGGCCTCGTCGGTGTCCATCTTGTCGATGGTCATCCACTTGACGACCTGGGTCTGGTCCGCGGTGCTCCATTTGAACTTCTTGAGGAACTCCGCCGCCTTGCCGCCGTTCTCGGCGAAGTCCTTGTTCATGAACTTCGCGAGCTTGGTGTACGGGTAGGCGCAGTCGACCTTGGAGGCCACCTTGTCGCACCCGGGGGTGCGCTTGGGCAGCTTGACCTCCGTCATGGGGATCTTGGAGTTGAGCCACTGCGGCGTCCACCAGTAGGTGAGGAAGGGCTCCTTCTTGGCGGCGCGCTTCTGCATCTCCTTGATCTGCGCGGCCTCGCTGCCGGCGTAGACCGTCTTGTAGGGGAGATCCAGGTTCTTGATGATGGCGTCGTCGTAGGTGCTGAAGGAGGGCGAGCCCTCCAGCAGCTGGCCCTTGTCGCCGCTTTCGGGGGTCTGGAAGTGCTTCTTCAGCTTGGGGAGGTTCTTCCAGTCCTTGACCTCGGGGTGCTCCTTGGCGAAGTAGGTGGGCACGTACCAGCCGATGTGGCCGGTGACGCCCATCTCCCCCGCGTAGACGATGGTCTTGAGCTCCTCGACGTACTTCTTCTCCTTCTTCGGCACGCCCCGCCAGTCCTCCAGCATGGCGTCGGCGCGGCCGGTGTTGAGGGCGTCGAAGGCGACGGGCTCGTCCATCTGGAGGGTCTTGACCCGGTAGCCGAGCTTCTTCTCCAGCACCTGCTTGGCCACGGCGACGTTCGCCTCGGAGCCGGCCCAGGCCGCCACCGGCAGGGTGACGGTGTTGGGGCTGCCGCTGTAGTACGGGTTGGCCTTGCCGCAGGAGGTGAGGCCCGCGGTCAGGGCGAGGACCCCGACCGCGGCGGCGCCCGACTTCAGCAGCCGCCCGCGGCGGGCCCGGTGCGGGGCCCGCGGTCGGATGTTGCGCTTCACTTCGTACCTCCGCGCTTTCCGGTGCTGCCCGCGGACTGGGTGAGCCGGTCGAGCATGAGGCCCAGGCAGACGATGGCGACACCGGCCGAGAGGCCGACGCCCAGGTCGCTCTTCTGGAGCCCGTAGACCACGTCGTAGCCGAGGGCGCCGCCGCCGACGAGACCGCCGATCACCACGATGGCCAGGACCAGGACGACGCCCTGGTTGCAGGCCAGCATCAGCGAGGGCCGGGCCAGCGGGAGCTGCACCTGGCGCAGTTGCTGCCAGGTGGTGCCGCCCAGCGAGCGGGAGGCTTCCAGCGCCGCCGGGTCGACGGAGGCGAGGCCCTGCGCGGTGATGCGGACGACGGCGGGCAGCGCGTACACGACGGCGGCCAGGATCGCGGCGGGGCGGCCGACGCCGACGAGCGCGACCACGGGCACCAGGTAGACGAACTGCGGCATCGTCTGCATCACGTCGAGCACCGGCCGGATCAGCCGCATCACCCACCGGGAGCGGGCGGCCAGGATGCCGATGACGACGCCGACGACGAGGGTGCACACCACGGAGACGATCACCTGCGAGAGGGTGTCCATGGACTTGTCCCACAGGCCCAGGACGCCGATGACGCCCAGCGAGAGCACACCGGTGACCCCGGCCCGCCAGGAGCCGGCCATCCAGGCGAGGACGGCCACCAGCAGCAGCACGCCCCACCAGGGTGCGGCCTGCATGGCCTCGCGCATGGGGTTGAGCACCCAGGAGGTGAAGTGGGAGGCCCACACGTCGGTGCCGCCGAGCACGGGCACCCCGTCGGAGATGGCCCTGGTGAAGGACTCGATGCCGCGGGTCAGCGGTGCGGAGAGGGAGACACTCCAGTCGACGGGCCAGGAACGTTCGCCGACGGGCCCGAAGAGGGTGGCGACGACGGCGAAGACGACGAACAGGCCCCAGGCGAGCCAGCCGCCCAGCTTCTCCATGCCGACCGCGCCGGCGTCGCCGGAGGTCCGGGCTGCGGTGCCGGGTGAGGTCTCCAGCCGGTCGCCGGCGGCGGCGGTGACGCGGTCGAGCCAGATGGCGATCAGGACGATGCAGACACCGGCGACGAGCGCCATGCCCACGTTGTCCTTGGCGAGTGCCTGGTAGACCTTGTCACCCAGGCCGCCGGCGCCGATGACGGACGCCATGACGACCATGGACAGCGCCATCATGATCGTCTGGTTGAGGCCGAGCAGCATCTCCTTGCGGGCCAGCGGCAGCCGCGCGGTCCACAGCCGCTGCCAGGAGCCGGCGCCCAGCGAACGGGACGCCTCCAGCGCGGCCGGGTCGGCGCCGCGCAGCCCCAGCGCGGTGAGGCGGGCCATCGGCGGCGCCGCGTAGATGACGGTGGACACCAGTGCGGCGGGCGAGCCGATGCCGAAGATGAGGACCAGCGGCAGCAGGTAGGCGAACGCCGGCATGACCTGCATGGTGTCGAACACCGGCCTCAGGATGCGGTTGCCCAGCTCGGACAGGCCGGCGACCAGGCCCAGCAGGGCGCCGATGACGGCCGAGACGGCGACCGCGACCACCATCAGGGCGAGCGTGGACATGGCGTAGTCCCACAGGCCCAGCACGCCGAAGGCGAGGAAGGTGCAGGCGGTCAGCAGGGCGATCCGCAGCGAGCGCAGCCGCGCTCCGGCGCCTGCCACGTACCAGGACACGGCGGTGGCCAGCGCGGTCACGCCCAGCCAGCCCAGGTTGTTGAGGAAGGTGAAGACGTAGTCGACGCCGCCCTCGGACCAGTTGCTGATGTGCAGCAGGAAGTACAGGAAGATCCAGCTCGTGGCCCGGTTGTCGGTCAGCCAGTTGCTGACGTCGTCGAGCCAGCCCTTGACCGCGTCGGCTTTGTCCAGCGGGCCGGGCCAGTTGCCGTCGAGGGCGAGCGCGCCGACGACGAGGGCGAGGAGGACGACGAGGAACGCCACGAACGCGGGGCGGGCCAGCAGCGCGCGGGCGCCGCCCACCGGGGCGGGCGCCGGCGCCGTCGTCGTCTCCTTCCCCCGCTGCGGCAGGGTGGTGGTGCTCATATCAGCCCCTCGGCCGGCCGGTCGGTGCGGGCGCCGGCGGCGGACGCCGGAGCGTGCGTGCTCATACGGCGGCCACCTCCTTCGACTCGCCGTCCTCGCCCCGCCGCTGGTCCAGTCCGGCCACCACGCTCAGCAGCCGTGCGTCGTCCACGACGCCGATGGTGCGGCCGTTCTCCACGACGCGGGCGCTCTCCCCGCTGCGGGCGACGGCCTCGATGGCGTCGGCGACCAGCGTGTCGGGGGCGAGCGCGGCGCCCGTCTCGGCCTCGGTGTCGGTGGCCTTCCGCATGGCGCGGCGCACCGAGATGACCTGTTCGCGGGGGACGTCGCGGACGAAGTCGCGGACGTAGTCGTCGGCCGGGTTGGCGACGATCTCCTCGGG
>Ga0164243_10014043_pt1 | contig 11182 bp, 12 predicted proteins | sample OricompcompostOP_FD_108781 | JGI IMG/M metagenome (GOLD analysis project Ga0164243, IMG submission 108781) | Organic Plus compost microbial communities from Emeryville, California, USA - Original compost - Organic plus compost (OP) | ecosystem: Engineered > Solid waste > Mixed feedstock >... | reverse complement strand
CTTCGAGGAGTCCGAAGCTACGACCGCCCCGATCTGGGTGTCAACATTTTGTTGAACTAGCTGGTCAGGAGCGCTCCCGGTGCAGGTAGTTGTAGACCGTGAAACGGCTGACCCCGAGCGCGGCCGCCACCGACTCCACCGCCTTGCGCAGTTCGAACGCGCCGCGCTCCTCCAGCAGGCGCACCGCCCGCTGCTTGTCCGGGCGGGGCAGCTCGGCCAGCTTCCCGCCGAGCTCCGACTCCACCGAGGCGATCATGCGGTCCAGCGCGCTGGTGAGCTCCTCGCCGGGCAGCCGCACCGCCACGGCCGGTTCGCCCTTCCAGTGCAGCAGCACGTCACCGGGTTCCCACCGGTCGGCGGGCAGCGCGGTGGCACCGACCCGCTCCAGCAGCGGTTCGATCGCGGACGCCAGAGGATGCACGGCGGCCACGGTAGACGAGGGCGGCCCGGCGGCTCACCCGGCGTCGTCGACGCTGACCTGCAGCGTGACCCGGTCCGCGCCGGCCGCCAACGCCGAGTCCAGCATCTCGGCCAGCGCCGGCAGCAGCGCCGCCCGGTCCGCGGTGACCGTCGTGCCCAGCGGCCCGAACTCCGGCTCCAGGCCGGCCGCGCGCAGCCGGTCGCAGGCGCGCACCGCGTGCTCCGGGGGCTGCCCCTCCCCGCGGAAGGGTTCAGTGGTGAACTCGGCAGTCAGGTTCATGGCGATCCTCCGGGCTCGACGGCCGCACCGTAGCCGATCCGCGGCCGGCCCGGCACCGACCGAGGAGGGACGTGGCGTGGAGTACGACCTCAACCTCTCGATGCTGTTCACCGAGCTCGACCTGCTGCGCCGGCCGGCGGCGGCCCGCGCGGCCGGGTTCGACGCCGTCGAGTTCTGGTGGCCGTTCGCCGAGCCGGTGCCCGCCGACGCCGAGGTCGAGCGGTTCGCCCGCGCGATCGAGGACGCCGGGGTGCGCCTGGTCGGGCTGAACTTCCACGCCGGGGACATGCCGGCCGGCGAGCGCGGCGTGCTCTCGCACCCGCGCCGGGCGCGCGAGTTCGCCGCCAACCTCGACGTGGTGGCCGACCTCGGAAGGCGGCTCGGCTGCCGCAAGTTCAACGCGCTCTACGGCACCCGGCTCGACGGCGTCTCCGCGGCCGAGCAGGACGAGGTGGCCGCCGCGAGCCTGGCTCGGGCGGCCGAGGTCGTGGGCGGCTTCGGCGGCGCGGTGCTGCTGGAACCGGTGAGCGGCACGCCGGGTTATCCGCTGCTGACCGCCGCCGACGCGGCAGCGGTGATCGAGCGCGTGGGCGCGGACAACGTCCGGCTGCTGTTCGACGTCTACCACCTCGTGGTCAACGGCGACGACCCGTGGGCGGTGCTCTCCGAGCGCGCCGGCTCGATCGGGCACGTGCAGATCGCCGACGCTCCCGGGCGCGGAGCGCCGGGCACGGGCGAGATCGACTTCGAGCGGTTCTGGCCCGCCCTGGCCGCCGCCGGCTACGACGGCCACGTCGGGCTGGAGTACCGGCCGGGCGGGCCCAGCGCCGGGAGCTTCGGGTGGATCCGGAGGTAGAGCGCGCGGTTCGCCGCCGGGCGAGCCCGCCCGCGGTCCCGCGGCGCCGGTCGGGTGCAATGGGTCCGGTTCCGCACCGACCCGGGAGGGGCTTTGCCTGACCACGTGCTGATCGCGCCGGACAAGTTCAAGGGGTCGCTGACCGGGCCCGAGGTCGCCGAGGCGGTGGCCGCCGGGTTGCGGCGGGTCCGCGCCGACGTCAAGCCGCGGCTGGTTCCGATCGCCGACGGCGGCGACGGCACCGTGCAGGCGGCGCTGACCAGCGGCTACCAGCGGGTTCCCGCGCTGGTCACCGGCCCGGTGGGGGATCCGGTGGAGACCGCGTTCGCGCTGCTGGACGGCACGGCCGTGCTGGAGCTGGCCGCGGCGTCCGGGCTGGGGCTGCTCGAGGAGGGCGAGTTCGCGCCGCTCGGGGCCTCCAGCGACGGCACCGGGGAGCTGATCAGCCAGGCGCTGGACGCCGGCGCGCGGACGATCGTGCTCGGCGTCGGCGGCAGCGCGTGCACCGACGGCGGCGCGGGCCTGCTCGCCGCGCTCGGCGCGCGCGTGCTCGACGAGTCCGGGCATCCGCTGCCTCCCGGTGGTGGCCCGCTCGCCCGGGTGTCGGCGGTGGACCTCTCGGGCCTCGACGAGCGCATCGCCGAGACCACCGTGGTGCTCGCCTCCGATGTGGACAATCCGCTGCTCGGGCCGCGCGGGGCCGCGCGGGTCTACGGGCCGCAGAAGGGCGCCGACCCCGAGCAGGTCGAGCTGCTGGAGACCGGGCTGCAGCGCTGGTCGCGGGCGTTGCTGGCCGCCGGTGGTCGCGACGTGGCCGAGGAGCCCGGGGCCGGTGCGGCCGGCGGTGTCGGTCACGCCGCGCTGGCCGCGTTGAACGCGCAGCGCAGCTCCGGGGTCGAGCGGGTGCTCGACCTCGTGGGCTTCGACGCGGAGCTGGCCGGAGCGCGGCTGGTCGTCACCGGCGAAGGGGCGCTGGACGAGCAGACCCTCAGCGGCAAGGCCCCGGCCGGTGTCGTCGCCCGCGCCCGGGCCGCCGGTGTCCCCGTGGTCGCGGTGGCCGGTCGCTGCGAGCTGTCCGAACAACGGCTCCGCGAGGCGGGTTTCGCGCGGGCCTACGCGCTCAGCGAGGTCGAGCCGGATCCGGAGCGCAGCGTCGCCAACGCCGCCGAGCTGGTGGAGACCGCGGGCGCCCGCATCGCCCGCGAGCAGCTCTGACCTGCCACGACGGTCGCGGTCCCGCGCCTTTTAGGCTGGTGCTTGCAGCGCTGGTGAGGAGGAATCGTGGCGGCACTCGACACGTCCGGCTCCGGTCCGCTGCGGGACCGGGTCCGGGACGCGCTGCGGTCCCGCATCGGCGCGGGCGAGCTGCGGCCCGGCGACCGGCTGTTCGAGCAGGACCTCGCCGCCGAGTTCGGCGTCTCGCGGGTGCCGGTGCGCGAGGCGATCCGGATGCTGCAGAGCGAGGGGCTCGTCGAGGTGCTGCCGCGGCGGCGCGGGGTGTTCGTGCGCAGCCTCGACCGCCGGCAGGTCGAGGAGCTCTTCGACGTGCGGGAGGCGCTGGAGGGCCTGGCCGCGCGGCTGGCCGCGCAGCGGCCCGGTGCCGAGGGCGTGGGTCGTCTCGGCGCGCACGCGCAGCGGGCTCGGCAGGCGCACGAGGAGTCCGATGTGGACGGAATGGCGGACGCGAACGCGCGGTTCCACGACGAGCTCGTCGCGCTGTCCGGCAACGACCTGCTCGCCACGTTGCTCGAACCGCTGCACGGCCGGCTGCAGTGGTTGTTCCGGCTGAACCTGGAGCCGGAGCGCGTCTGCGCCGACCACGAGGAGCTGCACGCGGCCGTCGCCGCCGGTGACGCCGAGCGCGCGGTCGAGGTGGCCCAGCGCCACGTCCGGTCGAGCCGCCGCATGGTCCTCGACCGGATGCTGTACTGAGCCTTCCCGGCGCTTCCCGCTTCGGCCCGTCCCGCCGCGCGCGGCGCGTTCCGGCGGTCCGTCCCCGGTGCTGTTCCGATCCAGTGGCCCGCATCCGTTGACCCGGTTGACCTGCCCGCTCTATGTATACACAAAGATATACATCAGGGAGCGGCCCATGGACACCGAACCCGCGCGCCCCGGCGCGACCAGCTCCGCACCAGCTCCGAACGCCGCGGCCGACGAGCGTCCGCTCAGCGACCGGCTGCACAACGCCGACCTCGCGCCGCCCCGCGAACGCCGGTGGAAGACCTACAGCATCTTCGCGCTGTGGATGAACGACGTGCACAACATCGGCAACTACACGTTCGCCGCCGGACTGTTCGCCACCGGCCTCGGCGCGGTGCCGTCGCTGATCGCGCTGCTGCTCGGGATCTCGGTCGTGTTCTGGGGCATGAACCTCATCGGCCGGATGGGGCAGCGCACCGGCGTCCCGTTCCCCGTCATGGCCCGGATCAGCTTCGGCGTGCGCGGGGCGCAGCTGCCGGCGCTGATCCGCGCCGCGGTCGCCATCGCCTGGTACGGGATCCAGACCTACCTGGCCTCGCTGGCCGTGGTCGTGCTCGTGCTGCGCATCGCCCCGCACCTGCGCCCGTACGCGCAGGACTCGATCCTCGGGCTGTCCACGATGGGCTGGATCTGCTTCGTGGGCCTGTGGGCGGTGCAGCTGGCGATCCTCAGCTTCGGCATGGAGGTCGTGCGCCGCTTCCAGGACTGGGCCGGGCCGCTGGTGTGGCTGGTGATGCTCGCGCTGGCGGTGTGGATGCTCGTGCTGGCCGGCGACCGGATCGCCTGGGACCCGCCGAACGCGCTCACCGGCGCGGCCATGTGGTGGCGGGTGCTCGGCGCGGCCGGCCTGACCATCTCCATCTACGGCACGCTCATGCTCAACTTCTGCGACTTCTCCCGGTTCGCGCCCGCCGAGCGGCACGTCGTGGCCGGCAACTTCTGGGGCCTGCCGGTGAACTTCACCGCGTTCGCGATGGTCTCCATCGTCGTCACCGCCGGCACCCGCACCCTGTTCGGCCGGGTCATCACAGACCCCGCCGAGATCGTCGCGCAGGTGCCGAACACCGCGGTGCTCGTGGTCGGGGCCCTGCTGTTCGCCGTCGCCACGATCGGCGTGAACATCGTGGCCAACTTCGTCTCGCCGGCCTACGACCTGGCCAACCTCGCGCCGAACCGGATCAGCTTCCGCCGCGGCGGCGTGATCAGCGCCGTGCTGGCCGTGGCGGTGCTGCCGTGGAACCTCTACAGCAGTCCGGCCACGGTGGACTACTTCCTCGGCGGTCTCGGCGCGGTGCTCGGGCCGCTGTTCGGCGTCATGGTCGTGGACTACTGGCTGCTGCGCCGCGGCCGCATCAACGTTCCCGACCTCTACACCCACCACCCGGACGGCGAGTACGCCTACAGCGGGGGAGTCAACCCGCGCGCGCTCGTCGCGCTGATCCCCTCCGGGGCGATCGGGGTGTGCCTGGCGCTCCTTCCCGCGCTGAAGCCGGTTTCGGCGTTCTCCTGGTTCGCCGGCGCGCTCAGCGCAGCGGTGGTGTACTACCTGATCGCCGACCGCGGCCGGGAGTTCACCGACGTCTCCGGCGAGCACCTGGCGCGGACCACGGCCGCCGAGGGGATCCGCTGAGCAGAGGCAGGGAGCGAGAGCACGTGCGCATCGTCGTCGCGAACGTCAACACCACCGAAGCCGTCACCGAGGCCATCCGCCAGCAGGCGGACAAGATCGCCCGCCCCGGCACCGAGATCAGCGCGGTGACGCCGTTCTTCGGGCCGCCCTCGGTGGAGGGGCACTTCGAGAGCTACCTGGCCGCCACCGCCGTGATGGACCGGGTCCGCGCGATCGAGGAGCCCTTCGACGCCGTGGTGCTGGCCGGATTCGGCGAGCACGGCAAGGAGGGGCTCGCCGAGCTGTTCGGCGTGCCGGTCGTGGACATCACCGAGGCCGCCGCGCACCTGGCCGGCCTCATCGGCCGCCGCTTCGCGGTGGTGACCACGCTGGACCGCGCGATCGGCCAGATCCGGGACCGGCTGCAGCTGGTCGGACTCGACGGGCGCTGCGCCGCGGTCCGCGCGACCGGGCTGCCAGTGCTGGAGCTCGACCGCGACCCCGAGCGGGCCCGCGCTCGCATCGTCGAGGAGGCGGCCCGCGCCGTCGAGTCCGACGGGGCCGAGGTGCTGTGCCTCGGCTGCGCCGGCATGTCCGGGCTGGCCGAGCGCGTGCAGGACGAGGTCGGGGTGCCGGTGGTCGACGGGGTGCCGGCCGCGGTCGGGCTGGCCGAGACCCTCGTGCACGCGGGGCTGCGGACCTCACCGGTCGGCAGCTGGGCCCCGCCCCGGACCAAGGAGATCACCGGATGGCCGATCCAGGGAGGACCAGCGTGACCAGCTACGACCTCGTCTTCCGCGCTCCGCGGCTCATCGCCCCGGAGGGCGAGCGCTCCGGCAGCGTCGCGGTGCGCGACGGCCGGATCGCGGCCGTGCGGCCGCTCGACGCCCCGGTCGAGGCCGACCGCGTCGTCGAGCTCTCCGCCGACGAGGTGCTGCTGCCGGGCGCGGTCGACAGCCACGTGCACGTCAACGATCCCGGCCGCGCCGAGTGGGAGGGCTTCGCGACCGCGACCGCGGCCGCCGCCGAAGGCGGGATCACCACGCTCGTCGACATGCCGCTCAACAGCCTGCCGCCGACGACCAGCGCCGAGGCGCTGAAGGTCAAGCGCGCCGCCGCCGACGGGCGGGTTCGCATCGACGTCGGCTTCTGGGGCGGGGCGGTCCACGGCGAGCTGCACGCGCTGCGGGAGCTGCACGACGCGGGCGTGTTCGGGTTCAAGTGCTTCCTGCTGCACTCCGGCGTCGACGAGTTCCCGCCGCTGGATCCCGCCGAGCTCGACGAGGCGGTGCGGATCGTGGCCGAACTGGACGCGCTGCTCATCGTCCACGCCGAGGACTCGCAGGCCATCGCCGACTCCCCGGCCCCGCACGGGGAGCGCTACCGCGACTTCCTCGCGTCCCGCCCGCGCGGGGCCGAGAACGTGGCCATCGCCCAGCTCGTCGAACTGGCCCGCGAGCACGGGGCGCGGGTGCACGTGCTGCACCTGGCGTCCTCGGACGCGCTGCCGATGCTCGCCTCGGCCCGCGCCGACGGGGTGCGGGTCACCGCCGAGACCTGCCCGCACTACCTGAGCTTCACCGCCGAGGAAGTCCCCGACGGGGCCACCGAGTTCAAGGCGTGCCCGCCGATCCGGGAGGCCGACAACCGCGAGCAGCTCTGGCGCGGCCTCGCCGACGGGCTCATCGACTGCGTGGTCAGCGACCACTCGCCCTGCACCCCCGACCTCAAGCGGTTCGACACCGGGGACTTCGGCGTCGCCTGGGGCGGGGTGTCGAGCCTGCAGCTCGGGCTGTCGGCGGTGTGGACCCAGGCGCGGGTGCGCGGGCACTCGCTGGCCGACGTGGTCCGGTGGATGTGCCGGGCGCCCGCGGACCTGGCGGGACTGGACCGCAAGGGCGCGATCGAGCCCGGCCGCGACGCGGACCTGTGCGTGTTCGCCCCGGACGAGGCCTTCGTCGTCGACGCCGCGCAGCTGCAGCACCGCAACGAGATCACCCCGTACCACGGGCGCCCGCTGGCCGGCGTCGTGCGCTCCACGTGGCTGCGGGGCACGCAGATCGCCGGACCCGGCGCGGACACCGGAGCGCGCGGAACCCTGCTGGAACGAGGAGAGCAGTGACCGAGCCAGAACTGATCGACCTCGCCTCGCGCGCGGTGCGGGGCAGCGTCGTGCACGCCAACGACGAGTTCTTCGCCGAGCGGGAGAACCTCATCAAGCCGGAGACGCCGGTCCACCAGCCGCACACCTTCGGCCACAAGGGCCAGATCTACGACGGGTGGGAGACCCGCCGGCGCCGCGGACCCGGGCAGGACCGCGCGATCATCCGGCTCGGGCTGCCCGGCGTGGTCCGGCGGCTGGTCGTCGACACCTCCTTCTTCAAGGGCAACTACCCGCCGGAGGTCTCGGTCCAGGCCTGCGCGGTCGAGGGCTACCCGAGTCCGGAAGAGCTGGAGCAGGCGCCGTGGGAGACGCTGCTGCCGCAGTCGGCGGTGCAGGGGCACGCGCACAACACCTTCGACGTGGACGCCGAGCGCCGCTACACCCACGTGCGGCTCGCCATGCATCCGGACGGCGGGATCGCGCGGCTGCGGGTGCTCGGCCGGGCGGTGCCGGATCCGCGCTGGCTCACCGGCCAGTTCGACCTCGCCGCGCTGGAGAACGGCGGCGTCGTCACCGGGTGCAGCAACATGTTCTTCTCCGAGCCGTCCAACGCGCTCGCGCCCGGGCTGAGCCGGGTCATGGGCGAGGGCTGGGAGACCGCGCGGCGCCGCGACGACGGCAACGACTGGCTCGCGGTGCGGCTGGCCGCGCCCGGAACCGTCGACCGCGCCGAGATCGACACCAGCTACTACCTCGGCAACGCCCCCGGATGGGCCGCACTGTCCGGCTGCGACGCGCGCCGCGACGACCCGGACGAGCCGGACTCGTGGGTCGAGCTGCTGCCCCGGACCCGGCTGCAGCCGGACACCCCGCACCGCTTCCGGCTGCCGGAGCGGGCCGAGGTGACCCACGTCCGCGTCGACACGTTCCCCGACGGCGGGCTCGCGCGGCTGCGGCTGCACGGCACCGCCGGCGAGCGGGGGCGGGCCGAGCTCGCGCGGCGCTGGTTCGACCTGCTGCCCGAGGCGCACGCGATCGCGGTGCTCACCGGCGAGGCCGGGCTCAGCGCGGACCGGGCGGCCGAGCTGGCCGCGCGGCGCCCCCTGCCGGAGTGGCCCGCCGACCTCGCCCCGCTCCTGCGCTGACCGCCCGCGGAGATCCCCGGGGCATGTCCTAACCTGGGGGATCGTGCTCGTCATCGCGTTGGACACCTCGACCCCCGCCGTCACGGCCGGGGTGGTCGAGCTGGCCGAGGACGGTCCGCGCCCGCTGGCGCAACGGGTGACGGTGAACCCCCGCGCGCACGGCGAGCTGCTCACCCCGCACCTGCGGGAAGCCCTCGCCGCGGCGGGGCGCCGGCTGCCCGAGGTCGAGGCGATCGCGGTCGGCTCCGGGCCCGGCCCGTTCACCGGGCTGCGCGCGGGCATGGTCACCGCCGCGGCGCTCGGCCACGCCCTCGACGTGCGGGTGCACCCGGTCTGCGGGCTCGACGCCGTCGCCGCGGTCGCCGACGGCGCGGGGCCGCTGCTGGTCGCCACCGACGCCCGGCGCCGCGAGGTGTTCTGGGCCGCCTACTCGGCCGAGCGCGAGCGGATCACCGGCCCGCACGTGCAGCGTCCCGCCGAAGTCCCGGACGAGATCGCCGCGCGCGGGATCTCGACGGCAGCGGGGGAGAAGGCCGCGGACATCGCGGGGTGCACCGCGGTGGAACCGCGGTACCCCACGCCTTTCGGGCTGGTCGCGGTCGCCGCCGCCGAGCTGCGCTCCGGCGCGGAACCGGCACCGCTGGTGCCGGTCTACCTGCGCCGGCCGGACGCCGCCGAACCCGGCCCGCGCAAGCCGGTCACCGGGGGCCGGCGGTGAGCCCGCGGGTGGCGAAGCTGCTGCGCCGCGACCTCGACCGCTGCGTGGAGCTGGAACGCGCGCTGTTCCCGGGCGAGGACCCGTGGTCGCGCGCCGCCTTCGCCGGCGAGCTCGACCAGGGCAACCACTACCTCGGCGTCTTCGAGGGCGAGCAGCTGCTCGGCTACGGCGGGCTCGCCGTCGTCGCGCCGCCGCCGGACGCCGAGGCCGAGGTGCGCACCATGGCCGTCGCCCCGGACCACCAGGGCGCCGGGCTGGGACGGATGCTGCTGCGCGCCCTGCTCGCGCCGGCCGACGAGGTCGACGCGACGGTGTTCCTGGAGGTGCGCACGGACAACGCACCTGCCATGAAGCTGTACGAGGACCACGGCTTCGACGTCGTCGGCGTCCGCAAGGGCTACTACCAGCCTTCCGGCGCCGACGCCTACACGATGCGCCGTCCGCCGCGGTCCGCGGAGGGAGGCGGTTCCGGTGGCTGACCGGGTTCTGCTGGGCATCGAGACCTCGTGCGACGAGACGGGGGTCGGGCTGGTCCGGCTCGGCGGCGACGGGTCGGTGCGGCTGCTGGCCGACGCGGTCGCCTCCAGCGTGGACCAGCACGCGCGCTTCGGCGGCGTGGTCCCGGAGATCGCCAGCCGCGCGCACCTGGAGGCCATGGAGCCGACGGTGCGGCGGGCGCTGGACGAGGCCGGACTCCGATTGTCCGATGTGGACGGTGTGGCGGTCACGGCGGGACCCGGGCTGGCCGGGGCGCTCATGGTCGGCGTCTCCGCGGCCAAGGCCTACGCCGCCGCGCTCGACGTCCCGCTGCACGGCGTGAACCACCTCGCGGGCCACATCGCCGTCGACACCCTCGAGAACGGGCCGCTGCCGCCGCGCTGCCTGGCGCTGCTGGTCTCCGGCGGGCACACCCAGCTGCTGCTCGTCGAGGGCGTGGCCGACCGGATCGTCGAGATCGGGTCCACGATCGACGACGCCGCCGGCGAGGCCTACGACAAGGTCGCGCGGCTGCTCGACCTGCCCTACCCGGGCGGGCCGCCCATCGACGAGGCCGCCAAGCGGGGCGACCCGGCCGCGATCGCGTTCCCGCGCGGACTGACCGGCCCGCGCGACCCCGAGTACGACTTCTCCTTCTCCGGGCTCAAGACCGCCGTGGCCCGGACCGTCGAGCAGGACCAGCACGCCGGGCGCGAACCCGCGGTCCACGACGTCGCCGCGTCCTTCCAGGAGGCGGTCGCCGACGTGCTCACGGCGAAGGCGCTGCGCGCCGCCCGCGACCACGACGTGGACGCGCTGGTCATCTCCGGCGGTGTGGCCGCGAACTCGCGGCTGGCCGGGTTGGCCCGCGAGCGCTGCGCGGCGGCCGGAGTGCAGCTGCGCGTGCCGCGACCGCGGCTGTGCACCGACAACGGCGCGATGATCGCCGCGCTGGGCGCGCACGTGGTCGCCGCCGGGCACGGACCGTCCCCGTGGGACTTCGCGGCGAACCCGGGGCTTCCGGTCGACGCGATCACCGTCCGGTGAGCCCGCGCCGGTCGGGTCGGCGGAACGGCCGCGCCCAGAACGCCTTGATGGTCGCCAGCCGTTCCCGGCGGCCGCCCTTGGCCGCGGCCCGCCGCAGCCCGTCGGCGACCGCGTCGTGGCCCACCCCGTAGGCGTCCATCCCCGCCCGCCGGCACAGCGACACCGCCCGCGGCAGGTGGAAGTTCGTCGTGACCACGGTGATCCGCGACCGGCCGAAGGTCCGCGCCGCGAACACGCAGGAGCTCCAGGTGTCCACACCGGACTCGTCGAGCAGCACGTCCGCGCGCGGCACTCCGCGGCCGACCAGGTGCTCGCGCATGACCAGCGGCTCGCTGTGGCCCCGCGAGCTCGGGCTGCCGCTGACCAGCACGCGGCGCGCCTTGCCGGTGCGGTGCAGCTCCAGCGCCACCTCCAGGCGCCCGCGCAGGATCGGAGTCGGCCGCCCGTCGCGGCGCACGCCCGCGCCGAGCACGAGCGCCACGTCGCTGTCGGGCACGTCCGCCGCGGACCGGATGCGGCGGGCGCTGCGGCCGCGGGCCCACGCCG
>Ga0164243_10014042_pt1 | contig 11183 bp, 8 predicted proteins | sample OricompcompostOP_FD_108781 | JGI IMG/M metagenome (GOLD analysis project Ga0164243, IMG submission 108781) | Organic Plus compost microbial communities from Emeryville, California, USA - Original compost - Organic plus compost (OP) | ecosystem: Engineered > Solid waste > Mixed feedstock >... | reverse complement strand
ATCGTCACCCTCTCGGCGCGATACCGCCGCGTGTCCTTCTGCGCCGAGGCGCGTTGCACCGGGTGAGGGAACCGCGACCCACCGGCGGCGATCCCTCGCCCGAGAATGTCCCCGCCCCGGAACGGACATGACGTGGCAACTCTGCGATCGGCACCGCTGAAGACCCGGTTGAGACTGGCGATCGCCGGGGTACTGGTCGTGCTCGCCCTGCTCCTGCTGTACGCGACGGCGATCACCTGGTACGCCGCGAGCCGGCTGCCCGACACCCCGCTGCGCACGGTGACCTGGCTGGTCGCCGCGGCCGGTACCGTCCTCGCCACGGCGGTCGCGGTCGTCTGGATCAAGCTCGCGCCGGCGCACGTCCTCGCCCAACTGCACCGGCTGGCCACCGGCGCCGACCAGCTGTCCACCGACCTGTCCGGGTTCGTCCGGCGGCTGCGGCGCGGCGAGCACGTCGACCCCGGTGCGGCGCTGCGCCCGACCGAGATCGGTACCGACGAGTTCGCCGAGGTGGCCCGCGCGCAACGGGCGCTCGCCACCGAGGTGGTCACCGCGACCGTCGAGGAGGCCCGCCGGGAGAACGACCTGAGCCTGGCGCTCGGCCTGGCCCGCCGGTTCGCCGAACCGACCCGGGCGCTGCGTACCACGATCGTGGACTGGCTGCGGCTGACCGAGCTGACCCCGGACGACACCGCGCGGCTGTACGCGCTGGAGGCGAACGCGCAACGCATCCAGCGCGCCGTCGACAACATCGTCATCGCGATGGGCGACCGGCCGACCTCGACGCACCGCCGCCCGCAGCGGATGGTGGACGTACTGCAGGCCGCGGTGCAGGAGACCACCGACCACGTGCGGGTGTCGTTCCTGCCGGTACAGGACTGCCAGGTCACCGCCGACGCGGTCGCCGAGCTGATCCACATCCTGGCCGAACTGGTGGAGAACGCCACCCGCTTCTCCCCGCCCGGTACGCCGGTGACCGTCGCCGGCAGCCTCGGCTCGCACGGGTACTGCGTGGAGATCGAGGACCGGGGCGACGGCCCGGGGCCGGAGGCGCTCGCGGAGCTGACCGCGGTCGCCCGGGACCCCGATCCGCCGGTACTCAACGCGGCCCGGCTCGGCCTGACCGTCGTCGGCCGGCTCGCCGCCGCGCGCGGCATCACCGTGACGTTGCGGCCCAGCCCGTACGGGGGGACCACGGCGATCGTGTTGGTCCCGCCGCCGCTGCTGTACGGCGTGGACGAGGCGGCGCTACTGCCGGCCCGCGGTGCGTGAGGCCGGCATGAGCGAGTCATGGATGTGGCCCGGCCCGGTGCCGCAGGACCGTCCCGGCGACGGTGGAACGGTCCGGAGCGCCCAGCACCTCCGCGACGACGCCGACGAGCTGCCGATCGTCGCGGCGTACATGGTGACCCGCGGCCGGGTCGAGGCGACCCCGTACAACCGGACCGCGACGGTGTACGGGCGGCCCGGTGACATGGCCGCCTCGTACGGCCTGGATCCCGCGCATCTGCGGGTACTGGACATCGTCAACAACCGGCCCAGCGCGGTCGCCGAGATCGCCGGGCTGATGAACATCCCGGTCGTCGCGGTCCGGGTACTGCTGGACGAGCTCGTCGCCCGCCGCCTGGTCGCGGTGACCGGGCCGGACGGTCCGCCGCCGAGCCCCACCATCCTGGTACGCGCCCTGTCCGGCCTGCGCACCATCTGACCGCGTACCTGGGCTCGGTGTCGGCCGCGGCGGGGTGGCGGGCTCAGAGCGAGGCGCGCCAGCGTTCGTGGTCTGCGGCGAGCTCGGCGACCAGGTCCGGGTGGGTACCGGCCAGGTTGGTGGTCTCGCCGATGTCGTCGCCCAGGTGGTACAGGCCGAGGCCGGCGCCGGGATCGGCGTGCTCGACGGTCCGGATGCCGGCCGCCGCCGGTGCGTCGCCGTCGCAGTACCGCAGCTTCCAGTCGCCGCGCCGGATCGCCCACTGCCAGCCGCAGTCCCAGTACAGGGTGTCGTGTCCGGTGTCGCGTTCGCCGCGCAGCAGCGGCAGCTGGTCGATGCCGTCGCAGTCCGCGTACGCCTCGGCTGGCGCACCGGCCGCGGCGAGCAGCGTCGGGTACAGGTCGAGCGACGAGACCAGCCCGGACACCGACCGGCCGCCGCGCACCCCGCCGGCCGGCCAGCGCACCGTGTACGGCACCCGGATGCCGCCCTCCCACACCGTGTACTTGGTGCCGGCCAGCGGCGCGTTGTTGCCGTAGTTGCAGGTGGATCCGCCGTTGTCGGTGAGGTAGACGACGATCGTGTCGTCGGCGAGCCCGCGCGCGTCCAGGTCGTCGAGCACCCGGCCGATCTCGGCGTCCATCAGCTCCAGCTGGGCGAGGTAGTAGGCGCGGCCGTTCGGCAGGTTGGGGCTGATCGCCCCGTCGTACCAGTCCGCGTACGCCGAGGTCCGCTCGTCCCAGTCGCCGAACTCGGGCAGCCCGCGGCGGGCCAGCTCGTCCGGCGGCAGCTGCCAGCAGAAGTTGTGTACCGCATTGAACGCGACCATGCAGAAGAACGGCTCGTCCGCGTGCCGGCCGACGAAGTCCCGCGCCCGGCCGCCCAGCTCGGCGGTGAGGAAGCCCTCCAGTTCGGACTCGTCGTCGCCGTCGAACATCGGCTGTACGGCCATCCGCCAGGACGCCTCCGGCCCGTACGCCTCGACCGCGGCGCGGGAGTGGTGCAGGTAGTTGAGCCGGCCCATCTGCCGGCCGGCGAGCCCGTAGTACGACTCGGCGAAGCCGTGGTGCGGCGGGCAGGCCCGGTCGCCGGGTTGCTCCGGGCCGTAGTGCACCTTGCCGAAGTAGCCGGTGGCGTACCCGAGGTCGGCGAACCGCTCGGCCAGGCTCGCCCCGTCCGGCGCGAACCGGGACGAGTCGAACCAGCGCGCACCCCACCGCTGCTGGTACCGCCCGGCGATCAGCCCGGCCCGGGACGGGCTGCAGATCGGCGCCGACACGTACCCGTCGGTACAGTCGACGCCGCCCGCGGCGAGCCGGTCCAGCGCCGGTGTCGACACGTCCGGGCAGCGGCCGAGCCGGCTGCGGTCACCGTACCCGTGGTCGTCGGAGACGATCAGCAGCACGTTCGGCCGCGCGGTCATCGCTCACCCCTGTCCGTCCGTGAGACCCGGAACCCTAGCCGTTCTTGGCGATGGACTGCTCGAACTCGTGCCGGATCTTGTCGCCGCCGCCGGCCCGCCAGTCGCTGCGCAGCTGCTTCAGCTCCGACACCGACTTGCGGCCCTGCGTCACGTCCGCGACGAAGTCGGTGATCAGCTGCGACAGCGTCGGGCCCTTCGCGGTGTTGGTGTCCGAGTAGTGGCCGCTGGTCGGGTTCGGCTGGGCGATCTTCAGCAGCTTCTTCTCCAGCTCGTACGTGTCCTTGGTGAACTGCGCGTCGGTCGGCGTGTACAGGTACTCGGGGCAGTTGGCGAGGAACTGCAGCGGACCGGACAGCAGCGTCTCGGTCTGCCCCTTGGTGGTCAGCGTCGGGTTTCCGTGCGCGTCCAGCCGGTAGTGGGTGCCTTCCGTGCCGTACAGCAGGAAGTTGCGCTCCGCGGTCCCGAACGGCGCGGACAGGTAGTCGAGGATGCCGAGCAGCTGCTCGATCCGCTTCTCGTTGCCGTCCTTCCGGATCGCGGTGAACCCGACCGAGCCGTACCCGAGGTCGAACGTCGGCGTCGCCTTGCCGTCGTAGCCGAACGGTACGATCGCGCCGACCGGGTACTTGGCGACCCGCGGCGAGCCGATGTACCCGGGGAACGACGACACCCCGGCGGCCACCGCGCCCTGCGCCATCTTGTCGTCCACGTTGCTCATCTTCGGGTCGGGGTAGACGACACCCGCCCGGTACAGCTTGACCGCGAACGCGAGCGCCTCCTCGTACTCGTCGGTCTCGATGTAGTAGGTGAGCCTGCCGCCGGACTCGCGCCATCCGTTCGGCACCCCGTGCCACTCCCCCACCATGTGCACGCAGTTCACCTGGGTGTACTGGCCGTTCTCCAGCGCGTACCGGTTGGACCTGGCGTGCGTGATCTCCTTGCACTTGGCCAGGAACTCGTTGGCGTCGCGGAAGACCGCGCCGCCGACCGGCTCCCACAGCTTCGTGTTCACCTTGTAGATCTGGCCGAACGTACCGTACGGCACGGCCACGCCCCAGATCCGACCGTTGATCACGGCCGTCTTCCAGGCGTACTCCTGGATGTTGGCGAGGTTCGGGTACTTCGCCACCTTGTCGCCGGACAGGTGGTCGGTGAGGTCGACGAACTTCGCCTCGGCCAACTCCGCGATGTGTTGCAGCCCCTGGTTGGGCGCCACCCACACCAGGTCCGGCAGGTTGTCGCCGGCGACCATGCTGTTGAAGATCGTCGGGTAGTCGTCGCTGCCGATGCGTACCTTGAGATGGTCGACACCCAGCCGCTTGTTCAGCTGCTGCCAGTAGGTGTTGCTGCCCTCGGCCGGCGGCAGCTGGCTCTCGCCGTAGGTGATGGACGTGACCGTACCGCCCTTGCCGGGCGGCGACGACACGGATGGCTTGGCGCCGGAGGGAAAGCTCAGGTACCCGGGGTCGAGTCCCTCGGCCGAGCCGGCCAGGTCCGGCGTGGTCCCGGTGTACGGATGGTACGCGGGCAGCTTCACCTTGGCCGAGGCGCTCGCCCCGCCGGTGTCGGTACCGCCGGAGCAGCCGGCGAGCGCGCTCAGCCCGGCGACACCGGCAGCACCGAACAGGGTCCGCCGCGAGATGCCATGACCGGTCATTGTGGATACTCCTTTGTGGACGGTCAGCCCTTGATGGCGCCGGTGAGCACGCCCCGGACGAAGTACTTCTGCAGGAACGGATAGACCGCGGCGATCGGCACGATGGCGATCACCAGTACGGCCATCTGCAGCGACTGGGACGGCGGTAGGGTGTGCACACCGAGCGCGGTCGCGGTCATCGAGTCGCCCTGGATCACGTACTTGCGCAGGATCACCTGCAGCGGCCACTTCGAGGCGTCGGAGAGATAGAGGATCGCGTTGAAGAACGTGTTCCAGTAGGACACCGCGTAGTAGAGCGCGACCACGGCGAGCACCGCCCTGGACAGCGGCAGCACGATCCGGGTCAGGATGCGTACCTCGCCGGCGCCGTCGATGCGGGCCGCGTCGATCAGCTCGTCCGGTATCCCCTGGAAGAACGCCCGTACCACGACCACGTTGAACGCGTTGAGCAGTACCGGAACGATCAGCGCGGCGTACGAGTCGAGCAACCCGAGCTGCTTGACCACCAGGTAGTTGGGGATGATGCCGGGCGCGAACAGGAACGTGCCGAGCATCAGCAGCAGGATCGGTCGGGTACCGGTGGTGTTGGGCCGGGACAGGCCGTAGGCGAGCATGACCGTACAGACCAGGCTCGCCGCGGTGCCGACCAGCGTGATGCCGATCGACACCAGCGCCGAGCGCGCCACCACCCCGCCGGACAGCACCACCCGGTACGCCTCCAGCGTCGGATGGTGCGGGATCAACACGAACCCGCCGCCGTTGATGATCTCCTGCCGCGGCGCCAGACTCGTGCCGAGCACGATCAGGAACGGGTAGATCACCAGTACGCAGATGACGATCAGGGCGACCGCCTTGAGCGCCCGGCCGAGCCGGGTCGGCTCCTCCATCCAGGGCGGCACGTCGACCCGGAACAGGCGTGCCAGTACGCGACTGGACAGGCTCACTTCTGGTACACCCCCTGCTCGCCGAGGCGGTGTGCGAGTTTGTTGGCGGCCACGATCAGTGCCACGCCGATGATTCCCTTCATCAGCCCGGCGGCGGTACTCATCCCCCAGTCGCCGCCGATCACGCCGTGGTAGTAGACGTACGTGTCGATCACTTCGGAGGTACCGGCACCGACCGCGTCCCGTTGCAGGATCATCTGTTCGAACCCGACCGACAGGATGTCGCCCAACCGCAGGATCAGCAGCATCAGCACCACGGCGCGGATGCCGGGCAGGGTGATGTGCCACATCCGGCGCCAGCGGCCGGCGCCGTCGCACGCGGCCGACTCGTACAGGTCGAGGTCGATCGCGGTCATCGCGGCCAGGAAGATGATCGTCGCCCAGCCGGTGTCCTTCCAGATCACCTGCGAGGTGACGAGCAGCTTGAACGTGTCCGGGTTGGCCATGACGTTGCCGACGTCCAGGCCGTGGTCGCGCAGCAGCGTGGTGACCGAGCCGGTACCGCCGAGGATCTGGCCGAACATCGCCACGACCACGACCCAGGACAGGAAGTGCGGCAGGTACACGACGGTCTGGATGAAGCGCTTGATCCGGTTGCCCAGCATCGAGTTCAGCAGCAACGCCAGGCCGATCGGCGCCGGGAAGTACAGCACCAGCTGGAGAACGGTGATCTCCAGCGTGTTGCGTACCGCCGACCAGAACAGCGGATCGGACAACAGCTCGGTGAAGTTGGTCAGCCCGATGAACTGGCTGTCGGCGAAGCCCAGGAACGGTTGGTAGTCCTGGAACGCGATCACGTTGCCGAGCAGCGGCAGGTAGTAGAAGAACACGAAGTACAGCAGCCCCGGCAGGCAGAGGAACAGCAGCGAGCGGTCGCGACGCAGCCGGGCCCGCAACGGGATCCGGCGCCGGTCGCCGCGATCGCGCCGCCCGGTGGTGACCGTACGTGTCGCAGCGCTCGGGGTGGCCTCATCGGTACGAGCGGATGCGGTCACCTGGGCCTCCTTGGCTCGGGTTGTGCACATCCTGTAGACAGAGGTCCGATGTGTCAAGAGCGCTCGGAAAGCTCGTGCTTCGCGCTAGATTGCGCAGCATGCCGATCACCGAACGGGTTTCTCCCGAATCGTGGGATGCTGACACACTGGGCAATCACCGAGCGATAGTCACCGTGCGTGCCGCCGTACCGGCCGTGTCGGTACCGCTGCCGTGGCGGCTGCCCGACGCCCACCGGGGCGGTGTCGTGGTGCGCGCGCCGGACGGCAGCGTGGTGCCCAACGCGGTGGTACCGGACGCGGACCGTTGCGTGTTCGGCCCGGCCGCCGAACCCGGCGACTACGCCGTCTACTACCTGCCGTACCGGGCGTGCGGCAGCCGCTCCTATCCCGAGCACGAGTACGTCGAGGCGACGCCACCCGATCCCGCCTTCCGGGGCGAGGCCGCGGTCGAGCCGGATTCCGTTGCGTACCAGGCGATCGACGCGAACCACCGGTACACGGACATGGAACGCCCGGCGCGCCGCCCACCGGCGTGCGACGGGCTGCTGGTGTTCGGCGAGGACCGGTACCATCCGATCCGGATGCGGGCGCTGCCCGCCCGGTGGCTGGAAGGCGACCACTGTGGACGGTTGCGGATCGACGCCGACGCCGGCGAGTACGCCACGTTCCAGCTCGGCGTCTACGGCACCGACCTGACCGACGTCACCGTCACCTTCGCCGAGCTGTCCAGATCGGACAGCTCGGCGGCGACAGCGGCACCGTCCACATCGGACGCGGACGCGAGGCTGCCCGCCGACGCCTTCGACTGCCTGACGCTGGGCGGATCCCGGCTGGACGTGCCGGACGAGACCGTCGCCGCGTTGTGGTGCGGCGCAACGATACCGGCCGACACGCCGCCCGGTGACTACCGGGGCACGTTCGTGGTCACCGCCGGCGGGAAGCGGGCCGCGGTCGCGGTCACGGTGACCGTGTCCGGGACGGTACGGACCGATCACGGCGACGCGGATCCGGCCCGGTTGAGCCGACTGCGCTGGCTCGGCTCGGCGATCGGCGACGACGACTCGGTGGTCCGGCCGTACCATCCGGTGCGGTGCGACGGGGACACGCTGCGCGTGCTGGGCCGTACCGTCCGGCTCGGCGACGACGGGCTGCCCGCGGCGATCACCAGCCGGTTCGACGCCGAAGGCGGGATCGGCGACGCGCCAACGGAACTGCTCGCCGCACCGGTGACGCTGACGGTACGGGACGGGGCGGGCGCGGCGCACCGACCGCTGCACGGCCGTACCGCCGGGGTCGCAACGGACGCCACGGCGAGCTGGGCGGCGGGCGGTGCCGCGGCGGGCGTGACGGTACGGTTGGCGGGCACGCTGGAGTTCGACGGCGTGCTGTGCTACCGGATCGAGCTGACCGCCGACCGCGACACCGAGCTCGCGGACGTGGCGCTGGAGCTGCCGCTGGCCGTCGACTCGGTGCCGTACCTGATGGGGCTCGGCGTGCCCGGCGGGACCAGACCATCCACAGTGGACTGGCACTGGGACGTGGCGCGCAACCAGGATTCGGTGTGGTTGGGCGGGATCACGGCCGGGGTGCAGGTGCAGCTGTCCGACGAGCACTACGTGCGGCCGCTCAACACGAACTTCTACCACCAGCGCCCGCTGGTGCTGCCGACCTCATGGCACAACGCCGGTCGCGGCGGCATCCGGATCACGACGGAGGATCCGGTGGTACGGCTGGTCTGCTCCGGCGGGCCGCGCCGGATGACCGCCGGGCAGCGGCTGGTGTTCGACGCGCGGCTGACGATCACCCCGTTCAAGCCGGTACGGACCGATCGCCACTTCACCCAGCGGTACCTGCACGACTGCCGGCCGGTCGAGGCGGCCGCGGCGACCGGAGCCACCGTGGTCAACCTGCACCACGCTACCCCGGTCAACCCGTACCTGAACTACCCGTTCCGCACTCCGGACACGATGAGGTCCTATGTGGACGACGCGCATGCCGCCGGGCTGGCGGTCAAGCTGTACTACACGGTTCGGGAACTGAGCACCCGGGCAGCGGAGCTGTACCCGCTCTGCTCGCTCGGCGACGAGGTCTTCGCCCGCGGGCCCGGCGGCGGCTGCTCCTGGCTGCGCGAGCACGTCGACACCGACTACCTGCCCGCCTGGTACGCGACACCGACCGCGGACAGTTCGCTCGTGGTCGGCGGCGGCGGGCGGTTCCACAACTGGTACCTGGCCGGCCTGGAGCACCTGGTCCGCACGATCGGCATCGACGGCATCTACCTGGACGACATCGCGTTCGACCGGCGTACGATGCTGCGGCTGCGCCGGATCCTGGACCGCGGCCGGCCGGAACCGTTGATCGACGTGCACTCGGCGAACCAGTACAACGAGCGGGACGGCTTCGCCTCCAGCGCCAACCTGTACCTGGAGCACCTGCCGTACACGGATCGGCTGTGGTTCGGCGAGTACTTCGACTACGACGCGCCGCCGGACCGGTGGCTGGTCGAGATGTCCGGGCTGCCGTTCGGGCTGACCGGCGAGATGCTGCAGGACGGCGGGAACCCGTGGCGGGGCATGGTGTTCGGCATGACCGCCCGGCTCGGGCACGGCGCGGACCCCAGGCCGCTGTGGGGAGAGTGGGACGCGTTCGGTATCGGCGAGGCCCGGATGCTGGGCTGGTGGTCGCCGCGCAACCCGGTGCGTACCGGCCGGGGCGACGTGCTCGCCACCACCTACCTGCGGGACGGTCGGGCGCTGGTCGCCGTGGCCAGCTGGGCGCCGGACGACGTCGAGGTACGGCTCGCGCTCGACCCGGCGGTACTGCCGGCCGGGCCGGTGCACGCCGCCCGCATCGACGGGTTCCAGCCGGAGCGGGTGTTCCGGCCGGACGGTGCGCTGCCGGTACCGGCGGGGCGCGGCTGGCTGCTGCGGGTAGGCTGGTGATCCGGTGCGGCGCGATGCCGGGATCGCCCCGGTTTGGCGCCACCCGCCCGCCGTCGCCGGCCCACGTGGCCGCCCGGATTGGCCGTCGGCTAGACTGGCGAAGATTCTGTGCCCTAGTGGCGCCCGAGAGCACCCCACCATACGCAGGAGAATGACCGTGTCTATGCGTTGCGACGTCTGTGGCAAGGAGCCCGGCTTCGGCAAGAGCGTTACCCGGCTCGGCCGCAACGCGCTGGTGCGCCGGGTGAAGTCGCGCACGTCTCGCCGCTTCAACCCGAACATCCAGCCGGTGCGTACCGTCGTGAACGGCACGCCGAAGCGGCTGAAGGTGTGCACCTCCTGCCTGAAGAAGGGCAAGGTTCTCCGCCGCGCATAGTGGCGCGTCGGCCCGACCTCCTGCGTTCGGGCCGACGAGGAGCTGTCGCACTGGCCCCGTCGGGCGGCGAAGTCGATCTTCGCCACCGCGGGGCCATTGTTTCGCCCGATGCGCGGTCGGGCAGCGCGGAAGGTGAGCGGGGCGTGCCCGACGACATCGTGTTCTCGGCGGCCGAGGAGAGCTTCGCCGCGGCGGTACGGGAGCTGCGCGGTGCCCTGCACCCCACGCCGACGGTCCAGCGGCTCGGGCCGGACCTCGGCGTACTGTCCGGGTCCGGGCTGACCGCCGCCGGCGTCGCCGCCGCCTGTCGCACGACGCCGCTGGTGTTCGTCCGGCACCTGACCGTCGCGCTGGCCCGGATACCGCGCGCCGAGGCCGCCGACCCGCGCCGAGTCGCCGAGCGGGTCGCCGACCGTACCCTGCCGGACGAGCTCGCCGTGCAGGTCTGGATCAGCGACCCGAACACCGTCGACTACGGCTCGCGGCAGCTGTTCGAGCAGGTCAGCGACGTGCTGTCGGGTACCGGCCGGACGGTACGGCGGGCCGGTGCGGCGCACACGTTGTCGGTCGTGGTGGACCGCGACGGGGTGCTGGTCGGGTTCAACCGGGCCGCGGACAGCCTCAGCGACTGGCCCGGCGGCCGGGTACGGCTCGCCCGCGGACCGGAGCAGGTCTCCCGCGCCGAGTTCAAGCTGGAGGAGCTGTTCCAGGCGTACCCGGTGCCGCTGCCGGACCGGGGCCGCGCCGTCGACCTGGGTGCCGCGCCCGGCGGCTGGACCCGCATCCTGCGCGAGCGCGGCCTGGACGTGTGGGCGGTCGACCCGGGCGCGCTCGCCGACCCGCTGACCGCCGATCCGCGGGTGCACCACGTACCGACCACGGTCGGGGAGTTCTTCCGGCGCAACCGGATCCGGTTCGACCTGGCCGTCGACGACCTGCGGATGGATCCGCGGATGAGTACCCGGGTGATGCTGGACGCGGCGGACCAGCTGCGCACCGGCGCGCACATCGTGCTCACGCTCAAGACCGGTACCCGGCGACCGCTGGACACCGTGCGGCACTGCCTGCGGATGCTGCGGGAGCGGTACGAGGTGGTCTTCGCCCGGCAGCTCTACCACAACCGCAAGGAGGTCACCGT
>Ga0164243_10014041_pt1 | contig 11184 bp, 10 predicted proteins | sample OricompcompostOP_FD_108781 | JGI IMG/M metagenome (GOLD analysis project Ga0164243, IMG submission 108781) | Organic Plus compost microbial communities from Emeryville, California, USA - Original compost - Organic plus compost (OP) | ecosystem: Engineered > Solid waste > Mixed feedstock >... | reverse complement strand
TTGGTATCCTGCGGCATCGCGCTGTGCTTTGCGCGCGCCACCATGTACTTGATGAGGTTGACCGGCCAAACCAGCCGCACGAAACCCTTCGCCAGCTCGACGTGCGTCACAGGAAAGTCGAGCCAGTGCCCGCTCTCGGCTGCCTGCGTCGCGATGGGATCGCGCTCGGGATCGTTGACGAACTGGTGGTGCGCGAAGTGGTGCAGGCGGTAGGCCTGCGTCGAGGTGTAGATCGGAAATCCGCCAAGGTAGTCCGAAGCGAGCTCGTTGAGCTTGCGGTTGGCGAACAGGATGTAGTGTGTGCCCTCGTGGATCACGCCGCCGAGCTGATGCTGCGACGCCCCCATCGCCAGCACCGCCGCTATGGTGATCGGAATGAGCCAGCCTGGCGACAAGTGCCCGGCGGCGTAGGACTCGAATGCCCAGATCGCCACTACGGCGGTGGCGATGATGACGAGGTAGATGCCCGCGATGTAGCGGAAGTTAGTGATGTTGTCCCGCGCCTTGAGCGCCTGGATCTCTTCCTGACTGTGGCGCCGGTTGGCAGCGCGCGGCGTCTGGGCTGCCGTGGAAGAAGCAGTGCTCATGCTAAAGGCCTCTCTGCATGAAGCTTCGCTTGCGTGGGTGAGCCCCGCAGGTGGCGCGAGTACCCTTTGCTGTCGCGGCCGATCTCTCGCTCGGCCCTGGCGCGCGACAGGTTTCCCAATGAAATCAAAAGGACGGCCTCCCTGGCTCGGCATGATGCCGGTCACCGATTGCCCGGCAGTCACGTCTGAGTGAGGAACCGCAATCTCGCGCGCCCGTATTTTCGTACTGAAATTAAGGCATCTGTGCGACGCCTTCGCAGGACGGCTTCGGACGTCATCTGAATATACTTGATTTCGTTGCCGTCCGCAGCAGCGAGTTTTCGCTCCCGCGCTGCGCGCTAGATCTTCTGGATCTCGACGTGCTCGCCCGCGCGGCAACTCTCCAGGAATCTCATTGCTGGTGCTGTCGCCGGTAGCCCCTCGGGAACGATGAGCTGAATCTCCTTCGCGAGCTCGATGCCATCGATCATGATGGCGACGAGTTGCCCGCTCTCGATCTCATCGGCGACCGCCGCCTTCATCACGATCGAGGCACCGCGCCCCGCTCTGACGGCGCGCTTCACCGCCTCCGTGTTGCCGAAGCCGCTAACTGTCTTCAATTGATCCGCAATGGGCCCGAGCTGCTGGCGCAGCACCCGGCCCGTGCCGGTGCCGGGCTCGCCTCCGAGCAACGGCTCGCTGGCAAGCTCTTCAGGGCCCAGCGACCGGCGCGCGCCCCACGGATGACTGGGTCCGACAATGACAACAAGCGGCTCGCGTGCCCAAATGTGCGCGGCGAAGCCCCGCCGCGGCACCCACCATTCCATTGCCGCCAGATCGGCCTCACCGCGCTCGAGCCGGCCGGCCACATCGGTGTTCTGCCCGATCCACATTTCGACCTCGATGGCCGCGGTCTGCTGGAAGGCCGCCAACGGCTGCTGCAGCAGGTACGTGCCGACGTTGCTCGCCGCAGCCACCCGGAGCCACGGCTGATGCACGAGCGCCCGCGCCTGCTCGGCCGTCGTGACGAGAGCGCGCGCCACCGGCAGCAGCCTGCGCCCGTGCGCTGTAAGCTCCGTCCCCCGTCCCCGCTCCATCAGCTGGGCGGCAAGCTCTTCCTCGAGCTGGCGCAGATGATCGGCGACGGTCGACGGCGCAAGATCGAGCTGCCGCGCCGCAGCCCGGACGCCACCAGCCTCGACCACAGCCAGGAAGGTGCGCGCGTGGATCAGATTGAGCATCGTCGATTGCTCTCGGGTGGGCGAACCTGGATCTTAGATGCGCGGCTTGTTGATGGCGCCGCTCGGCACCGCTCCGGCAAGCGCCTCGCGGATGCTCGTCGCGGCCGCCATCTCGATCTGCCGGCGCACCGAAGTGACGGCCGAACCGATGTGCGGTGTCAACAGCGTGCGCGCTCCGGGCGCCAGGAGACGCGGGTCAACTCCACGGGGTCTGTCCGCCCGCGCCCAGTCCTCGCACTCGAACACATCGGCCGCGTAGCCGCCCAGGTGGCCGGCCTCGAGCGCATCGGCGATAGCCTTCTCGTCGACCAGCGAGCCGCGCGCCGGGTTGACGAGCAATGCCCCGGGCTTCATGCCATTGATGGCGTCGCGCCCGATGATGCCCGTCGTCTCAGCGGTGAGTGGCAGCCCGAGGATGACCACGTCCGACTGCGCCAAAAGCTCCTTCAGCGCGACCATTGCAACGCCGGCCGTCCCCCTCGCTCCGCCATGCTCGTCGAAGGCGACGATGCGGCAGCCAAAACCTGACAGGCAGCGCGCGATGGTCTGGCCGACTTTGCCGAAGCCGACGATTCCCACCGTCGCGCTGTTGAGCCCGTTGCCGTAGTGCTCCGCCCGCCAGCCGTGAAATCCCGCCTGCCGGATCGCGGCGTCGCCCAGCCGGATATGCCGCCCTAGCGCGATGGTGAGGCCGACCGCGAGCTCGGCCGTCGGCTCGGTCAGCAGATCGGGCACGATCGTCACCCACACGCCCCGCTCGCTCGCCGCCTCGACGTCAATGTTGTCGTAGCCCTTGAGCGCAGCGCCGATCACCTTGAGGTTGGGACAGCGCTCGAGGAAGGCGCGATCGATGCAGTCGGTCATGAACGCCATGATGCCTGCGGCGTAGCGGCAGCGCTCGGCAATCTCGTCATGACTCCACGGCTCTAGCCCCTCGTTGCACGAAACCCGCGCGACACCCTCGAACGATGCGCGCGTCTCGGGGAAAGTCGGATTGGTCAGCACGACGAGCGGCAGCTCGGCCATCGGGGAACCTTTCACTTGAGGGATTTGCGCAGGTAGGCGCCGATGCTGTCGACGATCACGACGCAGGCGAGAATCGACAGCAGGATGGCCGACACCTGATCGTAGGCAAGCAGCCGCAGCGCTGCCATCAGCTCGAAGCCAATACCGCCGGCGCCGACGATGCCGAGCACGGCGGAGGCGCGGAAATGGTATTCCCAGCGGTAGACCGTCACGTCGGTGAGCTGCGGCAGCACCTGCGGCATGACCGCGTGCAGGATCACCTGCATCGGGGTGGCGCCGGCCGCGCGCGCGGCCTCGAGCGGCTTCGGATCGACGTGCTCGATCGCCTCCGCATAGAACTTTCCAACCATGCCGACCGAGTGGAGCGCCAGCGCCAGGACGCCGGGCAGGGCGCCGAAGCCGACCGCCGCGACGAACAGCACGCCGAGAATGATCTCGGGCACCGAGCGGAAGAAAGCGAGCAGCGTCCGCGCCACGACACACACGACCGGATGCGGGCTCGTGTTCGGCGCGGCAAGGATTGCAAGCGGCAGCGAGAACAGCGCGGCCAGCGCCGTGCCCGCGATCGACATCGCCAGCGTGTCGAACAGCGGTCTGAGCCACGATTGCCAGCGGCTGAAGTCCGGCGGCACCATCTCGGAGGCGAGCTGCGACAGTGCCGGCCCGGCGTCGGCGAACCGTTCGGCGTCGAAGAACCCGGTGGCCGCCAGCGAGGCGGCGCACACGGCAACGATCGCGGCGACGAGCCCCGTCCCGCGTAATGCGGAGCGGCGCTCGTCGGCAAGGATCGCGTCGAAGGAGCGAGCTGCGGTCATCTCAGATTCACAGCTTGGCGATGTCGAGGCTCAGGATCTTCGCCATGTCGCGAAGCACGTCGTAGTCCTTGTCCGTCGCCGGCGCCAAGCCCTCGACGCGGAACAGCTTCAGGATGGCGGGATCCTTGAGTTCGAGGAATGCCTTCTTGATGGCGTCCTTCAGCTCCGGCTTGAGATAGCCCTGCAGCGTCATCGGGTAGTTGGGGATCGGGTCCGACAGCGCGAGCTGCCGCAGCTTCGAGCCGTCGATCTTGTTCCCCTCCACGAGTGCCTTGTAGATCGGCTCGGAAAGCGCGCCCGCGGGCACCTGCCCGGCGGCAACTGCACGGGCCACGGCATCGTGCTTGCCGAGGTGCACCGGCTTGTAGTCGCTGTCCCCGATGAGGCCGTTCTTGGCGAGGTGCGCGCGCGGCGCCAGGTGGCTCGAGGTCGAGGCCTGATCGCCGAACGCGAATGGCTGGCCCTTGATGTCCTTGAGCTCCTTCACCGGCCCGTCGACGTTGGCGATCAGGATGGAGCGGTAGTTGGGCTGGCCCTTCTCGACTCCGACCGCGAACGGCTCGATCTCCGGAGCCTTCGACTTTGCGAGCACGTATGAGAACGGCCCGAAGTAGGCGACCTCGATGCGCCCGAAGCGCATCGCCTCGATCATCGACGAGTAGTCCGTCGTGACGATGATCTCGACCTCCTTGTTGAGGGTCTTCTCGAGATAGGCCTTCAGCGGCTGCGCGTTCTGGATGATGGTGCCGGCGTTCTCGTCCGGCAGCAGCGCCACGCGCAGCTTGTCAGGATTGCTCTTGTCGGCGGCGAGGACCGGACCAGCGATGGCCGTGAGGCCGGCCAGGATCGAAGCCGCGATGAAGTGACGGCGCTTCATGAAACACCTCTCGTGAGATTGAAGAGTTCTACTCGGCCGCTTCCGCCAAGGCTGGACGGCTGGCGTTGTAGAGTTGCTCGAGGACGGCGGACCTGAGCTCGCCCGGCGCTCCCCCGAATACGATGCGCCCCTGCGCCAGTCCGATGATGTGATCGGCGTACTGGCGGGCGAGATCCACCTGGTGCAGGCTGACGATGGCTGTGATGCCGTCCTCGCGGCAGATGCGGTGCAGATCGGCGAGCACCTTCGTGGCGGTAGCCGGGTCGAGGCTCGCGACCGGCTCGTCGGCGAGAATGATTTCGGGCTTCTGCGCCATGGCACGCGCAATGCCGACGCGCTGCTGCTGGCCGCCGGAAAGCTGGTCCGCGCGATCGAGCGCCCGCTCGGCAAGGCCAACCCGCTCCAGCGCTTCAAGCGCGATGACCCGGTCTGCGCGCGGCAGCGGCAGCATCGAGCGCAGCGTGCCGTGCGCTGCCAGCCGCCCCGTGAGCACGTTCTCAAGCGCCGTCAGCCGGCCAATCAGATGATGCTGCTGGAACACCATGCCCGTCGCTCGCCTGTGCGCGCGCAGTGTCCGCCGGCTCGCGAAGATGGAACCGCGTCCCTCGACATGGACGTCGCCGAGCGTGGGCCGGATCAGCCCGTTGAGCGTACGCAGCAGCGTCGACTTGCCGGCTCCCGACGCGCCCAAGAGAACGATGAATTTGCCGCGCTCGAACCGCGCGCTCGTGGGCTCGAGCGCTATAACCCCGTTGGGGTAGGCGACGGCGACGTCATGGACCGACAGCATGAAGGCACTCCCTCTGTCCGTCGCCGGAGAGTGTTCGGTCAAACCAAACAAACATCAGCAACGTTCGGGAATGGCGATTAACAACCGTCGATGACACGCCGATGACACCGCAAACGGGCTCGACTGCCGCGGGCGAACTCCATGGTCAACGCGCTCGCCGCGGACGGATGGTTTCTATCAGGCTGGCAACGAAGACCTGCGGCATCCTGCCGCCCCAAGCCCCCCGCAGAGGGCAAGCAGCATTATGCACCCCGGAAGGCACCGTAAAATCGGCCCTCTGACGAACTGCTCAGACCGGCATTTGCTTAGGCTTTTGACTAACCATTAGTCACGAATCTGCCGAACTATTTAGCCTGTATGCCTTGGCAGTCGCGGGCGAACCGACGCATACACTGGAAAATGCATGCCGACTTTTTAGATTTCCGCCAGACCTCTATCGACGCGGCCTAACAGACCAAGGGCACGGAAACTGACCATGACGGCGCTCAACCGACGCGAACTCCTGCGCACAACCGCTGCGCTCGCTGCATTACTCGGACTTTCCCCAGGCGCCCGCCGCGCCCTCGCCCAGGAGCAGGGCGCCCCCTCAGTCCCCTTCAGCTACGAAGCGCTGGTTGCCCGCGCCCGCACCATGGCCGGCCAGCCCTACACGCCGCCGTACCGCCCGATGCCCGAGGTCATCCAGCAGATCAATTACGAGCAGCACGGCAAGATCAAGTTCCGCACCGATGAGGCGCCCTTCAGCCGCGGCGACGGCGCCTACCCCCTGGTCTTCTTTCATCTCGGCCAGTACTTCGGCAAGTCGGTGAAGATCCACGTCGTCGACAAGGGCGTTGCGCGCGTCGTCGAGTACCGCCCGAGCCTCTTCGACATGCCGGCCGACAGTCCCGCCAAGCGGCTCCCCGAGGATTCGGGCTTCGCCGGCTTCCGCCTGCAGGAGTGGCACGGGGCTTCAGACTGGCGCACGCAGGATTGGGTCGCCTTCCTCGGCGCCTCCTACTTCCGCGCCATCGGCGCTCGCGGCCAATACGGGCTTTCGGCGCGCGGCGTCGCCGTCGATGCGGCCGTCTCCGACAAACCGGAGGAATTCCCCGACTTCACCGAGTTCTACATCGAGGAGTCCACCGATCCCGAAGCCCCGGTCATGGTGTGCGCCCTTCTCGACGGCCCGAGCATCACCGGTGCCTACCGCTTCGCCCTGAAGCGCGGCCTGGACCGCAACAAGGGCGTGGTCATGGACATCGAGTCCAAACTCTTTCTGCGCCAGGACGTCGCCCGCTTGGGCCTAATCCCACTCACCTCGATGTTTTGGTATGGCGAGTACGGCCGCGAGCGTGTCCGCGACTGGCGCCCGGAGGTCCACGACTCCGACGGCCTCGCCATGTGGACCGGAAGCGGTGAGCGTATCTGGCGGCCGCTCAACAATCCGCCCTTCACCAACGTTTCGGCGTTCCAGGACGAGAACCCGCGCGGCTTCGGCCTGCTGCAGCGCGACCGCAACTTCGACCACTACCAGGACGGCGTCATGTACGACCGCCGCCCGAGCCTGTGGGTCGAGCCGCTGAAGCCATTGGGCAAGGGCGAGATCCAGCTCCTCGAGATCCGCACCGACGACGAGATCCACGACAACATCGGCGCCTTCTGGGTGCCGGCCGGGCCGGCCAAGGCCGGCAACGAGTATGCACTGCACTACCGCCTGCACTGGGTCGCCGATGAGCCCTATCCGGCGGAGAACATCGCCACCACGACGGCGACGCGCGTCGGCAGTGGCGGCGAGCCCGGCAAGCCCCGGCCCCTGAACCTTTACCGCTTCGCCGTCGAGTTCGATCGCCCGGCGGTGATGACCAGGATCCCCTACGGCGTCTTCCCGGACGTCATGGTGACGACGTCCGCTGGCACCGTCGTACGCCGCTTCTCCGAGCCCGTGCCCAACGGCAACACCTGGCGCGCGGTGTTCGACCTCGACGTCGAGCAGCACCAGATCGTCGAGATGCGCATGTATCTGGCACTCAACGGAGAGCCCCTGACCGAGACCTGGCTCTACCAGTTCGACCGGCGCAACATCTCGGCCTGATTCATGCCCGCCGAAACGCCCGCAAGAGTGCGGTGCCGGCTGGAACGCTTCGACGCGCAAAGCGTTGTCGATTCATGATGACCGAACGCAAGAAAAACGAGCGCAAAGGTCAGGGCTTGGACTACGGCCGAGGAGCCTACAGTCCCCTTCCCGCGCGTGAGAAGGACAAGGACAAGGCCGATCCACCCGTCAGTCCTGGCGACGCAGAGGGCAAGCACGGCGAGTGCGAGGGCCGTGATACCCCGTTATCCGGAACGCGCAAAGGTCCGGCGCAGCCCTCTAAGCCTTGAGCGCTCTGCTAAGGTCATCGACGCCGGGAACGGCGCCATGCGAGCCTACCAAGCTCGGTAACCGGCGCGAGGCTCTTTTCAAGGGCCCGCGCCGTAGTTGTGCAAGCCCCTCTCCACCGCTGCGGCCCGGCCGCTCCGCGTCACCGGCAGCAGCTCGCCGATGCGCTTGAGATCGCTTACGAAGCGATCGAACTCCCGCGCGCGGTCGCTACTTTCCCTCAATCGCAACAACAGCGACGGATGGATGGTAACCAGCAGGCTCTGCCCGTCGCCGAACGGCAGGGGCTGCCCGCGCGTCTCTTCAATGCCCATCGGCCGTCCCATGAGCGATCGCACCGCTGTCGCGCCCATCGCGACCACGATCTTCGGCTTGACGATCTGGAGTTCCAGGTCGAGCCACCACTTGCAGCGGTCGATCTCGCCAGCATTCGGCTTCTGGTGGATGCGCCGTTTCCCGCGCGGCACGTTCTTGAAGTGCTTCACCGCATTGGTCACGTAGACCTTCGAGCGGTCGACATCGGCTGCGGCGAGCGCCTTGTCGAGCATGCCGCCGGCGGGGCCGACGAAGGGGCGGCCTTTCAGATCCTCCTTGTCGCCAGGCTGCTCGCCTACGAGCATCACCGGCGCGCGCGCGGGCCCTTCGCCGAACACTGTCTGTGCGCCGACGAGGTAGAGCGGACAGCGCGTACACGCCGCAGCCTCGCTGCGCACGTCCGCGAGCTTTCCCTGGGCGCTGGCCATTGCAGTCGGCCTCCCTGTGATCAATTGCGATTCCACATGAAAACGCGCCGCCCGCAGGGCGGTTCAGCAGCAACCGAAAGCGCCGGCGCGCCCGGCGTGGCACCCTCGCGCTCGCCCTCTCCATTTGTGGAATGAGGAACCCCGTCCGAGGAAATGGCGTTAAGAGATTATGGCAATCTCGAAGGAGCTCTAATTATGTATTTGAGATTAACTGCTGCATGCTTGGGCTTCACCGTTCTGATGGCAGGCACAGCCAGTGCCGATTATTACGTCGTCAGGAATGAAACAACAAAAGAGTGCAAGATTGTCGAGGAGGAACCCTCTGAGAAGGTTTGGATTCAAGTCGGCGACATGACCTTCAAGACGCGCGAGGAAGCCGAAGAAAAGCTCACCGTCATTTGCAAGGACGTCAAAGAATAACGCTAACTCCGGGGAGGCGCCGGGGCATATTTCGGCCGGGCGCCTCTCTATTCCGCACATTTCTCAGATTGCAAGTTAGTCATTCCCGCCATAGCCTTTGATAAAGCCGAAGCGCTTCGTATTGCTTGAACCCGCGGCACCGCGCCGGCACACGCGCCCACACTCATCCCCGACAGTCCTGGTGACTTGAGGCCGACGCTGCGCGCCAGAGGAACAAAAGGCCCCACTCGCGCGTTCCGGTGTCCATTATTGCGCACGTACATTGCTCATCATGGGCCGCCGGAGCCCGTTTCGCAGCGCTTCGCGTGAACCGAAGCAGGCGCGGCTGGCGGCGGCAATTTTTTCAAGGACCAAATCGATGCCCGTTGATCTTCCCATGGCGCCGGAGACCGCGCGCAGGTTCAGCATCTGGACCGCCATCTACGGCGTGCTCCTGATCATCCTTGGCGCGCTCGCAATTGTCCTGCCGGGCATCGCCACGCTTGCCACCAGCCTGTTCATCGGCTGGCTCCTGCTCTTCGCAGGCATCGTCGGCCTGATCGCGGTTCTTACGTCCGGCACCTCGGCGCCCGGCTTCTGGTGGAACCTCGTCACCGCTGTGCTCTACCTGCTGGCCGGCGCCGTTCTGCTGTGGAATCCCGTCGCCGGCGCCGTGACGCTGACGATCATTCTCGCCGCCTACCTTCTGGCGAGCGGTGTTCTGAAGCTCATCGCCGCGTTCGAGTACCGTAACGCCATTCCGCGCGCTTGGGGCTGGATGCTGCTAAGCGGCATCGTCGACATCATTCTCGGCGCCTTGATCGTCACGGGCCTGCCCGGCACCGCCGTCTGGGTGCTGGGCCTGCTCGTCGGCATCGATCTCCTGGTGAGCGGCGTCGCACTGCTGCTCGCTTCCTTCCACGCCCGCAGCCTCCCGACCGCCACTGTTGGCGCCTGAGAGTGCACGCACATCGTCTGCCGGCGGCGAGGTCACTGCTCAAGCGCACGCCCGTGGGTACTGTCTCCGGACGACCTCCGCGCCGATCAGATTCGCGTCCCGGGCTCACGACGGTGGTGGTGCTCCGGAAGCGCCCTTCTTGGACCCGGCACTCTGGCCGATCGGCAGAAAGACACGGCAGTTAACCCCGCCGGGTGCGAAATCGAGGTCAACCTGGCCACCAAGCCCGCTGAGACTTTGCTTGATGAGTTTCGTGCCGAAGCCGACATGCGTCGGCGCTTCGACGGGCGGCCCGCCGCTCTCAGCCCAGAGGAAATCGAGCGCTTCCCTTTCGTTGCATTTGACGTCCCAGACGACGTCAAGATGGCCCTCCGGCGTCGACAACGCCCCGTACTTGCGCGCGTTCGTCGCCAGCTCGTGCAGCGTCAGCGCAACGCGTAGCGCGAACTGCGGCGCCAGGAACACGCGCGGCCCCGAGCGCGATATCTGCCCGGGCTCGCCGTCGCCCAACTGATCGTCCATGATGTCGTCGAGATAGGCCCCGTCCCAGCTCTGCCGGGTCAGCAGCGTGTGCGCCTGCGCCAAAGCCTGCAAGCGCCCGTTGAACGACAGCGCGAACCGCTGAGGGTCTGGCGTTGTGCGCATCGTGTGCGAAGCGATGGCCTGCACTGTCGTCAGCGTATTCTTGATCCGGTGATTGAGCTCGCCGAGCAGGAGGTGCTGTGTGCTCTCCCACTGCTTGCGGTCGGAGATGTCGAGCAGGGCCCCGATGGTGCGCGCTGGCCGCTTCTCGCCGTCCACCTCGTAGAAGTGTGTGCGGCCGCGCAGCGACACCCAGCGGATCGTGCCGTCCTTGCGCTGGATGCGGAAGTCGACGTTCATGATGCCGTCGCCTTCTGAATCAAGCGCATCGCCCGCCGCCGCCGCCAGCACCTCCCGATCCCGGGGATCGACGAACGACCTCCCTTCTTCCAGCGAGATCTCGCCGGCCGATGGCAGCCCGAGGATCTCGGCAAGCTCCGGCGATATCTTCGTTCGCGCCGTAAGCAGATCGGTGTCGTAGACGCCGATGCCGCTCGCCGCCGCGGCCAGCCGGAACCGCTCCTCACTGTCGCGCAGATGCGCTTCCGCCCGCATGAGGCGCTGCAGCGAGCGCACCGTGGCGAGCAGCTCGGCATCCTCCATCGGCTCGGCCATGTAGGCGTCGGCCCCGGTATCAAGCCCCTGGACCCGGTCGCGCGTCGCGCGGTACGTCGCCGAAGTGTGAATGACGAAGACGTCGGCGTAGCGCTCCTTGACGATCCGGCAGACCTCGAAGCCGTCAATGCCGGGCAAGGCGACATCGAGCACGACGATGCCGATGGGCATCGTCTCGATCAGCTGGAGTGCCTCTTCTCCGGTCGCAGT
>Ga0164243_10014040_pt1 | contig 11185 bp, 9 predicted proteins | sample OricompcompostOP_FD_108781 | JGI IMG/M metagenome (GOLD analysis project Ga0164243, IMG submission 108781) | Organic Plus compost microbial communities from Emeryville, California, USA - Original compost - Organic plus compost (OP) | ecosystem: Engineered > Solid waste > Mixed feedstock >... | reverse complement strand
GTCACCTTCCTCTTCGGCGGCCTGACGGGCGTGCTGCTGGCCTCCCCGCCGATGGACTTCCACGTCCACGACAGCTACTTCGTCGTCGCCCATTTCCACTACGTGCTGTTCGGCACGATCGTGTTCGCGATGTTCGGCGGATTCAGCTTCTGGTGGCCGAAGATGACCGGCACCATGCTCGACCACCGTCTGGAGAAGGTGCACTTCTGGACGCTGTTCGTCGGCTTCCACACCACGTTCCTGCTCCAGCACTGGCTGGGCGCCGAGGGCATGCCCCGTCGCTACGCCGACTACCTGGCCGCCGACGGGTTCACCGCCCTCAACACGGTGTCCTCCATCGGCGCCTTCCTGCTCGGCCTGTCGACGCTGCCCTTCCTCTACAACGTCTGGAAGACCGCGCAGAAGGGCGAGAAGATCGAGGTCGACGACCCCTGGGGCTACGGGCGTTCGCTGGAGTGGGCCACCTCCTGCCCGCCGCCCCGGCACAACTTCGTCACCCTGCCCCGCATCCGCTCCGAGTCGCCCGCCTTCGACCTGCGCCACCCCGCACTGGCCGGTTTCGACCAGGCGGAGAACACCGGGCAGCGCGACATCCTCGACACCGGCGGCCACAAGGGCGACCGCTGATGCCGCGGTCGCGGTCCCGTCGCGCCGCCGCGCACGACGCCTCGGCCGTCATGGCCGAGGCGGAGGGCATCGTGATGGCGCGCTCCCACCTCGCCGAGGCGCGCCGGGAGGCGCAGGAGCTGTGCGCCGACCTCCCCTGGCTGACCACCGGTCAGGCCGAGGATCTCACCCGGTACTACGTCGACCGGCGCATCGACCTCACCCGCCGGATGCTCCGCGCCACGGTGCGCCGCGCCGACGAACTGCGCCGCGAGTACGAGACGCGGTACGCCGAACTGCGCGGCGCGCTGTTGAGACGCCACGTGGCCTGGGCATCAGGCGTGCTGGCATGCGCCACGGGGGTCAACGCGACGCTGTGGCTGTTCACCCGCTGAAGGTCGCCGGCCGGCCGTTCGCCGGCGCACCGCCGGCCGCGGCCTGCCGCAGCACCCGCCCCAGCCACTCGCTGCGCGTCCTCCTGGCCGTCACCGACAGCTCCGCCTGCGGGAACTGCGCGTCGAAACCGTGGTGCCCGCCCGCCCACACATGCAGTTCCGCCTGGCCGCCCGCCGCCCAGAGGGCGGAGGCGTAGGCCACGTCCTCGTCGCGGAACACCTCGGCCGAGCCGGTGTCCACGTAGGCGGTGGGCAGCCCGGACAGGTCGGCGGCCCGCGCGGGCGAGACGTACGGCGGCACCTCGCCGTCGGCCCGGCCGCCCAGCAGCGTGCGCCAGGCGAACTCGTTCGTCTCCCGCGTCCACACGCCGGGCTCCTCCGAGTACTGCCGGCTGGAGGCGGTCACGTTGCGGTGGTCGAGCATGGGGCAGATCAGCAGCTGCGCCGCGACCGCGGGCGTGCCCCGGTCGCGTGCCAGCAGGCACAGCCCGGCGGCGAGACCCCCGCCGGCGCTGATGCCGGAGACCACGACGCGGCCGGGGTCGACGCCCAGCTCCTCGGCGTGCGCGGCCACCCAGACCAGCCCCCGGTGGCAGTCCTCGACGGCGGTGGTGCCGGTGGCCTCCGGGGCGAGCCGGTACTCCACGGTCACGACGACCACGCCGAACCGCTCCAGCCACTCCAACGGGATGTCGACCTGCCCGAAGCGGTCGCCCATGACCATCCCGCCGCCGTGGATCCAGTAGACGCACGGTGCGGGAACGGCCGGGTCGTGGTCCGCGGGGCTCAGCACCGACAGCCGGACGACGGCGCCGTCCTCGGCCGGCACCTCCGCCTCCCGCCGGACCACGCGGCGGCCGGCGAGCAGGGAGTCCGGGGACGGGGACGGCAGGGCGCGCAGCTGGGCGAGGATCTCCTCGTCCAGCCGCTCCACGAGGGGCATCCCGGCGAGCAGGGCACGCAGTTCGGGATCGACGGAGGGGCGCGGGATCAGGGACATGGGTGTGCCTTCCGGGGAGCGGGGGCGGGGTTCACGCGGCGGCGGGACCGAAGGCGGCCTTGCCGCGCACCGGGACGTAGTCGGTGTGGACCGGCTCGCCGGCCAGCAGCGGGGTGATGCGGGAGACGAGATCACGGGCGGCCTCGCCGTCGAACAGCCGCTCGTGCTCCTCCTTGCTGGTCCAGCCCTCGGTGATGTGGACGACGTCCGGGTCGGAGGCGGACCGCGAGACGAGGTAGACGACGCAGTGCTCGCTCGCGGCGGCGCCTCCCTCGTCCATGCCGGTGAGGAGCAGCTTCGCGAGCTCCTCGCCCCGGCCCGGGCGGGCGGTGAGCGTGGCCTGGAACCCGTGCTGGACGATCATGGCGACCTTCTCTCGTTCGGTGGAATGCGATGAATCCATTGAAGGCCGCTGAACTGCGGAAATGTTAGACCGATCGTCTCCGGTGCTTGCACGATCCTCCCAGTACCGGGAGTGCGGCACCCGGTCCTGTGCTGAACTGGAGGACATGGCCCTCATCGAAGAGCTGCGCACCCTGCTGGAGCGCTGCGCCCGCCCCGACGGGACCACGCCCGTCGACGGCGTCCTCGCCACACGCATCGACCGGCAGGACCCCCCGGGACCGTCCATGTCCGGCACGGTCCTCGCCGTCGTCGCCCAGGGCACCAAACGTCTCGCCCTCGGCGACCGGGTCTACGAGTACGGCCCGGGCCAGTATCTGGTCGCGTCCGTGGACCTGCCCGTCACCGGCCACTGGCTCGACATCGGCCCCGGCCGCCCGGCCCTCGGCTTCGGACTGGTGCTGGACCCCTCCGCCGTCGCCGAACTCCTGCTGTCGGCCGGCCCCGGAAACCTGCCCCGGACCGGCGGGACGCCGTCCGCGCTGGCCGTGAGCGACGCGCCGGAGCCGCTGCTGGACGCGGTCGTCCGGCTGCTGCGCCTGCTGGACCAGCCCCGCGACCGCGAGGTGCTCGCGCCGATGGCAGAGCGGGAGATCCTGTGGCGCCTGATGGCCGGCGAACAGGGCGCCGCCGTACGGCAGTTGGGGCTCGCCGACAGCGGACTCAGCCATGTCTCCCGGGCGGTGCGCTGGATCCGTGAGAACTACGCGGAGTCGTTCCGGGTGGAGGACGTGGCGCGGATGAGCGGCATGAGCGTCTCCGCGTTCTACCGCAACTTCCAGGCGGTGACGGCGATGAGCCCCATCCAGTTCCAGAAGCAGATCCGGCTCCAGGAGGCCCGGCTGCTGCTGGCCACGCGCCCGGGCGACGTCACCGCTGTCGGCCGGCGCGTCGGCTACGACAACCCCTCCCAGTTCAGCCGCGAGTACCGGCGCCTGTTCGGCGCACCCCCGAGCCGTGACGCGGCACGCCTGCGCGAGAGCGGACAGGCCCCCGCCGCCCTGGCGCCCTGACCTCAGGCGAGGTCCGGCAGCTTCAGCCACTCCTCCCAGGTGAGGTCCCGGCCGATGAAGCGGGGCCGCTCGAACGGCCAGTCCTCGGCGATCCACCGCGGGACGAACGCGTCCAGCGCCCGCTCCAGCGGACCGCCCACCTCGTCGTCCACCACCCACCAGGAGATTTCGGCGTCCGCGCCCTCCTTCTCCGGCGGGTCGATGTAGACGCAGCCGCGCAGGGCGGTGCGCTCCGGGTTCTCGATCGTGTAGTTGAACGACTCGTGCGCCTCGATCTCGACCGCGTGCCGCTCCAGATCGGCGAGGTTCGCCTCGTACGTCATGGTGGCCGAGGGCCAGCCCCAGGCCGGGCCGAAGACGGACCACAGCCGCTCGCGCGACCCAATCACCGCCGGGTAGTCCAGCGGCGCGTCGGCGCCGGCGATCGGACGCAGCCGATGGCCCGCGCCGCCGGGGATGCCGACGTGCAGGGGGTGGACGAAGTCACGCGGAAGCCAGCTCATGGCCGGGAGCCAACCACGCGCCGTCCCGCCCGGCAAAGGAATATGCCCGCGGGCCGTGGTCACCGCGGTCCGCTGCTCCAGACCGGTGAGACGCGCGGGGGTACGCGAGGGTGAACCCCGCAATGAGCCGATGAACCGCTTATCTGGATGTTCGAGCATCGGACGATCGCAAGGAGCCCCTCGTGCCGTCACAGCCTGCCGACCCCTCGTACACCGTGCCGGGCCTGAGCACCCAGGACAGCGGCCGGATCATCGAGCTGCTGCAGCGGCGGCTCCACGCCCTCAACGACCTCCATCTGACGTTGAAGCACGTCCACTGGAACGTCGTCGGGCCGCACTTCATCGCCGTGCACGAGATGATCGACCCTCAGGTCGACAAGGTGCGGGACATGACCGACGACCTCGCCGAGCGGATCTCCACCCTCGGCGGCGAGCCGAACGGCACCCCCGGCGCCCTGGTCGCCGCCCGCTCCTGGGACGACTACTCCATCGGGAGGGCCGAGGCGATCGAGCACCTGGGGGCCCTCGACGTCGTGTACACGAACCTGATCGAGGACCACCGGGAGGCGATGCGGGAGACCGAGGAGTCCGACCCGGTCACCCAGGACATGCTCATCGAGCAACTGCGCGGCCTGGAACTGTTCCAGTGGTTCGTCCGCGCCCATCTGGAGTCCAGCGGCGGAAAGCTGAGCACCCGCGGCGCCACCACCGAGACCGGCGCCGCGGGCCAGGCCGCCGAACAGGCCCGCCGTCAGCCCTGACCCGCACCCGAGGGCGCGCGGCCCGCCACGGTCCCGTCCGGACCATGGCGGGCTGCGCGCCTCACACCGCTTCCCGCACCTGCGGTTCCGAGATGCCCGACGCGCGGGCGACCAGCGTGGCGAACTCCCGCCGCACCGTGTCGTCCGCGCCCGTCGCGGCGAAGTGCCGCAGCGCGGAGTCCGCCAGTTCGGCGATCTTCGCCTCCACCACGTCCCGGGCGCCCGTCCGTTCCAGCGCCGCCTGCACGCCCTCCACGGCACGCTCCGGCAGCGCGGTCACGCCGGGGGAGAGGAGCGCCATGGCCTCCTCGTCGCCGGCCGCCCGGCCCATCTCCAGGGCCACGGCCAGCAGATACGTGAGCTTACGGGCCCGCAGGTCGTCGCCCACCGGCTTCCCGGTCAGCGCCGGATCGCCGAACGCGCCCAGCAGGTCGTCCCGCAACTGGAAGGCGAGCCCCGCGCACCGGCCGGCCGCCCGCAGCGCCGCCGTCGCCTCCTCGTCTGCCCCCGCCAGCGACGCGCCCAGGGCCAGCGGACGCTCCACCGTGTACAGGGCGCTCTTCAGCGTCGCGATCGTCAGCGCCTCCTCGACACCGGACGCGCCGGCCGCCTGCGCCTGGAGGTCGCGGTACTGCCCGGCCACCATCTCCTCGCGCATCGCCCGCCACTCCCGGTATACACGGGGCCCGTCGGGCGTGGCGAGCGCGATCTCCGTCATCAGGTCGTCCGCCCAGGCGAGGGCCAGGTCACCGGCGAGCACGGCCGCCGAGTGCCCGAACGCCTCGGCGCCGCCCGTCATGCCCTCCGCGCGGTGCATCCGCGCCAGGTCCACGTGCATCGAGGGCGCCCCGCGCCGCAGATGGGAGCCGTCCATCACGTCGTCGTGCACCAGCGCACACGTCTGCACCAGTTCGAGCGCCACGCCCGTCCGCAGCAGCGGGCCCGGGTCGCCCGCGCCGCCCGCTGCCCGCCAGCCGCACCAGGCGAACGCCGTGCGCAGCCGCTTGCCGCCGCGCCGCGCGAACGCGCAGACGCGGCCCGCCACGTCACGGGCGAACACGGCGTCGAGGTCGTACGCCTTAGACATCCGGGCGTCCAGCACCTCGCCCAGGACCCGCCCCACGGCCCTGGTGGCGGCGTCGGCGGTGAGGGGTCCACCGGCCCGTTCCGCCGGTTCCTCCGCCGCCGACCGCAGTTCACGCATGCCCAGCCCCTTCACGTCGTCCGTCGCCCGCACCCTGGCGCCCGCCACCGGGTACCCGCGAAAGGGCCGGACGACCTTTCCCGGTTCGCGCGACGGCCCGCACCGGCGCGCCGATGCGTCCACGGAGCACCTCGGGTCCGGACATCAGCGGCGGACGCCCTCGCGCAGCCGGCGGGGCCGCCTGCTCCCCGGCCCTTCCACGCCCTCGGCCGCCGCCAGCGCGATGTTGCGGGCCATCCCGCCGAACACGAGGGCGTGGAAGGGCGACACCGCCCACCAGTACGCGTGACCGAGCAGACCCCGCGGATGGAACAGGGCGCGCTGCCGGTACCGGGTGCGGCCCGCGTCGTCCGTGTCCACGCGCAGCTCCAGCCACGCCAGACCCGGCAGCCGCATCTCGGCGCGCAGCCGCAGCAGCCGCCCCGGCTCGATCTCCTCCACCCGCCAGAAGTCCAGCGAGTCGCCCGCCCGCAGCCGGTGCGGGTCACGCCGTCCGCGGCGCAGCCCCACCCCGCCGACGATCCGGTCCAGCCGCCCGCGCACCGCCCACGCCAGCGGGAAGGAGTACCAGCCGTGCTCGCCGCCGATGCCCTCGATCACCTTCCACAGCGCCTCCGGCGACGCCGGCACCACCTGGTCCCGTTCGTCGCGGTAGAGGCTGCCGCCCGCCCACCGGGGGTCGGTGGGCAGCGGATCGCTGGGCGCGCCCGGCACGGAGGCGGACGACCAGCGGGTGGCGACCTGCGCCTCCCGCACCCGCGCCAGCGCCAGCCGCAGCGCCTCGTCGAAGGGCAGCGGCCGGCCGGGCTCGTCGGGCACGTACCGCGCGATGTCGTGCTCGCGGCACACCACCTCGTGGCGCAGCGACTCGGTGAGCGGCCGGGCGATGGAGGCGGGCACCGGGGTGACCAGCCCGACCCAGTGGCTCGACAGCCCGGGCGTCAGCACCGGCACCGGCACGATCACCCGCCGGCGCAGCCCCGCGACCTCGGCGTAGCGGCGCATCATGTCCCGGTACGTCAGCACGTCCGGACCGCCGATGTCGAAGGCCCGGTCGACGTCCGCCGGCATGGTCGCCGAGGCGACCAGATAGCGCAGCACGTCGCGCACCGCGATCGGCTGGGTACGGGTGTGCACCCAGCTGGGGGTGACCATCACGGGCAGCCGCTCGGTCAGATAGCGCAGCATCTCGAACGACGCCGACCCCGAGCCGATCACGACGGCGGCCCGCAGCACGGTCGCGGGCACCGGCGAGTCCAGGAAGATCCGCCCCACCTCGGCCCGGGACCGCAGATGCGGCGAGAGCGTCTCCTCCGGCACCCCGTACGGGGTGAGCCCGCCGAGGTAGACGATCCTGCGCACCCCTGCCGCGTGCGCCTGTCCGGCGAAGGTGCGGGCCGCGCGGCGGTCGGTGTCCTCGAAGTCGCCGCCGCCGGCGAGCGCGTGGACCAGGTAGTACGCCACGTCGACGTCCCGCATCGCCGCGGCGACGGACGCGGCGTCGGTGACGTCACCGCGGACCGTCTCGACGTCCGGCGCCCAGGGATGGTCGCGCAGCTTGTCGGGGGAGCGGGCCAGACAGCGGACCCGGTGGCCGGCCTCCAGCAGGTCGGGCACCAGCCGTCCGCCGACATAGCCCGACGCCCCGGTGACCAGGCAGTGCAGTCCCGTCCCGCTTCCCTGACCCTGCCCGTCCACGGTCATCCCTCCGCACGCCTCGACGCGACACCTGCGTCGATCCTCACCGCACTCGCCCGCCTCCGCGCGCTGTCCGGCGCCGCGAGGGTCCAAGTCGGCAGGCGGGAGACCTGGTGGCGAGGGCCGTACGGGTGACCGGGCGGGCCGCCGTCACCAGAAGCCGCCCTCCACCCTGCTGCCCGCCCCGACGGCCGTCGTCAGGTCGGAGGCGAGGGCGTGCAGCCACACCTCCACGTCGACCAGATGTGACACGGACGGCGCCGGAATCCGCGTCAGCACCCCCGGCGGCAGCGGCGCCAGCCGTACGGTCACGCCGTCCGCCGGGAACTGCGCCGCCCGCAGCGTCGACGCGACCACCTCGTCCGTCCCCTCCCACGCCCAGGACGCCGCGTCCGACGGCCACGCCGTCCCCTGCGACCAGGGCAGCCAGTAGGCGCCGACCAGCACGCGGGAGCTGAAGTTCAGCGCGGCCAGCCAGTCGGGACCGCCTTCCGGGGCGTGCCGGGGCGGGGGCTCGGTGCGCAGCTGCGCGTACGAGGCGTGGGCGATGCGCCAGTACCGCCGCGTCCGCCGCAGCGCCGCGGCCGCGTCGGCGCGGGTCGTGGGCGCGGAGTGCCCGGTCGCCGCCCGCTCGACGGTGACCCGGATCAGGGGCGCGGTGGCGTGGAACAGGGCGGCGGCGCTGCGCCGCATCTCGCCCCGCGCGCCGGCGGGCCACGCCAGCACCCCGCACACCAGTCCGATCACACTGCCCGTCAGCACGTCGACGATCCGTGCCTCCGCCAGCTGCCAGGTCACCGGGGCGATCTGCGCGAATGCCGTGGACACCACCAGGGTGAACAGCCCCTGGCCCCAGGCGGGCCCGCCGACCGGTCCCACCCAGAAGGCCACCAGCATCGTCGGCACCAGCAGCGCCGCGTAGACCTCGGTCATGTCGCCCGCCGACACCAGCAGCGCACCGGCCGCCAGCGACCCGACCAGCGTCCCCGCCGTCGCCGACCGGACCGCCGACCAGGTGGCGCCCGCCGTGGTGCGGCCCAGCGTCAGCATGCCCAGCAGCACCCAGAACCCGTGCGACAGGTCCAGCGACCCCGCCACCAGCCGGGCCAGCGCCAGACCTGTGGCCGTACGGACCGCGTTCTGGAAGACGACCGAGCGCGGGGTGAGGTGGCCGGCGATCCGCACCCACCACAGCCGGGGCGTGGACGCGCCCGCGTACCAGAACTGCTCCAGCGGCAGCCCGGGCATCGACCGGCGCCGTCCCGTCGCCAGGGACACGGCCGCGCTCACCGTCACGGCGGACACCGCCGCGGCCAGCAGCGTCGACTGCCGCCGCAGCAGCGGATGCGGATCCTCACGCAGATCCGGGGGGACGCCTCGTACGGCCGCGTACTGCGTGATCATCTCCTCGACCCGCTCGGGGCCGGGCGCCGGGCGGGTGCCGCGCAGCGCGGCGGCCTCGTCGGCGCAGGCGGCGGCGAGACCGCTCAGCAGCATGGCCGACGGCAGGTCGGCCGGCGCGCGCAGCAGCGGGGCGAGGGCGGCGAGCAGGTCGAGGAAACGGCGGGTCGCGTAGCCGGCCTGGGCCAGCGCCCGCTCCCTCGCCCCGGCCCCGGTGGGCCGGACGCCGGCCGCCGTCCGGGAGAAGCGCAGTTCCCGGCCCGCCGCGCGCAGCCGCTCGGCCGTCTCCCGGCCGTCGGCGCCACCCTGCAGCAGGCCGTGCGCCGCGTGCGCCGCGCACTCCAGCGCGTCGGCGACCCGGCCGCGGTACGACGGCTGTTCGGGCTCGGGCAGCAGCAGCCACTCGCAGAGGATCGTCAGCGTCGCGCCGACGGCGAGCCCGGCCAGCCGGTCCGGCAGCGTCCCGGGCGCGTACGGCGGGAAGCAGGCCAGGATGTAGCAGAGCTGGAGCGCGGGGACGACACCCGTCACCCGGGGACCGATCGAGGCGGCGAGCACCAGCGTGAACCCCACGACCAGCATCCCCAGCGTGGCCGACCAGGTCGCCGCCGCGAGATACGTGCCGAGCGTGATCAGCGCGGCGGCGGCCGGCACGGCCCGCAGCACGGTGCCGGAGCGGCGGCGCCCCGAGCCGGGGAGCGGCGACATCACCCCGAACGCCACGGGGATGAACAGCGCGTACAGGGCGAACACCGGCCGGTCCAGCAGGTCGACCGCGGGGTAGAACCCGGCGACGGCGGCGACCGTGACGCGGACCGCGCGCCGGGCCGCGCCCACGGACTCGGCCCGGGACGACGGCGCCGGCAGCAGAGTCCGCCAGGAACGCGCGCGCCCCTCGGGGCGTCCCTGGTGCCACATGACGCACCATCCTGCCGGGGGCCGTACGCCGCCGCTCGCGGACGGCACCGGCGTGCGCGGCGGGACCGCCCGACCGGTGGACCGCGGCGGACCGTCCCGGCCACCCGGCGCAGGCCCTCTTGCGCGTCTGTCATGGCACCGTCATCATCGCTACTCGCGGGTATCTACCCGCATAGATCCGCACGGTTCCCGCACGGATCCCCCGCACGGTCACGCTCACGAGCTCCACACGCAGTGCCCTGTCGACCCCACACGTCCCAGGAGGCTCGATCCACGTGAGACCCCGTCACCTCCGCCGCCGCGGCGCCCTCGCCGCCGCGGCGACGACCCTGGCCGTCCTGTGCGCCGGCCAGACCCTCGCCGCACCGCAGGCCGCGGCGGCCCCCGCCCCGGCGGCCGCGCGGGAAGCCCGCACCTCGACCGCGTCCGAGGTCCACACGGCTCAGGACGCCGCCGCACGGGCGATCGCCGGCGCCCTCACCGACCCCTCCTGGCGCGCCCGCGTCCGCCGGGCCGCCCTGACCTCCGACGAGGTCGCCGTCACGGCCCTCGCCGACGGCGCCCTCCGGACCACCCTCGCCGCGGCCGACCGCCGGATCGCCGCCGCCAAGGGCCTCGCCCCGGACGTCGGCCCCCTGCTCCGGCTGCGGCTCGGCGACCCTTCGATGCGCGGCGCGCTCACCGCCGGGACGGCACCCTGGGTGGCCGCCGCCACCTCGGACGACGGCCCCGTCACCGCGTACGACAGCGCCGGCCGGACCCACCCGCTCGACGCCCGGAAGGCCCCCGCGCGCCCCGTGTACGTCGTCGACATCGACGGCTCCCGCGCCCTGGCCGCCGGCCTGGACGTCCTGCACGAGGAACTCGCCCGCCAGGGCGTGCGGTCCGCCGACCCGGCGGCGCCCGAACCGGCGCAGACGCGCGCCTCGGCCGCCGCCGCGGGCTTCTGGACCACCCGCATCACCGCGGTCTCCCTCTCCGACGACCAGGAACCCTGGATCAAGGGCGACGCCGAGATCTACACCCTCGTCACCGGCTTCGGCCACGACGGCAAGGTGCGGGTCGATCCGGTGGACATGCCGTACCTCGACAACGAGGGCACCGTCTACCGGCCCCAGCAGATCCTGGTCAACTGGTCGTCGTACAAGTACGACCTGGCCGACGCCGTGATGATGGAGGACGACGGCGACACCAACTACCGGGCACTCGCCCAGGCGATCACGTCGGCGCTGCTCACGATCACCGACCAGGGCAGCTACAAGCCGCTGGTCGACGCCGTGATCG
>Ga0164243_10014038_pt1 | contig 11186 bp, 14 predicted proteins | sample OricompcompostOP_FD_108781 | JGI IMG/M metagenome (GOLD analysis project Ga0164243, IMG submission 108781) | Organic Plus compost microbial communities from Emeryville, California, USA - Original compost - Organic plus compost (OP) | ecosystem: Engineered > Solid waste > Mixed feedstock >... | reverse complement strand
ATGCGGCAGACGTCGCCGGCGCAGCACGGAACATCGCATCAAGCCTCCGCCGGGTTGCGGCCGGAGAGGTCTCCGAGATCGAACTCCCCTGCGGCCTCGCCGTGTCCTGCATCGGTACCCAGCAGCCGCAGCTCCCAGGCGAACTCACCGAGACGGGCGAGAGCCTCCCGTTTCCGACGGCGTTCATCCGCGTCTACGTTCCCCTCCCCAACGGCACGACTCTGGTCATGGAGATGGGGACACCCACGATGGAGGGCTGGGACCTCTTCTCCACGATGTTCGGCAACACCGTCAGCAGCATCCGCCTCTACAACGCCAACGGCTCTGCGCTGATTACCTCCAGGACCACGCCATGACCACCGCCGAGGCGCCGCCATCGGACTACCGGCTCCTCGTTCCCCGCGACTGGTTCCGTGTCGACCTCACCCACGAGCGGTGGCGCCGCCAGCTGAAGACGTTCGTCGACAAGCAGTCCGCGGGTCGCGGTGCCTCCGCCGAGGTCACCCGGCGCATCTGGGAGACGCTGCGGAACACGGCCGAACTCGGGCTAGTACAAAGCGCGTTGGAATTCTTCCTCAAAACCGAATCGCCGGACGGTGCAGCCGTACCGGCTTCGCTCCTGATCGCGATGGCGCCCTCCCCGCGTGGGCTGGCCCCGCAGGCAGTCGACTTCGCTCACGCCCTGGTACAGCGAGTCGATCCAGGTACGAGGGTGGATACTGTCGAACTGCCTGCTGGGGAGACGGTCCGCGCGCTCACGGAGACGACCATGGACTTCCATGTCCGCATGCCTGGCGAAGTCGGTTACCTGCATCTCGCGTTCTCCATGCCGCTGAGCGGCACAGGTGGCCCCATGGGCGATCTCTGTGACGCCATAGCGCACTCCCTCCGCTGGGTCTGACACGAGGACGTGGCGGCCTGGTGCTCGAGAGGTCGCGCGGTTGCTGACTGTGCGACCTCATCAGCGCCTGGCCCCAGCTCGGGCTCGGCGGTCAGTTCGTGCGAGTGTTCGACAAATGCGGCCCTATGTAGCCGACGATCACCTTGCCCGTGGTGCCGGCTGTGTCGTCGTAGACGCAACAGAGCGGCCCCACCGGTGCCCGTCCCCGCCCGGCTGCGCGAGGAGATCAAGGAGGCGTACGCCCACTCCGACGCCCTGCTGGAGGAGGAGCGGTTCGCGCAGGCCGCCGAGGTGTTCGGTGAGGTCATCGAACCCGCCGCCCTCGCCCTCGGCTCCGAGAGCAAGCAGGTCCTGGCGCTGCGCCGCCAGCGAGCGGCCATCCGCCTCCTAGGCGGTGACTACCGGGCCGCCCTGCCCGAGTTCGACGCCCTCACCGACGCCTACACCCGTATCGCCGGGCCGACCAGCGAGCAGGCCCGCGCCCAGGCGGCCCGTTGCCGCGCCGAACTCGGCCAGGTCACCGACGCGCTGGCCGCGCTCCAGGCCGTGCTGAACGTCGTGCGGGCTGTCGGCAGCGACGTGAGCGAGGAGGCCGTGGAGCTGCGGCACAACATCGGGATGCAGTTGCCCGCCCAGGGCCGGACCGCCGAGGCGCGGCAGGTCCTCGAACCGCTCCGCCAGGACCTTGTGCATGGTGTTCGGCCCAGAGGACGAGATGACCGTCGAGATCGCCGAGGCGCTCGTCGTGATCCGCCTCGACCTCGACGGTTCGGCTTCCTGACCCGCTTCCTGCAGAAGCAGCATCGCCAGAACCGTGCTGCTCCGCGGCCGAGGGTTTCGCGACGGTCACGTCGCCGGACGGTTCAGCGCTCACCGGTGTCGCCGCCAGGCTAGTGGTGCCACCGGCCGTCTTCCGATCCTCTGGCGACAGGCCCACGGCGTCTGGTCTTCCACTTGCCGTGGGCTTGCCGGTCAAATGTCGGCCTGCCGCCCGGCGCGAGCGTACCTGCGTGCCGTCGGTCGGAGATTCCTTTAGCACGAACAGCACCGTCGTGATCAGTGATGCGCGATGTCGCCCCCTCATCACACTTCCCTGGCGGCGCCTGCCTTTATTTGCCTTCTTTTGGGCGCGCAAAACAACCCTCCCCATATTCGGGCGACAAAACCAGGAATCCCCGCACATATCCAGACCCCCTTCGCTAGTCTTCGCAGCTCAGTGTCCAAAAGCTGACAGGAGGGTCCTGTGGCGGCCCAAGTAACCATCAATGAGGGCGTGCTGTGGGTGGGGGGCGAGGCTTATCCTCTGCGTAACATCTCCCACGTCGGTCAGCGCATGGTAGAGGTCGACAAGGGTGCGGCGTGGAAGGAATTCTTCGTCCGTACCCTCGTCTGGCTGTTCTTCGGTGGCATTTTCGCCGCCATTGTGGACGTCGTAGGCGTCATTCTTTTCCTCGGCGTCCAGGCCTTTCTGGTGTGGAGGCTGGTCAACGCCCTGCAGAGGCCGCCGGTGTACGGACTCGTCCTGAATACCTCCGGTACTCAGCGCGAGGCCATCTGGTCCACCCGGCAGGAGGAAATTCACCAGCTGATCCACGAGATCACCAAGGCGATCGGCAACCCCGACATCGCCCAGATGATCATCAACGTGGAGCACGCGGTGGGCGGCGACCTCATCAAGCAGTACGGCTCGGGCAGCATCGGCAAGGCACAGCACAGCGGCAGCGGGGGCATCCAGGCGTCATGAGCGGGGACCAGATCCAGCAGTACGGGGCGGGCAGCATCGGCAAGGCCGAGCACACCGGATCCGGGGACATCGTGGCCGGCGGCAAGAACGTCGGCGTGGCGGAAGCGGGGCCCGCGTTGCAGGCCCTGCTCGCCGAGATCGAGCGGCTGCGGCCGCACTTGGACACCGCGGACCAGGCGGAGGTGGACGCCGCCGCCGGCGCCATCGCCCAGGAGACCTCCGCGGAACGCCGGCGTTCGCTCGTGCAGCGCATCTCCGGCATCGCCGCTCTCGTCGGCGAGGTGGGCCTGCCGGTCGTCACGGCCGCGAAGGCCCTGCTGGCCGGTTGAGAGCACCCAGGGAAAGACCCCGGACCGGTAACGGTCCGGGGTCTTTCCGTACGGACGAAAGGCCGTCAGCCCATCGGGTTCGTCGTGTCCCTCAGGGTCGTCAGGACCTCCGTGTACAGGCGGGACTTGATCGTGCCCAGGGTGTTGCCGGCCTTGCCGGCGAGGGACTCGGCCAGGGCCACCGCCGTCGGGCGGACCTCCGCCTCCGGGACCGCGCGGTCCACGATCGACGCCCTCGCCGCGTCCTCGCCCCCGTACCGCCGTGCCGTCGTCATCGCCTCGTGGGCCGTCTGCGGGGTCAGGCGGGCGCGGATGAGGCCGGACATGCCCGGGGTGAACGGGATGTCGATGTCCGCCTCCGGGAGGCACCAGTAGCCCCGGTCCGCGCGCATCACGCGGAAGTCGTGGGCCAGGGACAGCATCGCCCCGGCCGCGAACGTGTGGCCCTGGAGCGCGGCCACCGTGATCACCGGCAGCGACAGCATCCGCGCGAAGAGCTGGTGCACCGAGACCACGTAGTCGTGGTAGTGGTCCGCGTTGGCGAACAGCCACTCCAGGTCCAGGCCGTTGGACCAGAACTTGCCCGTCGCCGCCGTCACCAGGGCGCGCGGGCCCTCCGCCTTCTCCACCTCGTCGAGCGCGGCCCCGACCGCGGCGATCCAGTCGGGGTGGAAGCGGTTCTCGCCGTCTCCCAGGTCGAGGACGAAGACGTTCTCGTGGCGGTCCAGCGTGGGCATGGCGGCGCTCCGTTCACCTGTGGCCTACTCGTCAGTAACTTAAGGGCCGGGCACAGGGAACGCAAGACTCCGAAGCATGCCCGCGTGCGTCAGGAGTAGCTGAAGTCGCCCACCGTCCAGGCGCTGACGTCCTCGATCGCCACCCGGTACATGCCGCCCGTCTCCGGGACGCCGACCGTGCCCTGGATGATCCGGGCCACGTGGAAGTGGAGGTGGGTGGGCGGGCCTTCCCTCTTCACCGGGGCGTCGAAGACGGAGGCGAACTCGGCGAGCTGTTCCGAGTCCTTCAGCACCTCCGCGACCCTCTTCCGCCACACGGATTCGGGAGCCAGCCGGCCGGTGATGACGGCACCACCGGTAACCACGGTCAGAGACATCTGGCTGCTCTGCCCCGATTCCACGCGGGCGGCGATGTCTACGATCAGCTCGTCGGGCTTCACCATGGGCCGGATTCTATGCGGGGCCACCCCTCGGCGCGCCGCCCGCTGTCCGGGACACGACCCCCGCACGCCTCTGACCTGCCCGGACAGGGTGACGGTTGTCCGGGACAAGCCCTTCCCGTTGATCCCGGCCGCCGCCGTCGGTCATGGTCGAGAGTGTCAGCGGGGGGCACGGGCCGCGGCCAGGGGGAGCCGCGGCCCACACCGCCGACGCGGGTCCGCGCACACACGGTCGCGGGGCCCCGGCATGCGCGCACGCGCATGGCGGGTTTCCCCGTTGTTCAGCGTGCAACGACCGCAGCAAGATGGCACGCATGGGGAACCTGCGTGAGTTGTCTCCGTACGCGGCCCAGGATGCCGCCGGTTTCGTCGAGTCGATGAGGCGGCTCAAAGAGCTGTCGGGGATGACCTATCGCGAGCTGGAGGAGCAGGCCGGCCGGAACGGGGACGTGCTGGCACGCAGCACCCTGGCCGACGTTCTCCGGCGTGACCGTCTCCCCCGGCCCGACGTCCTGGCCGCCTTCGTGCGCGCCTGCGGGGACGGACAGCGGGTCGGGGACTGGCTCGACGCACGGGAGAGGATCGCGGAGGGGGGTGGGCGGGACGACGGCACGCCTCGTCCCGTCCCGGCCGCTTCTCCGTCCTCCCCTGACGAGACACACGGGGAGGTGAGTGCGATGGGGGAAAACCGCGAGGGCGCCTCGGGCAGGACGCCACGGCGCCGGCAGACCCTCCTCGCGCTCGCCGCCGTCGCCCTCCTTCTCGGCGCCGGCGCCGGTCTCTGGGCCTGGCAGTCCGGGAACGGGGACGCACCCGAAGGCACGCGGGACGACATCCCCGTCGCCAAAGGCGCCAAGGGTGAGCAGCAGACGCCCGTCGACGGCTGGGTGACGATCCGGCCCGCCGGGCGGACCGACCTGTGCCTCACCGACGGACGCGACCGCCGCGGCGCCTACGGCAGTGCCGTCGCCGTGCACCTCCCCTGCGCCGGGGCCCCGGTGCCGCGTACGTACCTCGAACCGGCCGGCGCCGGGCTGTACCGCATTCAGTGGCACCACCCCGAGCTCGGCAAGGGGTGTCTGACCGTCATGGACACCGGCCCGGTGAAGGGCATGCTCGAACCGCGTGACGACTGCGCGGGCGCCACCCTCTTCCGGGCCGAGCCCGCCCCGTCCGGCGCCCCCGGCGCCTACCGGTTCCGTACGGTGCCGGGCGCGCAGTGCGTGGGCACCGCCGACGACTCGGTCGCCGAGGGCGTGGAGGCCGTCCAGGAGCCGTGTGCCGGCTCACCGGACCAGGCCTTCGTCGTACGGCCCGACTGACGCGGCAGGCGTCCGGCCTCAGGACACGTCCACCCGCACCGGGTCGCCCAGCAGGCCGTCGGTGTAGGTCACGTACTTCGGTGTGAAGGTGCCCTTGCCGGTGACGGTGCCGGAGATGTTCTCGCCCGGGGCGAGGTCCACCGTGTCGATCTGCTCCTCGTCCATGCCGAGTTCGACGGTGTGCTTGGTGCCGTCGGTGTCGGTGATCGTGAAGTACAGCGGGTTCACGCTCACCTCGTCGTCGCCGTCGTTGACGACGGTGACCCGCACGCTGGTGTAGTCGCCGCCGTCGGCCAGGATGCTCTTGCTGAACTCGGCGCGCTCCGCGGTGAGCTTCACCGGACCTCCGCCGCCCTGCTCGGACTTCTTCTTCGCCCCGGCGGAGGCGCTGACGGAGGAGTCGGCCGCCGTGTTCCCGCCGTCGTCGGAGTCGCCGCCGCTCGCCGTCAGGGCGGCGACCAGGACGACGAGGCCCAGGACGCCCGCACAGCCGAAGCCCGCGAACTTCAGGAAGCGGCCCTTCCTCGGGGGCGGCGGGGGCGGGCTGCCGGGGAAGCCGTACCCCGGAGGCTGCGGGTACGGCTGCTGGTTCGGGTACGGCTGCTGGTTCCCGTAGGGCGGCTGGTTGGGGTCGTTCGGCTGGGTCACGGTGCTGCATCCCTCGTACGTACGTCGTTCACTTCGTGTGCGTAGGTGACCCGCGAGATATGCGACCCGTTGCCCCGTACCGGACGGATTCACCCGATCGTGGTGGAGCGTCCCCGCCGCGATAATCGGGGCATGACCTCACCTCCCCTCGGCGTGGACGCCGTGCACGAGCGGCTGGCGGGCGATCTGCTCGCCGTCGGGGCGCCGTACGGCCTGGTGCTGGCCGGCGGGGAGGCCGTACGGGCGCACGGGCTGGTGGACGCCCGGGTCAGCGAAGGGATGGATCTGGCCACCGAACATCCCGCGGACATGGCGGAGATCGCCGGGGCGGTGCGGGCGGGGCTGGAGGCGCGCGGGTGGCCCGTCGAGGTCCCGGTGGTCGATCCGCTGGCGGCGCGGCTGGTCGTGGGGGACGAGGAGACCGGGGTGCGGTGGCGGGTGGACCTCCGCAAGGAGGTGCTGTGGCGGCCGCCGGTGACCACGGAGGCCGGTCCCGCGCTGTCGCTCGAGGACCTGGTCGGTACGCGGGTGCGGGCGCTGGCGGACCGGGGGCTGCCGCGTGACCTGGTGGACGTGCACGCGGCCGCGGACCGGTGGAGTCCGGCCGAGCTGGAGGAGCTGGGGCGCCGGCACGCGCCCGACACCTTCGACCTGGCCGAGCTGCAGTCCCGGCTGACCGGCACGGAGTGGCTCGACGACCGCGAGTTCCGCACGCACGGGCTGGACGCCCCGCAGATCGAGGAGCTGCGGCGCTGGGCGCTGGCCTGGGCGGACGACATCGCCGAGCGGCTGGTGGAGGGCGAGGCCCCCGAGGACTCCGAGGGTTCTGAGGGCTCCGAGGGGTTCTGAGGACTCCGAGGGCCCTGACGGCCCCGGGCAGTAGCCCCACGCCCCGGGATTCCGGTCAGGGTGCCCTGCTGAGCGCCCGCGGCCGGAGCTAGGGTCGGCCCCATGACGACTACCGAGAACAACAGCGCCTCACCGCTCGCCGTCGAGATCGGCGCCCTCACCGGCGGTCCGGCCGACCTGTCCCAGTACGCGGGCCGTGCCGTGCTCGTCGTGAACGTGGCTTCCAAGTGCGGGCTGACCCCGCAGTACGAGGGTCTGGAGCGGCTGCACGAGCGGTACGCGGAGCGCGGGTTCACCGTGCTCGGCGTGCCCTGCAACCAGTTCCTCGGGCAGGAGCCGGGTTCCGCGGAGGAGATCGCGGAGTTCTGCTCGGCGACGTACGGGGTGACGTTCCCGATGACCGAGAAGGTCGAGGTGAACGGGGACGGGCGGCACCCGCTGTACGAGCGGCTGGTGGGCTTCGCCGACGCCGAGGGCCACAGCGGGGACATCCGCTGGAACTTCGAGAAGTTCCTCGTCGGCCGGGACGGCGCCGTCGTGGCCCGTTTCTCCCCGCAGACCGAGCCGGAGTCGGCGGAGGTCGTGGCGGCCGTGGAGAAGGCCCTCGGCTGATCTCCGCCCCCACCCCTCGACGTACCCGTTGACCTTGCCCTTGGGGCAAGGGTGAGGGTCTGCGTCACCGGGCGGACGGACCGCCCGGTGACGGAGAATGTCGACGTGGACGAGGAACTGCTCTCCATCGGGGCGTTCGCGGCCCGCAGCCGCCTGTCGGCGAAGGCCCTGCGGCTCTACGACCGGCTGGGGCTGCTGACGCCGGCGCGGGTCGACGCGGACACCGGCTACCGGTACTACCGGGCCGCCCAGGTCGAACAGGCCCGGCTGGTGGCGCTGTTGCGGCAGCTGGACATGCCGCTGGCGCGGATCGCCGAGGTGGTGGACGCGGGCGACGGGGCGGCGCGGGCGCGCCGGCTGGACGCGTACTGGGCCGAGGTCGAGGCGCGCCACGCTTCGCAGCGGACGCTCGCCGGCTATCTCCGTGGACGGTTGTCGGGGAGGAGCCTCGAGATGTACGGGAAGTTCACGGTGGACACGGTGGACGTGCCGGAACAGGTGGTGATCACCGAGTCGCGGCACATCCTGGCGGACGAACTGCCGGCGTGGATCGGCGCGTCGCTGGGACGGCTGGAGGAGGGCGCCCGCGCCTGCGGCGGGGTGTCCGGGTCGCCGTTCGTCGTCTACCACTCCGAGGTGTCGGTGGAGAGCGACGGGCCCGCGGAGGCGTGCGTGCCGGTGGCCGACGAGGCGGCGGCCCGTGCCTGGGCCGAGGAGCGGGGCCGGGCACGGGGGACGAATGTGCGGGTGGAGCCGGCGAGGCGGCTGGCCCGCACCCGGATCACCAAGGCGCAGGTCGCGCACCCGCAGATACTGGCCGCCTTCGAGGCGGTGGAGGCGTGGATGCGGGAGCAGGGGCTGACGTACGCGGGACCGTGCCGTGAGATCTACTTCGCGGACTGGGACGCGGCGGGCCCGGAGGACCCGGTGTGCGACGTCGCCTTCCCGGTCACGGAGGCGAAGTCCACGGCGGGATAGGGCGGATCGGAAGGGGATCGCGGGCCGGTCGCGGAGGTTCCTGCGGCCGGCCTGCCGTCTTCCGGTGGGGCGGGCGGGGTTCGGGGCGCGCGCCGGGAGCGGGGCGCGCCCCGGCCCTCTCGGCAAGGACGGCGGACTCGTCGAGAGGGCCTGTCGGTGGTGCTGCTGCCTGCGCCGGAGGACGCGGGGACTACTTGACCGAGGCCACGAAAGCGTTCCACGCGTCGGCCGGGAACGCCAGCTTCGGACCCTCGGGGATCTTGGTGTCCCCGAGCTCCAGCGCCTCCTCGGTGGTCGACCTGACCATCACGCACGCGCCGTTGTTGTTGGTGTAGGAGGACGTCGTCCACGTTTCCGTGGCGCCCAGACGAATTGCCATGTTCGCTCCGTAGCCAGATGCTGAGTTGCTGTCACCGGCCTGCGCATTCCGGCGTGGACCGCAGAACGGATTGCGCCAACCGTCGGTGCTGGTTGGCGTGATCGACGCTACTCGTCACCCTCGACGTCCGGAGGTGTCGTTCACTCGACCGGATGGCATATTCCGGGCGGGGCTTCCAGTCGTACCTGTCGGCCGTGTATCATCCGCCGCTTCCGCCACGGGAGTTCAGCGCGCGTACTCCTTGGCGAGCCGCTCCACCAGCCGCCGCGACTGCTCCACGTTCAGCGACTGCGCCCTCAGGTGCTCGTACATCACCGTGTACTTCTGCACGTCGTGCGGCTTCTCCAGGTACAGGTCGCTGGTGACGCCCTCGATGTAGACCACGCTCGAGTCGGCCGCGTCGGCGAACTCCAGGATGGAGTACTGGCCGTTGATGCCCGCGTGTGCGCCGACCTCGAACGGCAGCACCTGCACGGTGACGTGCGGCAGCTGGCTCAGCTCCAGGACGTGCTCGAGCTGTTCGCGCATCACCTGGCGGCTGCCGACGACCCGGTGCAGCGCTGCCTCGTCGAGCACCACCCACAGGCGCAGCGGGTCCTGTTCGGCGGTGATCCGGCTCTGCCTGCGCAGCCGCACCTCCACCCGCTTGTCGTTCTCCTGCTCGGTGGACTCCGGCGAGCCTCCCTGCACGATCGCCTCGGCGTACGGGCGGGTCTGCAGCAGGCCGGTGATGATCTGCGGCTCGTACACCCGCAGCGACTCCGCGTCCGTCTCCAGACCGATGTAGACGCTGTACGGGATGTCGCCGAACGCGTGCCACCAGCCCTGCTGGCGGGAGTCCTTGGCCATCTGCATCAGCGAGTCGACGATCCGCTGGTCCTCGACCTCGTACACCCCGCACAGGTCGCGCACGTCGCGCTGGCTGATGCTGCGGCGGCCGTTCTCCAGCCGGCTGATCTTCGACTGCGACACCAGCAGCCGCTCCGCGACCTCCTCGGCGGTCATGCCCTTCAGCTCACGGAGCCGGCGCAGCTCCTGGCCGAGCCGGCGCCGCCGGACGGTGGGATTGACATTGGACGCCACGGGACGTGCACCTCCGGCTGCGTGCCTCGTACTTGCACTGTGAACCTGGACTTCGTCGTGCCACTGTGTGTGTCTGCTCGATGACTCGACGACTCGTTGAGCAGACTGCCACCAATCTGCGTACTACCGCTGGGAAATGGTGGATATACGACCGGTACACGCCGGCTCACGGCCTCGGGACCGTGAGCTCGGCGTGCCCGCGGGCACGCCGAGCGGGGCGGAGAGAGCCCGTGTGCTCTCTCCGCCCCGCTCGGACAGCGGCTCCCGTGACCGGGTCTGCGGTGCGGTGGATCCGTGGTGCGCCCCGCCGAGCCCGGGGGACGTACGGCTCAGTGTGCGGCGGCGCGTGCCATGGATCCGCGGTGTGGTTGCGCCGGAGCGCCGCGGGCGGGCTCCGGTGCGCCCCTGCCGCCGGGGGCCTGCCGGCCCGCCGGTGGTGCGGAGCTGCGGCGCGGCTGGGCCGCGGCGCCGTTCTGGACGTCCATCACCGCGTGTGCGACGAGTCCGCCCATGGGGTCGTGCCGGATCAGGTCCCGCAACCGGGAGCGCGAGGACCGGCCCTCGTTCCCCGGGTACAGGTGCTTGCCGAGGCCCACCGCGTGCGCCAGCGCGGCGAGCGCCGCGGTCCGCGGGTCCGGCGGCACGCCGGTGCGGATCGCGGAGTCCAGCCGGGCCCTGATCTCCCGGCTGATCTCGGTGTCCGTCGCCTGGTAACGGGTCGTCGGCAAGACCCCGCACATCTGGCCGGCCACGGCGTGCACCATGCCGCACCGCTCCAGATGCGAGAGGTAGGTCTGGCGGAGCCCGAGTCGGGGCCCGCCGATCCAGTGGACGGCCCGCACGGGAGCGCCACGCCTTCGCAGCAACTCCAGTGCGCTGTCCAGTGTTGGGTCTCCAGTCGGCCGTGGTACCACCACGGCGATACGATCCCCGTCTGGGGCTATCCGTCCGGCCAGCGCCAGCTCCACTAGCTGTGCTCCGGCCAGACCGAGGTCGAGCGACTGCGGCTGTGCAGTGGTACCCGTGGCCGGGTCCAGTGCCAGCAGCAGAAGCTCCTCCGGAAGTGTTCTGCGGCTCCTGCCCATCCATGCCTCCCCGCGTGGATGAATGACAGGGTGACCCCTCTCACATTGGTCTGTCGAGGGTGCGTGACCGGTTCGTAGT
>Ga0164243_10014037_pt1 | contig 11186 bp, 7 predicted proteins | sample OricompcompostOP_FD_108781 | JGI IMG/M metagenome (GOLD analysis project Ga0164243, IMG submission 108781) | Organic Plus compost microbial communities from Emeryville, California, USA - Original compost - Organic plus compost (OP) | ecosystem: Engineered > Solid waste > Mixed feedstock >... | reverse complement strand
TGATCGGTACGGGGGAAATGATCTCCGCCCTCTTGCTGCTGGTGCCGGTCACGTCGTCGCTCGGCGTGCTACTGGTCAGCGCGTTCTGGGGTGGGGTGATCTGCATCCACATGGCGCACGGCGAGTCGTACGCGAGCGGCGCGGTCATGCTCGTTCTGACCTGGGTCGGCGCGTTCCTGCGGAACCCGGAGACGTTCGCCAGCTTCACAAGGTCCGCCCCGAAGGCGTCGGCCGTCGAGCCGTTGCCCGAGAACAGGTCTTGAGGGGCCCGTTACGCCGAACCGGATGATCCTTCGAGGACTTCCCTCGGGGCGCGCCCGATGACGTAGCGGTACGGATCGACCTGCCCGCGGAGGATGGCCAGTTCCTCGGCGGTCGGCGGGGCCGTCTCGGGAACGGGCTCGGGGATCGCGAGGTCGAACCCGGTCGCCGCGCGGACGCGGTCCGGGGTAACGCCGGGGTGGAGGCTCAAGACCTCCATCCGGCAGGTGTCGGGGTGATAGCCGAGGACGGCCAGGTCGGTGATCACGCGATAGGGGCCGGTGCCCGGAGGGAGCCCGGCGGCTTCACGGGCCCCGGGGCCGTCGAGAAAGCCGGGGGTCGTTCGGAAGTCGAGGTGCTCGACGAACCGGCGGCGGTCGTGGTTGGTGACGACGATCACGCGCCAGCAGAGGGTCGCCAGGTCGCAGGCGCCGCCGCTGCCGGGGAGGCGGACGCGCGGGCGGGCGTAGTCGGCGCCGATCAACGTGGAATTCAAATTGCCGTACGGGTCGATCTGGGCGCCGCCGAGGAACGCGTAATCGATCAGGCCCCGGCCGCAGGTCTCCATCACGTCGCACATCGAGGTGGCCATCAGGCCCCGGTGGAAGGTCCGCGAGTCGCCGACGCTGACCGGCATGGTCGGCAACTTCGGCGCGACGCCCCCCGCCTCGAACATCACGACGAGGTTCGGGGCCGAGGTCTTTTGCGCCAGCATCGCCGCGGCGCAAGGGACCCCGGTCCCGACCGCCACCACGGCCCCGTCTTCCAGCAGCCGGGCGGCGCAGCAGACCATTAACTCCATCGCGTTGTAGCCCGCGGGCCGGTCCACGCCTCACCTCCCCCCGTCGAGCAGCAGTTCCCGGGCGCGGAGTTGGCGCATCCGCTCCAGCCCGCCACAAGCGTTGATGTAGTCGTTGAAGTCCGACACGCCGAAGACGTACCGGTCGAGGAACGCGCGGTGCGCGGCCGGGTCGCGCTCGACGCCGAGCCAGGTGCGGATGTGGTCCTCGTCCGAGAAATACTCGTACGGCATGTTCCCGGGGTAACTCCCGAAGGGGACCTCGCAGACGGCGTCGACGCAAAAGAACGGGATCGCCGTGCGGTCGGGCTCGCGGCGGATTTCGTCGTCGGGGATGAGCCGTTCGCAGGTCAAAATCAGCTTGCGGGCCGCGCGGGCCAGGTCGAGGTCGGCGACCGTCGTCCCCCGGATCCGCGCGTTGCCGAAGCGGTCGGACTCGTGGACGTGGATCACGGCGACGTCCGGGAACAGCGCCGGCAGCGCGACGAGCGTCTCCCCCGTGAACGGGCAGGCGATCACCTTCGCGGCGCTGCGGCGGATCGTGTCGGTGCCGAGCATCGTCCGGGCCGGGAGGAACGGCACCCCCGAGGCCGCGGCGCGGAGGCGGACGGCCAGGGCGTAGTTCGTCCACTCACACACGTCGACCTCGCCGCTCTCCATGACCCGGCGTGCGTGCGGGGAGAGCCCGCGCGACTCCAGGCCGACGATATAGGCGGCGTCGACCTTCGCCAGCAGCCGCCCCCGGCCGGTGAGGTTGCCCGCGGCGAGGATTTGAAAGTCGTGGGTCGCGGTGTGGCCGGCGAAGCCCAGGTTCTGCTTGCGCTGGCGGACGATCTCGTGGAGCGTCGCGGTCGGGATCCGGTCCCCGCCGAACCCGCCGACGGCGAGGTAGTCGCCGTCGGCGACGAACGCGCGGACGGCCTCGGCGACCGTCATCACCTTGTCGGCGAGCCCGCGCCTCTTCGTGCGGAAGTGGGCGCGGGCCCGGTCCGCGGACGGGTCGAGGAAGAGCGGCCCGTCGCCAGCCTCGCTCGCGATCATTGCGTCATCGCCCCGGTAACGGTCGACGCAGCGGCCTCCGCCCGACCTCGCGCCGGCGCCGCCCCTGCCGAGGAAGAACTACCACGCCGTCGCCCGCTCCGCAACAGCCGACCCCACGCCTTTCACCCCGCCGCCCTCTTGTCTCCGCCGCCCCCGGCGGGCGACACTCCACCGGACCGCTTTCGACGTTTCGAGCCGGAGAGCCTTTGGGATGAGCGAACTGAACGGGAAGGTCGCGCTGGTGACCGGAGCCAGCCGGGGGATCGGGCGGGCGACCGCCGTGGCGCTGGCGCGTGCCGGGTGCGACGTCGCGGTCAATTATCGCGAGCGCGACGCGGAGGCGGCCGAGACCGCGCGGGCGGTGGAGAACGAAGGACGCCGGGCCGTCGTCGTCAAGGCCGACGTGTCCGACCCCGGGCAGGTCGACCGGCTCGCCGAGGCGGTTAACGCCGCGCTCGGCCCAGTCGACGTCCTCGTCAACAACGCCGGCGTCGCCCGGCCGATCCCGCTCGACGCCTTGACCGTCGACGATTTCGACGCGGCGGTCTCCGTCAACCTGCGCTCGGCGTTCCTCGTCACCAGGGCGTTTCTGCCGCCGATGCGGGCGAGGCGCTGGGGGCGGATCGTCTTCCTGTCGTCGGTCGCGGCGCAGGTCGGCGGGGTGGTCGGGCCGCACTACGCCGCCTCGAAGGCCGGGATGCACGGGTTGGCCCACGCCTACGCCGGCCTGCTCGCCAAGGAGGGGGTGACGGCGAACGTCGTCGCCCCGGCCCTGATCGAGACCGAGATGGTCACGAATAACCCGAAGGCGAAGGCCGACCTGATCCCCGTCGGCCGGTTCGGCCGCATCGAGGAGGTGGCGGACGCCGTGGTGATGGTCGCGGCGAACGGCTACATCACGGGCCAGACCGTGAACGTCAACGGCGGCTGGTACTTTTCCTGAACGCCGGCGACGGCCTTTTGCCGCGTCCTTTTGACGCCGCGACGGCCGTGCTATACTCCCTCCCGCTCCGAGGACCGCCCGAAAACCGGCGGTTTCGAGGGGTTATTTTCCTACGACCCGACACCCCCCGACCCGCGGAGGCCCTGACATGCCGACGTCGCTCCCTCACGCCGCGCTCGCCGCCGTACTCCTCGCCTGGCTCGCCGGGGCCTCCTTCGCCGGAGATTCCAAAGACCCCTTGCACACCATCCCCGTTTACATCGGCACCTACACGGGGAGCGGCAGCAAGGGGATTTACCGGTTCGACCTCGACGTGGAAACGGGCGCGGTGACCCTGCCCCGGCTCGCCGCCGAAACGACCAGCCCCTCGTTCCTCGCGATCGACCCGACGCACCGGTTCCTTTACGCCGTGGGCGAGGTCGAAGAGTTCCAGGGTAAGAAGGGCGGGGGGGTGTCCGCCTTTGCCGTCGACCCGAAGACGGGCGACCTGACCCCGCTGAACGCGCAGTCGTCGGGCGGGGCGGGGCCGTGCCACCTCGTCGTCGACAAGGCGGGCAAGAACGTCCTGGTGGCGAACTACGGCGGCGGGAGCACGGCCGTCCTGCCGGTCGGGGCCGACGGGCGGCTCAAAGAACGCTCGGCGTTCGTCCAGCACGAGGGCTCCAGCGTCAACCCGGAACGCCAGAAGGGTCCGCACGCCCACTCGGTCAACCTCGACGCCGACAACCGCTTCGCCTTCGTCGCCGACCTCGGGCTCGATAAGATCCTGGTCTACCGCTTCGACCCGGCGAAGGGGACGATCGTCCCGAACGACCCGCCCGCCGCCAAGGTGACCCCGGGGGCCGGCCCGCGCCACTTCGCGTTCCACCCCGGTGGGAAATTCGCCTACGTCATCAACGAACTGAACTCGACCGTCATCGGCTGGTCGTACGACCCCGCGAAGGGCGTCCTCACCGAAACCCAGACGATCACAACCCTCCCCGAAGGCTTCCAGGGGACGAACTACCCGGCCGACGTCCAGGTCCACCGCTCGGGCAAGTTCCTCTACGGCTCGAACCGGGGCCACGACAGCATCGTCGCCTACACGATCGACCCGTCCTCCGGGAAGCTCACCTACGTCGCCCACCAAGGGCAGGGGATCAAGAACCCCCGGAACTTCGGCATCGACCCGACCGGCCGGTTCATGCTCGTCGCCAACCAGGACGCCGACACCGTCCTGGTCTTCCGGATCGACCAGGAGACCGGCGTTCTCACCCCGACCGGCGGCTCGGTCAACATCTCCAAGCCGGTCTGCGTCAAGTTCGGCTCGACGGCCGAATAACGCCCGGAACACGGGATTTTATGGGTCGCGCCGCCGGACTGCGGCGCGACCCCTTATCGCTCACTTGAGCGAGCCGAGGTATTCCAGCAGGTCCGCCGCCTGCGCCGCGGTGAGGTCGCGGAGCAGAAGCTCGGGCATCAGCGAACGCGGCTGCGGGATCATCTGCTCGACCCGGTCGGCCGGGATGCGGGTTTCCTTGTTCGCCGCGTCCTTCAGGACGACCTCCGTGGCGGTCTTCGAGGCGAGCAGGCCGGTGTGAACCTGCCCCTCTTTCGTCTCGACGGCGTAGGTCGTGAACTGGGGGTCGATCGTCCGCGACGGTTCGAGGATGTGGGCGAGCATTTCAGCCCGCGCGTATTTCGCGCCGACCTTGGACAGGTCGGGACCGACGGGTTCGCCCGCGCCGTCGAGCCGGTGGCAACTCTTGCATTGGGCCGCCGGGTTATTCATGAAGACGTCGCGTCCGCGGCGCGCGTCCCCCTTGAGGTCGAGAACGACTTTCGGTTCGAACGAATCGCCGAGCCGCGCGACCCGCTCTGATTCGGGGACGAACCGTTCGAACAGGTCGCGGACCTCGCCGCTCGGATGGCTCGCCCCCAGGCGAACGGCCTCGCGCCGCGCCGGCCCGTCGACCGTACGCCGTTCGACCTCTTGCATCAAAGCCAACGCCCCGCGCGTCGACGCGAGAAGCCGCGCGACCGCCGCGGTTCGGGCCGCGGGGTCGGTCTGGGCGGATCGCAAGGCGAGGAGGGCCGCCTGATCGTCAGACGATCGATTCACGGCCGCCGCGCCCGGCATCCGGCGGATCCAGTCGCCGAGTAAGGCCACGCCGCGCTCGTCCACGACCGTCGACCCGACCCTCGGCATCCGGCCGCCGCCGAGTTTGGCGACCCGATAGAACAGGGTCGAGCCCTCGGGGTCGCCCGGACGGATGATCCGGGCGTCGGTGATCCCGAACGCCCCTTGGGAGGGCTTCACGTCGATCGCGTTCATCTGATGCGGCGGCACGTCTTCGGAGAGCAGGATCGTCGCCGTCCCACCGGCGTTGGCCTGGTGACAGTGGGCGCAGTTCACCTGGAGGTAAGCCCGAGCCCGGCGGTTCAGGTCGGCCTTCGAGTCGTAGGGGTCGGCCGTCCTCGGGAGTTTGTCGGGGTCCGGGCCGGGCGGTCGGGAGAACAGCCCGAGTTCCGCGAACGCGTGGAGTTGGTTCACCGTCGCGTCGGCGGCCCGCACCGGGCGGTTGAGTTGCCCGGTCGACAGGCCCAAGGGGGAAGCCGATTGGCGCCCGAAGACGGTCGTCTTCTGTTCGACCCACGGGTTATGGCAGAGCGTACATTCGGCGCGGGCCGCCACGCGGTAGGCTCGGGCCCGACGTCCGCCCGGCGCCGACGAGTCGCGCCATTCCAGGTTCAGGCCGACGCCTTCCGCGGGGGCGAGGGTCGCGTCGGACTGTGCGTCGTCCCAGACGTACGAATACGGCCGCCAACTCCCAGCCTCGCGGTGGAGGATTTGCGTCTCGACCCGCCGCGGACGCGACGAATCGCCGGCCTTTTGTTCGACCGAGACCGTCCGGGCGAGGACCGCCCCGTCGGGTAACCGCCACTCGCCGGCCGGACCGAGTGCGACCTGCGACGAACCCGGCAGGGCGATCCAACGTTCGGCGACCGCGCCGTCCGACCAGAGCGTCGCGTTGATCTCATAAGGGACGACCCCGGGGGCGGGCGTCTGGTCACGGGTCGAGGTGAACAGGCCCGTTTCGCTCAATTTCCGCGGGAACGACCGGGTCGTCTCGGCGGCCGCCGGGTTCGGGACCAGGCGGTGGATCTGCCGCGTCCGCTCGTAGTCGAGCAGGTAGATCTCGCCCGCGTTGTCTTCGCCGAACGAGACGAGTTGGAGCGGCGTTTCGGCCAGGGGGCGGATCGAGACGACCTTCTCGCCGTCGTGGCGTAGGCCCCAGATCTTGCCGCTCTGGAAGTCGCCGTAGACGTACTCGCCGTCGAGTTCGGCGAGGCGTTTCCCGCGGTACACGTAGCCCCCGGTGATCGAGGCGGCTTCGGAGTGCGGGTGGGCGGCGGTCGGCGGGAGGATCGGGGTCGGACCGCGGCGGCCGTCTGGGTGGACGGGCTGTCGACCCTCGACGACGCTCCAGCCGTAGTTGCCCCCTTTCACGACCCGGTCGACCAGTTCCCAGAGTTCCCAGCCGACGTCGCCGACCCACAGGTCGCCCCGGCGGCGGTCGAAGCTCATCCGCCAGGGGTTGCGGAACCCGTAGGCCCAGATTTCCGGCCGGGCGCCGGGGAGCTTGACGAACGGGTTGTCGGGAGGGACCCGGTAGGCCCGACCCGCCTCGGTGCGGTCGACGTCGATGCGGAGGATCGACGAGAGCAGGTCGCTGACGTCCTGCCCCGTGTCGCGGGGGTCGGGGGGCGAGGGGACCTCGGCGTCTCCGGTCGAGATGTAGAGGAACCCCTCGGGCCCGAACGCGAGGCAGCCGCCGTTATGCCCCCCTGAGGGGAACGTCAGCACGACGGCTTCGCTCGCCGGGTCGATCTGCAACGGGTCCGACCGCCCCACGGTGAACCGCGAGACGCGCGTGCCGTCGGGTTGGCCGTCTTTGATGACGTAGCAGAGGTAAACGTACCGATTCTCGTCGAACTTCGGGTGGAACGCCAGGCCGTACAGCGCCGCCATGCCGGGGCGGTGCGCGGCCAGGTCGAGGACGAGGTCGGCCCGTGCAACCGTCGGGTCGTTCGGGAATGAGTAGACCTTGCCCCCCTGTTCTCCGACGAAGAGTCGGCTTGTCCCCGGGGCCGAGGCCAACAAGACGGGGTGCTCGAACTTCAGCGCGGGGAAGGCCGGCTCGGTCGTGTAGGGAGGGGGCGGGTCGGGCGTCCCGGCCAGGCGGGAGGTCGTCCAGGGGGCGCGCCGGGCGGTCGAAGGGGTCGGCCGGTCGTCGCCGCGTACGAACGCCTGGCCGGTTGATACGAGAAGGAGGACGAGGGCGATCCGGCCGGCGGCGCGGTACGGGTCGGTCGGGCTCATCGGTCGGTTCTCCGACGCGGAGGGGCCGAAGCCCGGCAAAGGCCCGGCTCGGGTAAACGTGCCCACCTTAGTCGATCGGCGCGCGGGAACTCAAGCCGGTGGGGCTCAAGCACCGTCGAAGGGGATCGGGCAACCTCGCGCCACAGCAGTGGTGCGACGGCGAATCCTTCCGGTTACAATCCCTCCGACGTCGGTTGAACCGGCCACTCCCCGCCCGTAAAGCAGACCCCACCGTTAGGAGAATCCCGCCATGCAATTCCGGTTTCCCCTGGCCCTGACCCTCGCGGCGGCCGGCCTCGCCGCCCAGACCGCGGTTCGGGCCGACGATGCCGGCGTCGTGAAAGAGGCCCCGAAAGGCTTCGTCGCGTTGTTCAACGGCAAAGACTTCTCGGGCTGGCACGGCATGCCCCACTTCGACCCGCGCAAGCTCGCGGCGATGTCGGCCGACGAGCGTGCCAAGACGATCGCCGGCTGGAACGACGACCTCAAGAAGCACTGGGTGGCCGAGAACGGCGAGATCGTCAACGACGGGGAAGGGGTCTACCTGACCACCGACAAGGAATACGGTGATATCGAACTCCTGATCGATTACAAGACCTACCCCAAGGGGGATAGCGGCATCTACCTCCGCGCCAACCCCCAGGTCCAGATCTGGGACTACACCAAGGAAGGGGGCAAGTGGGAGCTCGGGGCCGACAAGGGCTCCGGCGGCCTCTGGAACAACAGCCCCGGCGCCCCGGGCAAGGACCCGCTCGTCCTCGCCGACAACCCGCTCGGCGAATGGAACCGCTTCCGCATCATCCAGGTCGGCGCGCGGACGACCGTCTACCTCAACGACAAGCTCGTCGTCGACCACGCGATCATGGAGAACTTCTGGGACCGCTCGGCCCCGCTGTTCCCCCGCGGCGTGATCCAGCTCCAGACGCACGGGGCGAAGGTCCACTGGCGCAACATCTTCATCCGCGAGATCCCGTCCGACGAGGCCAACAAGATCCTCTCCGAACACGGCGCGAAGGGGTTCAAGTCGGTCTTCGACGGCAAGACGCTCGACGGCTGGGCCGGCCCGGTCGAGAACTACGAGGTCAAGGACGGCGCGATCGTTTGCAAGCCGCATAAGGGCGGGGTCATCTACGCCGACAAGGATCTGTCCGACTTCGCCGCCCGCGTCGAGTACAAGCTCCCCCACGGCGGCAACAACGGCCTCGCGATCCGCTACCCCGGCAAGGGCGACGCCGCGTACGACGGGATGACCGAACTGCAGATCCTCGACGACGACGACAAGCAGTACGCCAACCTCGACAAGCGGCAGTACAACGGCTCGGCCTACGGCATGGTCGCCGCCCACCGCGGCTACCTGCGCCCGGTCGGCGAATGGAACTTCGAGGAGGTCACGGTCAAGGGCTCGAAGATCAAGGTCGAGCTGAACGGCTCGGTGATCCTCGACGCCGACCTGAGCAAGGTCACCGAGTTCAAGGACAACACCCCGCACCCCGGTAAGGACCGGACCTCCGGCTTCTTCGGGTTCGCCGGGCACCACGAACCGGTCGCGTTCCGCGCCATCTTCCTGAAGCCGCTCGACTGACCGCCTCTCGCCCCCGCCCCGGCGCACGCCCGGGCGGGGGCGACTCCCTCCTCCCCCCTCGCGTCGACACCCTTCGGTCGACGCCCGGAGGCCCCTCATGGCGATCGACCGCCCCTCCCGGACGCCCCTTTCCTGCACGCGCCGCGGGGTCATGCGCGGCCTGGCGGCCCTGGCCGCGGGTGCGACGCGCGTCGTCCGCGCCGGAGCCGAACCGGGCCTGAAACTCGCGACCTTCTCGGCCGACGTGACCATCCCGCCGAACCACCCCTGCATGGGGGGCGGGATTCCACCGGCCCGCGAAGTCGACGACCCGCTCCTGGCTCGCGGGGTCGTCCTGCTCGGCCCCGAGAAGCCGGTCGTGATCGTCGCCGTCGACTGGTGCGAGATCCGTAACGACGCCTACGAACGCTGGCGTTCGGCCCTGGCCGAGGCGGCCGGGACGGAGCCGTCGCGCGTGCTCGTCAGCAGCGTCCACCAGCACGACGCCCCGGTCGTCGACCTCACCGCCGAACGCCTCCTGCGGGCCCATAAGGCAAAGGGCAGTGTTTGCGACCCCGAGTTCCACGAGCGCGCCGTCCTCCGCGTGGCCGACGCCCTCCGCGACGGCCTGACCCGGGCGCGTCGGCTGACGCACGTCGGCACGGGCATGGCCCGGGTCGAGAAGGTCGCGTCGAACCGCCGCTACCTCACCCCCGAGGGCACCCCCGCGTTCGGCCGCACCAGCGCCACCCGCGACGCCTACGCCCGCGCGCAGCCCGAGGGGACGGTCGACCCGATGCTCCGTACCCTTAGCTTCTGGGACGGAGACCGCCCGTTCGCCGCCTTGAACGTTTACTCCACCCACCCGATGAGCCTTTACGGCCAGGGGCACGTCTCGGCCGACTTCGTCGGCGACGCCCGCCGGCGCCGCCAGGACGACGACCCCTCGGTCTTCCAGATGTACCTCTCCGGGTGCAGCGGCAACGTGACGGCCGGCAAGTTCAACGACGGCTCCCCGAAAAACCGCGCCGCCCTCGCGGACCGGGTCTACGACGCGATGGCCCGCGCCTGGAAGGCCACCGAACGGCACCCGCTGTCGGCCGTCGCCTTCCGGTCCGTCCCGCTCCGGCTCGCGCCCCGGATCGAGCCCGGCTTTAGCGCCGACGAACTGACCCGCCGGATGACGTCCGACCCCAAGCCGTTCGCCCAGTGCCTCGCCGCGATGGGCTTGAGCTGGCGGAAGCGGGTCGACACCGGCCAGGCGATCGACCTCCCGCGGGTCGACCTCGGACCCGCCTTGGTCGTCTTGATGCCGGGCGAGTCGTTCGTCGAATACCAACTTCTGGCCCAGCAACTCCGGCCCGACAAGTTCGTCGTCACCCTCGGCTACGGCGAATGCGCCACCGGCTACATTCCCACCGAGCGGGCCGTCGCCGAGAAGGACACGAACCTGCACGACTGGTGCTGGGTCGCCCCCGGCGCCGAGGCGGTGGTCCGCGCGGCGCTGGAAAAGCTTCTGGGTCGACCTTCCTGAGCCAACGGAGACCGTGCCGTGAGCGACGCCACGAACAGCCCGCGCCCCGCAGACTCGTCGACGCCTCACGAGTCCGACCGCCTCACCCGCCGCGAAGTGCTCGGCGCCGCGGCCGGGGCGGCGGCCGTCCTCGGGTCGGGGAACGCCGACGCGGACGAACCGGCCGGCAAAAAGGCGAGGAAGGGGCGGATCAAGCAGTCGCTCGTCCACTGGTGCTACGAGCCGTATTTCGACACGCCCCGGATGATCCAGGTCGCCAAGCAACTCGGGTGCGGGAGCATCGAGATCCTGCCGCCGAAGTATTTCCCGCTGCTCAAGGAGAACGGCCTGGAGTGCGCGATCGGGGCGATCGACATGGGGGACGACCCGCCCTTCGTGAAAGGGTTTAACAACCCGAAGTACCGCGAACAGGTGCTCAAGGCGACCCGTGACGCGATCGACGCCTGCTCCGCCTTCGGCTACAAGAACGTGATCTGCTTCACCGGGATGCGCGAGGACATCCCCGACGACGTGGGGGCCTCGAACTGCGTCGAGGGCTTCAAACAGATCCTCGGCTACGCCGAGAAGAAGCACGTCACCCTCTGCCTGGAGATGCTCAACTCCCGCGACTCGTCCCACCCGATGAAGGGACACCCCGGGTATCAGGGGGACCACACCGAGTATTGCGTCGACATCATCCGGCGC
>Ga0164243_10014036_pt1 | contig 11188 bp, 10 predicted proteins | sample OricompcompostOP_FD_108781 | JGI IMG/M metagenome (GOLD analysis project Ga0164243, IMG submission 108781) | Organic Plus compost microbial communities from Emeryville, California, USA - Original compost - Organic plus compost (OP) | ecosystem: Engineered > Solid waste > Mixed feedstock >... | reverse complement strand
GCTCGACGCGCTCGCGAACGCGCTCGCGGTGCGGATCGATGACGCGGCGTGGAAGGCCGCCGTGGTCCCGATCTACAAGAGCGCGCGCGACGCCAAGCTCGCGGCGTTCGATCGCGATCCGCAGAGCACGACCGCGCGTCGCGACGTCCGCGAGGCGCGGAGCGCCGTGGGGCGCCTCCTGCGCGCGACCAGCGAGGGGGCGGTCCCGGCCGCGCCGACCGGCCGGTACTGGGAGGAGTACGCGGGCGCCGACGGCAAGCGCTTCGTCGCGTTCGCGCAGTTCACGCTCTCGGGAACCGAGCTCGCTCAGCTCGTGCGGCGCTACGCCGAGCCGGCGACGGCGCTCGGGGCGACCGCGGTCCCGCTGTTCCCCCTCGTCGGGTGGCAGCACCCACGCCTCGAGCACGGCGCGATCCTGACCGGGCTGTCGGCCGGGCCGCTGCAGGAGGCCGGGCTCGCTGCCCCCTACATCGTGCTCGCGGTGGCGGGACGCGACGTCGCCGACGCGCGGGCGTTCGCGACGATCGCGGCCGAGGAGCACGCCGCGCTCGCGGACGGCGGCGGTGCGCTGCGCCTCAAGGTCCAGGCCGACGGCGCCGCGCCGCGCGAGTTCACCGCGACGATCGCCGCGCCACCGAGCGAGCGGCCGAGGTCTCGCGTCCCCGCGCCGGCCCGCGCCTCCGAGACCGGGCTCGGAGGCGTCAACGTGTGGGATCGGCCTCGAAGCGCGGGCAGCGGCCGCGACGACCCGACGCAGTGAACCGCCGTGGACGTCGCGTGCGTGCGATGATGGAGCTCGTGAGCAGACCGCTCGTGGTGCGTGTCGGGGCCGTCGGGGTGCTGCTCGCCGGGTGCGGGTTCTCGATCCCGGGCGCCGCACGTGATCCGGATGCAGGCCCGGCGCCCGCTGACGGTGGACTCGATGTCGCGCCGGATACGCCGCCGCCGGCGCTGTGTGATCCCGACCCTGCGTTGCGCCTGTGCTTCTCGTTCGATCAGGATCCGCTGCCCGCCACGCTGCCCAACGAAGGCACCGCGGACGTCGACGCGACCTTGACCGCGATCACCCGCACGCCGTCACCGGCGGGCGGCGCGGCGCAGCTCGGGCCGCAGAGCTCGATGTTCGTGCCGATGCACCCCGACGTCGCGGGCGTGCTCTCGGTCGAGGTCTCGTTCCGCGTCGACCAGATGCCCGCGTTCGACGGCTCGCGGATGGGCCTCGCGGACAGCAACGTGAGCCCGCCGAACATCAGCTTGTTCCTGTATCGCCAGGATCCCGGGCACCAGCTGCGCTGCGGCCTCGGCGCCCAGGTCGGGATCTGGCCGGCGACGCTGACGGAGGGTACCTGGCACCACGTCGCGTGCGTGTGCGAGATGGGACAGCTGGTGCTGTACCTCGACGGGACGAGCCTCGGGGCCATGCCCGGCGACTGCGGGTCGGCGGGAGCGCTGGTCGCCGACGGGCTCACGATCGGCTCCGACAATACCGGCAACCCCGCGATCATCGGCGACCGGCTCGCCGGCGCGATCGACGGGATCCGCCTGTGGTCCGTCGCGCGGACCGCCTCCGAGATCGCGGCCGCCGCGACCCCGTGAGCCGCGGGTCACGAATCGCGTGTTCCCGCACGGCGCGGCTACGCTGCCCTCGTGCGCGTGCTCCTGGTCGCCTCGCTGTGCGTCGCGACGGTCGCGCGCGCGGAGGACGATCCGTACTACGGCAACCCTCGCCAGCCGCGGTTCGAGCGCGACATCGCGCTGACCGGCGGGTGGGGCGGAGTGCGCGGCTTCATGGCCGCGCGCGGGCTCTCGTTCGATCTGATCTACAGCGGGGAGATGTTCGGGACCCCGTCGCTCGGCGGGAGGTTCCAGACCGCGGGGCTCGCGCTGCTCGCGATCGATCTGGAGCTCGGCGTGCTCGTCGACGAGCGCTTCGGCACGTTCCACGTCTCGGGCGTGGCGCTCCACGGCGACGATCTCGGCGAGGACCTCGGGGGCGTGCTCGTGACCAGCAACATCACGGGGATCCCCGAGGCGCGCCTGTTCGAGGCCTGGTACGAGCACCCGTTCGGCCCGCTGTCGATCCGCGCCGGCCTGCTGGCGGCGGATCAGGAGTACGTGCTCGCGCCGCACAGCCAGGTGCTGATCAACGACACGTTCGGGCTCATCGCGCAGATCCCCGCCACCGCGACGGTCCCGGAGTACCCGGTCGCGGCCCCCGGGCTCAGCGCGCGCCTCGAGCTCGGGCGCGTCGCCGCGAGCGTCGGGATCTTCGACGGCGCGCCGATCAACACGCGCGGGGTGCCGACGAGGCTCGGCGACGCGGCGCTCGTGATGGCGGAGGTCGCGCTCGACGAGCTCGTCAAGCTCGGGACCTGGCAGCACACGCGCGACGGCGATGGCTACTACGCGATCCTCGACTCGCGCCTCGGCGCCCGGCTCGCCGGGTTCGCGCGGGTCGGCCTCGCGCCGGACCAGGAGGTCGACTTCTACGCGGACGCGGGGATCCGCATCGGCCCGATGTTCGATCGCGACTTCGCGAGCGCCGGGCTCGCTTACGCGCGGACGCCCGCCGGGCAGGAGGTGGTCACCGAGGTCACCTACCAGTACCGCTACGCCTGGCTGATCATCCAGCCGGATGTCCAGGTGCTCATGCAGCGCCCGCGGACGAGCCTGATCGTGGGGACGCGCTTGATCGTGGTGTTGTGATTTCCCGTTGGCTGGACCACGGTGGCTGGCGTAGCGTGTCTTGCATGCTTGCTCGGCTATGCGTGCTGACCGTGGTGATCGCTGGATGCGGGGATGGCGTCGAGCCACCGATCGAAGAGATCCAGAACCCACCGCGCGACGTCTACGACACCTGGCTCAAGATCGAGCCGCCCGGCGTCACGTGCGGCAACGGGACGCCGTACAAGATCTTCGTCAACTACTCCGACAAGAGCGACAACCTCGTCGTCGTGTTCGAGCCCGGCGGCGCGTGCTGGGACTACGACAGCTGCGCGGGTCGCAACGGCATCCGCGGCGCCGCGAACCCGAACGGGATCCCCGACAACCACTGGGAGCGCGCCTCGATCATCTCGCCGTTCCTCTCGCGGTTCGACGAGATGAACCCGTCGCGCGAGTGGAACATGGTCTACGTGCCGTACTGCACGGGCGACGTGCACACCGGCGCGACGACGGTGACCTACGCGGGCGGCGGGACGGATCCCGACCTCACGTTCCACCACCAGGGCCACGCGGCCGTGCAGGCGGTCGTGAAGTGGATCGACGAGAACTTCACGCACGTGCCCAAGCTGCTGGCGACCGGCTGCTCGGCCGGTGGTGTCGGCTCGCTCGCGAACTACAAGTTCCTGCGCAACGGCGTGCGCGCGGTCGAGAAGGGCTACCTGCTCAACGACTCCGGCCCGATCTTCCCGTCGTCGGGCTACTCGCGGCCGCTCCACGAGAAGATCCGCAAGGCGTGGAACCTCGACTCCCTCCAGCCGCACATGCCCCCGGGGTTCACGCTCGACGACATGGGCACGATCAACACGGCGCTCGCCGACGAGTTCCCCGACGACCGGCTCGCGACCACGTTCTTCCGCCGCGACTTCAACTTCTCGCTGTACTCCTACGAGCGGTTCTACGACTTCCCGCCGAAGGAGGAGCTGCTGGCGATGTGGGACGCCGACACGCAGCTCCTGGTCTCGCAGTACGAGACCCGCGACAACCTCCACTACTTCATCCCGTACTGGCGCAATATCAACGACAGCCACTGCACGACGGTCGTCTCGTTCGTCGACTCCGACATCGAGGAGCGCGGCATGAAGCTCTCGCAGTGGGTGAACGACTTCGTCGAGGATCGCCCGATCGAGAGCATGATCGAGGCGCCGGTCCCGGGCGAGGACGAGGACTGAGCTAGCCGTCGAGGCCGAGGTCGCGCATCCGCCGCCACAGCGTGACCCGGCTCAGCCCGAGCAGCTTGGCGGCGCGATCGCGGTTGCCGCTCGTGCGCGCGAGCGCGTCGCGGATCCGGCGCGCCTCGGGTGGTTCTCCGGGGCGGGGCGCCTCGGGTGGCGCGTCGGCGCCGACGAACACCTCGGGGCCGGCGCTCGTCGAGGCCGCGACCTCCGGTGGCAGGTCCGCGACGCGCAGGATCGGGCCTTCGCCGATCGCGAACGCGTATGCGAGCACGTTGCGGAGCTCGCGCACGTTGCCGGGCCACGCGTAGCGCTCGAGCGCGACCTCGGCAGGCGGCGCGATGCCGGTGAGCTGCCGGCGCCCGCGCGCGTTGAGCTCGTCGATGATCCGGTGCGCGATCAGCAGCACGTCGGCGGGGCGCTCGCGCAGCGGCGGGAGCCGGATCGGGATCACGCGCAGCCGGTACATGAGATCGGCGCGGAACCGCCCGGCCTCCACCTCGGCGCGCAGCGCGCGGTGGGTGGCGGACACGACGCGCACGTCGACCGGGATGGCGTCGCGGCCACCGACCGGGATCACGGTGCGGGTCTCGACGACGCGCAGGAGCTTGGCCTGGAGCTCGAGGGGGAGCTCGGCGACCTCGTCGAGGAACAGCGTGCCGCCGTGCGCGAGCTGGATGTGTCCGGGCGTGTCCTTGACCGCGCCGGTGAACGCGCCGCGCGCGTGGCCGAACAGCTCGCTCTCGAGCAGGTTGCCGGGCACGGCGGCGCAGTTGATCGCGCGGAACGGTCCACCACGCCGCGGCGACAGCGCGTGCACCGCGTGCGCGACGAGCTCCTTGCCGGTCCCGGTCTCGCCCCGTACGAGCACGGTCATGTCCTCGGCGGCGACCTTCTCGATGATGCGGAACATCTCCTTCATGCGCGGATCGCGCGTCCACATCCCCTGGAACTCGACGGGCGCGTCGTCGCCCGCGCTGACGGGGGTGACGTAGACGACCCAGCCCGCCGGGCCGTCTCCGAACGGCACCGAGCGCACGCGGATCTGGCCGCCGTCGGTGCCGGGCCGCGGGATCACGGCCTGGAACGGGATTCCCTCGGCGAGCGCCTCCGCGAACGGCCGCTTCGGGCGATCGCCGCACAGCACCGTCGCCGCCGACGCCCCGACCGGCGGCCGGAGTCCGAGCACCTCGCAGGCGCTCGGCGTCGCGACCCGGATCCTGAGCTGCGCGTCGAGCACGAGCGCAGGGCCGACGAGCTCGTCGAGCGCGCCGGCGAACAGGCCTCGCTCGACCTCGGCGGCGGGGACGGGACGAGAACCGCGGCGCGTTGCCATGCCCGGAGTGTTACCCCGCGACGCTCACCCGAGCAGCTCCCGCGCGATCACGACCGCGGCCATCACGAGCACGAAGACGCCGAACCCGCGGCGCAACGTCGCGGGCGCGAGACGCCGCGAGAGCGCGAGGCCGGCGATCGAGCCGAGCACCGCGACCAGGGTGACGGCGCCGATCATCCGCCAGTCGAGGGTGACGTGGCCGAGGTGCCCGACGAAACCCGCCGACGACTGCAGCGAGATCACGAGCAGCGAGGTCCCGATCGCGCGCTCCATCGTGACGCCGCCGAACAGCACGAGCGCGGGGACCACGAGGAAGCCGCCGCCCGCGCCGACGAACCCGCAGATCGTGCCGACCACGAGCCCCTGCGCGATCACCCTCGGCAGCGCGATCGCGCCGGGCTCGCGACCGGGCTCGCGACGACCGCGCAGCATCGCCGATCCCGTCGCGACCATCATCGCCGCGAACGCGAGCATGAGCACCGTTCCCGGCACCAGGGCCGAGAGGTGACCGCCCGCGAACGCGCCGGCCATCCCGGCGGCGCCGAACACGAGCCCGATCCGTACGTCGATCCGACCCGCGAGCGCGTGGCCGAGCGCGGCGGCCACGCTCGCGACCGACACGACGAACAGCGACGAGGCGATCGCGACCTCGGGCGCGAGGTCGGCGACGATCGTCAGGACCGGGACCATCAGGATCGATCCGCCTCCACCGAGCAGCCCGAGCAAGATCCCGGCGAGCAGCGAGAGCGACAGCAGTGCGATGGTCACGAGCGGCCAGAGTTCAAGGAAAGTGCCACGCGCCACGCTCCGACACGGCCGGCGCGGACGCCCTGATGAAACACCGTGAAACGAGGCGACGCAACCACGACGGTTCACCGCGCCGCCGTGGTGGCCCGTTGTAGCGCGTGGTCTGCGTGACGACGAGCGGTTTGCGCTGGCACCTGCCGTGCACTACAGACGCGCCGTGTCCACCGCCTGGCTGCTCGCTCTCGCCGGAGGCGCCCTGATCGGGCTGGCCTCGACGCTGCTCCTGCTGTCCCACGGTCGCATCGCCGGGATCAGCGGCGTGCTCGGCGCGCTCGTCCCACCCGCCGCGCCGGGCGCGGGCTGGCGTGCCTCGTTCGTCGCGGGGATGCTCGTCGCCGGCGTCCTCGCGGCGGTCGTCGCGCCCGGGCAGCTCGGTGGGAGCCCGCGGTCGCTGCCGCTCGTCGCGCTCGCCGGGCTGCTCGTCGGGTTCGGGACGCGGCTCGGCAGCGGCTGCACGAGCGGTCACGGCGTGTGCGGGCTGTCGCGGCTGTCGCGTCGCTCGTTGGTCGCGGTGTCCACGTTCATGGCCACGGGCGTGCTCACCGTGTGGCTCGTCGGAGGTGCGGCGTGAGGTCGAACGTGCTCGCCGCGCTGACCGGCGCGCTGTTCGGGGCCGGGCTCGTGCTCGCCGGCATGACCGATCCGGCGCGCGTGATCGGCTTCCTCGACGTCACGGGGCGCTGGGATCCGTCGCTGGCGTTCGTGATGGGTGGCGCGGTGCTCGTGTACGCGGTGCTGTACCGGCTCGTCCTGCGCCGGCGCGCGCCGTGGTTCGGGCCCGCGTTCCACCTCCCGACGCGCGACGATCTCGATCGCGCGCTCGTGCTCGGCGCCGCGGTGTTCGGCGTCGGCTGGGGCCTCGGCGGGCTGTGCCCGGGGCCCGGCATCGTCGTCGCCGGCGCCGGCCTGCCGACCGGGCTCGTGTTCCTCGCGGCGATGATCGCGGGCATGTACGTGCAGCGCCAGATCGCGCGTCGCGCGAGCCGCTGATCCCCGCGTTCGTCTCGGTGCGCGCGGCGCTCCGCAACCCTGCTACGATGGCGCTCCGTGCTGGTGCGGACGGTCGTCCTCGTGCTCGTGCTGGTCGGCGTGGCCGCGGCGCGGCCGTCGTCGGAGCTGACGCGCGCGTTCCAGGCGGGCGTCGATGCGTACCGGCTCGGGAAGCTCGACGAGGCCAAGCGCCACCTCGAGCGCGCCCGCTCGCTCGATCCGACGCTGCCCGGCCCGCACCGGTTCCTCGCCGCGGTCGCGCAGGCCGAAGGCGACTGGCAGGGCTGCATCGACGCCGCGCGCACGGCGCTCGAGCTCAACCCGCGGTCGCAGGAGCTCGCCGACACGCGCAAGCTCGTCGAGGCGTGCCGACGGTCGGCGGGCCGCGCGGCGTACCCGGAGGAGCTCGGCGAGCGCGCGGCGATCGCGGTGACGACGAGCGTGCCCGGCGCCACGGTCACGATCGGCGGGCTCGCGTACGGCGGCACGCCGCTGGCGCCGCGGACGATCCCGGTCGGCGTGCACGAGGTCGCGCTCGACAAGGCGGGGTATCTCTCGCAGCAGGTCACCGTGAACGCGCTGGCCGGCGTCGTCACCGACGTGATCGTCGAGCTCGAGCCAGCGCCCGAGCCCGCGCCCGCCGCGCGCGCGGGGAAGAGCGCACCGGCCGCGGATCGCGGCAGCCTCGCCGGGAAGCGTCACGTCGCCCCGGTCGACGTCATCGCGGGACGCGAGCGGCGACGCCGGCGCGGCTGGATCCTCATCGGCACCGGCGGCGTGCTCGTCGCCACGGCGGGCGTGACCGGCGTGCTCGCGACGGGCGAGGACGGCACCACGCGCACGGCGCTGCTCGCGGGCGCGGGCGCGTCCCTCGTCGCGAGCGCGGTGACGCTCGGGCTGGGCGTCTGGTGGGTACGCCAGAACCGCGCGCCGGATCCTGACGCGGTGCCTCCTGTCGCGGTGGTGCCGGTCGAAGGTGGTGTCGTGGTCACGCGTGGCGGGCGGTTCTAGACTTTCCGCGCAGGCGGTGCCTATCATCGTCGGGGATGGGGTCGCTCGTCGTGTGTCGTCGGGCCGTGACGTTGTTTGCCGCGCTGGGTGCGCTGGCGAGCGGCGCGTGCGTCGACGTGTTCCGCGGCTCGAACGTCCAGATCGAGCTGTCGCCGGTGACGCCGGTGCAGGTCGCCGCCGGCCGGGTGCCAGGGCCCGGCCAGCTCCCCGCCGACGCGCACTACACGCTGTACGCGATCCAGGAGGAGGACGATCGCCAGCACCTGTTCGCGATCCAGCGCTTCGAGGTGCACATGATCGTCGACGTGAGCTCGCCGTGCTTCATCGACGTCGGCGAGCACGTCCCGCACGAGGGGCTGCACGTCAGCCGCTACGCGGAGAAGATCGCCGAGGACACGGGCATCCCGGACTACCAGAACCCGCCGCCCGGCGCGTCCGAGGAGGCCAAGATCGACGCCGCGACCGCGGCGCAGCGCATGATCAACATCGCCGCGCTCGGCGGCAGCGCGGGGATCAAGGTCGTGACGTCCGCGTCGGAGAGCGTGTACCCCGCCGTCGCGGCGGGGTGTGACGGGCCGGCGGATCAGATCCCGCCGCCCGAGTGCACGGACGACGCGTCGAACCAGCGCCGGCTCGCGCTGTGCCAGCAAGCGTGGCGTGACGACCCCGCGCTGTGGGAGGGCACCGACCGCGTGCTCACCGCGCCGCTCGCGGGCACGACGTTCGGCATGGTCGACGGGATGAACCCGGTGAACCTCGCGCCGGTCGGAGGCGCGCAGTTCTTCGTCCCCGAGGATCTGACCCGCATCGACGCGTACGCGCTGTACTGGCAGATGGACGGCGTGGAGGGGCCCGGCACGCTGCTCCTCTACGGCACGCCGTCGGCGCCGACGCGAGGCGTCACGCGCGTCCACATGGCGAGCCCCACGTCCCCGCTGTTCACCGCCGACCTCGCGATCTTCGCCGACCTCGGCGAGGACGAGGTGCACTTCTAGAAAGGCAGCATGCGAAGCCCCTGGATCCCGATCGCCATTGGATGTGGTCTCGTCGTCCTCGTCGTCCTCGCCGGGGCCGGCTGCCAGAGCGTCGACTGTGGCGACGGCACCGTCGAGCGCGATGGCCGCTGCGAGCCGGCCGATCAGACGGTGGGCACGGCGACGTGCGGACCGTTCACCGTGCTGCAAGGCGACACGTGCGTGCCGATGTTCCCGCCGACCGAGTGTGATCCGGCGACGACGATCGCGGACCTCGATCCCACGACCGGCGTGACCACGTGCATCGGCACCGGCGGCGGTGGCTGCAGTGCGCCGTTCCCGTGCCCCGCACCGTCCGCGGGCAAGCAGACGATCTGCGGCCAGCTCTACGACTTCGAGACCAGCGCGCTGTTCCGGACGGCCGACGCGAGCGGCGAGCGGTGCCCGGCGACGCCGACCGCGGACGGGCCGTGCGCGCTCGGCATCGTCGCGTACGACGCGATCGAGTTCGCGAGCAACCCGCAGACCGCCGAGCCGCTCGAGATGGGGGAGCTCTACATCGACGACTGCGGACGCTACCGGCTGTCCGACATCACCCCGGGCGCGAGCCCGTTCATCGGCCTCGGGATCGACGACGCGCTGCCCGCGAACCGAGGCCCCGGTGGGCTGACGAACGCGGTCGGCGTCGCGACCTCGCGCGCCCCCGACACGGCGACCCGCGATCTCGAGGGCTTCATCGTCGCGCCGTCGACGACGGCGAAGTGGGCGAGCTCTGGTGGTCCGTCGATCGCGACGGGGTACTTCGCGATGGTGTTCCGCGCGATGCGCACGGGGACGATGAACCAGTCCGGCGTCACCGCGCTGCGGATGACCACGCCGATCCCCGACGACGACTTCTACTTCGACGCCGACGAGACGACGCGCGAGACGATCGACGGCGCCGCGACGTCGACCGGCGCGAACGGCACCGCGCTCGTCACCGACGCCGCGCTCGCCGACGGCGCGTACACCGGGACCGGCGGCCTGCCCGCGGAGTGCCGGTGGTCGGCGCGCCCGGGCGTGACGCTGCCGGGCGTCGTGTTCATCCAGATCTTTCGTCCCGAAGACGCCACGGGCATGACGTGTCCGCTCTGAGACCTGCGCTCCACCTCGCTGTGCTGACCGCGGCCGCCACGGCCTCCGCGGAGCCGACGAGCGGCGTCGACGCGGCGCTGTTCCGCAGCTCGTACGACGCCGGCGGCGTGTTCGCCGTCGAGGGTGCGCGGCTCATGCCGGAGCGCGACCTGTCGTTCAAGGTCCTGCTCGGCTACGGCCACGCGCCGATCGAGCTCGCGATGCCGGGGATCGGCGACGCCGGCGCGGATCGGATCCTCGATCACGTGGCGACACTCGACATGACGTTCGGGCTGTCGATCACCGAGCGGCTCGCGCTCGGGCTCGGGGTCGGGGCGTATCGCGCCGCGACCGGCGACGGCTACGGCGTGCGCGGGCGCTACCTCAGCGGCGGGACGATCGGCGAGAGGTCGACGGGGCTCATCGCGCTGCGACCGCTGTCGAACATCGATCCGTCGGCAGATCCGTCCGACGCCGCCGCGTACCTCGGCGACGGTCTCGCAGGCCCGCTCGACGCGCGCCTCGGGCTCAAGTACGCGCTGCTCGCCAGCGACCACTTCGCGGTCACGGCGATCGGGTCGGTGTCCCTGCCGTTCGGCGAGGACGAGATGCTGCTCGGCGATCGCAGCCTCGTGTTCGAGCCCAAGCTCGCGATCGACTGGCGGCTCGACCGGATCCGGTCGACGCGCATCGTGACCAACCTCGGCGCGCGGCTCCGGCAGCGCACCGTGCTCGAGAGCTACGACGCGGCCGATCCGGCGACGACCGAGGCCGACGCCCAGGTCGTGTTCGACCTCGGCTCCGAGCTCGTCGCTGGTCTCGGCGTCGTCCTCGAGGTCACGCCGCGGGTCAGCCTCGCCGGTGAGGCTCAGGTGTTCGTCCCGCTGCCCGAGACCACGAGCTGGGGCTCGTGCCGCCGTCACAACGGCCCGCGCTGCGAGACGATCACCGCCGCCGACTACGTCGACGGTGCGACGCGTGGGGACCGCACCACGCTCGCGACGCTCGGCACGTTCATCCGGCTGTCGGCGGATGTCTCGGCGACCGCGATGGTCGGCGCG
>Ga0164243_10014035_pt1 | contig 11188 bp, 8 predicted proteins | sample OricompcompostOP_FD_108781 | JGI IMG/M metagenome (GOLD analysis project Ga0164243, IMG submission 108781) | Organic Plus compost microbial communities from Emeryville, California, USA - Original compost - Organic plus compost (OP) | ecosystem: Engineered > Solid waste > Mixed feedstock >... | reverse complement strand
TCGGTCCGCCCGTGCGGCTGGATATACCCAAGCACCAGATCGGCGCCGGTCTCGTGCACTCGATGCGCCGCTTCGAGCATCGAATAGGTCTTGCCCACACCGGCCGAACCGCCGAAAAAGATCCGCAGCTTGCCGCGCCCGGCGCGAGCCTCCTGGGCGTTGACGGCAGCCAGCAGTTGATCGGGATCGGGGCGCATGCCCGATTTGAGCATGCCGACCGCCCCGCTCAGAAGACCAAACGTGTGAAGATTTTCAGCTCAACCCGCTTTGGCGCGCAGCGGCTCGGCGCTCGACGTCTGCAGCTCGCCCTGCCACTTGGAGACCACCGCGGTGGCGATGCTGTTGCCGACCACATTCGTGGCCGAGCGCCCCATGTCGAGGAAGTGGTCGATGCCGAGCAGCAGCAGCATGCCGGCTTCGGGAATATTGAAATGCGGCAGGGTCGCCGCGATCACCACCAGCGACGCACGCGGCACGCCCGCGATGCCCTTGGAGGTGAGCATCAGGATGGCGACCATGACGATCTGCTGACCGATGCCGATCTCGATGCCATACACCTGCGCGATGAACAGGACCGCGAACGTGCAGTACATCATCGAGCCGTCGAGGTTGAACGAATAGCCCACCGGCAATACGAAGCTCGCCACGCGGTTGCTGCAGCCGAAGCGTTCCAGCTCTTCCAGCGTCTTCGGATAGGCCGCTTCCGAGCTGGCCGTCGAGAACGCCAGGATCACCGGCTCGCGAATGCGCCGGACCAGATGCACCACCCGTGGCCCGATGACCATGCCGCCGAGCACGACCAGCACCAGCCACAGGATCGCCAGCGCCAGGTAGAACTCGCCGACGAACAATCCATAGACGCCGATGATGCCCAGCCCCTCCTTGGCGACCGTGCTGGCAAGCGCACCGAACACCGCCAGGGGCGCGAACAGCATGACGTAGCCAGTCACCTTCAGCATGATGTGCGCGACCGCATCGAGCACCTCGATGACGCTCTTGCTGCGCTCGCCGAGCGACGCCATGGCGGTGCCGAAGAACAACGAGAACACCACGATCTGCAGGATCTCGTTGCGAGCCATCGCATCGATGACGCTGGTCGGCACGGTATGCGAGATGAAGGTGTTCAACGACAGCGCATCGGTCTGCAGGCCCGACGCCGCGTTCGCCTCCGGCAGCGGCAGCTGCATGGCTTTGCCCGGCTCGAACAACTGCACCAGGATCAAACCGAGCGTGAGTGAAATCAGCGAAGCGCCGATGAACCATGCGAGCGCCTTGCCGCCGACCTTGCCGACCATGGCGATATCGCCGAGCTTGGCAATGCCGACCACCAGCGTCGCGAACACCAGCGGCGCGATGATCATCTTGATCAGCCGAAGGAAGATGGTCGGCAGCAACGACGCGATTTCGGCGTAGCGCGCGCTGGAGTCGGGAAAGTACGCGTACGCCAGATAGCCGCTGACGATGCCCAGCACCAACCCGATGATGATCCAGCGTGTCAGGCGGTTCGGCATGAAGCTCTCTCTACACGGCTACCAGCAGCAGAATGCCCAGGGCGATGCGATACCAGGCGAAGATGGTGAAGCGATGCGTCTGGATGTATTGCAACAGCCACTTCACGGCAATGAACGCCACGATGGCCGACACCACGAAGCCCAGCGCCAGATCGCCGAAGTTCTCGCTCGCGAGCTGGCCGTCTTCATACATCTTCAGCAATTCGTAGGCCGTCGCCGCGAACATGGTCGGAATGCCGACCAGGAAGGCGAACTCGGCCGCGGCCGGACGCGACGTCATGCCGGCGAGCATGGCCGCGAAAATCGTTGCCGCCGAGCGCGAGGTGCCAGGAAACACCGCCGCGAGGATTTGCGCCAGGCCCACCCATGTGGCCACGCCCCAAGTCAGCGTCTCGCGCACCGGCTGCCGCTCGGCATACGCCTCGACCGCGAAAATCACCAGACCGCCGACGATCAGCGCCCAGGCGATCGGCGCCACGGTCTCGGGCAGCTCCAGGCCGAGTTTCTTGGCGACCAGGCCACCCAGCACGGTGATGCCGAAAGCCCAGCTGAGCTTGAACAGATAGTCGCGACTGTCGGCCTGCGCGAAATTCATGGTGAGATTCCACAGCCGCCGCCAATAGATGACGACCACCGCGAGAATCGCGCCAGCCTGAATGGCGACATTGAACAGATCCGAGCGGCGGTCCAGCCAATGCTGCGCGATCAGCAGGTGACCGGTGCTGGAGATGGGCAGGAATTCGGTGATGCCCTCGATGATCCCGAGCAGGATGACCTGTAAAAAATTGTCCACTCGTCCCCAGCACATTCAAAGGCACATCGGCCAATGATACTGGCGTGACGCAGCCGGGGACAGGGTTTGCGGGCACGGCCGATTTACACGGAAGTCCCCAACCGGCGACAGGGGCCGGGATACAACTCGGGCATTCAGGCCGATACGGCGATCAGGCGGCCCCGATCAATCTCGATTTTTGCGGCGGACGAGCAGCGGCCAGCAACCCGCGGCCAGAAACAGGAAGCTCAGGATGATGACGGGCCAGTTGCCGACCCTGGCATACGGGGTCAAGCCGATGCGCGGTTGCACCTCGCCGGTGAGCACGCCCGGCTCGAAGCGGGGGAACGTTTTCTCGACCACGCCGTTCGCAGCAATGATTGCGGAAATGCCGTCGTTCGCAGCCCGCAGCAGCTGCCTGCCCGCTTCCAGCGCCCGCATGCGGCTGATCTGCAAGTGCTGATGCGCGGCCGTGGAATCGCCGAACCAGGCGTCGTTGGTCACATTCACCAGCAGCGTCGCACTCTTCAGGACATCCAGCTGCTCCGACGCGTAGGCGTCTTCGTAACAAATCGTCAGCGCCAGTTTCTGACCGGCGGCGTCGAGCGGCGGGGGATCCTCGATGCCGGCTTTGAAGCCGCTGTACGGCAGCTCCATGCTTCGCAGCCAGCTGGTCAGCCAGGCAGGCAGCGTCGGGAAATATTCGGTCAGCGGCACCAGGCGTCGCTTGGCGTACCACTGCGGTTCCTTGTCGAGCGCCAGCACCGCATTGAAATACACCTGCTCATCGGGGTCGTAGTGCACCTGCCCGAGCACCAGCGCCGAGCCCGCAGCGTGTGCTGCCGTCCACTCCTCGCTCAGCACGTCGCTCAGCTCATAGGACAGGCCGGGTAACGCAGCCTCTGGCCAGATGATCAAATCGGTGCCCAGGTGCTTGCGCGTCAGGCCGCGATACAGCTCGATGGTTTTATCGCGCTGTGCCTCTGCCCATTTCATCTCCTGTGGGACGGCGCCCTGCACGATCGCGACACTGATCGGCTCGCCGGTCTTTTGGGTCCATTCCTGGTCGTGGAAGGCCAGGCCGACGAGCCACAGAACACCGATGACACTCGCCGCCGCGATGCGAATGTTTTTATTGCCGAGGACGATCGCGACGAGGGCGCCCGCACACAAAGTCACGGCGAGGCTTACAGTATACACACCACCGATTGGCGCGAGACCCGCGAGCCAAGTGTCAGTCTGCGTGTAGCCGAGCGCGAGCCAGGGAAAGCCGCTGAGAAACCAGCCGCGGAACCATTCGAGAATGACGATCGCGCCGGGCAATACGAGCAGCCATCGGATCCAGCCCTGTCCCGGAATCCAGCGCTTCAACGCATAGCCGACCAGCGCGGTGTACGCCGCCATGATGGCGACCAGCGCCACCATCACGAACATCGTCAGCAGAAACGGCGCGTGCCCGATGGTGTGAATGCTGTGATACAGCCAATAGGTGCCGGCGAGGTAGGTACCTGCCGTGAACAGGAACCCGCGCTGCGCAGCCTGCTTCGGTGTCGCATCTTCCCAGGCGAGGAACAGGAACGAGAAGCACAGGATGGCCAGCGGCCACAGATTGAACGGCGCGAACGCGAGCGATACCGCCGCGCCCACCGGCAGGGACAAATGCGTGTAGAACTTGAAGGTGCGCACGCTCACGGCGTGATCCTTTTCGAGCAGCGGCATGGCCGCCATTTGTCCCTTCGAAGTGTTCACTTGGATGCAATGACGGATGACGGAGCCGATCGCGGCCGGCGGCCGCCCCGGATCAATCTTCGTTCGGTTCGATATCGCGCGGCGTGATCACACGCAGCAGGTCGAGGCGACGGCGATCGGCGCGCAGCACTTTGAATTCGAGCCCGCCGAACGAAAAAGATTCACCGCGCCGGGGCAACCGCCCCAGGCTGCTGATGGCCAGGCCGCCGATGGTGTCGAACTCCTCGTCGCTGAAGTCCGTGCCGAAGTAGCTGTTGAACTCGTCGATGCGCGTCTGCGCCTTGACGGTGAACTGGCGCTCGCCTTCCTTGCGGATGTCCAGATCGTCGTCGGTGTCGTACTCGTCGCCGATGTCGCCGACGATCTGCTCGAGCACGTCCTCGATGGTGACGAGCCCCGACACGCCGCCGTACTCATCGACCACGATGGCCATGTGATGATGACTGACGCGGAATTCCTTCAGCAGCACGTTGAGGCGCTTGCTCTCGGGAATGAACACGGCGGGCCGCAGGCATTCCTTGATATCGAAGCTCGAGCGCTCGCCCTCGGCAAAATAACGCAGCAGGTCCTTGGCGAGCAGAATGCCGACGATTTCGTCGCGATCCTCGCCGATGACGGGATAACGCGAGTGGCCGTGCTCGACCACCATCGGCAGGATTTCCTCCGGCGGATCGTCGCGATTGACGATGATCATCTGCGAGCGCGGCACCATGATGTCGCGCACCTGCAGCTCGATGACACGGAACACGCCTTCGAGCATTTCATGCGCGTCGGAGTCGATGATGCCCCGCTCGCGGGCCTGCCCCAGCACTTCGTTGAGATCTTCCAGATCGCGCGGCTCGCCGCTCAATGAGCCGGTGATCCGTCGCAGCCAGCTGCTGGTGTGATGACTGTGCTCTTCAGGCATAAGGGTTGTCGTATCCGAATTGCGCCAGAATTTTCACTTCACGAGCTTCCATCACGGTGGCGTCTCGCTCGTTCTCGTGATCGAAGCCCAACAGATGCAGCACGCCGTGGACCACCATGTGGGCCCAATGCGCCTGCGCCGCCTTGCCCTGTTCCTTCGCCTCTCGCGCCACCACGGGCGCGCAGATCGCGAGATCGCCCAGCTCATGAAGTCCGGAAAATTCTTTGGCGGATAAACGAGACGGCACGCCATCGTTCCCGGGCGCCAGCGGCGCGGCGGGGAATGACAAAACATTGGTCGGCTTGTCCTTGGCGCGCCAGGTGCGGTTGAGCCGGCGGCTCTCGGCGGCGCCGACCACGCGAATGGTCAACGCCAGCTCCTTGTTCTGCTCATTCTTCCTGGAGCGCGGCAGAAAGGGGGCGCAGGCAGCCTGCGCCCACCGGTTCAGACTCCGGGCATGCGGTACGCCGCGACGCGAACTTGCCACTTGCACGGTCACGGCCAGTTTCAACTTCCGTCGCCTCCAGGTCGGTCGGGGGCAGCCGCCTGCTTGTGCTCGTACGCCTGCACGATCCGCTGGACCAGCGGATGCCTGACCACGTCACGCGAGGTGAAGTAGCTGAAGGCCACGCCGTCGACGCCGGGCAGCACGTTCATCACATGCTTCAAGCCCGACAGCTGCTGCTTGGGCAGGTCGGTCTGGGTGATGTCGCCGGTCACGACCGCCTTGGAACCGAAGCCCATGCGCGTCAGAAACATCTTCATCTGCTCCACCGAAGTGTTCTGAGCTTCGTCCAGAATGATGAAGGAGTCATTAAGGGATCGGCCGCGCATGAACGCCAGCGGCGCGATTTCGATCACCTGACGCTCGATGGCGCGGGCCACCCGATCGAAACCCATCATGTCGTAGAGGGCGTCGTACATCGGCCGCAGATAAGGATCCACTTTCTGACCGATGTCGCCAGGCAGGAAGCCGAGGCGCTCGCCCGCCTCCACTGCCGGACGCACCAGCACGATGCGACGCACGCGATCGGTCTGCAGCGCCTCCACGGCGCACGCAACGGCCAGATAAGTCTTGCCCGTGCCCGCCGGCCCGATGCCGAACGTCAGGTCGTTGGTGTGGATGTTGTGCAGATACTGTCTTTGATTCGGACCGCGCCCGCGGATGCCGCCACGTTGCGTGTGGATCGTCACCTCGTCCGAGGGACGCGGCGTGACCAGCACTGGCGCCGTTGATTCTTCCATGCCTGCCTCCTGCACTGCTAAATGCACACGATCCGGTGTGATGGATTCTTTCGACGACAGATCGAACAAACGCCGCAGCACCTTCTCCGCCGCGGTGGCCGCGGCCGGGTTGCCGGATACTTCCAGGTGGCCGCCACGACGATGCACCTGCACGTTGAGCCGTTGCTCCACGTGCCGCAGGTTCTCGTCCATGGGGCCGACGAAATTGGCGAGCCGGGAATTGTCCACTGGCTCGAACGCGAGTTCGCGCCTTGCGATGGATGCGTTCAAAGCCGTGCCACGCGCGCTCCCACGCGAAATCACTGAGCAGCCACGGCCAACTCCGCCGCGGCCGGGATGGAAGAGGTTTCGCCCGCGCCGACCAGCCGGCCACGCAGCGAATTCGGCATGGCTTCGGTGATCAGTACATCGGCGAATTGATTGATCAGCGTGTGCGGGCCATCGAAATTGACCCAGCGCATGTTCTCGGTCTTGCCTGCGAGCTGCCGCGCGTCTTTCTTCGCGGGGCGCTCGACGAGCACACGCTGCACCGTGCCGACCATGCGGCGACTGATCGCCATGGCCTGCTGGTTGATGCGCGCCTGGAGCAGCTCCAGACGCTGGTGTTTTTCTTCCTGGGAAACATCGTCCGGCAGCGACGCCGCCGGCGTGCCGGGGCGACGGCTGTAGATGAAGCTGAAAGACTGATCGAAGCCGACCTCGGCGATCAGGTTCATGGTCGCTTCGAAGTCCTTGGCGGTCTCGCCGGGGAAGCCGACGATGAAATCCGAGGAGATGCTGATGTCCGGTCGCACGGCCCGCAATTTGCGGATCTTCTGCTTGTATTCAAGCGCGGTGTAGCCACGCTTCATCGCCATGAGAATGCGGTCCGAGCCGGCCTGCACCGGCAGATGCAGATAATTCGCGAGCTGCGGCACGTCGCGATAAGCCTCGATCAGCGAGTCCTTGAACTCCACCGGGTGCGATGTGGTGAAGCGGATGCGCTCGATGCCCGGCACGTCCGCCACGCAATAGATCAACGTGCCCAGATCGCACGGCGTTCCATCGTCCATCGGGCCGTCGTAGGCATTGACGTTCTGGCCGAGCAGATTGATTTCCTTGACGCCCTGGTCGGCGAGCTGGCGGATCTCCTGCATCACCGACTCGAACGGACGGCTCACTTCCTCGCCGCGGGTGTAAGGCACGACGCAGAACGTGCAGTACTTGCTGCACCCTTCCATGATGGACACGAACGCGGTCGCGCCCTCGGAGCGCGGCGCCGGCAGGTGATCGAACTTCTCGATCTCCGGGAAGCTCACGTCGACGACCGAGCGGCCGGCCGAGCGGATCTCGCGGATCATGTCCGGCAGGCGGTGCAGGGTCTGCGGTCCGAACACCAGGTCGACATAAGGCGCGCGCTTGGTGATGCCATCGCCTTCCTGGCTGGCCACGCAGCCGCCGACGCCGATGATCAGGCCCGGATTGGCCTTCTTCAGCTGTTTCCAGCCGCCGAGCTGCGAAAACACCTTCTCCTGCGCCTTCTCACGCACCGAGCAGGTATTGAGCAGCAGCAGGTCGGCCTGGGCGGGATCGTCCGTCGGCTCGAACCCCTCGGCCTCGCGCAGCACGTCCACCATGCGGGCGGAGTCGTACTCATTCATCTGGCAGCCGAAAGTGCGGATAAAGACGCGAGGCATTGGGTTGGAATAAGCGGACGAACGCAGGCTATGGGGGCTGACAAGGATAAGGGCGGCGCCGGGGCTTTTCCACCGGCGAACGGATTTCGGGGCCCGCGGGCTCGAGCGGCCGGCGGGCCCCAAGTGATAGGGGCAATCTTTTGTTAATTCAAGGGTCTGGCGCGCAGCCAGGGCCCATCAGAACGGGATGTCGTCGTCGAAGCCGCCGCCATCGTCGGCCGGCGGAGGCGCCGAGCGCTCGTTCTGGGCCGGCCGGGACGGGGCACGACGCGGCTGCTCGTCGTCGCCGCCGAAGCCGCCACCGCCACCACCACCGCCGCCGCCGCCACGACCACCGAGCATCTGCATGTTCTGGCCGATGATTTCGGTGGTGTAACGGTCCTTGCCTTCCTTGTCCTGCCACTTACGGGTGCGCAGCGAGCCTTCGATGTACACCTGCGAACCCTTGCGCAGGTATTCCGCGGCGATCTCGCCGAGCTTGTCGTAGAGGACGACCGAGTGCCACTCGGTGCGCTCCTGCATGTCGCCCGTCTGCTTGTCCTTCCAGGACTCGGAGGTGGCGATCCGGATGTTGGTGACAGCCTTGCCGCTGGGCATGTAGCGCGTGTCGGGGTCCGCTCCCAAGTTGCCTACCAGAATGACTTTATTGATACCGCGCGCCATGACTAGCGAACCTCGAATGCAATGAAGGCCGGGATTCTAAACTCGCTGGCGTATATACGATATCGATTTGTGGAGCCCCGGACCCAATTATGGCTCGCCCCAGCGGCTGCCATTCATGCTGGCGAGCGCGGCGCCGATTCATGCCGCCGGCTGACCAGGTTTTGCCCGAGATTGCGCGGCCCCGTATATTGAACGATTCCCTTTTGACGCCACGTACGGTAGCCATGCCTTCCATCGTCATCCGCGGCGCCCGCACTCACAACCTGCGCAACATCGACCTCGAGATTCCGCGCGACAAGCTGATCGTTTTCACCGGCTTGTCCGGCTCGGGCAAGTCGTCGCTGGCGTTCGACACCATCTATGCCGAAGGTCAGCGGCGCTATGTCGAGTCGCTGTCGGCCTACGCTCGTCAATTCCTGTCGATGATGGAAAAGCCCGACATCGACTCGATCGAGGGTTTGTCGCCGGCGATCGCGATCGAGCAGAAATCGACGTCTCACAATCCGCGCTCGACCGTAGGCACGGTCACGGAGATTTACGATCACCTGCGTCTGCTGTTCGCGCGCGTTGGCACGCCGCGCTGCCCGGATCATGGCATCGATCTGGCCGCGCAGACCGTCAGTCAGATGGTGGATCAGGTGATGCGCCTGCCGGAAGGCACACCGATCCTGCTGCTCGCGCCAATGATCGACGATCGCAAGGGCGAGCACGCTCAGGTGTTCGAACAACTGCGCGGCCAGGGTTTCGTGCGTGCGCGCGTCGATGGCCACGTCGTCGAGCTGGACGCGGTCCCGAAGCTGGATCCGAAAAAGAAACACAGCATCGATGCGGTGGTCGACCGTTTGAAAGTGCGCTCCGATGTGGGACAGCGCCTGGCGGAGTCGTTCGAAACGGCACTGCGCATGGCCGACGGCGTCGCGCGCGTGTCGTTCATGGACGATCCGAAACGCGAAGAGCTGGTGTTCTCCGATAAGTTCGCGTGCACCGTCTGCGGCTACAGCATCGCCGACCTCGAACCGAAGCTGTTCTCCTTCAACAATCCCGCCGGCGCGTGCGCCACTTGCTCGGGCCTGGGCGTGCAGCAGTTCTTCGATCCGGCGCGCGTCATTCATCATCCGAACCTGTCGATCGCCGGTGGCGCGATTCGCGGCTGGGATCGGCGCAATGCCTATTACTTCGCGTTGATGCAATCGCTCGCGAAGCACTACAAATTCGACGTCGAGGCCCCGTGGGAGGACCTGCCGGCCAAGTGCAGGAAGGTCGTGCTCTACGGCAGCGGCGAAGAGAAGATCGATTTCAAGTACGTCAATGCCCAGGGTGGAACGCTGCGCCGCTCTCACAAATGGGAGGGCGTAATTCCGAATCTGGAACGACGCTATCGCGAGACCGAGTCGGTCGCCGTTCGCGAGGAACTTGCCAAGTACCTCAGCAATCAGCCCTGCCCCGACTGCGGCGGCACGCGCCTGAATCGCGCCGCGCGCAATGTGTTCGTTGCCGAACGGACTCTGCCGGACCTGGCGAAGCTGGCGGTCGCGGATGCGTTGAGCTTCAGCTCGGAGCTGCAGCTGGAAGGCTGGCGCGGCGAGATTGCCGGCAAGATCGTCAAGGAGATCGGCGAGCGGCTGCGCTTTCTCAGCGATGTGGGCCTCGATTATCTGACGTTGGATCGCAGCGCCGACACGCTATCCGGTGGCGAAGCGCAGCGCATCCGGCTCGCCAGCCAGATCGGCTCCGGGCTGGTCGGTTGCATGTACATTCTCGACGAGCCGTCGATCGGCCTGCATCAGCGCGACAACGATCGGTTGTTGTTGACGTTGAATCGTCTGCGCGATCTAGGAAACACCGTGCTGGTCGTCGAGCATGACGAAGATGCGATCCGTCATGCCGATCACGTCGTCGACCTCGGCCCCGGTGCGGGCGTGCACGGCGGCCTGGTCATCGCACAAGGCACGCCGGCGGAGATCGCGGCGGACGCCAATTCGATCACGGGCCAATATCTTTCCGGCAAACGCGAGATCGCAATTCCGACGCTGCGAACGCCGGTGCAGGAAGGTCGTCACCTGCGGATCGTCAACGCTCGCGGCAACAACCTGAAGGGCGTGACGGTCGATATTCCGCTCGGCGTGATGACGTGCGTTACGGGCGTGTCCGGCTCCGGCAAGTCGACGCTCGTGAACGACACGCTTTATCAATACGTCGCGCGCCAGTTGAACGATGCGTCGACCGATCCGGCGCCGAGCGATGGCGTCGAAGGGTTGGATGAAATCGATCGGGTCATCGATATCGACCAGAGTCCGATCGGCCGCACTCCCCGCTCGAATCCGGCCACGTACACCGGCCTGTTCACGCCCATCCGCGAGATCTTCGCCGGCGTGCCGGAAGCACGCGCTCGCGGCTACGAAGCGGGCCGGTTCAGCTTCAACGTCAAGGGCGGCCGCTGCGAAGCGTGCCAGGGCGATGGCGTCATCAAAGTGGAAATGCATTTCCTGCCCGACGTGTACGTGCCGTGCGACGTTTGCAAAGGCAAACGCTACAACCGCGAAACACTGGAGATTCATTACAAGGGCAAGAGCATCAGCGAAGTGCTCGACATGACGGTCGAGGATGCGCTGGAGTTCTTCCGCCACGCTCCGGTGATCGCGCCCAAGCTGCAGACGCTGATGGA
>Ga0164243_10014034_pt1 | contig 11188 bp, 8 predicted proteins | sample OricompcompostOP_FD_108781 | JGI IMG/M metagenome (GOLD analysis project Ga0164243, IMG submission 108781) | Organic Plus compost microbial communities from Emeryville, California, USA - Original compost - Organic plus compost (OP) | ecosystem: Engineered > Solid waste > Mixed feedstock >... | reverse complement strand
TGGAGACCCGGCTGCGCAACATCCTCAATCCCGAGGACCTGGCCCGGATCACGGTGCCCACGCTGATCGTGTGGGGCCGCAACAACCCGTTCGGCGATGTCCCTGAGGCCTCGGCCATGCACGAGCACATCCCGGGTTCGGAGCTGGTGCTCTTCGACGAGACCGGGCACTGGCCGCAGCACGAGCAGGCCGAGAAGTACAACGAGCTCAGCCTGGACTTCCTGGCTAAGCACCCCGCGTCATGAGCGAGCGACCCAGGAGCGAGACGATGCGCGCCGTCCGGATCCACGACTGGAACCAGCCGCCCTCCGTGGACGAGGTGCCGGTGCCCGTGCCCGCGCCGGGCGAGAGCCTGATCCGGGTCGAGGCCGCCGCGGTCGCACATCTCGATCTCACCGTGGCGAGCGGCACCTTCGGCATCAAGCCGGAGCTGCCCTACGTCGGCGGGGTCGAGGGCTGTGGCACCGTGGTCGAGTCCGACCGGTTCGAGCCAGGCACTCGGGTGGTCCTCCGTGGCGGTGGCCTGGGACTGCTGCGGGCCGGCACCTGGGCCGAGTACGTCACGGTGAAGTCCAAGGCACTCACCGCGGTACCGCCGGGCCTCTCCGCCGAGCTCGGCGCTACCTTCTGGGTGCCGACCACGACGGCTCATGTCGCTCTGCACACCGTGGCCCGGTTGGGCTCCTGGAGCCCGGAGACGGGCGACTCGGCCGCCGCCGAGACCGTCGTCGTGGGCGGCGCGGCCGGCGCGGTCGGTTCCATGGTCACCCAGCTCGCCCTCCGCGCGGGGGCGAACGTGATCGCACTGGTCGCCGGCCCGGAGCAGGCCGAGGACGTCGCCACCGGGGCCGAGGTCGTAACCCCGCAGGACGAGGCCCGGATCGCCGAGCTCGCCAAGGAACGGCCGGCGACGCTGTTGGTCGACACCATCGGCGGTGTCGACCTGACCTCGCGGGCGCGGTGGGTGCGGCCCGGCGGGCGAGCCGCCTCGATCGGCTATGTCGGTGGCACCGAGGTGCGGATCGAGCTGTCGAACTGGCTGCTCGATGACGTGGCCCTGCTTCCGGTCAACATGATCCGCCGCGAGCAGGAGGCCCGTGCGGTGGTGGCGGAGCTGGGCCAACTCCTCGTCGACGGTCAGCTTCGGCTCAACGTCGAGTCCTTCGGCCTGGGCGACGCCGGGCGGGCGATCGAGTTGCTCCGCGCCGGCAAGCTGCGCGGCCGCGGCGTGCTCGTCCCCGACGCCCTTTGAGTCGGCTCACCTGCGTGGCCATGGCGGCAGGAAGGACCAGCGGATGACCTCCATCGAGACCGAGCCGTTGCAGGCTGCCGCCGAGCGGCTGCGCCAGGCAGGGACGCTGCGTCGTCCCTGTGGTCCGGTGCGGGAGCTGGTCGGCCCGGGCGGCATCACGGCGGCGTACGCCGTCCAGCGGCTGGTCCTCGAACTGCAGCGGATCGGTGGCGAGCAGGTCCGCGGCCGACGGGTGGTCGTCACGCCGCGAGGGCTGGATGGCGAGCCGCTGGCGACCGAGCCGGTGGTCGGTGTCATCTTGGAGTCCATGCTGGTCGCCAGTGGCGCCCAGATCCCGATGAGCCGGCTGCTGCAGCCGAGCGTCGAGCCGGCGGTCGCGATCCGATTGGCCACCGACCTCGGCTGGCCGGCCACCGACGAGGAGATCCGGGCGGCGATCGCGGGTGTCGCACTGGCCGTCGATGTGGCCGACCGGCGGGTCGATGACGGTGGAGCCACCGTGGTCGACGTCGTCGCCGACAATGCCTCGACCGGGATGGTCGTGCTTGCCGAGCAGTTCGTCGAGATCGAGCCGACCGGCGACGAGGTCGTCGAGATCGGCTTGGCCGAGCTCCCCGGCGTGGTCCGACGGCTCACCGGCGGTGACCTCGTCGAAGCGCTCTCCTGGCTCGCCCGCGCAGCGGCCGGCCAGGACGACCCGCTCGCTGCCGAGGAGGTGATCGTCCTGACCGGCTACCCGGGGGCGCGTGCTGACCCCGCCGAGGGCGATCGCTTCCAGGCGGTGGCGACCGGGCTCGCGTCGGCGGTGGCCACCTTCACCGCCACCACGTCGCTGCACCGTCCCGAGGAGGCTTCGGCATGAACGACGACACCGCGGCGTACGAGGCGGCAGTGACCCGGGTGATGCGCCATCTCACCCGCGATCTGCTGCTGGAGGTGGGCACCGGCGTGGTGGACATCGCCAGCCCGACCGGACATGAGGCGCCGCTGGCGACCTGGATCGCCGCTCACCTCACCGATCACGGGGTCGACGCCGACCTGCAGCCGCTCGACGAACGGCAGGCCAACGCGGTCGGGACCGTTCCGGGTGGCGACGGGCCGTCGGTGCTGCTCTACGCGCCGCTCGACACCTTCACCACTGGGGAGGCCGCCCTCGACGTACCTGCCGCTGGTCCCGAACTCCGCCCCGACATGCGAGCGCGGGCAACAGTCCACGGCGACCTGATCGAGGGCCTGGGAGCAGGAAACCCCAAGGGCCATGCCGCCGTCATCATCGCCGTCGCCGAGGCGCTCGCGGCCTCGGGGGTCGAGCTTCCGGGTGAGGTCGTGGTCGGCTTCGGCGCTGGCGGGATGCCGTCGTTCGCGGTTCCGGGCGCGGGGGTCGAGGGCCGGGAGAACACCGGCCACGGCGTTGGCGCCGGGTTCCTCCTCGAGCGCGGCCATACGACCGACTACGCCGTGATCGCGAAGCCCGGGTGGACGGTGTCCCACGAGGAGGTCGGGCTCGTGTGGCTCGACGTCCATGTGCCCGGCATCCACACCTACGTCGGCAGCCGGCACCGATTGCCCTACCACAATGCGGTCACCGATGCGGGTGCGGTGGCCGCCCACCTTGAGCGCTGGCTGGAGTCCTACGCGGCGGAGCACGAGTTCGGGACCATGCGACCGCAGGGTGTGGTCTCCTCCATCCGCGGCGGGCTCACCCGGCTGGCCGCTTCGACCCCCGCCGAAGTCACCCTCCGCCTCGATCTGCGGATCACCACCCGGCAGAACCCGGCCGCGGTGGTCCGCGAGGTACGTCGCGAGTTGGACCGGCTCCGCGACACGACCGGGATCGCGACCCGGGTTCAGCAGGTGGCGGCCATCCCGGCCACGCACACGCCGCCCTCCTCCCCGATCGTGCAGGCGACCGTCGCCGCCTTCGAGGAGGTCTCCGGCCAGCCGCACCAACCCATCAGGGCCAACAGCGGCGCGACCGATGCGAACATCCTGCGGATGCGTGGCGTCCCCACGGCGCGGGTCGGGATGCCCAAGGTGCTCACCGCGCCGGATGGTGGCGAGGTGGACTTCACCCGCGGGATGAACCTCGTCGATCTCCAGCAGATGCGCCGGTTGGCCGAGATCCTCTGCCGCACCGTCCTTGCCCTGCCGAGGATGACCCGTCGGGAGAACCGCGCCGGGGGCACGGAAGCGCGGCCGGCGTGACCCCTTCTCCGGGGGACGACTCGCCGCGGCGGTACGGCTCGGGCCAGGGGGACGGCGCCAACTCCGTCCTGGGCAAGGCCCGGTTGATCCTGGAGGCGTTCGGGGTCGACGACGTGGACCTCTCGCTGACCGAGATCTCGCGTCGTACCGGGATCTCCAAGGCGTCGGTCTACCGGCTCAACCAGGAGCTCCTCGACTGGGGAATGCTGGAGCGGTCAGGACAGGAGTATCGGCTCGGCCTTCGGGCCTTCGAGCTGGGCAGCCGGGTGCCGCGCATTCGCGTCCTCCGCGACGGGATCAGGCCGTACATGGAGAGCCTGTACTACTCGGTGAAGGAGACGGTGCACCTGGCCGTCCTCGACGGGCTCGAGGTGCTCTACCTGGAGAAGGTCGCAGGCGCTCCGCAGGCCACTCGGCCGTCGCGGATCGCGGGCCGGCTGCCGTTGCACTCCACGGCGACCGGGAAGGTCATGTTGGCCTACGGCACGGGTGATCTCTTGGAGGCTGTGGTTGCGCGCGGCCTTGACCGGATCACCCCGGCCACCATCGTGCTGCCGCGGATGCTCGCCCAGCAGCTGCGCCGAGTCCGCGAGGACGGGTACGCCGTCGAGCGGGAGGAGACCACGACCGGATACTGCTCGGTCGCGGTGCCCATCTTCGGTGCCAGCGGGCTGCTCCTGGGCTCGCTCTCGGTCACGGCGCCGACCTTCCGCGCGGATGTCCCGCGCTACGCCGCGGCGCTGACTGCGGTGAGCCGCAAGGTCAGCCTCGACCGCTCGATCAACTGATCGGCCCGGCCGGTCAGCGGCCGGTGAACCGGGGCTCGCGCTTGTCGAGGAAGGCCTGGATCCCCTCGGCCGCATCCTCGAGAGTGATGTTGCGTAGGACGTAGGCCTCCTCGACCGCCATCGCCTCGTCGATGGGGAGGCCCCAGCCCTCGTCGATGACCCTCTTGATCAGGCCGATCGTCGCGGTCGACCGCGCGGCGAGCCGCTCCGCCTCCCGACGTACGACCTGGTCGAAGTCGTCGCCGGCGACGATGTCGACCAGGCCCTCCGCGAGGGCCTCGGCAGCGCTGAGCCGGGTGCCGTCGATGATCAACCTCTTGGCGCGGTGCGGCCCGATCAGCCGGGGAAGGCGCTGGGAGCCGCCGGCCCCGGGGAAGATGCCCAGACCGGACTCGGGGAAGCCGAAGGTCGCCTCCGCGTGCAGGATGCGCAGGTCGCAGGCGAGGGCCAGCTCCGCTCCGCCGCCGAGGGCATGCCCGTTGAGCGCCGCCACCACCGGCTTCGGAGCCTGTTCCAGCAGTCGCTGGACCTCGACCCAACGCCGCATCGCGCGGTACGTCTCCGGGTCGAGTCGACGCATCACCGTCAGGTTCGCCCCGCCGACGAAGATCTTCCCCTTGCCCCGGATCACCACACAGCGCACTTCGGGGTCGTCGAGGATCTCGGGCAGCCCCTCGAGCAGGCTCTCGATCAGGTCGGGATCGACGATGTTGACCCGACCGTGGTCGAGGACGAGGGTCGCGACCGCTCCGTCGCGTTCGATGCGGAAGCCTCGCGGCTCGGTGGTCATTCCAGGACTCCTTCGGTGCGCAGCGCGTCGATCTCTTCGGGACTCATCTCCAGCAGATCGGTCAGCAGTTCCGCGCTGTGTTGGCCCAGCAGCGGTGCTGGTTCCCAGAGGCCGCCAGGCGTGTCGGTGAGGTGGGCGACCAGGCCCTCGTGGAGCACGGTCTGGGCCACCGGATGGGCCAGCTCCTGATAGAAGCCGCGCGCGGCCAGCTGGGGATCGGTCTCGACCAGGTCGCGCCCGTCCCGCACGGGATAGGCGCCGATGCCCCCGGACTGCAGCGCGGCGGCCAGGTCGTCGGCGTCGGCGGTCGCCACGACCTCATCGATCGCCCGCGATGTCAGATCGCCGAGATCGCGACCGCTGATCTCGGCCAGTGCCTGGCGCAGCCGGTCGGTGTCGATCGCCTCGATGGCGATCCAGCGGTCCTCGCCGCGGGTGCGGAGGATGGTGGATTGGGTCGCCGCAGGGGGCGTGCCGACCTGGGTCTCCAGCAGCGCCGGTCCCAGGTTCGCAGCCATCGCCTCGAGCTGGGCGAGGTCGACGTGGCCGCCCTCTCCTGCGTGGAGGAGCTCGAGCGCGCCGAGCACGGCGGCGTTGGCTGCGACCATGTCGCCGAGACCGAAGGTCAGCCCCTGGGGGGCGCGGCGGCTGCTACCGGTCTCGTAGGTGAGTCCGGACATGCCGGCGAGCGTGTCGGCGAAGGTCACCGCACTCCGCCACGGCCCGTCCTGGCCGACGCCGGCCATCGAGACCAGGATGATCTCCGGATTGAGCTCGCGGAGCTGGTCGAAGGCCAGGTCCCACTTCGCCAGGACACCCGGGCTGAAGTTCTCCACCACCACGTCCACCTCGGGCACCAGTCGACGCAGGATCTCCTGGCCGCGCGGCGTACGCAGGTTCAGGGCCAGGCTGCGCTTGTTCCGGTTGAAGTTCAAGAAGTAGCCGCTGTCGTCCGGTCCGGCACCCGGGCGAAGTCGCATCCCCGGGGCGAACCGGGTCGGGTCCTTGCGATGGGACGACTCCACCTTGACGATCTCGGCGCCATGCTCCGCGAGGGTCTTGGTGACGTAGGGACCGGCCAGGACCCAGGTCAGATCGAGGACGCGTACGCCGTCCAGCGCCCCGCCCCGGGTCGCGGGACCGGAGCGACGTCTACGGCGGGTGGCTGCGGGTCTCGTCGCCGGCAGCCAGCGTGGCCGCTCGGCCTCGCTGCCGGTGAGCGTGGCCGGTGCGCCGAGTCGAACCGGCCTCGGCAGATGCGGCGAGGCGAACGGGAACCCGACATCGACCAGGTTTCCGTCGCTCGTGTCGATCTCGACCAGGAAGGACCGGTGGCGCAGCTGAGGGTTGTCGACGAGCTGCGCGGGCGAGGCGACCTCGGTCCACGGCAGCGCCCGTCGGCGGGCCTCCTCGGCGAACTCGTGGACCTTGCGCCGGGCCACGAAGCGGGCGACCACCTCATCGACGTGGGGCCGCTCCCGCCAGCGGAGCTCGACATCGGCGTACCGCGGGTCCGCGAGGTCCTCGGCCTCGCCCTCCTCGCCCATCCAGGCCAGCAGGTCGTCCCACATCCGGGGACTGCCCGAGTAGCCGCCCGCGAGGTGGCCGTCCGCACCGGCGAAGACGCGGTGTGCCACATGGCCGTAGACCCCCGAAGTGCGACCGGGGATCGAGCCACCGTGGATCCATGCGATGGCGCCGGTCTCGAGTGTTGCGGCGACGGCCTCCTGAGCCGAGATCTCGACCAGCTGACCGCGCCCGGTGCGGCCGCGGGCCACCAGGGCGAGGAAGGCTCCGATCGCGGCGTGTGCGCCGGCGAGTTGGAGGCCTTGCTGCCGGGGCGGCGGCTCGGGCGCCTCGCCGGGATCGCCGCCCAGCCAGGCCATCCCGCCGGCCGCGGTGAGGACGGTGTCGTCGCCGATCCACTCCCGTCGCGGGCCGGTGAGACCGAAGGGGGTGACGACGACGTGGGCCAGGTGTGCCCAGGACTCCGGGTCGGCGTCCCGCAGCGCCGGCGTACGGAGGCTGGTGGCGGGTCCGGACTCCACGACCACATCGGCCTCGGCCAGCAGGCCAGCGACCAGCCGGTCGCGGTGGGTGGGGTCGTCGGCCACGATGACGCGTTTACCGGCGTGCCAGTGCAGGCGCTCGGCGGGATCCTCTCGGTCGGATCCGCTGGTCTCGATCCGGATGACGTCTGCGCCCATGCCCACGAAGAGCCGCGGCGCCAGCAGGGCGAGCGGATCGGTGAGGTCGATGATGCGTAGCGGGCGATGGCTGGTCACGCGGTCTCCGTTCGGGAGGGGGCTGGTGGCGGGTCCGAGGCCAGAGCCTCGGCGTCCCACGCGTTCGCGGGGACGCCGCGCTCCCGCAGCGGAGCGCGCAGTACCTTGAGGCTGCCGTTACGCGGCAGCTGCGACTCGATGCTGATGTAGCGGGGGAGACAGGCGCGAGGCAGACGCTCTCGGCAGTGACGGTGGATCTCGCCGGGCTGAAGGTCGACACCTGGAGCGGCGACCACTGCTACCAAGACATCGTCCTCGGTCAGGTCGCTCGGGACACCGACCGCGGCGACCTCCATCACGCCGGGAAGGGCGAGCGTGACCTCTTCGATCAGATGCGGGCTGATGTTGACGCCCCGACGCCGGATGACCTCGGCGGAGCGGCCCTCGAAGTAGAGCCAGTCGTCCTCCAGGCGGACCTGGTCGCCGGTGCGGAACCAGCCGTCCTGCCAGGCCGCCGTCGTGGCGTCCGGGTCGCCGACGTACTCGAGAAAGGTGAGGTTCTCCTGCCGCGGTCGGACCTGCAATTCGCCGCGGGTCCCCTCTGGCGCTGGGCGGCCATCCTCGAGCAGCACCCGGACGTCGTACTCGGGCACGATCTGGCCGGCGGCGCCCGGACGTACCGTCGCGCCCGTGGTGGCTACGTCCGCCAGTTCGGTACAGGCGTAGGCCTGGCGCAGCTCCACACCGAACCGCTCCCGCATCCGGGCGACCAGCCAGGCGGGTGCCGGGCCGCCGTAACCGCGGGAGACGCGATGGTCACGATCGAGCGGGCCGACCGGCTGCTGGAGCAGGATGGCGCAGACCGCCCCCATGAAGTTGAAGGCGGTGATGCCTTCGTCGTGGGCGATCCGCCAGAACCGGGAGGCGGAGAACCGGCCGTCGACCACCAGCCGGGCACCACTAGTCACGGCGGGCAGGAAGGCGGAGTGTCGGGCGTTGATGTGCTGCCAGGGGAAGAAGTTGAGCAAGACGTCGGAGGTGTCGTAGCGCATCGCCCGCTGCACCCGCTGGGCCTGCCCGATCCCGGCGCCGTTGGGCAGCAGCGCACCCTTGGGCCGTCCCGTGGTCCCCGAGGTTGGCATCACCACTGCCGGCCGGCTCAGGTCGGCGCCCGGACTTGGTAGACCGGGCGCTGCGGTGGCGATGAGCTCCTCCAGCGGCACTGCTGCGGGCGCCGACCCGGTGACGACGGTGGAGACCGCACCGCCGTGGCCGAGGGTGCCCAGGACCGGTCGCCGGGACAGCTCGCCCTCGTCGGTGATGGCGAGAACGCAGTGCGTGGTCACCGCCAGTCGCCGGGCCCAGTCGTCGTCGACATTGTCACCGAGCGGGAGCTCCACCGCTCCCAGGATGGAGAGCGCGACGGTTACGGCGATCGTCTCCGGACCGCCGGGGAGGGCGGTCGCGACGGTGTCGCCGCCGGCGACGTACCGGCTCAGGCCGCGCGCGATCTCAGCGGCGCGCTCGTAGAGCTCGGCAGCGGTCCAACCCCGCCCACCCGCCATCCGGACGAGCTCGCCGGTCGGGTCCGCCTCGGCACGGAGGGCGACCGCCTCCGCCAGCGAGCGCGGAGTCACCCCGCCGCTCCGCAGGGTAGGGGGTAGGCCACCGGCATGGCGTGATTCTGGCGAGTCGGATGGTGGAGCGCATCGGCTTGTTCCGCTGAATGAATCGGGCCCGGCCCGGCCATCTTCGGGGGCTGTTTGCTCGGTTGCCGGCCGGCTGGTCGGGTGCGCGTCATTGGGCGAAGAAGCGCCCCGGTCGGCGCCCCTAGAAAGGTGCGCTTTATGGTCATAAGAAAACTAAATATGGCGTCTTGCGTAGTCACACCGTATGAATGATGCTCGTCGATCAAGTCGCCGAACCTGACCGGCCGGCTGACTGACGTTGCTCGAACTCTCTCTTGTCCTGAGTGTCTAGGAGTCCCCATGCCTCATCCACGATCCGGACGGCTTCGGCTTGCAGCGCTGGGTCTCGCTGCGCTGTCGCTGATCACAGTTTCCGCGTGCAGTTCGGCCGTCTCGGAGAATGGCGGCGGTGCCAAGTCGAACCCGGCCTCGGCCCCCCAGGACGGCGGGACTCTGGTGGTCGCGCAGAGCAGTGACGCCGATCCAAGCGCACTGCTGAACACCTCGGTGGGCAACATTCTGAGCGAGTACTCGGTCTTCGAGACGCTCACCCAGATCCGCGACGGCCAGCCGCACGGTGTGCTGGCCCAGTCCTGGAAGCTCTCATCGGACGGAAAGAGCATGGACATCAAGCTCCGCTCCGGAGTGACCTTCCACAGTGGTGCACCGCTCACATCGAAGGATGTCATCTACACCATCAAGAAGGTTCAGGACCCCGCCTCGGCCGCGGCCAACCTCGCGATCGCCGCCCAGATCACCGGGATGAAGGCGCTGAACGACACGGAACTGACGCTCACGTTCGCGAAGCCACTCCCTAACATCTTCGACCTGTTCGAGACCATGCCGATCGTCAACCCTGCGCTCTATGACCAGTACAAGGCCGGCAAGGTGGTCGATGGCACGGGCCCCTTCGAATGGACGTCGTGGACACCCAACGGGCGCTTGGTCCTCACGAAGTACGCGAAGTATCGCGACGCCGCCGACATCCACCTGAACAAGATCGAGATCAACATCATCACTGACCCGACGGCGATCGTCTCCGCGATCCGAAGCGGACGGGTGGAGTACGGCACTGGGTTGGCGGCGCTCGACTCCTACCGGTTGAGCAAGGAGTCCGGCTACAACCTGATCACCAGCGGTGGGTCGGCGATTCCACTGGGCTTCGACACCACGAAGGCGCCCTTCAACGACAAGCGGGTGCGGCAAGCAGTCCAGTACGCCATCGACCGCGACCGAATCAACCAGCAGGTCGAGAGTGGCCAGGCCACTCCGACCTCGTTGCCCTGGCGTGAGAGCACCGTGGGTTACGACCAGGCCCAGTCGTCGCACTACGCCCACGACGTCACGAAGGCCAAGGACCTGCTGAAGGAGGCTGGCGTCAGCAACGCCACCTTCGACATGGTCTCGCTCGACACCCCCGAGGCCACCGGCATTTTCCAGATCGTCAAGAACGACCTGGAGGAGATCGGCCTGCATGCCAAGGCGAAGCCGCTGTCGGCCACCGACTACGACGCTCGGCTCGCCAAGGGCGATATGGGCGCGCCGGCCTTCCTGATGATGGCGAGTAACGGTCTCTCCCCGGCGAGCGCCGTGGTAAGTCGGCCGGAATTGAAGGCGGACGGCAACCCCGAGCACTTCAAGCAGCCGGAGTACACCAAGCTCGTCAATGACGTCACCACCGCGGTCGGGACCTCAGCCCAGACCAAGGCACTTCACGCCTGGAACGACTACTTCCTCGATCAGGCCTTCGCGGTGCCGCTGGTGATCCGGCCGACCATGACGGTGTCGACCAGCGCGGTCCATGGGATCACCAGCACGCAGATGGGGTTCATCGACCTGAATCACGCATGGCTCGATAAGAACTGAGGGTGGGCTACCGTCCATGGTTCGGTTCTTCCTCCGCAAGATCCCTTCGCTCGTCCTCGTTCTGATCGCCAGCTCCCTGGTGGCCTTCTTCCTGCCACGGTTGGCGCCCGGCGACGTCGCGGTCTCCCTGGCAGGACCGGACCCGAGCCAGAGCCAGATCGAGGCGATCCGGGAGGAGTTGGGGCTTACCAAGCCGCTGATCACCCAGTACTGGGACTGGATCTCGGGGCTGCTTCATGGGGACCTCGGACAGTCCTACCGGACGCATCGCAGCGTCGCGAGCCTGATCGGTGACCGGCTGGACAGCACCATCGAACTGGCCGTTGTCGCCTTGGTCTTCGTGATCGTCTTCGGAGTCGTCCTGGGCATCATCG